>RCUQ01000037.1_pt1 | contig 175685 bp, 170 predicted proteins | sample 2166351 | NCBI WGS metagenome assembly RCUQ01 (sample SAMN09932597, study PRJNA488358) | compost metagenome | feature: garden; material: soil; isolation source: compost soil in acetonitrile-enriched culture | place: Germany: Experimental Botanical Garden Goettingen | collected 2016-01-27 | reverse complement strand
GTCCGAGGCGAAGCCGTTGATCGGCTGCAGCTTCACGATCTTGGTGCCCATCGTCTTGATGATCTTCCAGCCGCCCGACGCGGTACCCGCCGCCATGGCGAGCGCGCAAGCGACCTTGACCCAGAGCGGCACGCCGGCATCGGGCCCCAGCACTCCGGCCCCGATCATCGCCAAGAGGATGATCCCCATGGCCTTCTGGGCGTCGTTGGCACCGTGGGTGAACGCGATGAACGCCGCCGCCAGCACCTGCAAGGGCCGGAACAGCGCCTTCACGTTATGCGGCAGCCAGCCCCGGAAGAGCCAGTAAAGGGCGATCATGAACGTGAACGCCAGGACGAACCCGATCACCGGGCTCAAGAGCAGGGACTCGACCATCCGGGAGATTCCCTTGAGCTGCAGGGCCTGCCAGCCGTGGCCAGCGAAGCCCGCTCCCATGACGCCGCCGATCAAGGCATGCGACGAGCTGGAGGGGATGCCCCACCACCAGGTCAGAAGGTTCCAGGCGATCGCCGAAAGCAAGGCCGCGATCACCAGCCAGCTGGTCGCGAACTGCGGATCGACGATCCCCTTGCCGATAGTGGCGGCGACCTTGGTGCTGGTCATCGCCCCGGCGAGGTTCATCACGGCCGCCAGCATGATCGCGTTGCGAGGACTCAGGACCCCGGTCGAGACCGAGGCCGCGATGGCGTTGGCCGTATCGTGGAACCCGTTGATGTAGTCGAAGGACAGCGCCAACAGGACGATGATGACCAGTAGGAAGAGGACCTCAGGCATTCTTGATCACCACTCCATGTAGGCGGTCGGCGACGTCCTCGCAGAAGTCGATGGCGTCTTCGAGCACGTCGTAGAGATCGCGCCACTTCATGATGTCGAGGACTTCGCTAGGCTCCGTGACCTGCGCGCCGAAGAGCTTCTCCAGGGCGGCCCGGCCGAGCTGATCGCCTTCGTTCTCCAGGCGGTTGATCTCGATGCAGTTGTCGAGAATCTCCTTCATGCGCTTGGGCTCGCGCATCAGGGGCACCGCCGTGTTGATCTCCTCGCAGCAGCGCACCAGGATCCGCACCAGGCTCAAGGTCATCGCCGTGGGCTTCTCGATCTTGTAGAGCACCAACCGATCCGCCACCAGCTCGATCGAGTCGACGATGTCGTCGAGGTCGAACGCCAGGGCATGGATGTCCTCCCGGTCGATCGGAGTGATGAAGGTCCGGTTCAGCTTGTCCATCAGCTGATGGGTGATGCGATCGCCGGCATGCTCGGACTCACGGATCTTCTGAAAGCGGGCCGCGGGTTCGCGGTAGTCCTCGACCATGTCGCGAAGCAGGCGAACGGTATCGAGAACGTTCTTGGCCGAGGCCTCCAGGAGGTCGAAGAACGTCTCTTCGCGGGGAATCAGTCTCATGGGGAGTTAGGCTCCTTCAAATGCGGCTTTGGGCGCATGAGCCGCGGGGGGCGCGCTCTGCAGGGCTTGCAGCAGCGCTTGCGCCTTGGATAGGGTTTCCTGGTACTCTCCGGCGGGCGTGGAGTCGGCGACGATGCCGGCCCCGGCCTGGACGTGGACCCGTCCGTCCGCCACCACCATGGTGCGGATCGTGATGCCGGTGTTGATGGTGCCATCGAAGCCGAGTACGCCCACGGCCCCCGAGTAGGGTCCGCGGCGAGTCGGCTCCAGCGTGGCGATGAGCTCCATCGCTCGAATCTTCGGGGAACCGGAGACGGTCCCGGCCGGAAAACACGCGGCCAAGAGGTCCAGACCGGTCTTGCCGGGCTGCAGTTCCCCGTGAACGTTGGAAACGATGTGAAGCACGTGGGAATAGCGCTCGATCCGCATCAGCTCGTCGACCTTCACGGTCCCCGGCACGCAAACGCGTCCCAGGTCATTCCGCCCGAGGTCCACGAGCATCAGGTGCTCGGCACGCTCCTTGGGATCGCCGAGGAGGTCTTCCGCCAACTCGGCATCCGGAACCTCTCCGCGCCGACGCGTGCCGGCGATCGGCCGGACCATCGCCTTGCGGCCGTCCAACCGGACCATGACTTCGGGGCTCGATCCGACAAGTTGGAAGGAGCCCCAGTCCTGGAAAAACATGTAAGGGGAGGGATTGATCGCTCTCAAGACCCGATACAGGGAGAACGCATCCCCCTCATAAGGCGCGCTCAATCGCTGGGACAAGACGAGCTGGAAGATATCCCCCGCGAGGATGTGTTCCTGGGCTTTCGAGACCGCCGCCTCGTAGTCCTCGCGGCTCCGGTTGGAGGTGATGGCCAAGTCGCCGGTCGGCGATCCCAGCTCCAGAGGCTCGGCCAAAAGGGGAGCTCGCAGCCGTGCCGCCCAGTCCTCGATCAGCGCCTGGGCTTGCTCGTATCCGTCGGGACCCCCGGCGAAGGCGATGATCCGCAGCGTGCGCCGCACGTGATCGAAGGCGATCACCCCGCGCGTCAGCATGAAGGCCGCCTCGGGAAGCGGGAGGTCGTCCACGGCCGCCAGGGGAACCCGCGGCTCGAGGTGCCGGATCGTCTCGTAGCCCCAGTAGCCCACGACTCCCCCGGGGAACGGGACGTCGGGCATCGGAGCCACCCGGATCGCGTTAAGCTTCTGGGCGAGACCGTCCCAGGGATTCCCTTCGCCGTTCCAGATCAGCGTCTCCGAGGGCTCGCAGCCCAGCCAGGAGTAGCGCCCAATCTGATCGCCCTGCTCGACGCTTTCGAGCAGGAAGGACGGGCTGCGACCGGCGCAGACCTTGAGATAGGCTGAAACGGGAGTTTCGAGATCCGCCGAGAGCTCGGCTTGGACAGGGACGAGGTCGAACTCCTCCGACAGTCGGAGGTAGTCCTCGCGAGTGGGGCGGATTCTCATGGGCGTCGCGGCGCGGTCGACAAGGGAGCCTCGCTTTCTCGCGAGCATTATAGCTCACTTCCCGGCTTGTCGCTACCTGCTTTTCAGCGCTAAGTACAGCTCATGCACTCCTGGGTCCGGCTCGTTGGGCGAGCTGGGCCGCTTCGACGGCTCGACGGGGCATGCCGGCGCGGGTAGAATAGATAGCAAGCACGACTCCGAGGAAACCATGCTGCAACCCAAGGCCCTGATTCTCGTGAACCCGGTCGCCGGTCCCACTCGCCCGAAAGGCGATAGTTGGGATTGGCTCTTGGCCATGCTCGCGGAGGCCGGCTTCCAGGCCGAGTTGAAAGTCACGGGCGCTGCGGGAGAGGCCCGCGCCATGGCGGCCGAAGCCGCGGCCGCCGGAGTCGATCGGATCCTGGTGGTGGGCGGAGACGGCACCGTCAACGAGGTGGTCCAGGCGATCGCCCATACCCAGACCTCCCTGGGCCTGATTCCCGCCGGCACCGTCAACGTCCTCGCCAACGAATTCGGCATCCCCGCCGACTACCAGGCGGCCGCCCGGATCGCCGTCGACGGCGACTGCGTCAGCATCGATCTCGGCCGGGCCAACGACCGCTACTTCACCATGATGGTCGGCATCGGCTACGACGCTGCCGTCACTTACGCCATGTGGCCCTCGCTCAAGAAGATCGCCGGCCAGCTCGCGTACGTCGTCTCCGGAGTCCAGAACTTCTTCACCCACCGCGCGAGCCGCATGCGCCTGCGCATCGACGGCACCCGCCGGATCCGCCGCCTGGGCTACTTCATGGTGGTCAGCAATACCCGCCTCTACGGAGGACCGGGGCGAACCGTCAACGAGCTCGCGGATACGCGCGACGGCCTGCTGGATCTGACGATCTTCCGCTCGCGGCGCTGGTACCATGTGATCTTCGGGCTCACCCGGGTCTTCTTCGGCCGCGGCAAGCGCTTTGCGCGGATCGAAGCCATGCGGGTGCGCTCAGTGGACGTGAAGGCCTCGCGCCGCCTTCCCTACCAGCTGGACGGCGACAACGCGGGGCATACCCCGGTCTCCATCGAGGTCCGCCCCCAGGCTTTGCGCCTCATGGTCCCCAAGGACGCCTGGAAGTGAAGCCCCCCTGGCTGGAATCCTGGCTGGGCGCGCCTCTCGAGGCGTTGGATGTGGAGAGACTCACCCAGGCCCTCGATGCCGCCCGCCAGATCACCGAGCGTCTGGTCCAGCAGGAAGGCAAGGCGCGGAGCCTCAAGGGCCACCAGGACCTGATGGCGATGACCGCGGAATGGCAAGAGGCGATCGCCGAATTGCTGCGCGCCCGCGCCTCAAAAATCTAGTTGATTTAGTTGTCCCCCCCCGTCGAGGGGGGACAACTAAATGAATGAGCCCCCCGGTCCCTCGGACCGGGGGGCTCATTACAGGGGCTTACTTCTTCTTGCCGTTGGTCTTCTTGCCGCCCGAAGCCTTGCCGGCGAGCGCAGGCTCCTTGGCTTCGGCCTTCTCGGCGGGCTTGGTGGCCTTGGCCTTGGCGGTGGCGGCCTGAAGCTCCTCGGTGGTCACGTCGGGCACGGGGGTCATGAGCCCCTTCATCATCTTGGCCCAGGGGTAGTGCTCGGCCATCTTGCGGTCCTCGTTGGCGACCTTGATGACGAAGTCGGACATGGCCTCGACGACCCACTCGAAGTAGTGGGGGGTGATGGACCAGTAGTCCATGTCGGGGGCCGGGTTCATGAAGTCGATCGCGTAGGGGATCCCGTCGCGGACGGCGAACTCGACCGAGTTCATGTCGTAGCCGAGGGCGTGGTTGATCACGCGGGCATCGCGGACGACCTTGGCGCCGAGCTCAGCGGACATGAAGTTATGGTCCACGACGTAGCAGCGGTTCTTGGGGTCGTACTTGATCGGCATGATGTTGTCCTTGCCGACCGTGATGCAGCGGATGTAGAGGTCGAAGTCGATGAACTCCTGGAGCACCATGATCAGGCGCCCGGTCTGGTGGTAGTAGTGGAAGAACTCCTCGGGGGAGTTGACCTTGTAGACGTTCTTCCAGCCGCCGCCGTCGTAAGGCTTGAGGAAGGCGGGGAACTTGATGTAGTCGAAGATTTCCTTCCACTGGGTGAGCATCAGGTTCCGGTGCGACTCGGGGCGGGTCGAGGGGTTGGCCTGCACGGGGGGCAGGACGACGGTCTTGGGAACCGCGACGCCCAGGCGCTCGATCATCGAGTTATCGAAGAACTTGTCGTCCGAGATCCACCAGAAGGGATCGTTGATGACGTAGGAGCCGTTGACGACGGCGTTCTTGAGGTAGGGCTTGTAGATCTCGATTTCGTGCGAGATGCGGTCCACCAGGACGTCGTAGCCGGGGTGCTCGCCCATCTTGGGGGCGTGGACCTTGGCCATCTCGGCAACGACCTTGCCGTCGCCCTTCTCGTTCACGCGCTTGATGAACGCGCCGGGGAAGGTGTCTTCCCAGCCGACGAGGATGCCGACCTTCTTGGGGTTGCCGGGGATCCGCTTTTCCTTCTCAGTCACGGTAGTACTTTCTCCCTCTCAATATTCGCAGCTGGTGTAATCCGTGGTTGAATCCGGTCGCGCCGCCGGTGGCGCTTGGGCAAGGATGACCAGAGCTTGGTTTACATTCGTTATCGCCGATTCGCGGGGAATGGCGGGCACCCGACGCCGTCGTCGAGCAGGGGAAACTATAGGTGGACGAAGCGTCCGTGGAGCATGATGGCCTGGCCATCCACCCAGATCGAGCATTCACGCGCCAGAAGGTCGACGTGCGCCCGGCAGCACCAGTCGGCGCCGGTCAGGCTGCCACAGGGCTCGCCGAAGGCGATGTGGAAGCCCGGGATCTTCTCGTCCTGAAGCAGGTTGCCCGTGAACTCCGTGACGCCCAGGTTGGTGCCGACGGCCACTTCCCCGATGCGGTTGGCGTTCTCGGTGGAATGGCAGTAGTCCCAGAACTCCTTGGCGATCTCGTCGTTCGGACAGGAGACGTTCTTGAGGTAGTTCTCGGAGATCTCGACCGAGACCGGCGAGTTCTTGAGGTCGCCGTACTTGGGCGAGAAGTAGTCGCCGATGGGACCGTCCGCCACCCAGATGCCGTTGATGCGCTTGGGGGTGGTGAAGATCTCTCCGCCGGGCAGGTTACCCCAGGCGTCGCGGGAGATCAAGCCGGAGGTCTTGATCCACTTGAACTCGGTGGGCTCGTGCTCGATTTCGATGTCCGTGCCCGCCGGGGTGGTGACGTGGATACGGCGCGCGGTCTGCAAGATGTTGCGCAGACCGAGGCTCATGCGGTTGATCTGGTCGAAGTCCGCCCGCATGCCCGAGGTCATGATCTCGTCGGTGATGCCGACCATGTGGCCGTAGCGCACCTTCTTCTGGGTGGCGAGGTTGATGACCTGGGCCCGCGAAGGGACCTCGCCGGGCCAGGGGTTGACCGCGTAGAGGGTGGCGGCGGATTCCGCCACGCCGCGCAGGATCTCCCAGGGCATGTCCGCGATGGGGCGCTCGGTGTAGTCCTCGACGACGAAATCGAGGGCGATCGCCCCGACCGCGTCGATTTCGGCCACCAGGGCGGCTCCGATATGCTGGGTGGCCCGGTCGGTGATCACGCAGACCCGCTCGCCCGGACGGGCGCGGATGCACTTACGAACCGCGTTGGAAGCGCCTTCGGCGAACTCGGCGGGGAAAGGGATCTGTCGTAGGTCAGTTTTCTGGCGCGCCAACCGCGGTCTCCTTTTTGGCATGCGGAATGACGAGTGAGCTCGTCTCGTCCACGCCCTGCATGGTCCGATCGATCAGGTCGTCCACCACCGCCTTGAGATCGCCCGTCTCCTGATAGATCTTGAGCTGGCGATCGGCGTCGGTGCCCCGGTCGAGCAGGGTCTCGATGTGCTTGAGCTCCTCGCGGGAGCCCAACTCGTCCACCACTTCGTCGACGAACTCCAAGAGTTCGCCGATCAGCGTCCGGGCGTGGACCTCCTGGTTCTTGCCGAAATCGATCAGCTTGCCATCGAGGCCGTAGCGGTAAGCCCGCCACTTGTTCTCCTCGATGAGGGCCCGGTTGTACTCACGGAACTGCATGTTCTGCTGACGCAGGACGTAGAGCTTGGCCACGATGGCCTGGATCAGCGCGGCAAGGGCCACGGTCGTGTTGACGTCGGTGGCGATGTCGCAGACCCGGAACTCGATCGTGTCGTAGAAGACGTGAGGCCGGATGTCCCACCAGATGCGCTTGCCGTTGTCGGCGCAATTGGTCTTCACCAAGGTCTCGACGTAGCCCTCGAAATCGGCCCAGGACTCGAAGTGGTCAGGGATGCCGGTCCGGGGGAAGCTCTTGAAGATGTTGGCGCGCGTGGACATCATGCCCGAGGGCCGGCCCAACCAGAACGGAGAGTTGGCGGAAAGGGCCAGGAGGTGGGGCAGGAAGTAACGGGCCTGGTTCATCAGCTCGATGGCCAGGTTCTTGTCCGGAATGCCCACGTGGACGTGAAGCCCGAAGATCAGGTTGCCGCGGGCGACGTCCTGAAGGGACTCGACGAGCAGGTGGTAGCGTTCGTTGGGCGTGATCTCCTGGTTCTTCCAGTCCGAGAAGGGGTGGGTGCCGGCGGCGACGATCCGCAGATCGTGCTTGCGGGCCAGCTTGTTGACCGTGGCGCGCAGCTCGACGACGTCCCGGCGGGCTTCCTGGATGTTCCGGCAGATGCCCGTCCCGACCTCGACGACCGACTGGTGCATCTCGGGCTTGACGCGTTCGCCCAGGACCATCCCGTCTTCCTCGAGGATGGTCGAGATATGGCTCTTGAGCTCCCGCGTCTCGGGATGGACGATCTGGAACTCTTCTTCGATCCCCAGGGTGAAGGGGAGTAGCGTCATTAGTGGGCCCTCCGCTCGATGAGGAAGGTCGGGATGATCCCGCCTCCGGACGTGACGTTGCAAAGGGCGGTTCCGGAGAGGCGGGTCAGGAAGCCCTCCACCTCGCCGCGCCAGACGAAGGGGTCCAGGTCCACGTTCATGTGGTCGTAGACCAGGCCGTCACGCACGGTGGGGAAGTCCGCCGACGAGACCGTGACTTTTTCCTGGACCACGTAGTCGGCGCCCAGGGCGGTCTGGATGGCGTTCTCCCACTCGGAATCGCTCGTATCCCAGCCGATGTAGATCCCATGACCGCCGTAATCGTCGTTGGGCTTGAGGACCAGACGGTTGCGGTTCTCGCGCATGAAGGCGAGGAGATCGATCGGCTTACCCTGGTAGTCGGTGGATCCGGTCAGAACCTTGCGCGTCCAGGGGATGTGCCGGCGAATCGATTCCTGCTCCTCGGTCGTGAAGAGCGACTGGAGCTTCCCGTCGGTCAGCAAGCCGAAGATCATCTTCTTGTGGAGGTACTTGGAGCGGAAGTTGTTGATCATGCAGATCTTGCCGTCGCGGTAGGCCTCCCACATGGGTTGGACGTTGTCCCAGTGGTCGATGAACTCGGTGGTGAGGACGCGGCGGTAGACGAGATCGATGGCGGTATCGCCCGCGTAGAGGCGGCCGTCGCGGTACTCTAGCTTGCGGGGATCGCGAATGACGGTCGTCACGCCCTGGCTCTCGAAGTAGGCCTGGATCAGCTCGAACTCGTGAACGGTGGGAAGGCCTTCGTAGTCCACGATGGCGATCACCGGCTTCTCGCCGTAGAGGCCCGTGTTGGCGCGCCAGAGGGCGTAGGTGTCGAGAAGGGTTTCGAGCAGCTTCTGGCGGGTGTTGAAGCCCGTCACCCGGTAATCCTGCGCGAATTCCTTCATCATCGGCAGGCCGAGGAAGACTTCGGCCATGGCCTCGGTGTAGGCCGGACCCGCGGGGCACTCGGCGTTGAGCTCGACGAAGTGCAGGGTGTCGCCCGACAGGAAGGAGTCGAAGCGCGCCATGGTGCTGAAGCCGGGGTACTGGGGATCGACCGCGACGAGCTCGCGCTCGCGCGCGGTGAGGCCCAAGAGATCGATCAGGTCCGGACGGGAGGGGATCACCTCGCTGAGCTTGTCGAGCGCACTCCAGATGGTCCGGCATGCGTGGCGGACGAGGTCATGCTGCTCGTTCGAGAGGAACTGGGCGCGCAGGTATTCCACCGAGACGCGATCGCCGAACATGACCTTGGCGTTGCGGAAACGGGTGGAGTAGTCCTGGTAGACGGCAGGCGTGAGGTTAGCCGCCCCGACGAGGGCGTGGTACCGGTCGATCGCTTGGTTGATCACGGGGGTGCCTCTCTAGCAAACGAGGGTTGCGGACATCGTCCCTATGTTAACTCGGATCCTTTAACTTATCTATACATTTCAGGGCATTGGGACGAAACTTTTTGTTTCTGTCAGCCTTGCGCACCGAGCGCGTGTAGCGCTTTTTGCCGGAGCGTGGGGCGATGGCCCGCAGGGCCTGATACGCGTTGACCCGGCGGAAGCGTCCTCCGCCAACGGGGTCGGCGGTTTCGAGGAGGACGGCCTGGATCTGAGCGGGAGTCAGGTCCGGTCGCAGGGTGCGCATGAGGGCGACGACTCCGGCGACGTGGGGGCTAGAGGCGGAGGTTCCCCCGAAGCGACCATAGGCGCGGGGGTGGTAAGTGGGGTATCCCGTGACCCCGTCGGCCGGGGCCACCAGGGTGACGTAGGGCCAGCGGGGGCTCCAGCGGTGAGGCCGATCGCGGCGATCGGTGGAACCGACGGCAATCAGGCCCTTGTACTCCGGCAAGGTCGACCAAGCGGCGGGATACGTGTGGACTTCGCGCGGGCCGCCGGCGCAGACCACGGGCACGCCGCGGCCCAAGGCCTCACGGACGGCCGCGGCGAGGCGTGCCATCCACTCATGCGTGAAGCCGGGCTCGCCCACGTTGCAGCCGACGCTCATGTTGATGACGTCGGCCCCCTCATCCAGGGCGCGCCAGATGCCTTCGGTGATCTGCTGGGCGCGGACATGGCCCGAGTGCGGGTAGTTCACCTTGATCGGCAGGATCCGACAATGGGGAGCGACCCCGCGGAAGCGGCGGCGCAGGCCGGCTCCGACGCCGGCGGCGATGCAGGAGACGGCCGTGCCGTGGCCGTTATCGTCATGGGGCGCTCGGATGGGCTCCATGAGGTTCACGCCGCGAAGCACCTTGCCGGCCAGCTCGGGGTGTCCGTAGTCCACCCCGGTGTCCAGGACCGCTACGACCACCGTCGGATCACCCGTGGTGAAGCGCCATGCTCGGGGGGCTTGAATGCGAGAAAGGGTCCATTGCCAGTGTTGATCAGACATAGGGCGATTGTAACAGTCGGAACGCTTGGTGCCAAGGCAGTTGATCGATCAGGCGCAAGTTTCGAAAGATTTGGGCGCAAGTTTCGGAGCCAATTTAACGATGAGTTAAATGCAGGTTGAATCTCCTCCCGGCAACCGAGAGTTATTTTATGAACACGTTAACTCAAGGCTTCTCAGGGGCGGTCGACCGTGCTAAACTAACGGACAGGGAACGTTGCTGCAGACAATCCATGTCAGGCAGGCCAATTGACGCTTGAGGAGGCAATCATGAGCCCGATTACCGAATCCATCCCGGCTACTCTCACCGTTGAGCAGCTCTTGGCCCAGTGGAAGGCCAGCAACCCCACCAAGGAGGCCCCCAAGGCCGAGCGTACCTGGGAGATGTTCGCGGCTGCCGAGTTCCATGGCGGCATGAACGTCCGCATGCCCCGCAAGCGTAAGACCCAGATCTAAAATCCTAGTTTCGTTGCGTCAGGTCAGCTTCGCTGCCTTCCGCAACAGCCGCAAGCGCTTTGCCCGATTAGCCCGTTCGGGATTACCCGAACGGGCCTTTTCATGCCGGTGGGACGATGTACCTCTCCAATAAACCTTTGATTGTGGCGGTGGCCGGGAATATCGGGTCCGGAAAGTCCTCGCTTTCCCGGTGGCTTTCCGAGAAGTTGGGCTTCGAGCCCTGGTTCGAGTCCGTCGACGATAACCCTTACCTCGCCGACTTCTATGATGACATGCCCAAGTGGGCCTTCCACCTCCAGACCTACTTCCTTTCGACCCGCATCGACACCTATCGCCGGGTCATGGCCTCGGATCGCCCCGCCATCCTCGATCGCTCGATCTTCGAGGATGCCGCCATCTTCGCCCGCAACTCCTATGAGACGGGCATCATGAACGAGCGGGACTACCAGACCTACCTGCGCATCTACGAGTCGATCCTGCCGTCGATGACGCCCCCGGACCTCATCATCTACCTCCAGGCCTCGGTGCCCACCCTCATGCGGCGCATTCGCCTGCGGGGCCGCGAGTACGAGCAGTCGATTCCGCGCGAGTACCTGGCCCAACTCAACGAGCTCTACGAGGATTTCATCCGGGGCTTCGACCTGTCGCCCAAGCTGGTCCTGCCGGCCGACGACCTCGACTTCGTGAATTCCTACCATGACTTCGATTACATCCTGGACATGATCGACACGATGCGCCGGGATCCCAATCAGCTGGTGCTTCCCGGCTTTTAGGCCCGGATGCAAGAAGGCGGCCCCTCGTCAGAGGGGCCGCCTTCTTGCATCTAAAGGGAATCAGGAGCGACGACGAACGACCGAGATCTGGGGCGGCTCGGTCATGCGCCGGGCCGTCTGGCGGGCCTCGCCGCGGTCGGCCACCCAGTAGCTGAGCCCGTCGACGGTGGCCGAGCGTCCGGGAAGGGTCTCGACCTCGACATCCGTTGCCGGGTCCAGCTGATTGAGCCAGCCGGCCAGGGAAAGGACGTCGCCGGTGCTGAGGTTGGTCTCGGAATGCGCGCGGACGATGGCCCAGAGTTTCGGGAACTTCACCCAGTTCACGGGGTGGAGGACCTGGGGCATGGCTTCCCGCAAAAGGTCCTGCTGCCGCGAGACCCGACCGATGTCGCCCATGCCGTCATGGCGGAAGCGCAGGAAGGATTCGACCTGCGCGCCGTCGAGGCGTTGGCGGCCCTCGGCGAGATCGATGTTGAGGCCGCCCGCCCGGTCGACGTAGGCCATGCGCTTGGGGATTTCGACGTCGAGGCCGCCCAGCGCGTCGATCACCTCGGAGATGCCACTGAGGTCGACGAGCAGGTAGCGGTCGATGGGAACCTTCAGGAAGCGGCTCACGGTCTCGACGGCGAGATCGGGGCCGCCCCAAGGGTTGGCGGCATTCACTTTGAAGGTTCGATGGCCCGGGATGGCCATGCGGGTGTCGCGGGGAATCGAGAGCACGCTCACGCGGTGGCTCTCGGGGTTCAGGTGGACCAAGAGCATCGTGTCGGTGTTGCCCCGAAGCGACCGGCGCGAGGCCGTGTTATCGGTCCCCATGACCAGGAGGGTCAGGTCCTTCTGGGTCGTCGCCGATTCGTCCCGCGACTCCCACGCCTGAGAGGCCCACTGGACCATGGCGACGGGGGCCGGCAACGTGGCCGGATCCATGCTGGAAGCCCAGAGCCCGCACATCGCTCCGGAGCCGAGCCCCAGAAGGGAGCCCAGCAGGACGGCAGAGCGGAAGGGATGACGCGGGCGGCGAGGAGGGACGGGAGTGAGCATGGATAACCTAATACAAACGTGTGATGGTGCGGATATTAAGATTTTATCGCATGTGGCGGGCGTCACATGTCTCGGAGCCGGAAACTTTGCGAATCTTAACCCTGCTCCCCGCGCTCCAGGCGCTCCTTGAGTCCCGAGAGGGCTTCGAGGTAGGCGTCTCGCCCAGCCTGCTGGCGCTTGGCCAGGTCGGCCTCGCTCATGAGGTCGCTCTCCGAGATCAGTTGGACCTGATCTCCCTTGGCTTGGAGTTGCTTGGCGTAGGCGCGGTTACGGGCCTCGAGTTCGGGATCCTGGGTGGGAATCAGGACGACATGGGCATTCGGCTTGATCTTGCGTTCGAGCGAGGGGTCGTAGAGCCGGGAGGCGACGAAGCGGTCTTCGAGTTTGGCGTTGCGGGCGTCAAGCTCGGTCATGGGCTCATGCGGCTTGTCGGACATGGGGCGTTCCTTTCGTGAGATGGACGACACGGTTCACGGTCGCCAAACGGGCTAGGATAGAGGGAACAGAAGGAGGTTACCATGGCGATGTTGACCATGAGCGACGGATGCGGGCTTTTCTACGAGCGCCGCGGTGAAGGCAGGCCAGTCCTGCTGGTGCACGGCTGGATGGGGTCCCATCGTCTCTGGGAGCCGACCTTCGCGGATCTCATGCAGGATCACGACGTGATCGCCCTCGACCTGAGGGGACACGGTCGCTCGGATCGGCCGCTCACGCGCTACTCCTACGATCGTTACGCCGAGGACCTCAAGGAGGTGATGGATCAGCTCGATCTCAACGGCGTGGTGCTGGTGGGTTGGTCGATGGGCTGCGGCGTGAGCATGCTTTACCATCACCGCTTTGGTCCTCATCGTCTGGCAGCAATGGCGCTGGTCGCCGGCAGCCCCAAGCTGGTTCGCGATCGAGAGGCGGGCTGGGTCTACGGCATGACGCCTGAGATGCATCACCGGATCCTCAGTGAGGTGCGCAAATCGCGCCCGGTCTACGCGAAGCTGCTGACCGAGGGGATCTTCCATGCCGGCATGCCGCAGCCGGTCAAAGACTTGGCCTTCCAGGCCGCCTTGGAGGCCTCGTTGCCTTGCGCGCTGGAATCGTTCGAGGATGGAGGAACGCTGGATCTGCGTGAGGGCCTGGAGAACATCCATTTGCCGGTCAGTGTCTTCCACGGACGGACGGATTTCCTGGCGTCCTTCGCGGCGGCGGAATACGTCGCGCGGACGATTCCCGGCGCCGAGCTGGTGGCATTCGACCTGAGTGTCCACGCTCCCCAGTGGGAGGAGCCGGAGCGCTTCCATGCGGGCCTTCGGGAACTGATCGCGCGGATCTAGGCTGCGGCGGAGCGGGGCGCGCGACCTAGTCGAGCGCGTCCTGTTTCTCGGCCCAGCGCAGGAAGCGAATGAAATCCTTGGTCTTTTCGATCTGGGGGGGGCTGAGCCCCTGGATCGCCTCGAGGAGGGTCATGGGGCGTTCGCCATCGACCTCGGGCTCGGTCACGGTCATCGGGATCGGCTCGCCGAGCGATGCGCGGCGAATGGTGCTCAGGGGCATCTCCAGCCCCCGGGCGATCGCCTCGAGATCTTCTTCCTGGGGGCGATCGCCATATTCGAGGCCCATCACGGTCGCCATCGGGATCTGACAACGCATGGCCAGTTCCTGAACGGTCAGGCCGTGTTCGTGGCGGTACTGGCGGAGAAACTCCGACAAGGCATTTTGCGGGGTTGCGGGTTCCATGATGCGCTCCAATGCGTGCTCCCTCCGTGGACTTTCATTATACGGCCCGCAAGGCGGGCTGTCACATTTCGCCTGGGGTCACAATTGTTTACAATGGAGGGTTTCTTCGTTATTCTGGACGTACTGTTGGCCGTCGAGGCTTCAACGGCGAAGTCGCGGCCTGAATTGACGAGGCCCCCCGGCGCAATGGCGCACCGGGGGGCCTTCTCGCGTCTCGGCAGGAACGGTTCTCGCGAAAGGGGCCGCTAGCCTTGAACTCCGAGAAAGACGCTATGGGAAACCTTGACGGGACCGTTCACCTGGGCCTGGCAAGCCAGGCGCCACTGGCGCTTGATCTTGTCGCGCCCCAGTCGCAGCGTCTCGCTGGCCGTGGGCGCCGAGAGGTTCTTCTCCCCTTGCAAGACCTTTACCTTGCAGGTGCAACAGCGACCCTGCTTGCAAACGTATTCCATGGGCTGGTCCGCCTCGATGGCGGCCTGGAGGAGATTGGTCCCCGGTGCGACCTGAAAGGTCCGGGTCGTCTCCCCGATGAGTAACGTGACGTCGAACATACCTTGTTTATACCCTGAGCCGGCGCGCGTCTACCCCGCAAAGAGCGGCGGCGACCGCCTGGCTAGACGCTCTCCATCTGTCCGAGCAAGCCGTCGATCTCGGCGGCCAGGAAGATGTCTCCCCCTTCGGCGGCCACTTCCAGGTACGTCAACAACGCATCCTTCACCGCATGGGCATCCTCAGGAGCAAGTTTCACCGTGAACGTCCGCGCTCCGATCTGGGCTTCGGCCTGAGAGAGCAGCCGGTTGATCAAGGGATCCATCTCCTCGACCGGAAGCCGCTCCTCGGTCTCCGCGCTCGCCGCTTCCGGCTTGAGGGCAATCAGGGCGTCGGTGATAATCCGGATCTGGGGAATGTCGAGGGTGAGTTCAGTCATGCATGGGCTCCTCGGTGGGCAGGTAACGCGAAGGGGAATCAGCGGCCGGTATCCAGCTGGTGAACGGCCAGCCGCTGGTCAGACGCTTGAAGGCCAGAGAGGCGATCGCCTGGCGGGTATCGGAGGCCTCGTTCGTCAAAAGGAAGCGGACCAAGGGGCCTAGAGCCCCCAGCGTCCCTCTTCTCAGCTCAGGACGCAGAAGAATCCGCTGGCCCAGTCCGAGGACGGCTCCATCGTGCTCGCTGCGGGCCATGGCCTCGATCAGCGCTTGCCGCCAGGCCTCCGCCTCGGGGCGCGCCAGGTACTCTCCTCCCGCCAGCAGTAGGTTGCTCAGTTCGAGATCGCCACGATCCAGCGCGAGGGCCAGCAGGAAGAGCGCGTCGTTGACCGTTGATGGGCTCAACGTCGAAAGCCAGCGCGCGGAGCGATCCATGGTGGCCACCGCGTCGGGGTCGGCGAGCGACTTGGCAAGTGCCTCGATCAGCGGCTGCAGCTCCAAGGCGCGATCGCTCAAGAGGATCTTGGCCGCCGGCATCAGCTGACGAACGACCCGCTCGGGGCCGACCTGCTCGAAGAGCCGCTCGACGAAGGTTTCCACCGCCCGGATCAGCTGAGGATCCTGTAAGTGTTCCATGTGAGGGCCCAACTGCTCGATCCACTCCGCGCCCTCCGGCGATTGCAAGAAGCGCAGGACGGGCTCGGTCACCTCCCACGGATCCACGCTGGGATCGGCCGCAATGCGCCGTGCGACGCCCCCGAGGCCCACGACTTCCGCCGCGATCGCCCCTGTCAACGCCTTCCTTAGCTCCTGGGCTTCCGCTGAAAGCAAGTAGTCGACCCCGACGCGGGCGAAGTCGCCGACCTGGAAGGACGGCTCGCGCGAGGCTTGGTCGAGGATCTCGACCAAACGCCCCAGCCTGAGCTGTCCGGCGGGCATCAGCTCGCGAATCAGGCGATCACGAACGGCACGCTGACTGTCGCTGAGCAGAATCTTGGCGGCAAACGGCAGCGCGACCTCGAGGAACTTGAAGTTCGGGTTCACCTGCAGGACGATGCCTTCCATGGAACTCATCGCCCGCATCAGGAACGCGAACTTCTCGGGCATCGTGAAGTCGTACTTGAACATCACGGCCCCGAGCCGCTCCACCACCTGGGTCAAGGAATAGCGCGTTTCCTTGTTGCCCATCATCTGGGCGTGGTAGATGTCCTCGATGATCGGCACGACCAGCGCGTAGTCGACCTCCGGAGGCAGCAATCCCAGGTGGATGAGGTCGGTGACGAAGGCGTCAAAGTCCTCATGAAGGATATGCACGAAGAGGGCGGCCATCGCGTGGGTGAGCTCGGGTTCGAAGGTGTCGACCATGCCGAAGTCGATGTACGCGACCTCGCCGTTCGGCTTGATCAGGACGTTCCCGGGGTGGGTGTCGGCGTGGAAGAAGCCGTCTTCGAGGACTTGCTTGATGAACGAGCGGACGCCGAGGCTCGCGATATCGGCGAAATCGATGCCCATGGCGGCGATGCCGGCATAGTCGTTGAACTTGACGCCTTGGATGAACTCCTGAGTCAGCACCCGCCGGGTGCTGAGCTCATGGTAGGGCTTGGGGGCGGTGATACCGTCGAAGTCGGCGAAGTTCTTGCGGAAGCGCTCCATGTTTCGGGCTTCCTGGTGGAAGTCGATCTGGGCGTAGAGGTCGGCCCCGAAGCGATCGAGCACGGGAAGGTAGTCGATGTTCTTGAGCAGGGGCATGCTTCGTCCGAAGCTGGAGTTGGCGATGCGCGCCGTGAGCCAACGCAGGACCGAGAGATCCAGCTGAAAGGTCTCGGCGAGACCCGGGCGCTGGATCTTGACGACGACTTCCTCGCCCGAGTGCAGCGTGGCGCGGTGGACCTGGCCGATGGAGGCGGCGGAGAGGGGGGTGGCGTCGAAGTATGCGAAGGCCTCTTGCGGGTCGCAGCCCAATTCTTGGGTCACGATGGCACGGGCGACCTCGGGCGGGAAGGCAGGGACCTTGTCTTGAAGGCTTTCGAGCTCGCGGACGTAGATCAGGGGCAGGAGGTCGTGCCGGGTCGAGAGCAATTGGCCTATTTTGATGAAGGTGGAGCCCATGCGCAGCAGGCGATCGCGAAGGCGGATGGCATGGCGGCGTTGGCGGGCTTCGTGGCCTTCGGAGGTGGCCAGCCATGAGAGGGATTCGAGCCAATGCTCGAACGCGAACGCCAAGAGCAGCCCGAGGAGTTGCAGCAACCGCCCGAAGGCACGACCGGGGTGTCGCCGCCAGAAGGCGTCGATGGCTTGCGGATCGTAGGTGAGCGGACCTTCCGAGGTCGGGCGCGGCTCTCGGGCGTCCGTCGAAGTGTGGGAGCGTGGCTTTTCGTGTTCCATGGATGTCTAGTATACCAAGGATTGGCCGCGCTTCGCGCCTTGCCTGCCCGTTTTAGTAAGGAACGGCTCAGTCCGGACTGAGCCGTTCCTTTAAAACTTGCTTAACAGAAGGCGGAGGTGGTAGACTGCCACCAGCGACCAACGGCGGGGCTTTAACCCGCCGTTTTTTTGCTATCTGGGAGCCTGACGATGGTTCTCAATTTATGTTAAAATATTAAGGTTGGTTAATATATAGTCGATCCTGGTGCCACGCGCCGACCAGGACACCGAGGAGACCTCGATTTGGAACGCGACCTGGCACTGATGACATTGGAAGATCTGACGCAGATTGCGCGTCAGCATGGGCTGAGAGGCTATTCGACGATGACCAAGACCGAGCTGGTTGACGCGCTGAGCGCGCTCAATGGCGACGTGCCCGAACAGGCACTAGAAGCGACCCCGCAGGCCCGGCCCCGGACGGGGAGCCCGAGCGAACCTCAGACGTCTCCGGCTACCCAGCTTGAAGCAGTGGTTGATGCCGAGATTCCAGCCCCCGTGGCCCCTGTGGCTTCCGATGCGACGCCCGAAGACGCCGACGCGGAGTCCGAAGAGCCCGTCAAGGCGGCTCCAGAGTTCAAGAAGACCTGGATTCGCCATGAACTCCTGATCGACGATGCGCTGGAGGAGTTGCCGGAAAGCTACGGCGAGGCGAAGCTCAACGTCATGGTGCGTGACCCGTTCTGGGTCCACGCGTACTGGGACCTGACGTCCAAGACCATCGACCGGATGCACGCGCAGGGCGGGCAGCGGATGGCCTTGCGGGTCTACGACGTGACGGACCTGGTTTTCGACGGTCGCAACGCCCATAGCTGGTTCGAGATTCCGGCCCCCGAGTACGCACGCAACTGGAACATCCAGGTGCCGACCGACGGCCGCAACTATCAGGTGGAGCTCGGCTGGGTCACGGCCGAAGGCCGCTTCCTCCCGACCATGCGCTCCAACGTGGTCGACGTGCCGATCGGCCGTCCGTCCCCGGTGATCGCCGATAAGTTCGTCGAGCTTCCTTATACGCAGGTTCCCGAGACGACCGAAGTCGAGGCCGCTGTCGAAGCCGAAGCTCCCGAGGTTGCCTTCTTGCCGACCGAGGACCTCGCTCCTCCCGCTCCGGCAACGACTCCGAGCCAGAACGTTCCGCTTCCCGACACCATGTACCAGCTTTCCACCCGGGGTCGCGGGTACTGGTCGGCGGACACCCCGCGTTATGGTGATCTGACCTGGGAAAACTTGGATTCGGCCATGGGGTCCCATCAGATGGGATCGCATGCGGTCAGCTCCTTCGCGGCTCCTCCGGCGCCTCCGGCTGAAGCCAAGGAGAAGGACAAGGATTTCTGGCTGGTGGCCAACTGCGAGCTCATCGTCTACGGGGCGACCGAGGCCGACGCATCGGTCACTCTGCGGGGCCAGAAGATCGAGCTGCGCCCGGACGGGACCTTCTCGATTCGTTTCGCCTTCCCCGATGGGCTTCACCCGATTCCCATCCACGCGGTGAATGCTGACGGAGACATGGAGCGCTCCATCACGATCACGGTCAGCCGCGACACGCAGCCGTAACGGGTCGGGCCCCGCTGCCGGTCAGGCGGCGGGGCCTCTCCCCGATTCACCGCAAGCTTTCATGCGGCTCGTTTTCCCCGCCCCTGGGCCACCTGGCGTCGCGCAAGCCGGGTTCGCGAGGCAGGGCCGCTTCCCCAGAAGAGGATAGATCATGGCCAAAGGCTACCTGGCGATGGTGCTCCATGCCCACCTGCCCTTCGTTCGCCACCCGGAGTATTCCTACTTCCTCGAAGAGGACTGGCTCTACGAGGCGATCACCGAGACCTACGTCCCGCTCATCAATGTCTACGACGGGCTGATTGCCGACGGCATCGACTTCCGCATGACCATGACCATGACCCCGCCCCTGGTCTCGATGCTCGCCGATCCGCTGCTCCAGAGCCGGTACGTGAAGCACCTCGACGAGCTCATCGAGTTGGCGATCAAAGAGGTGGAGCGCACCCGCTTCGACGGCCATTTCAACTACCTCGCACGTTACTACGTTGACCTCTACCGGAAGACCCGCCATACCTTCGTCGACAAGTACAAGGGCAACCTGGTCACGGCCTTCAAGAAGTTCCAGGACATGGGGGTCCTTGAGATCGTGACCTGCACGGCCACGCACGGCTTCCTGCCCCTGATGCGCGTCACCCCGCAGGCGGTCCGGGCCCAGATCATGGTGGCGGCAGAGTCCTACGAAGAGCACTTCGGCCGGCGTCCGCGCGGCATCTGGCTCGCCGAGTGCGGCTATTACCCCGGCGTCGACCAGTACCTCAAGGAAGCGGGCATCCGCTACTTTTTCACCGATACCCACGGGGTTCTTAACGCCACCCCGCGCCCTCGCTACGGCGCTTATGCCCCCATCTACACCCCCGAGACGGGAGTGGCGGCGTTCGCGCGAGACCAGGAGTCCTCCAGACAGGTTTGGAGCTCGATCGAGGGCTATCCGGGCGACTTCGATTACCGCGAGTTCTACCGCGACATCGGGTACGACCTCGACCTCGACTACATCGCTCCCTACATCCAGCCGGACGGCACCCGCAAGAACACCGGCATCAAGTACTACCGGATCACCGGCAAGACCGATCAGAAGCAGCCCTACGATCCTTACTGGGCCGATCAGAAGGCGGCCCAGCACGCCGGGAACTTCATGTACAACCGGGAGAAGCAGATCGAGCATCTCTTCGGCGTCATGGGCCGTGAGCCGATCGTGCTGTCGCCGTACGACGCCGAGCTCTTCGGTCACTGGTGGTACGAGGGGCCGATCTTCCTCAACTATCTGATCCGCAAGTCGGTCTTCGATCAGGACGTCTACAAGCTCACGACGCCGGCCGAGTACCTTGAGAACCATCCGACCCAGCAGATCGCGACTCCCTCGTACTCAAGCTGGGGCGACAAGGGCTACGCGGAGTTCTGGCTCAACGACACCAATGCCTGGGTCTACCCGCATCTTCACGAGGCGGCCGATCGCATGGTCGAGCTGGCGACCTATTTCCCGGCCAACGGAGACCCGGACCGCGAGCGGGCCCTCAATCAGGCGGCGCGCGAGCTCCTCTTGGCGCAGAGCTCCGACTGGGCCTTCATCATGAGGACCGGCACCATGGTCGAGTACGCCGTGAAGCGGACGAACTCCCACCTGCGCCGCTTCAACAAGCTCTATGAGGACCTCAAGGAGGGCAAGGTCGACCTCGAATTCCTCAGCAAGGTCGAGTACCTCGACAATATCTTCCCGAACATCAACTACCGGTACTTCCGCTAGCAAAAGGGCGGGGGCCGTCTGGCCCCCGCCCTTTTGCTACGAATACGGTTCTGATGGGGGCCATGAGGCCTGATATCAAGAATGGGCAGCCGCGGGCTTCGCGACGCCGACTCCGAGGCGCGGCCAGAAAGCTGAAACGATGCCCATCGTCAGTACCTGCACGCAGATGACCACCAAGACGCAGCCCCACCAGCCCCCTTGGCCCCAGAAGAAGCCCGGGAGCGCGCCGCCGATGGAGCCGCCCAGGTAGTAGAAGGCGAGGTAGAGGCCCGAGGCCAGCGAACGGGAAGCTCCCGACGTGGCGCCGAGCGCGCTGGTGGCTGCGGACTGACAGACGAACACTCCCGACGAGCAGATGGCCAGCCCTGCGATGACGCCCCAGAGGGTCGGCAGCAAGGTAATCAGGACTCCTGCCAGGGCCGTGGCGGTGGCAGCCAAGAAGACCGGGCGGTAGCCATAGGTATCGATCAGCCGACCGGCGAGCGGAGTGACGATCACGCCGAGCATATACACGGAAAAGATGGCGGCGAGGCCCATGGGGCCGAGGTGGAAGGGGGCTTCTGCCAGGTGGAAGTTGACGTAGGTGAAGAGGGCCACCAGCACGAAGAGGGTGTTGAAGCCGGCGGCGAAGATGCCCAAGAGGGCCGGTGAGCGCAGCAGTTCTCCCCATTTGCGGATGCCGGCCATGCCGAGATAGGCGGGTCGTTCTTGCTCGGAGGGAGGCAGCAGGAAGGCGGCGGCGACGGTTCCGACGACTGTCAGGCCCCCGAGGACGACGAACGAGAGCCGCCAGTCCCCCAGTTCGATCATCGTTCCCGAGAGGGCGCGGCCCGTGAAGCCGCCGAGCACGTTCCCGGTGATGAAGCTGGCCATGCTCGCGCCCAGGCGGCCCGCGTCGCAGGTTTCGTTGATGTAGCAGAGCGTGACGACGTAGACGACGGGCACGAAGAGCCCTTGGACGAAGCGCCAGGCGATCAGCGCGGGCAGGTTGGGGGCCGTGGCAGCCAAGAGCGTGGTCGCGGCCAGGGCGAAGAGCGAGGCGATCATCAGGGGCTTGCGTTCCCACCGGTCGACGACCAGGCCCGCGAGGGGAGCGGTGAGGGCCACGGCGGCGGTGGCGGCGCTGATCGTCAGGCTCACTTCCATCTCGCTGGCCGCGAAGAGTTGCTTCAAGGTGGGCAGCAGCGCCTGGGTCGCGTAGAGCCCCAGGAAGGTGCAAAAGCCGACCAAGGCCAGGGCCCAGCGGGGGTCATGCGTCGAACGCCTTTCGGTTTGGATGGGCATCACGGGGATTTCGCCTTTCGCATCGAGGGAAGCTTGGGATTGATTCTCGCGCTCCTGGCGAATGGCGTCCAATATATTATTTCTTGTCGATTGATAGCTTAGACGTATCATGGAGCCATGGAACTCAGACATCTGCGGTACTTCATCGCCGTGGCCGAGGAATTGCACTTCGGACGTGCGGCCCAGCGCCTTCACATGGCCCAGCCGCCCTTGAGCCAGCAGATCCGGGCGCTCGAGGACATGATCGGCGTGCGCCTTTTCGATCGCACTCAGCGCTCTGTCGCGTTGACGGCGGCGGGAGCGTTATTTCTCGAGGAGGCCTACAAGACGTTGGCGCAGGCCGAACATGCGGTGCGGGTCGCGCAGCGCGCGAGCCGAGGGGAGATAGGCCGCGTGCGCATCGGCTTCGTGAGCTCGATTGCGTACGGGCCGTTTCCGACGCTGCTGCGGGCGTTCCGGGAGCGCTCGCCGGGCGTCGCCCTGGAGCTTCACGAGCAGACCACGACCTCTCAGACGGAGGCCCTGCTGACGGGGACAGTGGATCTGGGCTTGTTTCGGCTGGATGCGGAGAGCGCTCGGGTGCAACGGCCCATGGGCATACAGGTGGAGCCCTTGAGAACGGAGCCCTTCGTGGTAGCGCTTCCGGAGGCCCATCCGCTCGCCTCCCGCTCCCGAATTGCGCTAGCCGACTTGAAGGACGAGGACTTCGTGCTCTTTCCGCGCGCGTCGAATCCTGGCCTACACGACTACCTGGTGCTGGCCTGCCGGAAGGCGGGCTTCGAGATGCGGGTGGTGCAGGAGGCGGATCTGATGCAGACCCTGGTCTCCCTGGTGGCCGCGGGGCTGGGGGTCACGCTGACGCCGGCGTCGCTTCAAAATCTTCAACGAATGGGGGCAGTGTACCGACCGCTTGAGGAGCCGGCGCTGGAGAGCCAGATCATGGCGGCATGGCGCGAGGACGATGCCTCGCCGGTGCTGGCGGCCTTGTTGGAGACGCTTCGCGACCGCGGCTAAACGGCGCCTATACGGCGCCGAGGCGGTGAAGGACCTTGGTGACGACCTCGGGGGGAACGTCGGAGCGCACGCAAACCTGGCCTAGCGATTCGGGCAGGACCCAGCGGACCTTCCCGGCTTGGACCTTCTTGTCGTGGCCCGTGGCTTCGAGCAGGCGTTGGGCGGAAATCGGCGGGAAGCGGGTGGGCAGGCCCGCGCGCTCCAAGAGGGCGATCATGCGGCCTTGCTCGGCGTCGGAGAAGAGGCCGAGCTCGCGGGCGATCGCCCCCGCCGCGACCATGCCGATCGCCACGGCCTCACCGTGCAGGTAGTTCTGATACTGGGTCTCGGCTTCGAGCGCGTGGCCCAGGGTATGGCCGAAATTGAGGATGGCCCGACGGCCGGATTCGCGCTCGTCTTCGAGTACCACCTCGGCCTTGAGCTCGCAGCAACGGGCGATCGCCGGAATCATCGCCTGCATCCGCCGCTCCAGCAGCAAGGGGAGGTCGGCCTCCAGCGTCTCGAAGAAGGCGGCATCCATGATCACGCCGTACTTGATCATCTCGGCGAGGCCGGCGAGGAGTTCGCGGCGCGGCAAGGTGTGAAGGGTCAAAGGATCCGCGATCACCATGGTCGGCTGGTAGAACGCGCCGATCAGGTTCTTGCCCATGGGGTGGTTCACGGCGACCTTCCCGCCCACCGAGGAGTCGATCTGGGCGAGGAGGGTCGTGGGGACCTGGACGAAAGGGACGCCGCGGTTGAACGTGGCGGCCACGAAGCCCGCCAGGTCTCCGATGACGCCGCCCCCCAGGGCGATGACGGGATTCTGGCGTTCGAGCCGAGCTTCGAGGGCGCGATCGTAGAGCTGCATGGCGCTCGGCATGCGCTTGAAGCGCTCACCGGCAGGCACGACGGCAAAGGTCGGCTCCCAGCCGGCGGCTTCCAGCGAGGCGCGCGCCAGGTCCCCGTAGCGCGCCTCCAGGTGCGGATTGGTGACGACCAGGCAGCGGCCGGGCGATAGGCGCTCGGCCATCAAGGCTCCTAGCTTGGCGATGGCGTTGGGCTCCAGGTGAATGGGGTACTCGCGCTCCGGAATCGGCACCTCGATCCGGTGGCGTTCCCCGCGGATGCCCTCCAGGATGCGCTCGGCCACCCGTGCGGCCGATCCCGACGATGTGATCTGCAGGGGCAAGAGCTGGTAAAGCGGCTGGCGCTCCTGGTAACGCTCCCGAAAGGCCAGCGGGTCCTGGGCCAGCGGCCGATCGGAGCCCGAGACGCGCCGCCAGAGCAACTCGGGGGAAGCTTTGAGGTGGACGACGACCCCGGCCATCCGCAGCGCGAGCCGGTTGGCAGGTTCGAGGACCGCTCCGCCGCCCGTAGAGATGACCTGGCGATCGCCCCGCGAGACCTCCCGGATGACATCGGTTTCCAGCTCGCGGAAGCCCGCTTCGCCGCGCGTGGCGAAGATCTCGGGGATCGCGAGGCCGGTCCGTTCTTCGATCAGCCGATCCGTGTCGACGAAGTCCCACCCCAAGCGGGTGGCGAGAATGCGGCCGACGGTGGTCTTGCCCGAGCCCATGAAGCCCATCAACGTGACGTTCATGCCCCCAGTATGCCTGCAAGCCCGCACGAAAGTCCAGCCGAGGTCCGGCTGGGGATTTTGGGAATTTTGGGCCGCAGCACTCAGGCCTGCGCCAGGATCCACTCCCGGATCTCGGCGGGCACGGGCATGACCGAAAGCCGGCTCATCCGGACGAGCTCAAACTCGTTCCAGCCGGCTGCTTTGACCTGAGCGAGCATCACGGGAGCTGCGAGGCGCCGTTCGGGAGGCAGTTCGATCTTGCTGGACTTCCCGGTGGCGTCGGTCTCGTCCGGAATCGGGCCTTGGCCATCCCCACCTCCGTGTCGACGAAGTCCCAAGCGGGTGGCGAGAATGCGGCCGACGGCGGTCTTGCCCGAGCCCATGAAGCCCATCAACGTGACCTTCATGCCCCCAGTATGCCTGCAAGAATGGATGAACGTCCAGCTGAGCCATCCGTGCTCTGAGCCACCGAGGACGATCCCGATGGCGGCGAAGCGGGCCAAGCGTTTTTCTGGAAACGACGTTTCCTTCGGCGTCGGCAAGCCTGCTTCTGGCGGTATCCCCCTGAAGGCCTAAGTGAGGACATTTGTCCCCATGAAATGGGGGCTTTGACTCTATGTCTTGTACCCTCTCCGAGCGCTAGTATGGCAAACAGGCGCATCAGGGCCGTGAGATCCCGTCCGATGCCGCAGGGTTTCAAGTTCCCGAGTGGTTCGTATCTGCGCTGCTTGGATACGGGCACTTCTTGACGTCAAAGAGTGCTGAGCGTGGGATGGACCGCAAGGGCGATCGGAGCTCCACGAGGATTCCCTCCTGGAAATCGTGGCTCATTCCGGCCGGTTCACGACAAGTAGGAGGCACGGATGACAGTTGCAAGGCTCAAGTCGCGTCTCGCGCGAGCGAGTGCGATCGTGCTGATGGTGGGTGTATCCGCTGCACTCGTCGCGTGTCCGAGGCCTCTCATGCCTCCGGCGGGAACCCCCGCGAGTGAATCGGGCATGGAGGGGATGAGTTTCGAGCAAATCTCCGGTCAGGTGGATTTCGGCTCGCGAAGCGTCCAGGCAACCATCAAGGACGACGTCGCGCCGGGCGCCACCGTCTCCCTGATCGAGATACAGACCGGGAAAACGCTGACCTCGACGCTCACGGACTCGGACGGCAGGTTCGTCCTCACGTACTCCAACGGCTTCAAGCCGGTTTCTGGGGCGCTCTACTACTTCGAGGCCGTCAAGGGACTCGCGGGCCCCAACGGCGACCCGAACGCCATCGGAGCCGATGCGGTTCGGGTGCGCACGATCGCGACCTACCGCAGCGGCGGTTGGAAGACCCTCAGCAGTTCCACGACCACGACGAGCATCTCCATCACCCCCATGACCACGGCCCTTTCCATCGTGGTCAGCCTTCGTACCGGCACCGCGAAAGCGATCGACGCCACCTCGTTGTTTGGCGCGATCAAGGCAGGACGGCCTCAAGGGGCCTACCCGGACACCCTGAGCCTACCGAACCCGGCCCTGGTCCCCACTTCCCTCGTACAGAGTGCCTATGACCTGGTGATCGACTCCCTCGCCAAGGAACGGGACCCCGTGCGCTGGATCGCCATGGATAGTCATCACCTGAATACCGTGAGCATCCCCGCCATTCCCTTCTCGATCAAGTTTCTGAGCCCCTCGACGCAAGAGGTTGGGCAGTGGCTGGAGGTGATCGGCGTCAATTTCGCCGAGAATCCGGCGAATAACCGGGTCTACTTCACGAGTGACGGCGGCTGGGTTCAGGCGACGGAGGTCATGCCTCCCAACTCGGGCTTGACGCGTATGCGCGTCAAGGTTCCGGCCGGCGCGATCAACGGGCCGGTTCGCCTGGAAATCGGCGGCCAGATGATGTCCACCGATCCGGACAAATCGTTCCGCTTGGCCGTGATCGACGGCCATAGCGTCGTTCGAACGTTACCGGACGGCAAGGAGCATCTCTTCGTCGCCAATCCCGGCACGGGCACCCTCTCCCGGGTGACTCCCTCGGGAGAAGTCTTCACTTTCTACTCCGGCCTGGACAGGCCGCAGGCGTTGACCTTCGGGCCGGATGGAAGCCTTTACGTGGCATGTGGGGGGGCGAAGAATCGCATCGTGCGCCTCGCGCTCACGCCCGATTTCAAGGTGGGCACGGTCGAGGATTATTCGACGTCGCTCCCTAATCCGACCGGCTTGGCCTTCGACGTGACGAAAGCGTCGGACCGACTCGGGGTCACGAACGCGCCGCTGTACGTGGTGACGGCCTCCAACCAGCTCTATCTCCTGCCCTGGAGCGGCTCGCTGACGAACGTGGCCCCCACGGAGATCGTCTTGAGTGGAGCCGCTTTGAGCAGCCCTCGGGGCCTCTCCTTCGGCTACAAGGGGGAGTCGTGGCGCCTCTGGATTGCCAATTCCGCCGCGAACAACGTCGTGAGCCTCGATCCGCAAACCGGTGCGGCGACCATCGAGGTCTCGGGCATCGGCAAACCTTCGGCGGTCGCCTTCGACAGCCAAGGCAACCTGTACGTCTCCAGTAACACCGGGAACTCGATCTTCAGGCGGGATGCCGGCTCGTCGACGCTGACGTCGTTCGCGAACGTGCCCTCGCCGGCGGGGCTGGATGCCGACGCTTCGGGCTACATCTACTGCGCCGACAACGTCAGCAACCGCATCTACACGATCAACTCGCAAGGCGAAAGCCGTCTGCTGAGCAGCGGCATCAGCTATCCGCTCGGAGTCCATGTGGATGCGGACGGCATCTTCGTCGTGACCGAGCTGGGCCAGATTCTTCGGATTGCCCACGGAACCGGCGACGTCTCGATCTTTGCCGACGGCTTGTCCCATGCCATGACCCTGGGCCGCGATCAAGCCGGCAAGTTCTACGTTTTTCAGCCCAGCTTGGGGCGAATCACGCGGGTCGCGACGATCACGGAGGCGTCGGGGCGGATCTCGGGTAGGCTCGACAGCTATTTGTCCGTGAACAACGTCCGGGACATCTTCGTCTCGGGCTCCAAGCTGTATTTGCAGAAAACGGCCACGCCCGATCTCGAGGGCAACCTGATCGCGATGGGGGGAGTCGAGATCCGCGACCTCGCCACCTGGGGCACGGTCGAAAGAAGCTATGCCGGTTTCGTGCGAGATGCCATCGGGATGAGTTTCGATCGTTCGGCCGGCGCCTACCGGGATTCCCTGTACATCGCCAACTTCATGGAGAATTCCATCGTTCGGATGGAGAAGGAGGGCGCGACGCCTCCAACGGGCAAGATGAGCCGTTTCGTCTCGGTCGCCCAGAATTCCAAGCTGGTGCGTCCCAACGATGTCTGGGTGGATCCCGCGAACGGGAACGTCTGGGTCTCGCTCCATGGAACCGATGCGAACACGGATGGTCTCCTCGTCTTCAACGCGGCGGGGACCGAGATCGCCGATTACTCGGGACGGGCCAACCGCCCGCGGAAGTTCGGTTACGACGGCACGCACCTCTACCTCGTGAACCAGGGAGCCGGCAAGGTCGTCCAGATCGATCGCGCCACCGGGGCCGAGCTCACCTCGTACAACGTGCCCGGTCCCCTCTCGGTCGCCTTCGACGTCGCGAACAACCGCATGTACGTGGGATCGGACAACGGCAATATCTACACGATCACCGGTTACCGAAACGCTCCCTCGGCACCCAGCGTCTTCCATGCAGGTCTGCTCGCCTACGACCTGCACGTTCATACCGACGGCCTCCTTTACGTGGCGAACTCGAACACCTGGCGGATTAAGCAGGACGGCTCCACCCGCTACGTCCATCAGCGGCATTACGGGCAGCTCTACGACTTCGCCGAGCGTGCCGACGGGACCGTCTACCACCTCACGCGCGACGGACGCTTCGACCGCTGGGATCGCAGTTATCGGACTGCCGCCGGAACCCTTTTCACCGCGGGCAGCTCGGTCGTTCCTGACGGCCGAGGGAACTGGGTCTCGGTCTTTGAGACCATTTGTGGCGGCAAGAGCCTGATGGTCGGGGATCTGGCCGGGACCTTCCAGCAGTACGCCGCCGATACCATCCCCATGTCGATCTGCTGGGTTCCCGAGGGCTCGATGACCAGCGATGGGAACGGCAGGGTCTTCGTCGTGAGCAATCCTCGCGGCCAGCTTCACCGCTTCGACGTGGCGACCAGGACGCTCGAGCTTCTGCAGAAACCCGGCGCCAGCGACGCCGACCGAGGCTTCGGCGTGGCGCTCTACAACGACACCGCCTACGTCACGCTACGGAACAAGCATGTGATCGACCTCTACGGAGCCTCCTCCGCCGCGGGGACCGCCTACCTCGGCACGCTGGGCAAGGGCCTGCTCAACCCTGAGTTGTAAGGAGACTCGCATGCGTTTCAACGTCCTCGTGAACCTCGTCATGATCCTTCTGCTGGTGGGTTGTCGCTTGCCGTCGATGGTGCCGCAGGGGCTCTCGAAGCCGGACCTCGACCCGAGCGCATCCACCGCGCATGTGCTCCAGGGTCGGGTCGTCACGTCACGCCACGTGCAGGCGGATCTTGGAGATATCGTCCCCCAGGCGAGCATCGCGCTGATTGACAGCGTCACGGGCTACACGGCTGCGACGACCGTCACCGATGATCACGGCGCATTTGCCATGCGCTTCAACTCCGGCTTCGCACCGATCGCGGGACGGGTGTACTTCCTGGATGCGGTCAAGGGAATCAAGGGCACGGGGCCGACGACGCCGCAGAACCCACTCTACAACCAGGCGGGCGCCGACGCGGTTCGCCTGCGCACGGTCCTCATCTACCAGGACTCCCCCCAGGGCTGGGTGAGCCTCAACAACGCGGAGCCCGGTCCGATCTTCATCACCCGGGGGACGACGACGCTCTCGATGGCCGTTTACCTGAAACAGCAATCCAAGTCCCTCGAATGGAGCGTGTTCGTCGGGGCCTTGCATCCGGACACCGATGCTTATCTCGAGGTCGCGGGCAAGGACGTGAGCACCCAGGAGTTCGACGAGGCTTATACCATCGTGAATGAGGCGATTACGCAGGATCGCGATCCGCTCCATTACCTGGCCTATGACTCGGCGGTCGGTTTCGTCAACCTGTACAGCGGATACTCGGTCTCGGCGCTCAACCCTACCCACGGCGTGATCAACCAGGACGTCTCGATCCTGGGGGAAGGCTTCTCGCTTCCCGGAGCCGTCATCGTCTCGTTCAACGGGACGGTGACGGCTGAGCCGACGGGAGCCCATCGGACCGACGGCAAACTCCAGGTGAAAGTCCCCGTGGGGGCCCGGACGGGGCCGGTGATGCTCCAGATTGGCACGGTGACGCAGGCGGGGCCGATCTTCACCGTCGACTCGTACGACGGGCATCGCGCCATGCTCCGCAACACCTTGTACGTTGCGAACTACGACCAGTCGAAGATCGTCAAGGTGACTCCGGATGGCGTGGTCAGGGATTTTGCGGCCGTTCCGGCGGGGCCCACGCAGCTCGCCCTCTACACGGATTATTCCAACCCCGGAAATCCCATCGAGCGCTTGTATGTGGCATGCGAAACGGCCAATGCCGTCGTGAGCCTCGATCTCACCCAGGCCGCGCCGACGTTCGCGCCCTTCGTCACCCTCACGAAGCCGAGCGGATTGGCCTTCCTGGGCAACGTCCTCTTCGTCTCCAGCAAGAGCCTCGGAACCGTTTCACGCTTCAAGCTGGACCAGTCGTCGGCGGGAGCTCCGCTCGCGGGCTTCGTGGCTCCCACTGCGCTGGCCTTCGATTACGAGAGCTACCTCTTCGTCGCGGACGGCAACAAGGTCGTCCGGGTCAACGTGACGACCGGAGCCTCCCTGGACTGGATCTACCTGTCGAGTCCAAGGGGACTGAGTATCGATTCGGGAGGAACGCTCTACGTCGCGAACTACGACGACAGCCTCATCTATCGCGTCATGCTGCTTCCGCCCGACAACCGGCGCATCGCCCACGTCTTCGCACGGATCCCCAACCCTTCGGGCATCATGCTTGACGCGTCCGGCTACATGTACGCGACCTCGGAGTCCCAGCACCAGATCTACCGGATCTCTCCCCTGGGAGACAGCAAGCCTTATGCCTACGGAATTTCGAATCCGAGAGGCCTCGCCGTGGACGGAACCGGCAATCTCTACGTTTCCCTGGGCGAATCGAACGCGATCTTGAAGATCGAGAAGAGCGGGACTTACGTGACGCGTCCCTTCATCTCGGGGATCCCGAACCCGCATGCGCTCACATGGCGCAACAACCGGCTTTACGTCGCGCATCGGGACGCCGGCGTCATCTCGTCGGCGACCGCTGCGGGAAGCCTGCAGACGGAGGCCGTCGGGTTCGTCATGCCGGGTGGGGTGGACGTGGCCGCTGACGGCACGCTCTATGCCGGCAAGTGGGGGGCGAGCAGAGACTTGGAGGTCTTTCCCCCGGATCCCGCTCACATGCACTACGATCGCGGCGGGTTGGAGGCCTACGCGAACGGGGCGATTTCGCTCACCCGAAGCTATATCTCGCTCAATCCGATCTCCCAGGCCGGTTTGAATGACGGCACGCGCTGGGTCTTGACGCCTCAGAACACCTTGCTGGAGTTACGGGCCACCAACGGCCCCCACTCGACGTATCGTTACCGTCTGCTGGACTCGTACGCGCAAACTCCCCTCCACATCGAGCGCGATGCCACGGGGACCAACCTCTACGTCCTTCTCGGCGGCTCCGCGAGCATCCTGCGCTACCGCTATCAGGCCGGAAGCTGGATCAAGAGCACCGTGGCCGGGTTCGCGGCTCCGACGCGCCTGACCTTCGACCCCACCAACGACCGACTCTACGTTCTCGACGGCGCCACGCTCAAGCGCCTTAACGGCGCCTCGGGAGCGGCTCCGGCGATCGATGGGACATGGTCGGTGGGCCTGGCCGGCGCGACCGGTATCTCGTACAAGAACGGACGCGTCTATGTCACCACGAGCAACAGCCCGTGGGTACGGACGCTCGACACCACCTTGGCTGCTCCGGTGGTCACGAACTACGTGGAAGCCCCCGTCAACCTGAGCGGAGTCTATGCCCGTCCTCAGGACGGCAACCTCTTCGTCCATCAGGGACGGATCGGCTATCTGATCAAACCCGATGGAATCGTGGACGACCTCGGGGAGCAACCGGGACTTGCGTACGCCTACACGCCCGACGGCACTTTCCTGACGACCCACTACTACGTCCCATGTCTTTTCGGACCGACCTTCCTGCCTGCGCTGGTCCAGAGCCACGAGGTGGCCGTCGATGGGAACCGCGTCTACGTCGGCACCTTCATGGAGGGAGAATATACGGGCGTCTATCGCTTCGACCGCGATACCGGAGAACAGTGGTTCATTCGCGGACTGGGCTCCTCGGGAGCCGCGGCTCTGGCCGTCGGACCCGATCGCAAGCTCTACGTGGGGACTTCCCTCGGCAAGATCCACGAGGTGGACGGCGCGGGATTGGCCTCGGCCGCATGGGTGACCGCGCCGGCCATTCCCAGCGATCGCCTTTACGGCCTCGATATCACGGCTGCCGGCGACAAGCTCTGGGCAATCGGCGAATCGCGCGCCATCTATGGCATCGGGGTTCCCAGCAAGGTGGTCGAGGTACTCAAGGCGGGCCTCTCGACCCCACGGTTCTAGGTGAGGGGGAGCATGAAGCGTTCCGCGATTTCAGGCGTCTTGCTTTGCCTCGCGCTGGCTCTGGCCGTGGGTTGCGCCGAGGATGAGGGGCTCGGAGTGGGGGCGAAAGCTCGGAAGAAGGAGTCTACTCCGACTTCCGAGCCCACTCCCACCCCCACTCCGACGATGACTCCGTCGCCAAGCCCCACTCCGACGGCGACTCCTGGGCCGACCCCCACTCCGACCCCGACCTCCTACGCCACCATGGAGCCTCCTCCGGAGAATAACGAGGGGCAGGGGCCTGAGCCTAGCCCGCCTCCCGAGGATCAGGTCACTCCCCTCGATTAGGGAAACGCATGGCCGGTATGCCTTCAAGCTGCCGAGCGCTTGGGCCGTGGAGGGGGGGCTGAGCGTGTGCCCTGAAGGCGGAGGCCAGGAAAGGGTTAGGCCTGGGTTGCGATCCACTCCCGCACGTCGTCGGGGACCGGCATGACCGAAAGCCGGCTCATGCGGACCAGATCGAAGTCCTTCCACCCCGCCTCCTTGAACTGCGCCAGGGTCACGGGGCGAGCCAAGCGCCGCTCGGGAGCCAGTTCGATCTTGCTGGACTTGCCGGTCGCGTCGGTCTCGTCGGGAATCGGGCCGGTGAGCGCCTTGGCGACCCCCACGATGCGGCGCTCCTTGCCGGAATGGTAGATGAAGAGCTCGTCACCCGGAGCGATCGCCCTCAAGTGCCGCTGGGCGAGCGCGTTGCGCACGCCGTCCCAGCCGGTGCGCCCCTCGCGCTCCAGGTCGTCGTAGGAGTAGGTCTCGGGTTCGGTCTTGAGCAAGAAAGTGGCCATGTCAGTCCTTTGCGATGGGCAGGGTGAACCAGAAGCAGGAGCCCTTGCCGGGCTCGCTATGGACGCCGATGCGGCCGCCGTGGGCCTCGACCAGCGCCTTGGAGATGGAGAGCCCGAGGCCCGTGCCGCCGGCAATCCGGGTATCGGACATGTCAAGCTGGCTGAACGGCTTGAAGAGCTTGGCCATGTCGGCGGCGGATATGCCGATCCCGCTGTCCTCGACCCCGACGTGGATCATGCTTCCCTCGGAGCGCGCCGTCACGCGAATCTGCCCTCCGGGGGGCGTGAACTTGATGGCGTTTGACAGCAGGTTCGTGAGCACCTGCGTGACGCGCTGCTCGTCCGCGAAGACCCGCGGAAGCTCGCCGCCGGAGGCGAGGCTCATGCGGTGCTGGCGCTGCTCGGCCAGGGGGCTGAGGGTCTCGACGACCTCGGAGAGGGGCCTCTCGATGGGGAAGGGCTCCGGCTCGAGCGTGAATTTCCCCGCCTGGATGCGGCTCATGTCGAGGAGGTCGTTGATGAGCTTCAAGAGGGCATCGGCGCCTCCGAGCATCCGGCCGAGGTAGCTGCGCTGGGCGTCGTTGAGGGGACCGACGAGCTCGTCCTCGAGGATGCTGCCGAAGCCCATGACGGCGTTGAGCGGCGTGCGCAGCTCGTGCGAGAGGATGCTCAGGAACTCGTCCTTCATGCGATCGGTGAGCTTGAGTTGCTCGATCTTCTCGCGCTGCAATCGCTCGCTTTCGACCCGTTCGGAAACTTCCACGGCCAGCACGAGCACGCCTTCGTCGTCGACCGGCACGAAGGTGAAGTCCCAGTAAGTTTCTCGCTCGACTTCTCCCACGCGGTATTGCAGTGGGAACGACGTCGCTTGCAGCGGCGAGCGCGTTTCCGTCACCTGCCGCAGCTGGGCTTCGCTTCCCGGCAGCGCGTCGAAGATCCGGTGCCCGACGAGCTGCGACAGTGGCACGCCGGTCATGCGGGAGTACTCCGGATTCGCCCATTGATAAACCATGTCGCGGTCCACCAGGGCCACCGCCGCCGGGACGTGGGTCACGATGCGATCAAGGAAAGCCTTCTCCCGGGCCAACTCGCGCGTCCGCTCTTGGACCTGCTCCTCGAGCTGATGCTGGGTTGTCTCGAGGTCCGCGACGTAGGCGGCGAGCTGGATGGCGACTGCGAGTTGAGAGCCCACGGAGGTCAGGACGTTTCGCTCCTCGACAGGAAAGGCGCGTGCCTCCTGGAAGTACAGCGAGAGGACTCCCGCCGATTTGCCCCGATAGACGAGGGGAAGGTAAATCACCCCGCGAAAGTCCAGCTGCTCGGCGAAGCGACGGAAGGCCGCGAAGCCCTCATCCACCTTGGCGTCCTCGACGGCGATCGCCTTTCCGTCTTGAAAGACCGTGAGCACGGGAGCGCCTTCCGAACGGTCTTGGTAACTGCGGTTGATGGAAGCGATGTCGAGGGCGTCCATGCGCCATTGCGCCTGGATCTGCAATCCCTGGACCTTGGAATCCCAGCGCCAGATGCCTCCCGACTTGGCTCCCAGAAGCTCGCAGACCTTGGAAAGGCTGTCTTCGAGGAACTGGGCGAGGCTGCCGGCCTCGCTCACGGCCCGGCTGACCTCGGCCATGACGTGAAGTTCCGCGTTGCGGCGCTCCAGCGTGCGATTGAGGTCGCGGATGGCCGTATTTTCGGCGCTCACGCGGACGACCTCCTCGATCAAACCCTGATAGGTCTTGGCATAGGCGCTCTGGATGTCGGCGTAGAGGCTCTCGAGCTCGCTGACCTGCTGGGCGAATTGGCGAGAGGGGATGTCCTGCTCTCCCAGCCAGGTGACGAGGGCCAGCTTCTGGGCTTTGAGATCATGGAGGACGTCTTCGTAGCCGAAATCCGCCTTGCCCTGGGCGAGGTGCTCGGAGGATTTTCCGGCGGCATAGCGCTGGGAGACGAGGTTGACGTAATCGCTGCGGGCGCCCCGGGCGAGGTGGTCGAGGAGCTCGCTCATCCGGGCACGGGCATGGGCCAGGAGCTCGGCGTCGCTGGCCTCCTCCCGCTGTGGAGCCGACATGCGGAGGGCTCGGGCGTTGGCGAGAACGGCCTTCGCAAGCGCTTCCTGGTTGGCTTGCGCGTGGCGGGCGGCAGCTTGAAGCTCGGGGCTGAAGGTCACGTTCAGGTCCTTTCCAGGTCCCCTGAAGTCTAGCAGAGATCAGAAAAAACGCCCACCCGGCAAAACCAGGTGGGCGTTTTTTTTTAGGCTCCCCGTCAAGGATTCGAACCTCGATCGCCTGGGCCAGAACCAGGTGTCCTACCATTGAACGAACGGGGAACAGGAACAGGATTAACTCTAGCAAAACCTCCCTTAACCCGTCAACCCCCTTTTTGCGAGATTTGCGGGGAGGGCTCCTCATGAACGGGCAGGCTTTGGTTGGGTTCGCGGTGATACCATGCCCCCGATCCCTGGTGCAACGCCCGGGGAACGATCCAACTAGAAGGGAGGTTTGTCCTTGACCTCACGTCAGGAGAACCCGGCTCGCGACCTCGCGGAGGTGGACCGCATCAAGTCCAACTTCCTCTCCATCGTCAGCCACGAACTTCGCACCCCGCTCAACTTCATCACCGGCTTCGCGAGCATCCTCGAGGATGAGGTCGCGGGCCCCCTCAACTCGCAGCAGCGGGAGTACGTCGGGAAGATCCTCCTGGGGGCCGACCGCCTCCTCGACATGGTGAACGATCTTCTGGACATGAACCGCATGTTGGCCGGACGCTTCGCGCTGGAGCCGCTGCCTGTGGACTTTCGGGCCATGGCGCGCGAGCTGGTCGAGAGCCAGACGGGTGCCGCCCGGCAGAAGAACCTCATGCTCGACCTCCAGCTCGAAGCCTCGTTGCCTGAGCTGGCCTGGCTCGACCCCGTGCGGATCGCCCAGGTCATGCGGCATCTGATTGCGAACGCCGTGAAGTTCACCCCGGAGCACGGGGCCGTTCAGGTCCGCTGCTTCGCCCAGCCTCCGTGCGACGACCAAGAGGCGTTTCTGGTCACGCAGGTGAGTGATACGGGCTTCGGCATCGATCCCGAGGACGTGCCGGCGCTCTTCGTCGCCTTCCGGCAACTCGACATGAGCGCGACGCGGGAAGCCGGCGGCTTGGGGTTGGGGCTTCCCATCAGCAAGGAAATCGTGGAGGCCCACGGGGGCGCCATCGGGGTGATCAGCGAGAAAGGGAAGGGCAGTACCTTCTGGTTCACGCTGCCGCTGCGCGACTGCGCTGGGGACGCCGGGGAGGACCTGGGGGCTTAGCAAGGAACATGGTATACTGGACAGGCCCCCTTAATGTCACGATGGGGATCGCATGCGGCTTTTGCGGCTTGCGTTCCGGTGAGGGGGAGGCCTAGCCGGAGGAGTACCTGTGCAAGAAACCCCGACCCCGAATTCCCGGATCATTCCGCGTTCGCTGCGCGAAGAGATGAAGCAGTCCTACCTCGATTACGCCATGAGCGTCATCGTCGGTCGTGCGCTTCCCGACGTGCGTGACGGCCTGAAACCGGTTCACCGCCGCATCCTCTTCTCGATGCACGAGAACAACCTGACCTCCGACCGCAAGCACCGCAAGTCGGCTACGGTGGTCGGAGACGTGCTCGGTAAGTATCACCCCCACGGTGACGCCTCGGTTTACGACGCGATGGTCCGCCTGGCGCAGGACTTCTCCATCCGCTACACCTTGGTCGACGGTCACGGTAACTTCGGTTCGGTCGACGGCGACCCCGCGGCGGCCTACCGGTACACCGAAGCCCGTCTCTCGAAGATCTCCTCGGAGCTCTTGGCCGACATCGACTCCGAGACCGTCAACTTCAACCCGAACTACGACGGCACCACCGAGGAACCCACGGTCCTCCCCTCCCGCATCCCGAACCTCCTGATCAACGGGTCGGCGGGCATCGCGGTGGGCATGGCAACCAATATCCCGCCCCATAACCTCACCGAGGTGATCAACGCCCTGGTCGCGCTGATCGACTCGCCCGGCCTCTCCACCGGCGACCTCATGCAGTACGTCAAGGGTCCCGACTTCCCGACCGGTGCGATGATCCTCGGCGAGAAGGGCATCCAGGAGGCCTACGCCACCGGCCGCGGCTCCGTCACCATCCGTGCGGTCGCCGAGATCGAGGAGATGGCCCGCGGCAAGCACGCCATCATCGTCACCGAGCTGCCTTACCAGGTCAACAAGGCCCGCCTCATCGAGAACATCGCCGATCTCGTCAAGGACAAGAAGATCGAAGGCATCTCGGATCTTCGCGACGAGTCCGACCGCCAGGGCATGCGCATGGTCATCGAGCTCAAGCGCGACGCCGTGCCTCAGGTCGTCCTCAATCACCTCTACAAGGCGACTTCCCTACAGACGACCTTCGGCATCATCAACCTCGCGCTGGTCAACGGGCAGCCCCGGATCCTCAAGCTCTCCGAGATGCTCGAGTACTACCTGGAACACCGGGTGGACGTCGTCACTCGCCGGACCCGCTACGAGCAGAAGAAGGCCGAAGCCCGCATGCACATCGTGCAGGGCTTGATCGTCGCGCAGCGCAGCATCGACGAGGTCGTGAAGCTGATCCGCGGGGCCGAGAACACCGAAGCCGCGCGCCAGGGCCTGATGAGCACGTTCTCGCTCTCCGAGATCCAGGCCAACGCCATCCTCGAGATGCAGCTGCGCCGCCTCACCGCTCTCGAAGTCGGCAAGCTCGAGAACGAGGAGCGCGAGCTCAAGGCCCGCCTCGAGGAGTACGCGTCCATCCTGGCCGACAAGGCCAAGGTCTACGCCATCATCCGCATGGAGCTGCTGGCTGTGAAGGATCGCTACGGCGACGATCGCAAGACCAAGCTCATGCACGACCCCGGCGAGATCCGCCAGGAAGACCTGATCGCCGACGAGCCCATGGCCATCTTCATCACGGACCAGGGCTACATCAAGCGCCTCAACGTCGACACCTTCGAGAAGCAGCGCCGGGGCGGCCGGGGCGTCGCGGGCATCCAGACCCGCGAGGACGACTTCATCCGCCACTTCTTCGTGGGCACGGCCCACTCGCAGGTCCTGTTCTTCTCGAACCGCGGCATCGCGTACTCGCTCAAGGTCTACGAGATTCCCGAGGCGAGCCGTCAGGCGAAGGGCATGAACATCGTCAACCTTCTGCCCCTCGGTCCCGACGAGCGGATCACGGCGGTGCTTCCGGTCTCGGAGTTCAAGGAAGGCGACTTCCTGATCATGCTCACGCATGACGGCACCATCAAGAAGACCGATCTCACGTCCTTCTCCAGCATCCGGCGCTCGGGCATCATCGCGATCGCCCTCGACGACGGAGACGAGCTCGGCTGGGTCTGCCACACCGATGGCAACCGCTCGGTCATCATCGCCACCGCCGAAGGCATGGCCATCCACTTCCCCGAGGAAGAGCTGCGTCCCCTGGGCCGTCCGGCCCGCGGCGTGCGCGCCATCACCCTGCGCGAAGGCGATCTGGTGATCGGCATGACCCTCGGCGACGCGGAAGGCACCTTGCTCTCGGTGACCACCGACGGCTACGGCAAGCGGACGGCCATCGAGGAGTACCGCCAGCAGGGTCGCGGCGGCCTGGGCCTCATCAACATGAAGCTCAACGCCAACCGCAACGGCAAGGTCTCGTCGATCATGATCGTCAAGGAGACCGACGAGGTGGTGCTCGTGACCACCAACGGCATCGTGATCCGCCAGAAGGTGGACTTGATTCCCAAGCTCGGCCGGATGACCCAGGGGGTGCGCTTGCAGCGGATGGACGAGAACGACCGCGTGACCGCCGTCGCGCTCGTCGTGACCGACGAGGACGACTCGGAGGGCAACTGCAGCGGCTCCATGAGCGTGGAGGAGTAGCGTGGACTTCAACTTTGACCCCTTCCAGACCTCGTACGGCTTCGAGGTTCCTCAGGATCTGATCCAAACACAGACGGTTAACAACCGACCGACCCTGGGCATGATTCTCGTGGAGATGGGGGTCATGACCGAGGAGCAACTCGCTCAGGCGGTGACCACCCAGGTCGAGCAGCAAGTGCCGCTGGTCCAGGTGCTCCTCGAGAGCGGCATGGCCACCCAGGACCAGGTCCTGGGTGCGCTGCGCAGCCGTCCCCAGTATGGTTGAGCGCCACGCTCGACTCAGCCCTGGCGCCGCAGGCGGCATTTAGGGCGAAGCAAACGCGGAGTGGGAAAGGTGCAAGAAGTCCGCTAATCGGTCGGTTGACCGTGCCCGGGGACTGCCGGCGCCGAGGCGCAGTTAAAGGTGATCTGTGGCAAACACGCATGAATCGGCTTCCCTCAAGGAAGCTCTCGACGGAGAAACCCCCTTGCAAGGATCCATCGGAGGCCTGCGCGTCGGTAGTCTGACGGACGTGGGCAAGGTGCGGGAGATCAACCAGGACTTCCTGGCGAGCCATCCCGACCACGGCCTTTTCATCGTCGCGGACGGCATGGGCGGTCACCTGGCGGGCGAGAAAGCCTCCCAGGGGGCGGTCGAAGCCATCACCCGCTCCCTCACCCCCGAAGCCCTCGCCTCGGCCAACGGCTCCATGGTCGACCTGATCCAGGCCGCCATCCAGGAGGCCAACCGCGAGATCGTCCAGGCCTCGCTTCAGGATTCGTCCATGCGCGGCATGGGCACCACGGCCACCGTGGCGGTCACCCTTTCCGACAAGGTCTTCGTCGGGCACATCGGCGATTCCCGGGCCTACCACATGCGCGACGGCGAGATCGTCCAGATTACCGAGGACCACTCGGTCGTCGCCCAGTTGCTGCGCGCCCGTGCCATCACGCCCGCCGAGGCCCAGCGCCATCCGTATCGCAACGTCATCACCCGCTGCCTCGGCATGCAGATGGAGATCGAGGCGGATACCTTCGAGGTGGACTGGAAGGCGGGCGATCGCCTGCTTCTCTGCTCGGACGGCCTTTCCGGTCTGGTTTCCGACGAGGAGATGGTGACCATCGCCACCGAGTCCCCCGAACCCCAGGAGGCCTGTGAACGCCTGGTCGCCCTCGCCCTCGAGCGCGGCGGCTACGACAACGTCACGGTCGTCCTCCTCAACAAAGAATCGTAAGCCGTACCCATGGGAGATCGTCTCGGTAATTACGAGATCATCGACGAGCTCGGCCGCGGGGGCATGGGCGTGGTTTACCGCGCCTCGGACCTTAAGCTGGGCCGTCAGGTGGCCATCAAGGAGCTGCTCGTCACGACCCAGCTCTCGGACTCCGAGCGCCAGGACACGGTCGAACGCTTCCGGCGGGAAGCCATGGCCGCGGCGCGCCTTGCGCACCCCAATATCATCACGGTCTACGACTTTGGCCAGGAGGGCGATCGCCCTTACATGGTCATGGAGTTGCTCGAAGGTAAGAACCTCGGGGACTACCTCGACAAGAAGACCGCCTTCACCATGCAGCAGGTGGCCGACATCGGGGCGCAGATCTGCTCGGCGCTCGATTACGCCCACCTCTCGGGCATCGTGCACCGCGACATCAAGCCCGACAACATCATGCTCAGCGGCACCGGCGTCGTGAAGCTTACCGACTTCGGCGTGGCGCGCGTGAAATCCGACCTGCCGAGCATGACCCAGACGGGCACCACCCTCGGCACCATCGCCTACATCTCCCCGGAGCAACTCACGGATTCCCGGCTGGTCGACGGCCGCTCGGATCTCTTCTCGCTGGGCGCGCTCCTCTACGAGATGCTCACCTTCAAGACCCCGTTCGACGCGGGGAACCTCGGCGGGACCATCATCAACATCATGAGCATGGCCCCCGATCCCATCAGCAAGCACAACCCCAATTGCCCGCCCAAGCTCGAAGCGGTCATCATGCGCGCCCTCAAGAAGAACCCCGAGGATCGCTTCAACCGGGCCGCCGAGATGGGCCACGCCCTCGCGGCCGCGATTCGCGAGACCGAGCGTCCGGCGGCTCCCAAGATCGTCGACGGCACTCCCGCGGCCGTGTCGCAGCCGCAGGAAGCCCCCGTGCAGCAGCCCATGCCTTGCCGCCATTGCGCCAAGCCCATGCCGCTGGGAAGCCGGGTTTGCCCGAACTGCGGGCGCTCCGAGACGGCTCCGCTGTCGTTCCCGATGCCCCAGGCCCCGGCGCGCCCGGGCCTCGCGCCGCCTCCCATGCCGCAGTCCCGCGTGCCGCAGATGCCCTCCGTCCAGCCCCGGGTGCCCGTTGCCCCGGCCGGACAGGCAGCTGCCCAGCCGGCGGCCATGCCCGCGGCGCCTCCGCCTATGCCGGGTTCCATGAGCCCCACAGGGTCTCTCAGTCCTACGGGACCGCTGAGCCCTACGGGCCCCTTGGGCGCATCGCAGCCGTCGGGCCGCATGGGAACCTCGATTCAGTATCCGGATCCCAAGGGTGGCAAGCCCATTCCCCGTAAGGTCGTGGGCCTGCAGTTCATCTCCGAGTTCGGTAAGCAGGGCTTCGGACAGGGGGAGTTCCAGCAGCCTAGGGGCATCGCCATCGACGCCAACAAGAATGTCTTGATTGCCGATACCGAGAACGGTCGGGTCCAGGTCTTCGACCTTGCCGGCAAGTTCGTCCGGCAGATCAAGCCTTTGAGCGCGCAGGAGTCCTTCCGCTTCCCGCGGGCGCTCGCCGTGAACCCCTTGGGCATCCTCTACGTGACCGACGATCTGGATTTCCGGATTTACAAGTTCGATGGCGCCGGCCGCCAGCTCGGTATCTGGAAGCGTCCCCGCATCCAGGAAGAGAACCCCTCCATCCCGGGGCGTCTCATGATCAGCGAGAGCGGTTTCTTGTACCTTTCGGAGCCCAACAACCACCGGGTTCTGGTGTACGACTCCAACGAGAAGCTTCTCGGAGCGCTCGGCCGCGAGCACGGCTTGCAATCCCCTGGCGGGATGGTGGTCGATAGCAAGGGCCAGCTCTGCGTGCTCGACTTCGGTACGATGATGGTGCATGTCTTCGACAAGAAGCTCCAGCCCGTCATGACGTTCGGCAAGCGCGGGAACGGCCCCGGGGAATTCTCGGTGCCTCGTGAGATGTGCGTCGACCGCTTCGGCTACTTCTTCATCGCCGACACCCTCAACCACCGCATCCAGGTCTTCGACCCGGAAGGCAAGTTCCTGGTGACCTTCGGCAAGAAGGGGTTGGCTCCTGGGGACTTCAACGGACCCGAAGGCCTCGTCATGGGACCCGAGGATCGCCTCTACGTCACGGATCGCGGCAACGGCCGGGTTCAGAGCTTCACCATCGAGCGCGCGTAGCGTTTCTATTGAGCGAATCGAGCGTCCGGGCGATCGCCCGGACGCTCTTTTGGGCATGCGCTAAATCTCCGTTAAACGACGTGCCTTTCTCCGGATTCGCGGAATAACGATCATGCGGTAATGATGATCGATCGTCCAAAAATCAAAGGAGGTTGCCATGTCGTCGATTTCCTCGATTCCGACTTCCGGACCCCTCCCGAATCCCCCTCTGCCCTCGGTTCGGGCGCATGCGAACGCGGAGACGCCGCAGGCCTCCGCGGCTCCCGTGCCGACGGAAGCGCTCGCCGTGGACCATGCCAACGTCCTCTCGGGCCAGGCCGTCCTCAACCGGGTGGTCACCACGTCGCTTTGGGCAGCGGATTTCGAGCTGCCAAGTCAACCAACGCTTCCCCCCAACTCCAAGAAGCCCTGGGACTGGGAATCGACGCCGGATATCACCTTGAACGATGCGGGAGGGACGCCGATCGTTCCGCGCAGCGGGATCGAAAGCCCCGACGACGAGGAGGAAGAGGACTGGAACTTCTTCGACTTCGTGTCGGCTCCCGTACGCGCCATTGGGGATAGCCTGCAGCAGGGGGCCAAGGCCATCGACAACGGGGTCAATGCGGTCGTCGGAGCGATCGGGGACGCGGCGTCCAATGCCTGGAAGGCCATCACCAGTTTCCGGCTCTGGTGAGCCTCCCCATCCTCGTTCCGATTGAAAGGGCTCCCCTGCACGGGAAGCCCTTTGTTAAATTTCTGATTAGTTGAGACAAGTCTCCGTAAAGTTGCGAAGTCGCTCCCCGTTTTGCGGCATAAGAAACTTGGAACGCGGTGATTCACCAAGGAGGATGCCCATGACTTCGCCACTGACCGGCGGCCCCTCGATAGTCCCGCCTCAGGCGCCGGCGCTTGCCGCCGCTCCTCAGAGCGCGTCGAGTCCGGCTGCTGCCCCGGCGGCGGGCCCGTCCTCGCCCGCCATGGCGCAAGACAGCTCCGCCATGTCCGCCGGCAATGGCACGGCGTCCCAGCTCGCCGGCGCGACCGAGCTCTGGGCGAATGCCGTGCTCACCGAGAAGTTCGATCACCTCGGCTTGCCGCCCGATGTTCCCAAGACCGGTGTCTGGTCGGACGCCATCGAGCTTGCAGCCCAGGAGTACAAGCCCACGATTGGTGAGGTCACGCTTGGCGCCCCCAGCCGCTCGCTTCCGGACCGTCCCACCTGGCGCGAGCTGACCTTGGCGGTCGAAGACGCGCTGGGCGTCGGCAAGTACCGCACGGATCACCGCGGCCACAAGCGCGACGTCTTGCTCAACGACAACCGCTCGGCTTTCGATACCCAGGCCTGGGGCCCGCAGACCACCAAGTTCATGCGCCAAGCCTACGAGGCCATTCAGCGCGGGGATCTCGAGGCGGCCCGCCGCTGCTACGAGCAAGGCCGCTCGGCCGTCAGCCCCATCATGCTGGACCTCAACGGCGACGGCAAACTAGGCACGACCGGTGTCTCCACCGCCAAGGAGCGCATCGACGATCAGGTCGGCCGCACAGTCTCCTTTGACATCGACGGAGACGGCATCAAGGACGAAATCGAGTGGATGAGCGGCGACGGGGACGGTATGCTGGTAGATGATCGCGACGGAGGCGCTACCGGCGCCATGCTCACCGACGGAGAGATCGATGGCAAGCGCCTCTTCGGAGATCAAGGCGGCAAGTACGCGAACGGTTACGAGAAGCTGAAAGCCCTCGACAAGGACGGCGACGGCAAGATCTCCGGCGCGGAGCTCGATGGCCTCAAGGTTTGGATCGACGACGGAGATGCCAAGCTGGAGAAGGGAGAGCTCAAGACCCTGCGAGAGCTCGGGATTACGGAGATCTCGGTGGTCATGAAGCTCGAGGCGAATGCCCGAGGTGAAGACCTGATGCGTTCGTCGTTCGTCCAGAACGGCCAGTCGAAGGTCACCGAAGACGTTTGGTTCGCGTCCAAGTAGGAGGCAGTGATGAGTACTCCCGTTAACGGTTCCGGTAATAACTACATCAATCAGTGGGCTGAGGTGATTTACACCCCTCGGACCGACGCCATCAGCCTTCCGGATGACGTGCCGACGACCGGACAATGGGCGGAGGCCATCACCATTCCTGCCGATCCCGTCCCGGAGATTCCCAAGAAGACCAGCTGGTCGGACGAGGTGAAGCTGCCCAGTGGCGAAGCCCCCAAGCCGACCGTGAGCAGTTGGTCGGATAACTACGAAGTCGTCATGCCGGATCCCTGGAAGGATAAGCCTCGCCAGGGCATTCCCTGGGAGGAGATGGGCCAGCTCTTCCCGGTCAGCCGTCCCAACAACGACATCGTCTCTCGGAGCGGTGGCGGCGGGGATGGTGGAGACGGTGGCGGCGGCGGCGATCCGCTGGTGCTGGACCTCAACCATGACGGCAAGATTGGCGTCACGGGGCAGACGACCGCCCGGGATGGCGATCGCGGTGCGCTCGGCCGCACGGTCTCCTTCGATCTCGACGGCGACGGCGTCAAGGACGAGATCGAATGGATGGCCGGCGACGGTGACGGCCTGCTCGTCGACGACCGGGACGGCGGCGCCACCGGCGCCATGCTCACCGACGGCGAGATCGATGGTAAGCGCCTCTTCGGCGACGAGCGCGGCAAGTACTATAACGGTTACGCCAAGCTCCAGGCCTTCGACAAGGACGGCGACGGCAAGCTCACCGGCGAGGAGCTCGATGGCCTCAAGGTCTGGATTGACGACGGAGACGCCAAGCTGGAGAGCGGCGAGCTCAAGACCCTGAGGGAGCTTGGCATCACCGAAATTTCGGTTAAGATGCACCATGAAAAGAACGATAAGGGCGAAGTCCTCGAACGCTCCAGCTTCGTCCAAGATGGTCAGACCCATATGACCGAGGACGTCTGGTTCGGGGTCAAGGAATGGGGCCAGTGATCGCCCCCGATCCCCTTCTGACCCAGTACCATCAGGCCCTGCGCCAGGCGCTCCTCAACGATGGGGTCAAGCTCGGCCAGGGCGTGGACGAGTCCGGCCGCCCCTACCACTGGATGGTCGATTGCCGGGAGGTCCTGCTCAGCCCGACCTCCCTGCATCATGCCGCTCGCTTGCTCTGGGAGCGCCTCAAACCCTATCGTCCGGAAGCCGTGGGTGGGATGACCCTTGCGGCGAATCCCCTCACCATCGCCCTGCTCTATGAGAGCAGGGCGGATGGCTATCCGCTGGAAGGCTTCATCATCCGCAAGGAGCCCAAGGGCAACGGCCTCCAGAAATGGGTGGAAGGCCCGCCCCTCAAGCCCGGGACCCGGATCGTCCTGCTCGACGACCTCGTGAACTCGGGCGAGACCCAGCGGCGCGCCCTCTCGATCCTGGAGCCGCTGCGGCCCGAGGTGGTGGCGGTGGGCGCCTTGATTGATTGCGAACGGGCCGGTTCCGCCTGGATCAAGGCCCAGAACCTTCCTTTGGAGCGCTTGTTCACGCTTCGAGAGCTTGGAGTCGATCTCGACCGCCCCGAGCAGCCGAATACTCATCCCATTCTCTGGAAGTGGGGGCCGCTCAATCACGGCCGCTACCATGCCCCCAAGTCGAGTCCCATCCTCACCGAGCACGGCCTCTTCGTCGGAAGCGACGCAGGCTTCCTCGCGGCCCTGACGCTCGATGGCCAGGAACGCTGGCGAGTCGTCGTTCGGGATCGCGAGCGGGGCATCCATTCGACACCGCTTTACCACGACGGACGGGTCTACTTTGGCGCTTACGACGGCTTCGTCTACTGCGTGGATGCCGAGAGCGGCCGCGTGCTTTGGGAGGCCCGGCCGGGCCAATGGGTCGGCTCGTCGCCCGCGCTGGATCGCGAGCGGGATCGGATCGTCATCGGGGTGGAGTACGGGGAAGCCGGCGGGAGCCTGATGTCGCTCGACGCCAAGACCGGGCGGCAAGTCTGGGAGCTGAAGGCGGGTAATTACATCCATTCTTCGCCCTGGGTGGACGCTGAGCGCCGGCAGGCGATCGTGGGGGCCAACGACTATGCCGTCTACGCGGCCGACCTCGACGATGGAAGCCTTCGCTGGAAGGTCGTGACCGGCGGCGAGGTGAAGGGGGATCCGGTGGTGGACGCCCAGGGGCGCTGCTTCGTGGGCTCCTTCGACGGGTTTCTCTACGCGCTCGATGCGGCGTCGGGATCGGTCCTTTGGAAGCGGCAAATCGGCAAGCGGCTTCAAATTCGGCCGCTTTTGGTCGATGACCTCGTGATCGCGGGAGGCTCGTCGTCGCGCCTGGTCGCCATGGATCGCGCAACCGGTGAGGTCCGCTGGATGGCTACCACCGGGAGCGCCATCGTGGGCGGCGCGGCCTTGGTTGGCGATCGCATCGCCGTGGGCAGCATGGACGGCAGGCTCTACCTCTTGGACAAGGCCACGGGCCGTCACCTCGACGCCATCACCACGGCGGGACCGATCATGACCACTCCCGGGGTGGGCATGGGCCGATGCGTCTTTCCGTCGTTCGATGGGGGACTCTGGGCGATCGCGGCCCCGTGAAAGCACCTCCCCCCGCAAGTGGTACCATGGCGGGGTGCAGTTCGAGAGGAGCTTTGGATTGAGCAAGCGCATCACCACTCACACTCTGAGCCAGATGAAAGCCGCCGGGGAGCGCATCGTGGCGTTGACCGCCTACGACTACCCGACCGCCGTGGCGGTCGACCAGGCTGGAGTGGACGTCATCCTCGTCGGGGATTCCCTGGCGCCGGTCGTCTTGGGCTATGCCAACACCCTTCCCGTGACCATGGACGAGATGATCCACCATGCCAAGGCGGTGGCGCGCGGGGCGAATCGGGCCTTCGTGGTCGCCGACATGCCCTTCATGGCGGATGCCACCGTGGAGGACGCCGTTCGCAACGGGGGCCGCTTCCTGAAGGAGACGGGAGCCTCGGCCGTGAAGCTGGAAGGGGGGCATCCTCCTCAGATCGCCGCCGTCCGCGCCCTGGTTCAGCACGGCATTCCCGTCGTGGCGCACCTGGGCTTCACGCCGCAGCACCTTCACCAGCTCGGAGGCTTCCGCATCCAGGGCAAGACCGATGAGGCGGCGACCGAAATTCTGCGACAGGCCAAGGAGCTCGAAGCGGCGGGAGCATGCGCGTTGGTCCTGGAGCTGGTTCCGGAGGCCGTGGCCCAGCGGATCACGGCGGCGTTGGGGATCCCGACCATCGGGATCGGCGCGGGAGAGGCCTGCGATGGCCAGATCCAGGTCTTCCACGATTTGCTGGGCATGCACGTGGATCACCGTCCCAAGCATGCGCGCATGTACGCCGATCTGCATGGCTCAATCGTGACCGCGCTGCAGCGCTACGGCGAGGATGTGAGGGCGGGTCGCTTCGTCTCGTCTGAGCCGCTCTACGGGGCTGGTAACAAGGCGTAGCCTGAATTGACAGCCAAGTGGGCATTGCTTAGAATGAGGGCAACCTAGAGGGTGACACTGGGGTCACTCCATCAAGTCGACGAGGAGGTCGATTGAACGCACGACGGCGCAACGCCAAAGCGAGGCTACGCCTTGCCCCCCAATCCGTCTGACCCTTTAATCGCTTTCCGCTTTAGGATGTGCATACGATGATTACCACCGAACCCGTCCACACGTCACCGTTGACGTCGGCGCGCCAGCAACTGGCGAAGTGCATCGACATTCTCGGGATCGACCCCGGCGTCCATGAGCGCCTTTCCTATCCCGATCGCGTGGTTCAGGTCAACAGCCCCGTCCGCATGGATGACGGCTCGACCAAGATGTTCTCGGGCTACCGTGTCCAGCACAACAACGCGCTTGGGCCTTACAAGGGCGGCCTCCGCTTCCACCCCTCGGTCGACATCGACGAAGTGACCGCGCTCGCCATGCTCATGAGCTGGAAGTGCTCGCTCGTGGGTCTTCCCTACGGCGGCGCTAAGGGCGGCATCACCGTCGACCCCCGTCAGCTTTCGATCGGCGAGATCGAGCGTCTCACCCGCCGCTTCACCGCGGACATGATCCTGGTCTTCGACCCCCAGAAGGACATCCCCGCGCCGGACGTCAACACCAGCCCGCGCGAGATGGCCTGGATCATGGATACCTGGAGCGTGAACAAGGGCTACGCCGCCCCCGGCGTCGTCACCGGCAAGCCGATCTCGATCGGTGGTTCGCTGGGTCGCTTCGAGGCCACTGGCCGCGGCGTCATCACGATCGCCGACGAGTTGCTCCGCTTCAAGGGCCGTCAGATGGCCGGCACCTCCGTGGCCGTCCAGGGCTTCGGTAACGTTGGCTCCATCGCCGCCTTCCTCGCCCACCAGATGGGTGCCAAGGTCGTGGCGGTCTCGGACGTCTTCGGCGGTATCTACAACCCCAACGGCATCGACATCGCGGCGGCCATGCAGTACTCCAAGGCCAACGGTTCGCTGACCGGCTACCCTGACGCGGATCCCATCTCCAACGAGGACCTGCTCTTCCTGCCCGTCGACATGCTGATCCCCGCCGCGCTCGGCGACGTCATCACCGAGGCCAACGCGGACAAGGTCAAGGCCGAGTTCATCGTTGAAGGCGCCAACGGCCCCATCACCCCGGCCGCCGACGCCATCCTCGAGAAGAAGGGCGTCACGGTTGTCCCCGACATCCTCGCGAACGCGGGCGGCGTCGTGGTCAGCTACTTCGAGTGGGTCCAGGGCATGAGCCAGCTCTTCTGGAGCGAGGAAGAGGTCAACGACCGCATGCGCCGGATCATGACCCGCGCCTTCAGCCAGGTCTCGACCCTCGTGACCTCGAAGGACCTCACCTTCCGCATGGGCGCGTACTCGATGGGCGTCGGCCGCATCGCCGAAGCCCTCAAGGTCCGGGGCCTCTACCCCTAACCCGAAGCGCGCTTCGAAAAGCAAAAGGCCGGAACCCCTCGGGTTCCGGCCTTTCCTTTACGGTCATTCCCGGTCATTTACGGTCATTCCCGCGTTCACCCCTCGTCATTCCCGCGTAGGCGGGAATCCAGCGTCCTCCTGGACCCCCGCCTGCGCGGGGGTGACGGGGGAGAATGCAGGGGTGACGGAGAATAACGCGGGGGGTGACGCATGGCGTTACTCGCGGCCTAGGGCCTTGAGCATCTGGGCACGCGCGACGGCGAGTCGGTACTCTTCTTGAACCACCTGCGAGCGGGCCGTCGTGAGCGCCAGCTGCGCGTCGGCCAGCTCGATGATGTTGCCGACCCCGGCCGCATACCGGCCTTCCGCCAGCTTCAGACGCTCGGCTGCGTTACGGACCGATTCATTGGCCGCCTGAATGGCCGCCTTCTGCGAGGCGATGGAGAGCTTGGCCTCGGTCAGTTCGAGCCGCACCTGCTGACGCAGGGTGGCGACCTGCGCCTTCACACCCGCCACGTTCGCCTCGGCCTCGTCGATCCCGGCGCGAATCGAGCCCCCCGAGAAGAGCGGCCAGGACATGGAGAGGTTCGCCTGCCAGGATGTGCCGGGACGCCCGAGCAAAAGGCCGGAATCCCCAACCCCCGCCGATCCGGTGAGGGTCGGAGAGCCGGCATTACGCTGAGCCGCCAGGGAGAGCTCTTGGGCACGCTGCTGTTCAGCCAACCGGGCGATTTCGGGGCGGTTCTGCTCGGCTTCCTGGAGGAGATGCTCCAGGGACTGCGCCTCGCCGGCGACTTCCGACATCCAGCCGGTCGCCACCTCGAAGTCGAGCCCCGTTTCGAGCCCCATAGCCTGGTTGAGCCGGGCCTTGCTGGTCGTGTAATCGTTCTGGGCGTTGATCAACTGCCGCTGGGCATTGGCCACGTTCGCGCGTTCCTGCACCACGTCGATGGGGGGCCGGGTTCCTGCGTTCACGAACTGGGTGGCCTGCTGGAGATGGCGCTGCTGGTTGGCGAGCGCCTCCTGGTTGACGCCGACCAGCACCTTGGCGGCCTGCGCCGAGAAGAAGGCCGCGCGGACGTTGAGCATCACCTGCTGCTGCGTCTCGCGCTCGGATTGCTGCTGGGCGGCGAGCTGCGCGTTCGAGGCCTCGAAGCGGTTGCCGCGCTGCCCGAAGTCATAGATCAGCTGACTCGCCCGCAGGCTGAGGTTGCTGTCTCCGACCATGCCGAGGTTTTCCCGGCCGGAGCCCGCGTTGTAGCCGGCGCCCAGGTTGACCTGGGGCAGCAGCGAGGCGCGCGAGTTCCGGGTGCGGGCCTGGGCGGCCTCCACCGAGGCTTGCGCCTGACGTAGCTGCGGCTGGTTCTGCCGGGCGTTGCTCAGGGCTTGATCCAGGGTCAGAGCGGAAGGGGCTGCCAGGACGGCACAGGGCGTGGCCGCCACCATCGCCGCCAGCATGAGACTAGGCCATTTCATTCGAACCTCAACGCATCGATCGGGTGAAGGCGCGAGGCCTTCTGGGCGGGGTAGAGGCCGAAGCCGACCCCGACGAGGACAGAGAAGACGACCGCGAGGATCGCCACACCGGGATGGAAGAGAATGGGCCATTCGAGCTGGCCCGCCACCGCGTAGGCCGCGACCACGCCGATTGCGATCCCCAGGAAGCCGCCGATCATCGAGAGCGTGATGGCTTCCACCAGGAACTGCGACAAGATGTGGTGTGGCTTGGCTCCGACGGCCATGCGCAGGCCGATCTCGCGGGTCCGCTCGGTGACCGAGACGAGCATGATGTTCATGACGCCGATGCCGCCGACAAGCAGAGAGACCGCCGCGATACTCGCCAGGAGGATGGTGAGGGTCTGGGTGCCGGCCTGACGAGCATCCGCGATCTCGGCCATGTTGCGGATCCGGAAGTCGTCGTCGGCATCCGGAGCCAACTTATGGCGCTCGCGCAGCAACTCGGTGATCTGCTTCTGGGCCCGCGAGAGGGTGTCTGCGTCGACGGCCGAGACCATCAAGGAGCCTTGGATGTACTGGTTGAGCCCACCTTGGATCTTGGTGCGGTAGGCGCTCTCGGGGACGATTACCACGTCGTCGTTGTCGGTGCCCATGCCGCTCTGGCCCTTGGAGGCTAGAACGCCGACGACCTGGAAGGGGACGTTGCGGATCCGGATGGTCTGGCCCACCGGGTCGGCGTCCACGCCGAAGAGCATCTCCGCCACGCTCGAACCCAGGACGGCGACTTTGCCGCCATTGGAGACGTCCTGCTCGGTGAAGAGGCCGCCGGAGGCGGCACCCCAGTTGCGGATGGCGAAGTACTCGGTGGACGTTCCGATGATGCTCGTCTGCCAGTTCTCGTAGGAACTCATGACTTGGGAGTTGGAGCGAAGCTGCGCGGCCACGTGGGAGACCGTGGGAATCGTGGTGCGGATGGCTTGCAGGTCGCTCCAGGTCAAGGTGTAGCGCGAGCCCGCTCCGCCCCGGGTGCCTCCGGTATTGCTGGAGCCCGGCGAGATGGTGAGCATGTTGGTGCCCATCGCGTCGAAGGTGGCCTGAATTTGGGCCTTCGCGCCCTCGCCGATGGCCATCATCGCCACTACGGCCGCCACGCCGATGACCACGCCCAGGGCGGTCAGGATGGAGCGGAGCTTGTTGATCATGAGGGCCTTGAGGGCCGTTCGGAAGGTCTGAAAGAGGGTCATGGGTGTACCGCCTCCATCTGGGTCGCGGCGGCGACCGGAGTCTGCCTCTCGTCGGAGACGATCGCGCCGTCGCGGACGATCAGGAGGCGGCCGGCGTAGGCCGCGATATCTGGCTCGTGCGTGACCAGGACGACGGTCATGCCGGAGGCCACGAGCTCCTGGAAGAGCGCCATGATCTCGAGGCTGGTTCGCGAGTCGAGGGCGCCGGTGGGCTCGTCGGCGACGATCACGCGGGGACGGTTGACGATGGCGCGGGCGATCGCCACCCGCTGCTGCTGGCCCCCCGACAGTTGGTTAGGCCGGTGGTCGAGACGGTTGCCCAGCCCGACGCGCCCGAGGGCCTCGATGGCGCGCTCGCGCCGCTCTCGGGCGGGAACCCCGGCGTAGACCATCGGAAGCTCGACGTTCTCGACGGCCGAGGTGCGAGGAAGCAGGTTGAAGCTCTGGAAGACGAAGCCCAGGAGCTGGTTGCGGATCTCGGCGAGGGCGCTCGCGTCCAGCGTCGAGACGTCCTTGCCGCCCAGGACGTAGGACCCGTCCGAGGGTTGATCCAGGCAGCCGATGATGTTCATGAGGGTGGACTTGCCCGAGCCGGAGGGTCCCATGACGGCGACGAATTCGCCCTCGTCGATGGTCAAGGAGGCGCCGCGCAGCGCGTGCACGGTCGTCTCCCCCTCTCCGTAGACCTTGGTGATGCCTTCAAGGCGCATGATGGAGTTCACGGCGTCCCCCTTAGAACATCCGGGGCGTGCGGTTCTGGCCCTGTGGACGCCCGTTGCGCGAGCTCTCGTTGTTCCGCGCGGAGTCGCCATTGGAGGCGTCCACGATCAGCGTCGACTGCTCAGTGAGGTCGCCATCGACCACTTCGGTCAGGTTGCCGTCCGAGAGGCCGGTCTTGATCCTGACGGGCTTGGGCTTGCCGTCCAAGAGGAGCCAGACGGTGCGGCGATCGGCGCCGGCTTCTCCACCGCCCTTTCGTCCTTCGCCGCCGCCCCGGCGCCCTTCGCCTCGACCGGCGCGAGGGCCGTCGGCGGAGGCGCTGGCGCTGGCCGCGCGTGTCATTCCGGCTTCCTTGCCCTCTTCGCCTTGGCGCCGCGTAGGCCGCTCGAACGTGCCGGGAGCGGGCCGGAAGCGCAGGACGGAGTTGGGAATCCGCAGGGCGTTGGCACGCTCGTCGTGGATGAGCGAGACGTTGGCGGTCATGCCGGGCTTGAGCTTGAGCTCAGGGTTCTCCACGTCGATGATGGCGTTGTAGGTCACGACGTTCTGGACGGTCACGGCCGAGTTGCGGATCTGGCGCACGGTGCCGACGAAGGTTTCATCCGGGTAGGCGTCGACGGTGAATTCCGCCTTCATGCCGGGCTTCATCTTGCCCATGTCGGCTTCGGCGATGGAGGTGTCCACCTGGATCTTGCGCAGATCCTGGGCGATCACGAAGAGGGTCGGAGCCTGAAGCGAGGCCGCCACGGTCTGCCCGGTGTCCACGTCGCGGGAGATGACCACGCCGTCGATGGGGGAGACGATCGTGGTGTAGTCGAGGTTCACCTCTGCCTGCTTGAGGGAGGCCTCGGCGCGCTGCATGCTCGCGCGGGCGCCGGTGACCTGGGCTTCGGCGGCGTCACGGTTGGCCACCGCGGAGTCGAGGTCCGCGGTAGCGATCAGGCGCTGATCAGCCAGCTGCTTGGTGCGCTGGTATTGCTTCTCGGCCAGTTCCGCCTGGACCTTGATGCGGCTGTAGTTGCTCTTGGCCTCGAGGAAATTGGCGCGCGCCTGGTTCACGGCGGCTTCGGTGAGTTGGGGGTCGATCTTGGCCAGGACCTGCCCCTTGCGGACGGGCGAGTTGAAGTCCGCGAAGATTTCCTGGACCCGGCCCGAGATCTGGCTGCCGACCTGAACCGTGACCACGGCGGAGAGGGTGCCGGTGGCGGTCACCTTGGCGGCGATCGTGCCGCGGTCGGGAGTCACCGTCCGATACGTGGGGGCGGGGTCCTTCGATAGCATGATCCATGCGGTCGAGCCACCCCCCAGGGCCAGGGCGAGTCCCAGAAACACGGCAATCCGACGTCGTTTCACGTATACACCTCATCAATCGAAGCAGTCCTGCTGACCATGATACGTGCTCGCGGCAGAAAAGGTTTCACGATTTCGGGAGGTTGCCCGGGCGAAAGGACGCCGACGCCGGGAATCCTCGCCCTCTCGGACTTTTTCCACGGCGGGAGATTGGGCTAGGCTGGGGGCAGGAGGAGCGATGCCGTCACTCGAAAGCGGGCGCCATGAGGCTTGGGTCTGGGGGCCCGCCGTGATTCTGATCGGGCTCGCCTACGGCGTGATCATGCGCAACGGCGCGTGGTTCTGGCCGGGCATGGCCCTCCTCATGGCCTTGCTGGGCACCTGGTCATGGCTCGCGGGGCGGGGCCACCATCATCCGGCGTTGCGCGTGACGCTCCGCGACACGGTCATCGGCGCCGTGCTGGGCGTGCTCCTGTACGGGGCGGCTTGGCTCGCCGAGGCGACCTTGGGGAGCCTCTTGCCGTCTCTGACCTCGGGACTCTCTTTGGTCTTGCAATGGGCGGGGACGTACCCGGTCTGGATGCAGGTGGGGGCGATCGCCCTCATTGCCCCCGGCGAGGAGCTCTTCTGGCGGAGATTGCTCTTGGACCGCCTCTACCACTGGGGCCTGCGGTCATGGTGGAAGGCGCTGGGTGTCTCGACGCTGCTTTACGCGGCCGTCCACCTCTTGAGCGGAAACCCATGGCTGGCGTTAGCGGCCTTGGGCTTCGGCTTCATTTGGGGGGCGATCGCCCTCCTGACGGGCAATACCTGGACCGCCATCGTCTGCCACCTCGTCTACGACCTCTTGATGTTCGTCTGGCTCAAGCTTCCCGGCTATTGATCCTCCTCGGCTTCGCTCGTCTCTTGCGGCCCCTTCCTCGGCGCCAAGCGCCGCGGCCGATCGTGGCTGACGGCGGCCGCTTCCGAGGTGGCCCAGCTGATCCAGAGCTTGCCGGCAGGCCGGGAGGTGGCTTGTAGGCTGAAGTAGCGGTAGGTCGCCATGTGCCGGTAGAGCAGCAACATCAGGGCCGAAAGCTTGAGGGGACTCGGAGGTAGGTTTTCCGGCCAGTCGATGCCTTTGAGCTTGAGCGTGAAACGCTCGGTGAGTCGGCAGAGATCATGGCTGAGCGGCTCGAAGTGATGGTGATCCTCGTAGGTCTCGAGGGCCCAATGCTGCTTGCGGTCGAGGTAGTGATAGGGCGGATCGAACTCGGGGATCTCGGTGTCGAGCACCTGCCGAAAAGGTCCGACGCCCACGCTCAGCCGGAAGTGCGAGCCCCGCCCGTAGCGCGAGACCGGATCGAGCGGCATGGCGGGAAGCAGGGGGGGCATGATCACCCCCAGCGACCGGGTGTCGGTATAGAAGGCGAAGGCCTCCTCGACGGACGCCGGCAAGACGGTCGATACCTCGATCACCTCACCCGGAGGGCCGGGCTCGTCGCGCCAGGGGCGCTCGGCCTTGGCCGTGAACCAGTCCTCGTGCTCTTCTTCTTCGGCCCTTAGCTCCTCGTAACGGCGACGCCGGGGATCGCCCTCGGCGTAGGTCCGGGAGAGCTGGGTGTAGTAGTCGATTCCCGATTGCTCGAGGTTCAGGATATGTCCGCTCGCCTGGCGAGAGCCTGCGAGCGCGTTGCCGAAGCCCCAGAGCGCTCCGAGCACGTGGCCGACGGTGTCGGCCCCCAATTCCAGAGCGCCGCGTAGCCAGGGAAGATCTGCTCGGAGGGTTTCGGCGTGGGCTTTTTCTTCCTGATAGAAGCGATCAATCTCGGCGCGAAGCTCGGGATCGCTCACGAAGCCCTGCAACTGCGTGTAGATCTCCTGGGCCACGACCTCGGTCATGTAGCTCCAGAGCAGCCAACCGTTTCGCGCGAGGGCCATGGGATCTCCTCCTTTCACGCGGGCTGAAGCGCGCAGGCCTCCATGCGGGTGGCGTACTGGCGAAGCAACTCCGGCAGCGCGACGTGCATCCCCATCTCGAGAAGCCGTCTCGGGATGAAGCGCCCGAACTCGATGGTCGCGACGTAGAGGGTTTCCAGGCGATCGGCATGGACCTTTTCCACGAGCCATTCGCCCCGAGCCTCGCGAAAGGGGCCATCCACCATCTCCCAGGCGATCCGGTGCGGGAACTCGGGTCTCAGCACCTGGAGGTAGTGCCAGTCGAAGACCAGGTGGGAGTCGACGCCCGCCCAGAGTTCATGAGGGTTCTTGCGAAGCAGGTCCACCGACCGAATACTGGAGAGGAACTCCGGGTAGGCCTCCATGTTCGTGACCACCTGGAAGAAGGTGTCGACGTCGGCGCGGATGATCACCGGTTCTTCCACACAGACCGCCATGGAACCCCCTTCGTAACCCTTTGTGAAGCGTTCTCATTCTAGCCCCGGCTTTGGATCCTCACAACAGCGAGCCGCTAGACACGTGATTTGGTAGAATGAGAGCTGACAAGCAGCAAGACCAGCGGTCACGTAAGAGGTATGAGGAGCGACCATGAAAACCGTGCAGTGGAATGATGGAGCGGTCGAACTGATCGACCAGACCCGGCTTCCGGAGGCCCTGGAGACCGTCGTTTGCCAGAAGTGGGAAGAGATCGCCGACGCCATCGTCACCATGAAGGTCCGGGGAGCTCCGGCCATCGGGGTAGTGGCCGCCATGGGCATGGCTCTGGGGGCCCATCAGTCCGAGGCTGCCAGCGGCGCCGAGTTGGTCGAGGACCTCATCCGCGTCGGAGACGCCCTCAAGGCCACCCGCCCCACGGCGGTCAACCTGGCCTGGGCCGTCGATCGCATGGTGGAGGCCGCCCGGTCGCGCGCGCACCTCGTCAAGGACGACCTGGTCCGCTACCTGGAGCTCGAGGCGCAGGTCATGGCGCGTGAGGACATCGAGATCAACCAGGCGATCGGCCAGAACGGCGCGGTCCTGATCGAGGACGGCGCCAACGTCCTCACCCATTGCTCGACCGGGGCGCTTGCCACCGTCGACTGGGGCACCGCCGTCGGCGTCATCCGCTCCGCGCATGAGTCGGGCAAGCGCCTTCACGTCTGGGTGGACGAGACCCGCCCCCGCTTGCAGGGAGCCCGCCTGAACTCCTGGGAGCTTCAGCAGCTGGGCATTCCCTTCACCCTCATCACCGACAACATGGCCGCTCACTTCATGCAGCAGGGCGTGGTCGACATGGTGATCGTCGGTGCCGACCGGATCGCGGGCAACGGCGACACCGCCAACAAGATCGGCACCTACGGGCTCGCCGTGCTCGCGCATGCCCACGGCATCCCCTTCTACGTCGCAGCGCCCCTCTCGACCATCGATCCCGAGCTTCCTACGGGCGAGCAGATTCCCATCGAAGAGCGCGACCCGAGCGAGGTCACGCAGATTTCGGGCGTCGCAGTGGCTCCGGCCGGCGTGAAGGTCGCCAACCCCTCCTTCGACGTCACCCCGAACCGCCTCATCAAGGGCATCATCACGGAGCGGGGCATTCTCAAGGCCCCCTTCACCCGCTCGATCGAGCAGGTCATGAGCCTTTCGGTCATCCAAGCCTAAGCTTCTCAAGAGCGTTCGATTGCCCCCGAGGCGCCCCCCGTTGCGGAGGGCGCCTCGATCGTGGGCGAAGCGCCCCTGCCGGACGTGATAAACTAGGGAAACGCCCCGGCTTCCGGAGGCATATTTGCCATGACTGTTGAAGAAGGTTCAAGGATGACTAAGCGCCTTTACGTGAAGACCTATGGTTGCCAGATGAACATGTCCGACTCCGAGAAGATGGTCGGGCTCATGGCCGCCAAGGGCTACCAGCTCACCGACGACGAAGCGGAGGCGGACGTCCTCCTCGTCAACACGTGCTCCATCCGGGAGCGCGGAGAAGAGAAGCTCTTCAGCCTCTTGGGCCAGTGGAACCTCCTAAAGGCGGAGAAACCGGGGACGTTGATCGGCGTGACCGGCTGCGTGGCCCAGCAGGAGAAGGACAAGGTGCGGAAACGCGCCCCCTATGTCGATATGGTCTTTGGCACCCATAACTTCCACGACCTTCCAGACCTGATCGAGGAGGTCGTCGCCGCGGGCGTGCCGATCACGCGGATCGGTAACCTCAAGGCGCCGATTCCGGACGATCTGCCGACCATGCGCGAGGGCAAGTACCATGCCTGGGTGCCCATCATCTACGGCTGCTCGTACTTCTGCACCTACTGCATCGTTCCCTACACCCGCGGGCCTTACCAGAGCCGCCGGCCGGACGCGATCGTCAAGGAGATCACCGATCTCGTCGCCGAAGGCTTCAAGGAGTTCACCCTGCTGGGCCAGACGGTCGACAAGTACGGCCTCGAGCTTCCCGAGGGCGAGAAGACCACCCTGGCGGCCCTTTTGCGCCGCGTCTCGGCCATTCCGGGCGTCGAGCGGATTCGCTTCCTCACCTCCCACCCCCTCGATATGACCGAGGAGCTGGTGGCGACGGTGGCCGAGCTTCCGAACGTCATGGAGTACTTCCACTTCCCGATCCAGGCGGGCTCCGACAAGGTGCTGGCCGAGATGAAGCGCCTCTACACGGTCGATCAGTACCGTGAGAAGGTCGCCATGATTCGCCGCTACATCCCGGAAGCGGTGATCTCGGGCGATCTCATCGTGGGCTTCCCCGGCGAGACGGAGGAGGAGTTCGAGGAGACGCTGAAGATCGTCGACGAGATCGAGTTCGACTCGAACAACACGGCGTCCTATTCGATCCGCCCCTGGACTCCCGCCGGCAAGCGTGAGGATCAGCTCCCGGAGGACGTTAAGGCCGACCGCCTGCGCCGCCTCAACGAGCTGACCACCGAGGTGGCCTACCGCCGCAATCGCCGGCTGGTGGGCACGGTTCAGGAGGTCCTGGTCGAAGGGCCTTCCAGCAAAGACCCCGAGGTCTTCACGGGGCGCACCCGCGGGAACAAGATTTGCTTCTTCCCGGCCACCCCGGATCTCGAGGGGCAGATCGTCAAGGTGGAGATCACCGAGGCGCGGCCCTTCACCTTGAAGGGCGAGCTGGTTCGGACGGCCGTACCGCTGGAGCTGGCGCTCTAAACCCAGTCATGCGCGAGGCCGCCTCCCCTTGGGGAGGCGGCCTCGTTGTTTTGCTCCTCAGCGCGATCGACGTTGCTGCAGGTCAGCGAGCTTTGACGCTCTGACCCGCCACTCAGCGGCTCACGCTCGCTGCCTTACGCAACAGCCGCAGGCGCTAGACCGTGGCCATGTGGCCGAGTTTCTGGCGGATCTTGGCCTGGGCTTCGGGGACGTCGCCCTGGCTCTTGACCGGGATGAAGCGCTCGTCACGGTCGATTTCGAGGTAGCCCGTGCGGAGGTCGCTGGAGAGGTCTCCGGCCAGGTGTTCGAACTGGATGACGGTTTCGCCGTCGACCTTCTTGTCGACCACGTACCAGGGGAGGTCGAACGGCCGGTTGAGGGCCTTGGCGGTGAAGACGTAGGTCGCGGTATTGAAGACGGGGATGGAGTCCTGGTCGAAATCCTCGGGGAAGGCGAAGCCTTCGACGAGCTGCAGCTTGCCGTTGATGCGGGCAGGGGCGCCCCCCTTGTCACCGGGGGCCTTGGCGGCGACCTCGACGGTCATCTCATGGCCCTTCTGGATGTGCCAGCCGACGATCGCCAGGTCCACGGTGGCTCCGAGGTTGTCGACGTTGGAGAAGAGCAGGTACTTGCCGCCCTGGGCGAGGAACTCGTCGAGGAGGCCGGAGGCGGCGATCGCCTCGGGGAAGTCTCCGTGTCCCGGGGCCGCGAAGTCCTCGCTGCCGTCCGCGGAGTGGTAGAGGCTGCCGTCCGGCCGCAGGCGCGGGAAGCGGTACTGCGAGAAGAAGCGCACCTGGTCGGCGTCCGCTCCGAAGTCGTCATGCTCGGCGAAGTGCCGGCGGACCTCTTCGTCGGTGGCGAAGGAGGTCATGACGTAGATGGGCATCTGAGGGGCCACCTGGCGGATCCAGCGGACTTTCAGCTCGAGGAAGCTCTGCCCCTCGAAGATCGGGTAGCAGCCTTTGGGCAGCGTGTAGTTGAAGCGCGTGGCCATGCCCCCGGAGAGGATGACGGAGCCGAGCTCTCCGCGCGATAGCGCTTCACGCCCCAGGCGCTGGAGCGCTTGGTACTCCGGGGTTCCCCGTTCGGGCATCCGGGCGATCGCTTCGGGGCTGGGGCTCGCCACTTCGGCTTTCAGGCGGTTGCTGGCGGCCGTGAGCGTTCCTTCGTGGAAGCGCTGCGTCAGGGTCTCGAAGATAGCGTTCATGCCGGTCATGCGACGTCCTCTCTTTGACGGATTTTGCTCATCATAGCACTACTCCGCCGGGACGTCCGAGGCTCCCGGCAGACGGTAGAGCTTGACCCAGTCGTAGCGGACCTGGTTGCCGTTGCTGGCCAGGGCGAAGGAATGCGAGACGTTGCTGATGAAGCTGCGCTGGAAGCTGCCCTGCGCCTCGCCGTTGAGGTAGAGGGTGACCGTGCCGGCGTCCGCATCGATGTCGGCCGCCAGGTTCACGGCTTGCCCGACTTTGCGAGGCTCTTGCCACTCGGTGCGCCAGAGCTTGAGCTCGCCGGGCCAAGGCCGGCCGGGGAAGACCCCGTCGGCGATCCAGGCCTCGGCGACCGTCGGGGAGGCCGAGTAGATGACGTACGCTTGCTCGTTGCGCCAGTAGGGAATCAAGAAGAGCTTGCCGGGGTTCTTGGCTTGGTCGGCTCCCACCCAGCGATATTGCCAAGCGACCGTCTCGACGCGGTACTTCGAGGGCATGCGCCCTCCGGCGCCAAAGGCGTTGCCGGTATACTTGCGAACCGAGAGCGTGGTGCTGGAGGCCTCGGCCTGCTGCTGGTAGCGCCCGTCCGCGACCTGCCAGTCCCCGGTGGTGAAGTTGTTGGCGAGCGCCGCCTCGGGGATCGGATCGGCGAAGGGGGCGGAGCCCTCGAAGTCGATCGTGGCCACCAGCGTGGCCGCCCCGACGGGAGGCCCTGGCGGCAGGCTCTCGGGATCCCCCGTGTACTCGACCGGGCTGGCGCCCGGCTCCGGATTCGCGCCGGGGCCGCCACCTCCACCTGCCGGGCCGCAACCGACCGAGAGCCCCAGCAAGAGGGCCATCAAAAGCGCCTTTCGGGTCAAGACCCACCTCCTATTTCAGCCACTGGAGCTTGAGGTTGTCGTACTGGGCGAAGTTGCCGTTGGCGCCCAGAGCCACCCATGCGGGCTTGGAGGCGTCCATCTGGGGCACCTCGCGCTCGGCCTTGAGCTCGTCGTTCACGTAGATGCGGAGCTTCTTGGCCTCGACGTCGATCTCGGCTCCGAGCTTCATGACCTGGCCGACCGCGATGGGCTCCTTGAGCCACATGCCCCAGAGCTTGTTGGTATCCGGCCAGGCCATCGACGCGGGCCGCTGGCCGTCGGCCACCCAGGCCTCGACGGTCTGCTTCTTGGCCACGAGCATGACGTAGTGGGTGGGATCCTGGTAGTACGGCATGAGGTTGAGGACCCCCGTGGGGAAGCCATGGACCTGCGGGTGAACGGCCTCCTGGTACGCCGAGGCGTCGACGTCCACCCGGTAGCGCAGGCCCACTTGCCCGTCGCTTCGGCCGAAGGCATCCCCCTTGTAGCGAAGGTGGTTGGCCGTGTTGTCCTTCATGCCCATGGTCTGCTTGAGGGCTCCCCCTTCGACCTTCCACTCGCCCGGAGTGAAGCCCGCAGGCTCCTTGACCGCCGGGTTATCGAATTGGGTGAGATCCTGGGGATCCTCGAAACTGAGCTGGGTCGTCTTGCCGCCCGCCGGGGCGCGGAAATCCGATTTGCGGTCGAAGAGATCCGAGCCGCAAGCCGCCACCAGCAAGAGCGCGACTCCCCCCGTGACCCCGCGGCGTGCCATCCGGAGCATGCAGCCACCTCCTTGAACCATGCCTGGAAACCATGCGTGATTGCGTCGAAAGCCCCGCTCGATCGCTTGCTCGATGCGTCGTGCGCTGGATTTCGCTGTCACGAAGGTAGCCGGACCGGCCGGGGGAGCCCTCGGCGAAACGACCGGAAATTCGCCGCCAAGTCGAGCGGCCGATAGTTGCGCTCCGGGAAGCGGAGAAGCTGCTAGGCGCCCTTGAGCGCGCGATGGAGCTCGCGCAGGTTGTACTGGTTGAGGATGATTTGGGCCCACTGGCCCGCCCACCAGGCATGCCCTCGGCGCTCCAGCCAGGCGAAGACGCCGCGCATGTTGCGCTCGTTGAGGAGGCCGCCCCAGGTGGCGATCCCGTTGAGGACATCGTGAAGGGGGGTGAGCTGGATCATGAGCCGGACCTCGAAGGTCGGCCGCAGGTGGTAGAAGCGTGCCGCCATGCGGCCTCGCTCTTCCTCGATCCGGCGCAGCTTGGGGAGGTCCTCCACCGTGAAGGAGGGGTGGAAGTGGAAGCCGAAGGCCTCGCGCGACCGGACGATCGTCAGGCCCTTCTCCTTGAGGCGGACGCCCAGCTCGAGATCCTCCCAGCCGTACTCGACGAAGCCCGTGTCGAAGCCGCCCACCTCGGAGAGCCATGCCCGCCGAAGAGAGACGTTCTTGGTGTCGAAGAAGGCCCGGGAAGGGTCAAAGGGAGGCACGGCGACCTGGAAGGCGTCCTCAAGCTTGGAGATGTTCACCGAGAGTCCCTGGACGAAGCAGTCCCGGTGCTTGTCGCTCGGAGCGCCTGCGGCTCTTCTAGCGCCTGCGGCACTTCTCTGGAAGGAGGCATGGGCGTCGAGATGGGCCTTGACGAAGCCCGGCGCGACGAAGACGTCCGAGTCCACGTAGCAGAGGTATTCCCCGCGGGCCTCGCGGATCCCCGAGTTGCGGGCCGAGGCGCGGCCGCCGTTGGGCTGGGAGTAGACCCGCAGGTGCGCATGCGCGGCCATCAGCGCGTCGAGCATGGCTGGGGTCTCGTCCGTGGAGCCGTCGTCGACCACGAGGACCTCGTAGGACGGGTCGCCCTCCTGGTGAAGCAGGGCGTCCAGGCACTTGGCCAGGATGGAGGCGCGGTTGTAGGTCGTGACGACGACCGAAAGCTGGGGGGCCATGGGGATCCTCGGGCGGGGGCGGGGGATGCGCGACGATCCTACCGCAGAAGGCCCCTGAAGGGCAAGGACGAGGGGCGTCCGAGCGCGAAGGGGCGTTTTGGGAGATGCGCAACGCGGCGGGTTGAGGTATACTACGGAAGCCCCGCCCGAGGAAAAGCGTTCAAGCGTGTTGACACGGGCAACGGGCTATGATAGTTTCTTTTGTTGCGAGACGGTTATCGACCGTTTAAGAAATTTTTGGGCCCAGGGACGCTTCTGATTACCCCGAGGGCCGGTTCGAAAGGAAGCGAGATCCCAATGCGCGTCATCATCACCTTGGCTTGCACCGAGTGCAAGGAGCGGAACTACGTCACCAACAAGAACAAGAAGAACGATCCCGATCGTCTTGAGCTGAAGAAGTTCTGCCCCCGGTGCAAGGTCGTTCGCGATCACCGCGAGACCAAGTAGTTTTTACCAGGCTTTGCGGCCTTAGTTCAGTTGGTAGAACGGCGGTCTCCAAAACCGCATGTCGTGGGTTCGAGTCCTACAGGCCGCGCCATTTTCGGTAAGAAACGGTCCACCTCCCCGCCAGCCCCACTGGAACGTGGGTTGGTAACGGGGGTGGACCGTTGAGTTAAAGGGTCCGGTACAGCCGGAAGAGGTTCCGATTGAGCGAGAAGATTTCCGCTTCCAACCCGAATCATGACGAGCCGGCGGCGGAGCAGGAGCAAGACGAGCGCGATAGCGCCCTCTCCCTGAAGGGCGGCGGTATCGCCTTGGGCTTCGGTCCCCTCAAGGGGGCACAGCAGTTCTTTGCCGAGGTCCGCGCCGAGTTCAAGAAGATCAGCTGGCCCAACCGGCAGACGGTCTTGACCGAGACCATCGTCGTGCTGGTCGTGGTCGTGTTCCTCACGGCGCTCATCGTGGGCATGGACTGGGTCTTTACCCAGGTTTCCAACCGCTTCCTCGTCTAGGGCCCCATCACTGACACAATACAGCAGGTAGCCATGAGCAGAAAATGGTACGTCGTCAATACCTACTCCGGGTACGAGAGCAAGGTCAAGGAGAACATCCTTCGCCGCGCCGAGTCGATGGGGCTGACCGATAAGATCTTCCACGTCGAGGTCCCCGAGGAGACGGTAGTCGAGATCAAGGAAGGCAAGCGGCAGGAAAAACCCCGCAAGGTCTTCCCGGGCTACGTGCTCGTCGAGATGGAGATGGACGAGGATTCCTGGCACGTCGTGCGCAATACCCCCGGCGTCACCTCGTTCGTCGGATCCGCCACCAAGCCCACCCCGCTTTCGGATCGCGAAGTGCGCAAGATCTTCAAGCGCGCTGCGACCAAGACCCGCGTGGCGATCGACCTCCATGTCGGCGAACACGTCAAGGTCATCGGCGGTCCTTTCGCCGATTTCTCGGGCGACATCATCGAAATCAACCCCGAGAAGGGCAAGCTCAAGGTTTCTGTGTCGATCTTCGGCCGTTCCACCCCCGTGGAGCTGGAGTTCGCCCAGGTTCAAAAAGTCTAAATTCCCGAAAGAAGGAGGTGAAAAAGAATTATGGCTAAGAAGGTTACCGCGCTCATTAAGCTCGCGCTCGTCGGCGGCAAGGCCAACCCCGCGCCCCCGGTCGGTCCTGCGCTGGGTCAGCACGGCGTGAACATCATGGAGTTCTGCAAGCAGTACAATGCGCAGACCACCGAGAAGGCCGGCCAGGTTATCCCGGTCGAGATCACGGTTTACGAAGATCGCTCGTTCACGTTCGTCCTCAAGACGCCTCCCGCGTCCGAGCTGATCAAGAAGGCGGCTGGCGTCACCAGCGGCTCCGGCAAGCCCAACTCGCAGAAGGTCGGGACGATCACGATGGCTCAGGTCCGCGAGATCGCCGAGACCAAGATGCCTGACCTGAACTCGGTCTCGATCGAGTCCGCGATGGTCCAGGTCGCCGGCACCGCCCGTTCGATGGGCGTCACCGTCACCGAGTAAGACTCAATCATGTGGGAGGGGCTCTGCCCCGCTCGACCACAGAGAGGAAATCATGGCTAAGCTTAGCAAGCGTCAGAAGGCCATCCTGGAAGGTCTCGACCTCCAGAAGGCCTACACCCCCGCCGAGGGCCTCGCGATCGTCAAGAACAACGCGAACGCCAAGTTCGACGAGACCGTCGAAATGCATATGCGCCTCGGCATCAACGTCAAGCACGCCGACCAGCAGGTCCGTTCGACCGTGGCGCTGCCCGCCGGTACCGGTAAGACCGTCCGCGTGGCCGTCATCGCCAAGGGCGACAAGGTCAAGGAGGCTGAGGCCGCCGGCGCCGACGTCGTGGGCTCCGAGGAGCTCATCCCCCGCATCCAGGAAGGCTGGATGGAGTTCGACCTCCTGATCGCCACGCCCGACATCATGGGCGCCCTCGGTCGCGTGGGTAAGGTGCTCGGCCCCCGTGGCCTGATGCCCTCGCCCAAGGCCGGCACGGTCACCTTCGAAGTGGGCAAGGCCGTCACCGAGTTCAAGGCCGGTAAGGTCGAGTTCCGCGCTGACAAGCAGGGTATCGTGCACGTGCCCATCGGCCGCGCGTCGTTCACCCCCGAGCAGCTCGCCGAGAACTTCGGCGCCCTCGTTGACGCCGTCAACAAGGCGAAGCCCGCTGCCGCCAAGGGCACCTACATCAAGAGCGTCTACGTGACCTCCACGATGGGCCCCGGCATCAAGGTCGATACCAGCAAGCTCGCCGAGCTCGCCGCGACCCAGGCTTAAGAGCATCCAACCGAACCCATCGTATTAAAGCCGTTGGCGCCGCGTGGCGGCGCCAGGGCAGGGTTCGTTAGACGCTCAAGTTCCGCTCAGGGACTAGCCAAACGCGAGGTTAGGTGTTAAACTAGCCTTTAGCAAAGCTTAGCCGCTCGTCCTCTGGGCGAGCGGCCCCCCACAACCGAAGAACTTCCCCGTCACCAAAGACCGTAGGGGACCCCCGGCCCGCCGTGGAGTCTTAAAGGAATCTTCCCCCTACCGAGGCAGCGGATGAGCTAACTTCCGATTTCCTTGAGAAATCCAGGAGGGCTCTCGCCACCTCCAGGCGGGAGCCCTTCGTGTTGCGGACCTATCCCAAAGGCAAGGAGGTGAAAAACACTATGCCGACTAAGATTCAGAAAGAGACCAGCGTCGCCGAACTGCGCGAAGCTTTTGGTTCGGCCTCCGTTGCGGTTGTTGCCGATTACCGCGGTCTCACCGTCGCTGAGATCACCGACCTGCGTCGCCGCATCCAGAAGGCTGGCGGCGAACTCACGGTCGCTAAGAATACGCTGATCAAGCTCGTCGCCAAGGATCAGGAGAACTGGCAGGAACTCGAGCAGTTCCTGAAGGGTCCCACTGCCCTGGTGATCGGTTTCGACGACCCCGTCACTCCGATGAAGGCCCTCACGGACTTCGCCAAGGAGAAGCGGAAGGTTGAAGTCAAGATCCGCGGCGGCGTCCTCGAGGGCAAGGCTCTCGATGCCGCTGGCGTCAAGGACCTGGCCAACCTGCCCTCCAAGGAGCAGCTGCTGGGCCGTATGCTGGGCAGCCTTCAGGCTCCCCCGCAGAACCTGGCTTCCGTCCTCTCGGCCGTCTCCAGGAACCTGGTGTACGCGCTCGACGCGGTTCGCCGTCAGAAGGAAGGCGCCTAGCGCCACGTCCCGGCCTCCGGCCTTGGGATATGTCTGCAACCAACTTTGACCGGTTCGTCCGGTTTTAAAAAAGGAGATTGAAAAATGGCTACGTTGACCAACGAGCAGATCGTCGATGCCATCAAGGAGAAGTCGCTCCTCGAAGTGAGCGACCTCGTCAAGGCTATCGAAGAGGCCTTCGGCGTTTCCGCCGCTCCCGCCATGGGCGCCATGATGATGGCCCCCGGCGCTGCCGCCGCCCCCGCTGCCGAGGAGAAGACCGAGTTCGACGTCATCCTCGAGTCGGCTGGCGACAAGAAGATCGAAGTCCTCAAGGTCGTCCGCGAAGTCACCGGCCTCGGCCTCAAGGAAGCCAAGGACCTCGTTGATGGCGCCCCCAAGGCCGTCAAGGAGAAGACCAAGAAGGAAGATGCCGAAGGCATCAAGGCCAAGCTCGAAGCGGCTGGCGCCAAGGTCTCGATCAAGTAAGACCTTTCCCTCTGAGAGGCCCGGCCATTGGCCGGGCCTCTTGCCTTTACAGCCCGTCCACCCCCCCCGTATAATGAGGCTGCCTGTACTGGCGCCCCCCTGGACCGCAAAACGAGGATGGGCCTGTTGTTTAAGACTCCATCGACCCCCCTTTCCATGAAACTCCTATCCTTGTCGCTGGCGCTCTCCGTCGGCCTCTTGAGCATGCCCCTCTCGCCTGCGCAGGCAGCCGAGCTATCCTGGCGGCGCCTCGAACAGCTCATCGACGCTCGCGCCTACTCGGTCGCACGCCTCGAGCTCTCCAGCCACCTCGCCTCCCTGAAGGGCGACGATCTCCAGGCCGCCCGCTACTGGCTCGGCTTCGTCGAGCGCCGGCTCGGCAATCCTGAAGGCGCCGAAGCCGCGCTCACCAAGGTCTACCCTCTCAGCCTCTGGTACCCCAAGGCCCGCCTCGAACTCTCGCGCCTGCTGGTCGCCGAGAACCGGGTGAACGAAGGCCTCGACGTTCTCAAGCGCCTGATCCCCGAACTCACCGGCGAGCAGCGCGACGACGTCCGCCAGACCTACGCCGACCTGCTCTTCGCACAGGGCAAGATCTTCGAATCCGTTGAGCCTTACCGCGAGCTCTCGGACCGCGGCCTCACGCCCGAGCGGCGCGAACACGCCGCTTACGCCCTCGGCTGGGCTTACGACAAGCTGGAGAACCCCGCTCGGGCCATCTGGAGCTGGAAGGAAGCCCTGCGCCTCTACCCCGAGAGCATGCACGCCACGTCGGCCCGTAACGCCCTGGCCAACCAGTACGTCAAGCTCGGCAAGCCCCTCCTGGCGGCCGATGTGCTTCGGGGTTTTCCCAAGGAGCAGTTCACGGGCGAATTGAAAGCCAGGGCCGAGTATCTGGCCGGTGAGGGCTACGCACAGGGCGCGAACTGGAAGATGGCGATCGCCGCCTATTCTCAGGTCCCCGCAGGCACCAAGTTCAGCGACGACGCCGCCTACGGCCTCGCCTACGCCCGCTGGCAAGCCGGCGATGCCCCCCGCGCCTCCAAGGACCTCGAAGCCTGGCTGGCCAAGAACCCCAAGAGCCCGACCCGTCCCGCGGCCCTCTACGCGCTCGGCCGCATTCGCGAGGAAGCCGGCAAGTTCGACGAGGCGGCCAAGTGGTACGCCCAGGCCGCGACGCTTCCGCCTCAAGCCGGAAGCGAAGGGCAAGCCGTGGGCAAGCCCAATCCCTGGGTGGAAGCCGCCCTTTACCAAGGCGCGCGCCTCAACTTCAACCGGGGGCAGCACCAGGAGGCCCTCAAGCTGGCCAAGGCCCTGACCGAGCGCTATCCGGGAGGTACCTTCGAGGGCCCGTCCCGCTGGATTGCCGCCGAGAGCTTGCTCGCGCTCAAGCAGTACGACACCGCCATCGCCGCCTACGCCGCGCTGGCCAAGGAGGTCGCGGACCTCGGCTTCCTCGACGCCAAGGGCGATTCGGTCACCTTCCGTCTGGGCCTGGCGCATGTTCGCGCTGGGGACCACACGGCGGCCGTCGGCTACCTCGCCCAGGTGGCGGGAAGCCCCCGCTATGGCGAGGAGGCTACCTTCTGGATGGCCGAGGCCCTCTACCGTTCGGGCAACGTCGGGGAGGCCCGCGACACCTACGAGGCCTTCCTGCAGCGCTACCCCAAGTCCGCCCGCGCGGGAGCCGCGGCTTACGGAGCGGCCTGGTGCGCCTACCGCCAAGAGAAATGGGACGTCGCCCGCGCGGGATTCAAGCGCGCGGCCGGCCTGCTCGTGGATTCCGGAGCGGAGACGGTGGCCCTCAAGCAGGATGCCCTCTATCGTCTGGGCGTGCTCTCGGCCAATGCGCATGACTGGTCCGGCGCCCAGAGCGCCTTCCAGCACCTCCTGAAGCTGAGCCCCGATTCCGAGCAGGAGGCCGAAGCGCGCTTCCAGGTGGCTTACGCCGCCTACCGGATCGGCCGCCTCGAGGAGGCCGTGATCGCTCTCGAGGACTTCTTGGCCCAGCACGCCAAGCATTCGCGCTCGGCGTCGGCGCGCTCGACCTTGGGGCAAGCCCTCTTCCGGCTCGGGAAGTTCGAGCCGGCCATCGCCGCCTTCCAGGGCGTGCTCGGCGATCCCAACGCCACCCCCGAGGCGATTCTGGACGCTCGCTCGCGGATCGGCGCCGCCAGCTTCAACGGCGGCAACCTGGACCAGGCGATCGCCACCTACCGTTCCCTCCTCAAGGACGCCTCCGGCTCCGCCGAGATCCGCGCGCAGATCCTCCAGCCCCTGGCTCAGGCAGAGCTGGCCCGCGGAAACCTCTCCGAGGCGCGTCAGATCGCGGCCGAAGAGGCCCCGGGCTCGCTTTGGAGCGGGGATATCCTCGGGAAGGTCGGACAGGCCTTCATGGAGAAGGGCCAGCCGAAGGACGCGTTGATGGCCCTGGAGGCGATCGCCGACCCCACCCTCGACCAGCGCTATTTGCTCTACAAGGCGCGAAAGGCCGCCGGTGACGTGAACGGGGCGCTCGCCCTCCTCAAGACGCTCGCCGCCGAAGCCGGTCCGCAGCAGCCCACCTGGCTCTACGAGCTCGGCGAAGCCCACGCCGACCGCGGGGAGCTCGACCAGGCCAAGGCTGCCTGGGACGACCTCGCGAAGGCCCATCCCAACCATGCGCTTTCCTCCAAGGCCCAGGTCAACCTGGCGCAGGCATACTTGAAGGTCGGCCAGGAGAAGACGGCGCTCGCGACCTACGAACTGATTGCCAAGCGCTTTGCCACCGACACGCCCCTCGCGCGGGCGGCCTGGATGCGCATCGGACAATTGCGTCTCAAGAACGGTCAGCACGCCGAGGCCGCGCATGCTTACCGCCAGGCCGAGCGCCTTAGCGAAAAGGGCTCAGGGCCTGCGGTTCAAGCGCGTTACTGGCTGGGGTATACCATGGTGGCCGCCAAGCGCTACGAGGACGCGGTCAAGGAGCTGCAGACGCTCACCGTCACGCCGGAGGCGGGCCTGGAATGGCAGGCGCTCGCATGGCTCAAGCAAGGTGAAGCGCTCGAGCAGCTTCGCAAGTGGAAGGACGCCGAGAAGGTGTACGAAAAGCTCGTCTCGGCTGCGGGCATGCCGGCCGCCGAGAAGCGGGAGGCCAAGGCGCGCCTGGACTGGATCGACAAGAACGTGAACGGGAGGCGGTAATGAGGCGGTATCGCGCAGTCGCGGCAGGTTTCGGCCTGGCGCTTTCGCTCGGGCTCGCGCAGGGACTGCCGGCCTTTGCGCAGACGGCGGCCGAGTCGGCGAAGCCCGCGGCCCCGAAATCCACGCTCAAGCCTGATGGGACGGCCCCCGAGAAGCTGCCGGTGGACCTGCCTTCGGTAATCATCCGCGGTGAGGACGAGTCGGCTGCCCCCTTGAAGGGCGGCGTCAAGGTCGCACCGGTCGATCCCAAGGCTCCTCAGTCTCAGCTTCCCAATGCTCCGAGCGCCAAGGCCCCCGGTGCCCTCGAACTCGCCATCGAGAAGCTCAAGCCCAACCTCGCCCCCCGTCAGGAGACGATGCCGACTCCCCGCACGGACTGGACCGAGCTTCAGCTCGGCGTGGGGGGCCTCTACGAGTTGGGTCTCTTCCATGGCCGAGAGATCGCCGGAGCCGTGACCGAAACCCAGCTTTCGCTCGACTCCGCCCTGCCCTGGATGCGGGCGCGCCTTGGCCTTAACGCGACCTGGAACCTGGCCACGGCGGGCCTGGGCCTTCAGCACTACCACGAGGACGTTCCGGGCGGTGAGCAGGTCCTGGTCCAGAGCATGACGCTGGGCGGCACCTGGCAGCGCGACGACCTCTTCACGCAGGCCGAGATCGAGACGGGGCGCCTCCACGCTCCGGCCAACTTGGTCAACGGCTTCCCCCAGGACGAGAACACCTGGACGCGTGCTCTGATGGCCGGAGCCACCTGGAAGCCCGTCCTACACAATGACCACGTCTCGGAGCTTTCGGCGACCCTGGGCCATCGGGAGACCGAGCGCCGCTCGGATTCGACCTTCTACCTCCGGGCCTTCGACCACTGGACGATCACTCCCAAGTGGAGCGTCGAGGCGGGACTGGGAGGCGGTCTTTACGTCGGCATTCCGGTCCTGGACCCCTTGGCCCGCGTGAGCTATCGCCCGGACGATCCAACCGAGATCAGCTTCGGCCTCACGAGCGGCTCGGAGATGCCCGGCTTCGAGAACCTCTACCTGTCGCGCCGCCTCTCGGAAGGAAACGGGGGCCTGCTTCCCCAGCGCTCGGCGGTCATCGCGACCCTCAGCGGCTCGCATCGCCTCAACGACCTCTGGTACGCCACGGGGGAGCTGAGCTATCAGCGGGTCGAGCGTTTCATCTACTGGGAGGACGTCGACCAGGACGGCCTTTGGCGCCCCCTGAACACGGACCTGGGTGCGTCCCAGGACGTCTGGGGAGCCCAGCTGGGCGCACGCTACCAGATCGGCTCGGTGGGCGCGCAGCGCTTCCACTACAAGTTCCGTTCGGCCCAACAACTGGGACTGGTTTACCAGGAAGCCGGCGCGATGCATGAGCGGACCCTGATCCCGGATCGGCTGACCATGCAGGCGGGAGCGGCGATCGCCATCGACCAGCTCGGTGCCGCGCAGGTCAATACCGTGAGTTCAGGCTGGCAGATTCTCGCCAATGCAGGTCTGAATTACCGCCTGAACGATCGCATCGGCCTCTACGGCAAGCTTCAAGACCTGCCGCTGGCGGTTCGTCCGCCCAGCCTCAATTACTATGCGCCTTTCGGCCTCGCGCTCCTCGGGGCGACGGTGGAGTTCTAGGATGTCCGAACGTCCGATTAGCCTGACGGCCTCCGTGGCCCTTCACGCCCTGCTCTTGCTCCTGGGTCTCTTCACCTGGCGGATGCCGGTCGAGGAGCCCATCAGCGAGCCGGTGGAGCTCGTGGACCTGCCTTGGACGGCTCCGGGGGCCGGTCAGAGCGATCGCCCCGCGCCGGGCAAGCCGCGTCCCCAGAGCCATGCCGCCCCGCAGCCGGAGGCTCCGGCTCCGCGTCAGAAGATCGATGCCCCCAAGCCGGCGCCCGTCACCCAGGCCCCCAAGGTATCAACTCCCACCAAGGCGGAGCCCAAGCCCGACCTCAACGCCCTCCTGGAGGAGCGCCTCAAGGAGCGCCAGGAGAAGGAAGCCAAGCGCCTCGGGGAACTGGCTTCGAGCGATCTCAACGCGGTGGCAGGCTCAGGCAGGGCACCGGAGTCCGGTGGCCCGTTGCAAGAAGGTTCGGTCAACGCCGGCAGCGGCATGCGCGGGGAGCTGGGCAAGCGCGGCATCCTCACGAAAGTCCAGCCCGAGTACCCGGACTTCGCACGGCGTCAGGGCATCGAAGGCGACGTCACCTTGCGGGTCTGGGTCAGTCCTCGCGGAGGCGTGAGCCGGGTCGAGGTCGTCAAGCTCTCGGGAACCCCGGAGCTGGACCGCCGCGCCATGGAGGCCCTCAAGAAGTGGAAGTTCGCGCCGCTTCCCGAGGAGATCGAGCCTGTCACCCAGTGGGGCGAGATTACCCTGCATTACCGCTTGGATTAGCGCCGTGAAATTCTGGCTTCTTGCGCATTCCTGCTGTCCTGAAAAAACGACTTGGGGTATAAGGCCCTAGATGAACGATACCGTCCAGCATTTCCTTTACACATCAAGCGCCAATCCGAACCTCGACATCCTTCGAACGCTCGAGGACCGGGGAATCACCTGGCGGGTCATCGACCATCTCGACGCGCTCCGCACGGATGTCGCTTACGGCCCGAAAATTCTGCTTCTCGACAAGCACCTGCTCCAGAATCACACGGCTGACGACCTTGAGTGCCTCCAAGAGGACTGGGGGCCGGACGGCATCTTCGTCTGCACCTATCCGGAAGGGGAAGATCCCCCGAAGATCCCGGACGACCTGATCTGGGGCTTCCTGCGCGAGCCGTACCACGGCCAGGCCTTCCTGAAGTTCGTCAACAACGCCTTCCTCTTCATCCTCGGGCAGATGGAGAACGAGCGCTCTCGCGCCGAGATCAAGGACTATGCCATCAAGCTCCAGGAGCTCAACCGGATTGGCATCGCCCTCTCCTCCGAGCGTGAGCCCGAGCGTCTGCTGGAGCTGATCCTCTCCAAGAGCCGCGAGATCACCAACTCCGACGCCGGAAGCCTCTTTCTGGTCGAGAACACTCCCGACCAGGACAAGATCCTGCGCTTCAAGCTCACCCAGAACGACTCGGTCCCCTTCGAGTTCACCGAGATCACCCTGCCGATCCGCGCGTCGAGCCTAGTGGGCTACGTCGCCCTGACGGGCCAGGCCCTGAACCTTCCCGACGTCTATGAGACCCCCCGGGACGCGGGTTACGGCTTCGACCAGTCCTTTGACCGGCGGACCGGCTACCGGACTCGCTCGGTGCTCACGATTCCCATGAAGAACCGCGACAACGAGACCATCGCGGTGCTTCAGCTCATCAACCGCAAGGTTCGGCGCGACCTGCGCCTCACCGACGCGAGCCTAGCGGAGAACGGGGTCATCCCCTTCGACCCGATGTCCGAAGAACTGGCGAGCTCGCTAGCCAGCCAAGCGGCGGTCTCGATCGAGAACAACATCCTCTACCAGAGTATCGAGGGCCTCTTCGAGGGCTTCGTGAACGCCTCGGTCACCGCCATCGAGTCGCGAGACCCGACCACCTCGGGTCACTCGGCGCGGGTCGCCAGCCTGACCGTGGCACTCGCCGAGGAGGTCGATCGCCTCGACGTGGGGAACTTCCGGGAGCTTCACTTCAGCCGGGAGCAGATTCGGGAGCTGCGCTATGCGTGCTTGCTTCACGATCTGGGGAAGGTCGGCGTGCGCGAGCAGGTTCTGGTCAAGGCCAAGAAGCTCTATCCGCACAGCCAGGAGCTGATCAAGGCGCGCTTCGACTTCGTCAAGAAGGCGCTGGAAGCCGAGTTCACCGGCCGGAAGCTGAACTTCCTCCTGGAGCATGGGCGCGAGCAGTACCTCGAGTCCGTGGGCATCTTTGAGCGCGACTTGTGGAACGAGCTGGAAGTCGTCGATGACGCCTGGCGGACGATTCTCTCCGCCAACGAGCCCACGGTGCTGGAGGAGGGAAGCTTCCTGCAACTGCTGGAAATCGCCCAGCGCTCGTACCATGACATCGATGGGCATACGTGCAACCTGCTGACGCCCACGGAGGTGAAGCAGCTCTCGGTGCGCCGGGGCAGCCTCGATGAGGACGAGCGCCTGGAAATCGAGAGCCACGTCACCCATACGTTCCGCTTCCTCAGCCAGATTCCCTGGACCCGGGACCTGTCGAAGGTTCCCGAGATCGCTTACATGCACCACGAGAAGCTTAACGGGAAGGGCTATCCCAACCGGCTGCCGTCGCCCGCGATCCCGGTGCAGTCGAAGATGATGGCGATCGCCGACATCTTCGACGCGCTCACCGCGAGCGATCGCCCCTACAAGAAGGCTGTTCCCCTCGAGAAGGCCCTCGATATCCTGCGCTTCGAGGCGCGCGACCAGCACATCGATGCCGAGCTGCTCACGATCTTCATCGAGCATCGGATCTTCGAGCGCGGCCGCATCCTGAGCCCCACCTGATGAGCCAAGCGACCGACGCTGCCATCTACCGGGCCTGCGAGGCCATCGGAGCCATGGTGGAAGTCTGGGGCTTCAAGCGGGTCATGGGCATGACCTGGGCCTACCTCTACCTGCACGATCGGCCCCTTTCGGCCCAGGAGATTCGCGAAGGCCTCGGCATCAGCTCGGGCCTGGTCTCGATGGTCATCAACGACCTGGAGCGCTGGGGGGTGGTCCACAAGTGCACCACCCCGGGCGAGCGCCGTGAGTACTACGAGGCCGAGCCCAATATCTGGAGCCCCATCGCCAAGGTCCTGCGGGAGCGTGAGATGCGCCAGATGCAGGAGACGCTCGACGTGCTTCGCTCCGCCCGAGACGGCGCGAACCGCGAGATCCCCTCGGGCCGCCTGGACGACCTGATCGCCGCCGGAGACCTCGCGCATCAGCTCATCGACCAGTTCATCAACCTGGGCGTGCTCGACGTGCGCGACCTGCGCTCCATCGGGCTGGGCGTCGGCCTGACCCGGACCATGCTGCAGCTCAAGCAGCTCGGTTCCCGCTCCGAGAACCGCTAGCGCGACTTCGGAATCTCCCCTTTCACCGGCGGGGTGATCTCCGGGTGCTGCCCGGTGACTGCTCCGCGCGCCATCTCGAACATGACCCTCAGGCGCCCGCCCTTCGGCTCCCAGTACTCCGCCTCGCGCGCCCGAACTTTTAGCATGCAGAGATCCGATTGCTCAGGCCCTTGCGGGAACCAGGGCCGCCACGACTCCTTCCAGTGCTGCTTCAGGAACTCCTTGTCCTGGACGACTTCCACGTCACCGGTCAGCGAGACGTAGGCATTGTCCCGATCCCGGAAGTAGATCACTCCGGCTTTGGGGTTCTCGCGGATTTCGTCGATCTTCTCGGAGTGCATTGCGCTCACGAACCAGAGATCCGCGTCCGGCTCTCGCTCCTGCGTCATCATCGGGCGGGCATGCAGGTAGCCGTCGCGCGTGATCGTCGTCAGCATCGCCACCGAGAACTCCTTGAGGTGCGCGTGAAGCTCGTCGAGCGATAGGGTCTTCGCCATGGCATCCTCCCTCCAATTCCCTCCTCATCCTAGCAAGGAGCCCCCCCGAGGGCATCGGAGGGGCGGAATCGAATTGGGAAGGATTTTGCTCGCTAGCCAGGCATCGCGACGAAGGCGACCCCGGGGTTGAGCTTGAAGACTCCCGCTCCCACGTACCCGAGGCCGGGCGTCTTGGCCGCGTTCTTGGGGCCTTCGATGTTGAGCTGGCGGATGATCTCCTCGCGCGTCTTCTTGCGGATATCCCCGCCGAAGAGCCTTGCTAGCGGGTCGAAGCCCACGACTTCGCCCTTCACGCTCTCGTCAGGCTGATCGATCCAGGCCATGCCCTCGCGATCCAGGTAGACCGCGAAGTCGAAGCTGACGCCGATGTTATGCCCGTCGTGGTCTACGACGCCGCTGCAGCGCAAGGTCTTGCCGATGCGCTGCACCGTGAGGCCCTTGGGCATGTTCGGCTTGAGGTTCTTCTCGAGTTCGGCCACCACCGTGTCGAGCACCTGCATCCGCAGCTTCGCCCGTTCGACCTCGGTCGCCGGATCGTTCGTGCCCATGCCGTAGGTCGAGAGGTAATGGTTGATGATTCCCGCCGCTTCGCGCGGATAGGTGCGCTTGACCCAGTTCACGAAGGGGTTCTTCATGATATCGTCGGAACCGCCCGACGCTGCGGGCTCTTGCACCCGGTTGTAAACCGGGGTAGCCGGAGCCTTCGCCTTGGAGGCGGTTGCCGTCGGCGAAGAACCGCAGCCGACCAGTCCGAGCGCCAGGAGTGCCACCAGCCCGAGCCGGCCCATGGCGGAAATACCCTTCGAATGGGGCTTCGAATGAGTCATCTTGCGCATGGTTTCCCGCCTTTCCAAGTGCCGAGGGACCGGGCCGTGGGTCCCCCCATACCTATGGGTGTTAAGGAGCCGGAACTTGGTTGTGGTATGGTTAAATTCGGATTAATCTCTGGAAGGAGCGCCCATGTCCCCCCTCGAAAGCAACGGAACCCTGCATCAGAACCTCGAGTTGAAAGCCCTGGCCCCCGAGACTTCCCGGGTCGGGGCCGCCCTCATGCGTCTGGGCGCCCAATACGAAGGTGTGCTCGTTCAGCGGGACACGTACTTCCACGCGCCGCACGGCCGGCTCAAGCTGCGGGAAATCGAAGGCAAGCCCTCGCAGCTGATCGCCTACGACCGCCCCGAGGATCAGGCCCAGCGCTTCAGCCGTTTCCGGGTCACCGAGGTCGCGGATCCGCAGGCCCTCATCGCTGTCTTGACCCAGGCCCTCGGCGTGCGCGGAGTGGTCGCCAAGCGCCGCAAGCTCTACCTCTGGCAGGAGAGCCGGATTCACCTGGACGAGGTCGAAGGCCTCGGCAACTACCTGGAGTTCGAGGTCCTCTCGCAAGGTGATTCTTGTAGCGACTGGGACCGCATGGAAGCCCTCATGACGACCTTCGGCCTGCGGGACTCCGACGCCATCCAGGCTTCTTACTCCGACTTGCTGGGCTTGTGAGCCGACGCGGCTTCTCGCTGAGGCTTGCGTCGTAGGGCTTGCCACTGTTCGGACGTGAGAATTGGGCGCGCTTTCTTCGCGGAGGCCTGCCAGTCAAGGGCGAGCGTCTTGGCGGCTTCCAGGCGCGCCTGGGTGGGAGGATGGCTGGAGAGGGCCTCGAGGAGCGGGAGGCCCTCTTCTTGCTTTTGCAACTCTTCGAAGAAGCGCACCATGCCGCGCGGATCGATCGCCGCGTCCCGGATCCGGCGCATGCCCTCGCGGTCGGCTTCCAGCTCGGCCGAACGGCTGTAGCGCAGCGCCCCCAAGCCTCCGACCGCTTCCAGGATCTGCCCCATCCCGTTGGGATCTCCGCTCAGCGCCGCCAGAAGGGCCTGCATGGACAGCTCCCGAAACATCGCCTGGGTCGTGTGCCGAAGCTCGACATGCGCCATCTCATGCGCCAGCACACCGGCCACTTCTTCGGGAGTGCGGGCACGGTCGATAAGGCCTCGGTAGACGAGGATATGCCCTCCGGGAGCCGCCAGGGCATTGACGACCGGCGCTTCCACGATCGCCACGCGATACGGGTACGAGGAAGGTTCTTCCCCGGCCAGACGGGCGACCATGGCCTCCAGGGCCGCGTTGGCTGCAGGGTCTTGGCTCCGCGTCTCGGCGGGGGCGAGCTTGGCCGTCACAGACTCACCCAGGCGCACTTCCCAGGCGAGGGGGACGCGGGAGGCGGCGACTTTCGCGAGCGCGGGAATGCCCCAGAGGTAGAGGCCGGCGCCGATGGCCAGCAGGCCGATGGCCGAGCCGAGGGCGATCGCCGCCCCCTTCCCCATACTAACCGCCCCTTGGATGCCTTTCCCCAGGCGATGCCGAGCGATCGCGGCCAGGAACTCCGGGTCCTGGATGACCAGGGCTTCCATGCCGCGCTCCAGGCGGACGGGCTCTCCCCGGTTCCGGCCCTGCGTCTGCTGGATTTCCGAGAACGGCCAGACGTGGTCGGAGCCGTCGTCCCGCCGGAAGTGCAGACCACTGGGCGTGATCCTCAAAGAGACTTCCTGCCGCCTTGCGGTTTCCCCGTCGAAGTAGCGGGCTGGCCAGGAGGCGCGGGTGATCTGCACCTAGACCCCCAGTTCGAGCTCGAAGTGGTCGGCCATGCCTTCTGCGAACGCTCCCGAGGTTTGGGCATCCTGGCGAATCTGCGACCAGTCGATGTTTCCGACGAGCGAGAGGTTCCAGAGCTTGTAGTGAATCTCGCGAACTTTGACCCAAGGGTAGGCGAGACCCAGGGTCACGAGCATGAGCAAGCCGTTGGTGACGCCCAGCATGAAGAGTTCGCCGCCGGTGATGGTCGTGCGGAAACGCGCGCCGGCGAACGACGTGTTCTCCCAGATGAAGCGCTCCACATGGGCCTTGTACCAGAAGCCGTAGATGCCCAGGGTCAAGGGCGTGAGAAGGACGGCCATCAGCGTCTGAGGGAAAAGCTCGCTGCCCTCCCCGTCGAACGTGAAGCGTTCGCTTCCATAGGCGGTATGTCCCGCGAGGTACGTCTGGGTCTTGGCCAGCATGAAGGGGTAGTACAGGCCGAGGGTCACGACGTTCAAGAGGGCGGCCGGAACGAAGACCTTTGCATAGTCCATGGCGCTCCCCCGGAAATCGAAACGGATGCCCTGCCAGGACGTGCGGGTCAACCGGTAGCGGCGCGAGCCCACGATGGCAAAGGGAGCGAGAGCCAAGCCGAACGCCAGAAGGATGAGTTTGCTGAGAACGAACACGAACAGTTCGTCCGAGAGCATGGTGAGGAGGCTGTTCAAGCCGAGAACCACGCTGATGACGGCTCCTGCCTTGGCCCAGCCTTTGAGCAGCTCCATGCCCGTCCCGTGGTAGGCAAAGCGCTCGCCCGCGAACTCCGTCTGGCTGTAGAGGTAGCTGCGGACCTTGACCCGCCCCCAGAAGGAATAGAGCCCCAAGGTGATGGCGCTCAGGAACATGGTTGCCAGGTGGATTCCAAAGAAGCTGCTTCCTTCACCGCGGAAGTTGAAGCGGTACCTCAAGGGACGGGTTGCGCGATCGCGGGCCATGGGGAAACTCCTTCTGCGAATAAGCTTGATGCTTAGAGTTTCCTACCCTGACGGGACAAGAATGTAGCGGATTTTTAACTTTAGAGTCCAAATGGGATGACTATCGACGCCTCGCGATTAGCCTAGACGGTGGGCTCTCAGCCGTTCTTGGGCGCGCTCGCGCTCCCAGGGGGTGAGCATGCCCACCTCGAGCCGGATGTCCCAGGTGGAGGCTGCCGCCTCCACAATGCCTTGGGCGATCGCCTCCCGGCTGGGCATCGTCTCGACGACGTTCGAGAGGCAGGTCGCATCCCCGCCCTCCGTGGGACGATGGAGATAGGCCCGAATCTCCTCCGGCTGCTGGGTCAGCATGAGCGAGCCATGCTGCAAGAACGCGCCGTCCCGGCGGGTCTGGGCGCTGCCGACGAGCTTGCGCCCGAGGGCCACGAGGTCGGCTTGGGTGGCCGATTGAAAGCAAGACGCCGAGCCCGAGCGGCTCAGCTTGCCGGGGGCGATGTCAGCGGGGACTCCGAGGCGGGCGATCGCCTGAGCCAAGACCTCGGTGATCATGCGGTAGGCGCCTGCGACGCTCGCAGGGAAGCCCTCCGAGGCGATCACGGCGTAGGTGAACTCCCCCTGGTGAAGGACCGCTCGGCCGCCGGTCGAGCGGCGCACGACCGCGATGCCGGCTTCCCGGCAGGCATCTAGGTTCACGTCCCCGAGGGGCTGAGCGTAGCCGAGCGAAAGCGCTGCCGGATCCCAAGAGTAGAAGCGCAGGGTCGGAGGAGTGAGGCCCAGGCGGTGGGATTCGAGGAGGGCTTCGTCGAGCGCCATGTTCCAGGCAGCATCCCCCACTGTGTCGGGCAGGAGCCGCCAGGGACGCTCGGGGAACGGCATCAGGCGCGAGGCTTGGTGGCCGAGACGATGGCATTGGCGCCCATGGCCCGGTCGTGGACCTGGACGTCGGTGAATCCCACTGCCTCCAGCCGCTTCGCTAGCTCGCGCTGGTCGACGAAGTTGAGGTTGGACTGGGGGAGGTACTGGTAGGCATCGCGGTTGCCGCTCACGAGGCCGCCAATCAGAGGCACCACCCGGAACGAGTAGAGATCCGCGCCCCAGCGTACGAGCTTGATGCGGGGCTTGCCGAGGTCCAGGGAGACGGCGCGTCCCCCCGGACGCAGGACCCGGTGAATCTCGCTCAGGGCTTGGTCGAGGTCGGTGACGTTGCGCAGGCCGTAGCCCACGGTCACAGCGTCGAAGGAGGCGTCCGGCAGGTCGAGGGCGGTCATATCGCCCTGCACCCAGGTGATGGGGCGGCCTTCCAGGTCGCGCTCGCGGGCGATCGCCAGCATACCTTCCGAGAAATCGAGGCCGACGACCTCGCCCTGGGCACCCGCGCGGTCGGCCAGCAAAAAGGCGATGTTCCCGGTGCCGGTGGCCAGGTCGAGGGCCTTGCCGCCGGGAGCGAGCTCGGTCAAGGCGACGACCTGACGCTTCCACAGGCGGTGGGCGCCGGCGGTCATCAGGTCGTTGACGCGATCGTAGTTGGTGGCGATGGCATCGAACATCGCCTGGACGTAGCGACCCTTCTCGGGGGTCTGCGGCATCTGGAAACTCATGAGATGGCGGGACCGTTGAGGCGGGCCTGCTCGCTGAGCTGATCGAGGTAGCTCTCGAGTTCGTCGCGGGCCGGGGCCTTGGGTAGCTCATACAGCCATTTGCGGGTCAGGGCGACCTCGGCCTCGACCTGCTCCAGGGTGAGACGGTAGACGTCGGGCTGGAAGAGGAAGTCCTTGAGGTCCTGGCTCAGCTCCGTGGGGTACGGGGTCAGGAATGCGCGAAGGCGGGGACCCAGCTCGGCATGGGCGAGCGTCACGAGAACCGGCAGGGTGAGGTTTCCGGCCATGAGGTCCTGGCCCACGGGCTTGCCGAGGGTCTCGGCGTTGCTGGACCAGTCGAGCAGGTCGTCGATCATCTGGAAGAGGCGTCCCAGGTGGTAGCCCAGCATGCGGGCGGCTTCCGACTCGCGCTCCGAGCCGCCGCTCAGCATGGCGGCGCCCTCGCAGGCTAGCTCGAAGGGTCCGGAAGTCTTCTTGGCAACCCGCTCCAGGTACTCGGTGATGGTTACGTCGAGGTTGTGCTGTTGCTCGTCTTGAAGCAGCTCGCCCTCGCAGAGGCCGGCGAGCACTTCGCCCATCCGGCGGCAGAGATGCGGGATGCCCAGGGAGGCCATCAGGATGGAGGCCTGGCTGAGGAGGTAGTCGCCGGCGAGGACCGCGACCTTCTCGCCCCACTTGGCGTGGACGGCCTCGACGCCCCGGCGCATGGCGGCTTCGTCGAGGATGTCGTCATGGACCAGCGAGCCCGTGTGAAGCAATTCGACGGCGTCACCCAGGCGGGAATGCTCGTCGGCGACGGGGCCCTGCGGGTTGACGGCCTCACCGACCAGGCGAACGCAGGTCGGGCGGATGCCCTTGCCGGCCGCCTTCAGGAGGTGGCCGGAGGACGCTGCGAGTAGCTCGTGGCGGGTTTCGATGCGCTCCGTGACGCCGATGCGGAAGGTCTTGGTCGGGGTTTCTTGGGACGGCACGGTCATGCGGGGCCTCGCTGCAGCGCAGAATAAGGGGCGGTCGCTAGCCATCGTATCACGCGCCTGGTCAAGTTTCAAGATTTCTTGAAAGCTTAGGAAACATGCGGTAGAATCCAGGGTAGGAACTTGGCCGCATAGGCTGCGGCGAGGTGTTCCTGGACCTCTAATGCCCCAGCAGGTGACCCAATGCGCACCCAGACGAGTTTGCTAACCTTCGAGGCCCGAATCGACGTCCTCGATCAGGCCATCGAGCGGGCTCGTCGAACGGGCCGCCCCGTCTTGGTCGCCATGGCCACGCGCCCCGTCCGCGAGGACCTTCGCGATCGCCTGCTCGATGCGCCCGCCTCCCCGAAGGTCGCCTGGACGGAACTTTCCAGCGGAATTCGCCGCCTCGGCCTCGACCTGACCGACGCCCTGCGAGCCTTCGACGCCGAGGCCGCCTGGGAGAGCCCCGACCAGGCCCGCGAACTCCTCGAAAACGCCGTCTGCGCTCCCGAGATCCGCGATGAGCTGCGCGTCTTCGGCGGCATTGCCTTCGACCCCACCACCCCTCCGCATCCCTCCTGGCCCGACGGCTCGCCCGCCCGCTTCGTCCTGCCCCGAGTCCTGGTCAAGCAGACGCACGCGGAGGCGACGCTCTTCGTCACCGATTGGGCGCAGCCCGAGGATGCGGTCGACGACCTCTTGAGCCGATTCGAGGACGCCCTGCGGGGGGTCGATGACTGGATCGAAGCCTCGCTTCCAGCGGGCCTCGCTCCGGCTGAGCCGGAGCTTGCCGAGGATGCCCGCGATCGCTGGTTCTCCCAGGTCGAGTCGGCGCTGGGCCATATCCAGGCCGGCGACGTCACCAAGATCGTGCTCTCCCGGGATCTCTCCGTCCGCTCTGAGGCCCCTATTCCCATGGGAGCGGTGATTCGAGGCCTCGAGGCGATCGCCACCTCCGGCACCGTCTTCGGCCTCCAGTTTGAGCCCGGCTCGGCCTTCGTGGGAGCGACCCCCGAGTTGCTCGTCTCGGTCTCTGGCGACGTCGTCGAGAGCGATTGCCTGGCGGGCACCACCAAGCGGACCGGCGATCCCGAGGAGGACGACCGCCTGGCCTTGGCCTTGCTTGCCGACGACAAGGAGCGCCGGGAGCATGCTTACGTGATTACGGCCGTCACTGAGGCCCTGGCACCGCTTTGCGAGTCCTTCGACGTGCCCGAGACGCCTACCTTGATGGTCCTTCCGACCCTTCAGCACCTTCACTCCCCGGCCCAAGGCCGGCTGCGCGAAGGCGTCGCCCTGGGGACGATCCTCCGCCGCCTGCATCCCACGCCCGCTGTCGGCGGGACCCCTCGCCTCTCGGCCCTGGGCCTCATCCACGACCTCGAAGCGCGCCCCCGCGGTTGGTACGCCGGTGCCATCGGCTGGATCGGCGCCGACGCCGCCCGCTTCTCGGTGGGCATACGCTCGGCCGTGCTTCACCCGGACGGGGCCATCGTCTTCGGGGGCTGCGGCATCGTTCGCGGCTCCGATCCGGCTGCCGAATGGGACGAGACCCAACGAAAGGCCGCGACCTTGCTCAACTTGCTCACCCAAGGACGTTCCTCATGACGCCTCCCAACCTCAACGCCCTCTGGGCGGAAACCCTCATGGATGCGCTGGCCCAGGCCGGCGTCGCTCATGTCTGCCTGTCGCCGGGCTCGCGCTCGACCCCGCTCTCCAACGCCGCCTACCTGAACCCTGAGCTCCAGACCACGGTTCACCTCGACGAGCGCTCGGCGGCCTTCTTCGCGCTGGGCGTCGCCAAGGCCACCGGCAAGCCCGTCGCGCTGGTCTGCACCTCCGGCACGGCCGCCGCCAACTACCATCCCGCCGTGATCGAGGCGTCGCTTTCGCGCGTGCCGTTGATCGTGCTCTCCGCGGATCGCCCGCCCGAGCTGCGCCAGGCGGGCGCGGCCCAGACCATCGACCAGATTGGCCTCTTCGGAACGTCCACCCGCTTCTTCCAGGACCTGCCGGTTCCCGAGCCCGAACTCTCCTTGCTCCAGACCCTCCAGGCCGTGGCGCGTCATGCCGTGACCCAGGCCATCGGCCATCCGGCGGGCCCGGTCCACCTCAACATCCCCCTTCGCGACCCCTTGCCGCCGATTCCCAAGGACGAAGCGCGCATGGCGGAGCTTGCCGCCGAGCTGGAACGTGACAAGGCCTCACGCCTGACCGTGCCCGTCCTGGCCTCGGCGCCGACACCCCTCGGAGCCGTCTTGCTGGCGGTGGCCGACGCGCTGGCCAAGAGCTCCCGTCCCCTGATCGTCGCAGGCCCTCAGGCGGTCGGTCCCGACGAGGCCACGGTCGTTACCCGCTTCGCCGAACGCTTCGGGATTCCGGTCATCGCGGACCTCGCGTCCGGCCTGCGTTTCCTGAATAGCCCGGTCGTGCTATCAGTCGCTGACGCCTACATGAAACTGGAACTCATTGCGGCCCAGGCGCCTGACCTGGTGATCCAGCTGGGAGACCTGCCGACTTCCAAGTCCCTCAACCTTTACCTGGCACGGCACCGGGCGCCTACCCTCGCCATCTCCCCGGATCGCCTGCGGCATGACCCCGAAGCCCTTGTCCACGCGACTCTTGACGCCCCGGTCGGCTGGGCTGTCGACCGGCTTAGCGAGTTGGTGCCGGGGATGCAGGTGGAAACGTCCTGGACGACCCGGTTCCAAGAGTTGGATGCGCGGACCGCCGAGTATTACGCCGCCACCGAGCTGCCGCTGGAGTCCCTCGCGACCGTGGCCGCCGTCTCTGCGCTGCCGCCGGGTGGGTCGGTCTTCTTCTCGAACTCCATGCCCATTCGCTACGGCGAGACCTTCTTGAAGGACGCCGCACCGGGGTTGCGCATCCACGTGAGTCGTGGAGCCAACGGCATTGACGGCATCCCCTCTACCGCGGCGGGTCTCGCCGCCGGCACGGACGGCCCGATGCTCCTGGTGACCGGAGATTTGGCGTTCCTGCATGACGTGGGCGGGCTGGCCGCCGCGCGCTACGCACCTCGCGGTATGGTCATCATGCTGCTCAACAACGACGGCGGGGGAATCTTCAACTTCCTTCCCATTTCGGCCTTCCCGCAGGTCTTCGAGCCCCTCTTTGGCACGCCCCATGGCCTGGACCTGAGCCATGCCTCCAAGCTCTTCGGTTGGCAGCATGTGACGATTCGCGACGCGGCCGATGTCCAGGCTGCCGTAGAGGGAGCTTTCCGGGAGGGTGGGCTTCACGTGATCGAGGTGGTGACGACCCGAGAGGAAACCGTCCGACAGCACCGCGCCGTTCTGGACGGCCTCGCCGATGTCTTGCAGGGGGTGCCATGCTGACCGAGACCCTGACCCTGAACGGACGCAACTGGACGCTACAGACCGCAGGCGAGCCGGGCGAGCCCGTGATGCTTCTGCTTCACGGCTTCACCGGCAGCGGCCGCAACTGGGAAGAGCTTTCCAAGAAGCTGCCCGGCTGGCGCATCCTCGCGCCCGACCTTCCGGGACACGGCGGGACGGATGCTCCGACCGGAACCATGCCTGAGGTTGCCAAGGACTTGGCGGCCCTGCTCGACGCAGAGGGAGTGGAGCAGGCCCTGGTGGTCGGCTACTCGATGGGAGGCCGTTTGGCCCTTCACCTCGCCGCGACGGCCCCCGAGCGCGTTCGCGGTCTCGTCGTCATCGGGGCGACCCCCGGCATGCCCGAGGCCGAAGCCCGTTCCGCCCGTGTGGAGGCCGACGAGGCCCTGGCAAAGCAGATCGAGATGGATTACGAGGGCTTCGTCCGGGACTGGGAAGCGAACCCGCTCTTTGCGACCCAGCGCGCCATGGCGAGCGAGTCCCAGGATCGGATCCGTGCGATCCGCCGCTCGCATGCCCCGAAGGCCCTCGCAGCGGCCCTGCGCCTCATGGGAACGGGAGCCCAACCGCCGCTGCATGAGCGCCTGAGCGCCTTCGATATGCCCGTTCTCTGGGTGGTCGGCGAGTACGACGCGAAGTTCCGGGCGATCGCCCAGGACGTCCAGCCCTTGATGCCTGCCGCCCGTTTCGCGGTCCTGCCGTACGCGGGCCACGCTGTCTACCTCGAGCGCCCGAGCGCGTTCAAGACTCTGCTGCTCTCCTTCGCGGAGAAGCTGCCCGCCTCTGATTCCCCCCGACGATCCGACGCGTAAGCGGATTCGTCTGCGTTGTTGAACCCGATACAAGGAGATTTCACCCTATGATGACCGACACCCTCGATATCGTCTGGGAAAAGGTCCGGGACTTCGAGGATATCCGCTACGAGAAGGCCGAGGGGATCGCCAAGATCACCATCAACCGGCCCGAAGTGCGTAACGCCTTCCGCCCCCAGACCCTGTTCGAGCTGACCTGGGCTTTCACCGACGCCCGCGAGGACTCCGAGGTGGGCGTGATCATCCTGACCGGCGAAGGCCCCGATGCCTTCTGCTCGGGCGGTGACCAGCGCATCCGCGGCGACAAGGGCTACGTCGGCAACGACGGCGTGCCTCGCCTCAACGTGCTCGACCTCCAGAAGCAGATCCGCTCGCTGCCCAAGCCCGTCGTGGCGATGGTGGCCGGATACGCCATCGGTGGCGGCCACGTCCTGCACATCGTCTGCGACCTGACCATCGCGGCCGAAAACGCCCGATTCGGCCAGACCGGCCCCAAGGTCGGCTCGTTCGACGGCGGCTTCGGCGCCAGCTACCTCGCCTCGCTCGTCGGCCAGAAGAAGGCCCGCGAGATCTGGTACCTCTGCCGCCAGTACGACGCCCAGGAAGCGTTGGACATGGGCCTGGTCAACAAGGTCGTGCCTCTCGACCAGCTCGAGCGCGAGACGGTGCAGTGGTGCCGCGAGATGCTCCATCACAGCCCCTTGGCCCTGCGCCTCCTGAAGTCGGCGTTCAACGCGGACCTCGACGGCCAGGCCGGCATCCAGGAGCTGGCTGGCAACGCCACCTTGCTCTACTACATGTCGGAGGAAGCCCAGGAGGGCAAGAAGGCGTACCTCGAGAAGCGCAAGCCCGACTTCTCGAAGTTCCCCCGTCTGCCCTAGCCCATGCAGACCGCCGTCGCTGCCAATCCCGTGAAGGTCTGGGTGCTGGCGTCTCGCCCTCGCACCCTGCCGGCGGCCGTCGCTCCGGTCGTCGTGGGCATGGCCTTGGCCATCGCCCACGGCGTCTTCGCCTGGGGGCCGGCTCTGGCTGCCATGCTGGGAGCCTGCTTCATCCAGATCGGGACCAACTTCGCGAACGACTACTTCGACTTCAAGTCCGGGGCCGATACCGCCGAGCGCCTCGGACCCCTGCGGGTCACGCAGGCGGGCCTGGTCACCCCGGCCCAGATCAAGGCCGCCACGGCGATCGCCTTCGGGCTCGCCACCCTTTGCGGCCTCTACCTGACCTGGGTGGGCGGCTGGCCGATCGTCGTGATTGGCCTTCTGTCCATTCTCTCGGGTATCGCCTACACCGGAGGCCCCTTCCCGCTCGGCTACAACGGCCTGGGGGATCTCTTCGTCTTCGTGTTCTTCGGCCTCGTGGCCGTGGGGGGAACCTACTACGTCCAGGCGCTAAGCTTCAGCCCGCTGGCGCTGGCCGTGGCCGTTCCCGTGGGCCTGCTTTCGACCGCCATCATCGTCGTGAACAACCTTCGCGACGTGGATACCGACGTCGTCGCGGGCAAGCGGACGCTGGCCGTCCTCTTTGGACGTGGCTTTGCTCGTAAGGAATACCTGGCCCTGGTCGCGCTCTCGTACGCGGCTCCCCTGGCCCTGATTGCCATGGGCAAGGTTTCCGTCTGGACGGCCCTGACCCTGTTGAGCTTGCCGCTGGCCGTCAAGCTCGTCCGCAAGGTCAACACGCTCCAGGGAGCCCCGCTCAACGCCGTCCTGGGCGGCACCGGCCAGTTGCTGCTGGTCTTCAGCCTGCTGCTCTCGCTGGGGTTGGTGCTGTGAGACTCCGGGCCGTCCCCTATGAGGTCCCCTTCCGGAGACCCATCCAGACGGCCCACGGCACCCTTCTGAGCCGCAAGGGCTTCTGGGTGCTTGCCGAGGAGGGCCCTGCCCTCCGAGGCCTCGGAGAGGTCGCCCCGCTTCCCGAGTGGGGCACCGAGACCCTGGCCGAGGCCGAGCACGCCCTGGCCTCCCTCTCTACCCTCGATTTGCCAACAGACGCCGAAGGGCTGGGCCAACGCCTGGCCTCCCTCGGCTTGAACCGCGATCGCCTGCCGGCTACCCTGGCGGGCATCGAACTGGCCTGTCTGGACCTCTTGGCCCGAGAGACTGGCGTCTCGCTGGCCTCTATCCTCACTCCCTCTGGTGTCCCGCTGGAGCGGGTTCCCGCCAACGCCCTCCTCGTCTCGCGCGAGCCCGAGGAGCTTGCCGCCGAGGCGCGGATGCGCGTCCGGCAAGGCTTCGGGACGCTCAAGGTGAAGGTGGGAGTCGGGGCGATCGCCGATGATGTCGCCCGCATCCGGGCCGTGCGTGATGCCGTAGGGCCGCTCATTCGCCTGCGTGCCGATGCCAACGGCGCATGGGACCTCTCCACGGCCGATACGGCCCTTCGCGCCTTGATACCCTTTGACTTGCAATATCTCGAACAGCCCGTCATGGACCCTGAAGCCCTCGCCACCCTTCACGAACGGGCCTACCTGCCCCTCGCAGCCGATGAGTCCGCTCAGGATGCGCGCGTGGTGGAGCGTTTGCTGGAGCGGCGGGCGGTCGACTGGCTGATCTTGAAGCCCATGGCCCTCGGAGGCCTGCGCTACACTCGCGAGCTGGTGCAGAAGGTGCGGGAGGCCGGAATTGGCGTCACGCTGACCTCGGTCCTGGATCGCGGCGTCGGTACCGCAGGGGCCCTCCACCTCGCGGCCGCTCTCGGGCTGGACTCGGCGTGCGGTCTCTCGAACACACACATGGACGCGCCTCATTTCGTGGGTCCCATGCCCGAAGGGGGAGAACTCCTGATCCGCTCCCCCGGACACGGCTTGGCTATCGACCGGGCGATCGCATCCCCTGAGGGAACCCCATGACCCGTCGTGTGGCCCCAACTCTCGAAACCGCGCGCCGCCTGCCCGAGCATCCCGCCTTGCTTTGCCGGGGAGAGGTCTGGACCTACGGGGAATTCGAGGCGTGCATCCAGGAGGCGGCCCGCCGCCTGCGCACGCTCGGGGTAACCGCCGGGACGCGGGTCGCGCTCTGGGCCGGGAACTCCCCTGACTGGGCCATTCTGGCCCATGCCATCGGCCGTGCCGGCGGCGTCCTGCTCCCACTCAACACCCGTTTGACCGACCATGAGCTGGGCTTTCAGGCCCGCCACGCCGAAATCCTGCTCGCCAGTCCCGAGCTGGCTTTACGGGCGCGTCAGGCCCTTGCCCCCGACTTGCCGGTCCTGACGGTCGATGGCGCGCATCCCGATCTTCCGGAATTCTGGGCGACGGCTCCCGACCCGGCGCCGGTCCCCGAGGTCCTTGAGCTCGATGCACCGCAGGCCATTCTCTTTACTTCGGGCACCAGCGGTGTTCCCAAAGGGGCCGTGCTCACGTGGGCCAACCAGTTCGCGAGCGCCGACGCCTCGGCGAGCGTCATTCCCTTGTCTCCCGAAGATCGCTGGATTGATTGCATGCCCCTCTTCCACGTGGGTGGGCTCAATATCCTCTACCGCTGCGCCCTGGCGGGGGCGGCGGCCATCCTGCACGAGCGCTTCGATGCCGAGGCCGTGAACCTCGCTTTCGACCGGGACGGCGGGACGGTGATCTCGCTCGTGGCGTCAACTCTCACCCGGACCCTGGACGCCCGGAAGACGCCGCTGCCGCCCCATGTCCGGGCAGTCCTGATCGGGGGAGGCCCGGTTCCGCCGGATCTCGTCGCGCGCTGCCCGATCGCCCTTCCGACTTACGGCATGACCGAGACCTGCTCGGGCGTGACCCTGGTGGCTCCCGGAGCTTCAGATGAGGACCGGGCCACCGCGGGTCGTCCGATGGCGGGAGTCGAGCTGGAAATCCGGAACGCGGACGGCAAGGCTTTGCCGCCCGGAACGCCCGGAACCATTACCGTACGCGGGCCCATGGTGATCCGCTCCTACCTCGACTCGGAGGCCACGGCCAAGGCGCTGCGAGAGGGGTGGCTGGACACGGGTGATTACGGCGTCCTCGACGACGCGGGGCGCCTCACGGTTCTGACTCGCCGGAACGACCTCATCATCTCGGGCGGCGAGAACGTCTACCCCGCCGAGATCGAGGCTGCCCTGCGGGCGCACCCGAGCGTCAGCGAGGCGGCCGTTTTGGGGATTCCCCACCCGCGCTGGGGCCAGGCCCCCTTGGCCTTCGTCGTCTCTCGCGAACGGCTCGACCTGGACTCCGTGCGGGCGTTTCTCGCGGGACGCCTCGCGCGCTACAAGCTCCCGGCGGTCTATCGCGAGCTGGAGGCGCTACCGCTGCTGTCGAACGGCAAGGTCGACCGGCGATCGCTCGCCATGCTGGCCGTCGCCGAGATCGACGCCCATCCTCTCGCCTAGATGCTCGGGACTCGGGCAATTCGCCGAGCTTCACGACTCGTAGCATCGAGACGACGGGTTTTTGGGTTCAGCGGCAGGGGCTCATATAGTACAATAGTTCGGTAGCTCCACTGATATTGGGGCTGATCGATCGCACCCGCGAATCCCGCACCCATGTTGAGGCCACCATCCATGCCCCCGCGTCAGCCCAAGTCCCCCGCGTATTCGGACATCGAACTTTCGAACTGGAAGGAATATCCCGAGATCCTGACGGATAGCCTTTGGCAGTTCCCCTCGCGTAAGAACACGGGGACCCACGTCGGGGATTACCATGGTAACTTCATCCCCCAGGTCGCCGAGCAGCTCATGCTGCGCTACTCCAAGCAAGGCGACACGGTGCTGGACATGTTCCTGGGCATGGGCACGAGCCTCATCGAGTGCCGCCGCCTGGGTCGCAACGGAGTCGGTGTCGAGCTGCTTCCCGAGATCGCGGAACGCTCGCAGGCCCGAATCGAGGCCACCGAGAACCCCCACGACGTGCGCACGATCGTCGTGAACGGCTCCTCCGCTGCCCCCGCGACCCATGACAAGGTTCGCGAGGCCCTGGCCACCCTCGGCAAGGGTGCGGCGGATCTCGTCTTCCTGCACCCGCCCTACTCGGATATCATCCGCTTCTCGAACGGCGAGAACCCTGATGACCTCTCCACCGTCGACAGCGACGAGGAATTCGTCGAGCGCTTCGGCGAGGTCGCCCGCGCCAGCTTCGATCTGCTTGCCCCGGGCCGCTTCATGGCCCTCATCATTGGCGACAAGTACGCCAAGGGCGAGTGGGTGCCCCTGGGCTTCCAGTGCATGCAGCAGTGCACGGACGCCGGCTACCTGCTCAAGAGCATCGTGGTCAAGGATATCAACGGCAACGAGCGCGGCAAGGGCAAGAACGCCAACCTCTGGAAGTACCGCGCCCTCAAGGATGGCTACTACGTCTTCAAGCACGAGTACGTCATGCTCTTCCAGAAGCCTCAAGCCAAAGCAAAGGCCCGCCGTTAGGAGCGCGCCTCCAAAGCTTGTCCCAGGGCTTCTCGCATCCGTGAGATCGCTTCGTCACGGGTATTTACCCCCAGTTTCCTGAAGAGCCGGTTCACATGCCCCTTGATGGTATGAGGGCTGGTGAATAGCTCTTGGGCAATGCTCTTGTTGGGCATTTCCAAGCGCATGAGGACTTGGCGCTCGCGGTTCGTGAGGTTCGGGAAATAGGGAGCGAGCACTCCCTCGTCGAGGGCTCTCGTCTGAGTCCGGATTTTCCGAACGAAACTTCCCGGCGAGAGGCCCTGTCTGGCATTGGCCGTGGTCAGCTCCTTGAGACCAGCCATGAAGTGCTCGCTCAGGTTCTTCATCGTCTCTTGCATGCGCATGCAAGAGATGTACATCGAAACGGTCGTACAGAACCACTTTACAATTCCGATTTCCTCAGCGCTCCACTCACGCTCGCTCGTACAGTCTTGAATAGAGAGAATTCCAAGAATCCTGTCTTGGAATCTCAGGCATCCAATGAGCGTACTCTTGATCAGGCCTTTATCGACGATTTCCAGGCTCTTAGTGCCTGAAGCCGGGAAATTCACGATCGCAACGGGATCCTTGGACTGAACCACCTTCTCGAAGAGCGGAGAGGGAGTGAGGCGCATCCCGAGGATAGCGGGATGGCTCGGCGAGGCGCGATACTCGTGCGAGATGATGGGGGGATCCTTGCCTTCCTGAAGGATCAGCACGCAGCGATCCGCACCGAGCAGAGCCCCAAGTTGCTTGACCATGAGATTCTGCGCCTGCTCGAGATCGTCACAAGCCGTGATCCGATCGGTGAGTTCAGCCATCAAACTCATCCAGTGGTAGATCGAGTGCTCCAGGTCATTCCTCGGCGCAGGAAAAGTGTGTGCGAAGTCATTGCGCGGCGCTGGCCTGTGTGGGGTCATCCTTCCTCCTGATTTGAAGGTATTGGTACTCATGAGCTGTGATGCCAATACCTTTTTCTGATATGAGTTTGGTATCAAGTGATACCTAAATTCAGAACCTCTGATATCTTGACCATTCTATATAACGCTTGCTAGCCTTGCAATCATTCACTCTCAGGGCGGCGTCGCATCGCGACGTGGCGGTGACTGGGAGAACCTGGATGTGCCATCGCCTGATAATTTCTGTGTAATCGTTTAGTGAAGCAATTTCGGGATCACTAGTTGTTCTAAACGAGGTTGAGAAAGGACCGGCTTGCTGGAACGAAGGGGAAAGATCGATAATTACGGTACAAAACGTAACTATCGCCAGACTAATCAATTGCTATTAAATCATGGTTCACGTGGTTTCAGATGCAGAGAGAATCCCTTGATCGTTATCTGAATTCTTAACCGAACATCGATAGGAAATTATCTAGCAACAACATCCTCCATTGTCGCACCAATGGAGGATGTTGATGAAAAAGAGTTTTCTCGTATTATTGGCAGCAGGATTTCTTGTTGTTTCGACGGATTTGGCTTTTGCGCGCACAATTCGCGGCCAGAGAGGCCCGGCGTCTAATGCAACCAAGGCTTCGATTAAGACTACTATTCCGTCAAACAGTGGGCTGATGGAATTTTGGGGTGGACGAAACTACTACTACCTAGTTGCCGGTGGCCCAGGCAGAACCATGCATGTGGGCGTGACGGAAGGCTCGAACTGGGGCTGGAGGTTCCAAGAGTTCTTCGTTAACCATGTCGGCTCTGACGGGGTTGGAAGCTACCTAGGCTACGGCGGGAATGTTCCCGCGTTTAACTCTGAGGTGACCTTCAACCTGGAGAGAATTGGAACGGGGCAGTGGAAGGCCACTGCCGTCAATAGCGATAATGTCACGGTGTTTGATACGATTATGTATCCCGGTATTGACTATGTTTCCACGATTGGAAACGCTGTCGCCAGTGAGAAAAAGTGCTCCACGTCTACCATCGACGGCTCTTACCGTTATTTTTGGAACCTGAATTATAACGGTGGGACGGCGGTCCCCTATGTCGTTGATTGGAATGATGGAATTAACGGACATAGCTACAACAGCACTGGAAAGTTGGAGAATCACGGCACAGCGGGATTTCGGCTTACGGCCTATTAGTTGAATAATAAGGAAATGATATGAAAAATATTGTATTTTCGCTCTTGGTAACAGTCTTCCTGGTAGGTTGCGGAGTTGATAAGCTAAACGTTGAAACGACTGCACCTAGCGCCGCTAAAACTGCCTCTCAGATGATCATTCAATCAGCTCAGAAGCCCTCTGAGAAAGATATTTCCGAGATGCTGGATAGACTTCTTAGCAAATCTACTATCGAAGAACGAGGAGTGTCTCGCGAAAAAGTGATGAATGCGAGAAAGAAGTACCAAGACAGGTACGATGCTCTACGTGATGACGAGGAAGTACTTGTTTTTCGGGCGAAAGGACGTATCGAGTGGCCATTCATAAGCGAGTATGATGAGAAAGGAAATAATACGGTCGTAGGAAAGTACATCACTATCTCGGTTTCACCCGATACCGGTAGAATTGTCGCTGCATCGATGTCGAGAAAACCGATATTTTAGACTTAGTCCTATCTACGAAAAGACTTCTCCCCTTAGGTGTTTTTTCCTTAAGGAGAGAAGTCTGTTTCTTCGGGATAATAGCTGCTCAGAGGATTCTCTCTACAGCCGAAACCATGTGAACCATGATTTGATTGCAATTGATAATTCTGGCGGTAGTTACGGTACACCACGTAACTACCGAGTTCTCCCTTCGATCAAGCAAGCAAATCCTTTCTCAACCTCGTATAGAACAACTAATGAACCCGAATATAGACCTCTCGGAACATCAGTAAGGGAGAGAGACTCATTAGTGTTTCGAATATTACCGAAGAACGTGATTGCATGGTCGGCTATCGACTAAACTGAGCAAAGGAATGCTACCAGTATTTACCATCACCATTCCGAAGGAGAAGATATGCAGACTTGTTACAAGATTCTCATATTAGGTCTTATGGTCCTATTGGGGAGTGGATGTGATCATATTAGAACTGCTGCTTCTAATGTGTACACGGGAGTGTTTCCGGGAAGTCCTCAAAAAGTGATTGATATTCCTATCGAAGGTGATATTTTTCCCAGAAACCCCTCGGTTGGGAGTAATTTAAAGATAAAATTGACAGGACTTACGCCAGATTACTCAATCCTATTGTTTCTTTATAAAGGTGAAGTATTTGGTGACGATTTTGAGGAAATGGGGCCGGTATTCTCACTTGGTCACCTAAATGTTGATAGCAAAGAGCAACCTGCTGCAGAACTGGAGTTTGTCCTTAGTTCTCGCTTGGGGAACGATCAGTTTGGAAAACCATTTACCATTGAACCAGGCGAGAAGATTTATGTCGGCTGGGAAGCGTATTCGCGGGAACGTCAGAAACTCGCGAGAAGGCTTGTAGGCAGGTTGCAGTCTGACCGTTTCATCACAGTTCAATAGTGGAGAAGAGGTATGGCACCAGCCTCTCAAGTGGCAGCTAGCGTTGTGCATTGAAGCGCTTATCGATAGCGGTGAGCGCTGGTACAAAGGGCATCCGGTTTTCAATGGAGGACGAATGCGTTTTTCCTAGAACATGGGCTCGGTGCTAGAAAACGCTGCGTGAGTGCATTGTACAAGCCAGTGACCGTCATGGATGCCATGCTACCAGGAAAGCGTTCGATTGAGGCCTTTGGTTTCAGTTGAACGCTTACGTCCTCAAATGGGTTCCGGGGTAAAGGTGACCGAGTAGCCGCCTTCTCGGGCGATCGCCTCGCTGAGGGCATAACCCCAATCCGCTTCGCCAGGCTTCACCATGACTTCGCGGAGCTTGAGCTTCATGCCGGCTCCTTGCCCCTCCATGGTCTCTGAGCGCAGGGGAAGGGGCTGGGTGCGTAGCGCGTCCACCAGCTCGCGGATCCGCGGGGCCGTGGAGGGCGCGATGTCGATGCGATCGCCCTCGACGGTTACCTGGCCGGCGAGCGCCGGCATGAAATCCGTCGTGGCATCCGTTTTCCAGAGGTAGAAGGTCACGTGGTTCATTAGCTGAAGACTCCGGCTGCAACGCTGTCGCCGGTGGCGAAAGCGTGGGCTTCGATGGGCTGGGTGCGATAGGCTTCATACCCTTTATTGGGCTGAGCATAGTCGAAGAAATTTTCATACCAGCTGATCGCCGTGGTGTAGAGCGGATCGGACGGGTTCATCTTGCCCGATTTAGCGTCGACGCCCTTCTCCCACTGGTAGGCATGGGCCTGCTCGTGGGTCACCGTGTTTACGAACTCCCGAAGATCGGGGAGGGTGTCGGGCGAGATGTGGACCTTGTCCTCGGTCGGGTGGTAATAGCCGTAGGATGGCTTTTTGAGGAAGGCGTCGATCTGGAGGGGCGCGGGCTCGAAGCCGTAGATCGCCCCTTCCATGGCCGCGATGCGCGTGCCGGCCGCCAGCCTGACGTCGTTGGGAAGCTTATCCCAATCGGTAAAGGCCGTCTGCAAGGCGGCGTCGCTGCGGATTGCCTTGATGAGATTGGCGCGATTCTGAAGGTCGTTCTGCTTCCAGTTGGAGGACGCGGCGGGGCCCGGAAGGGCCGGAAGCGGGCTTGTCAGCTGGGTCTTGAGCTGGGCCATCTTCTGGGCTTCAGGATCGAGCGGGGCGGCGGGAGTCGCTCCACCCGAGCCTCCCACCCAGGTCATCCCGAGAGGGTTGCTGGTCGGGGGAGCCGCGGGAGTGCCCGCAGGCTTGCCGCCGGCCGGAGCCGATGTGGAGCTGGACGTTCCGGACTTCCACTCGAGGTCGAGACCGTTCGATACCGAGGAGCCACCGCCGGCGGGAGTCGAGTTGCCGGTCGTCGGGGCAGTCGTCGGAGTGCTGGACGAGCCGCTGCGCCATTCGAGGCTCAGGCCACCACCGGATGACGGCGGGCCGGAAGGCTTGGGAGTCGAGGTGGAGCCGCCCAGTGGAGCGGGCGGGTTGCTGGCGCTCGCCCATTCGATACCGAGGCCGCTCGCGGCGCCCGCGGAGCCGGGAGTGGGCGAGCTGCCTGCCCATTCGAGGAGCAGGGCATTTCCGTTCGTCACGAGGGACTGGTCCGAGGCCGCCGACGCGGCGTTGCTCGGGGCTTGCGCCGGGGGCTCGGGAGCGGCGGCAGCCGGCGTCTCGCCACGAGGGCGGACGGTGGGGTTTTGCGTGACCCAGGTCAGGCCAAGCGGTCCCGTTGACATGCCAACCTCCCTTCGCAAGGACGAGTCTCGACGCTCCCTTGCTTCCTCCTTCCCGGGCCGGGGCGAAACTTAACGACCCGGTCGCCGCCGGCTACGGCTCTTCGAAGGTATAATCGCCGCCCTTACGGCCTTTCAGCCCATTCAACAAGTTTGCCATATCGATGACCTCGGCGTCGGAAGGTAGGCTGAAAAGGGAAGCATTGACGCCTCCGCGCGAGACGTTCAGGTAGCGCAAGACCGTGTCGCCGCCAGTGGGAGTTCGGACGATCGACTTGAACGGCAAGCCTCCCGAGACGTAGTTGGTGGAGACGGTGCCGTCGCCGGAGGTCGTCTGATACACCTCGCAGGCTCGGCCGTCGATGGTCTGGTTGGCGAGCTTCGTCACGGAGTGTTGGGCGCCCGATGCGAGCCCCAAGGCGCCCAGCGAGGCCAAGCTCAGGCGAAGCCAGCTGCGATCGCCCTGGAACATGTAGGCCGAACCTTCGTCCAGGCGGATGATGGCGGTCATGCCCTCGGAACCTCGTGACTCCAGGCGGACGCGCTGAGGCATGTAGGAGATTCGGAAGCGGGTAGGCGTGGGCATGGAGGCCGAGGTGATCATCACGTCCGCAGTGAAGGGCGGAGCGTTTTCAAGGCCGGGCAAGACGCTGGGCAGTCCGGCCACGCCCATGGCCTGGGCAGGCATGGCAAAAGTGAGCCAAAGGGCCGCAATGGCGGCGGCGAGGCGCTTCTTCATCGGATGCTTCTCCGTCACGGGGGGGAGGCGGGCCACCTCGGTCGGATGCCGGGTCCCTCGGCCGAGAGGCTTTGCCTCGTATACCCCGGGAACGAGGATGGTGCTCGGGGCATGCGAGCCGCTATAATGGGATTATCTGAAACCGGGAGGAGAAGCGTGACCCATAGCCTTTCCGAGGCCGCGAAGCAACTCGGAGTATCCACCTCGCTCATTCGCCGCTACGAGAAGGAGTTCGAACTGAACTTCGCACGGACCGAGCAGGGCCGCTGCATGCTCACGGATCGCGATCTCACCAACCTCCGGATCATCCGGTCGTTCCGGCAGCAAGGCATGGCCTTCGACGAGATCAAGGCCCAGTTGCGTCCCCAAGAGCCCGTCGAGCTGGTTTCGGCCGAAACCAGCGTCCAGGGGCCGGAGATCCGTGAGGTGCTCTCCGCCCTGGTCCGCCGCCAAGACGAGCTCGAAAGCGTCGTCGCCGCCCAGCAAGCCCAGATCACGACGCAGCAGGAGCGGATCGACGCGCTCATGGGCGAGAACCGGAAGCTTTTGGCCGGTCAGGAGCAGCTTCAGCTGGCGGCTCCGCCCGTTCCGTCCGAGGAGCTGGACGCCCTGCGCGAACGCCTTTCGGGCCTCGAAGCCCAGGCCGGGCAGGCCCTCCAGGAAGCGAGCAAGGATGAGGTGATTCGCCGCCTGCAGCGCCGATTGCTGGAGCTGGAAGGCTCGATCGCCGCGCAGATGGACCATCCGGACCCCGAGGAGGGGATGCTCGACGAGTTGGCAACTGCCATTCAGGCTCTCGCCACCCAGCAACGCAAGCGCTGGTGGGAGTTTTGGAAGTAAGCCAATCTTTCCGACTTCTTAACGCAACTTCTCACCGTTTTGCGGGGATAAGACTTCTAACACCCCTTTAACGGAGCCTGCCATCGCCATGACCAGCATCAACGGACAAGCCCGCATCCACGATATGTTCGTCCGCTCCGGCCGCCCCGCCCCGGAGCCTCAGGAGGGCGACGAGACCGAGGAAGCGATCAAGGCGAGCGTGGCGAACAAGACGGACGTGGCCGTCGGCAACCTGATCGGCAGCACGTCGATTTCCTCCAAGGTCGTAAACGGCGATGCCACCGCCGCCGCGATCGAGGCCACCAAGGTGGTCGCCAAGACCATGTCCACCAGCCCGGAAGTCGCCGATGGCATCGCCAAGGGCGCTACGGTGGTCTCCAGCGCCGTCGCGGCCGCCAAGGGCGATCACTTCGCCGCTGCGGCGACGGCCAAGAACGTCCTCAAGAACTCGCCCAACCTCGCTCCCCTGGCCGTGGTGGCCGATGCCGTCATGATCGCGACCGGCGACAAGAAGCTCTCGGCGACGGTGGAAGAAGTCAAGAAGGAAGCCAAGAAGGTCGTTTCGCCCCTGACCACCAAGGGCGATCGCCTCAAGTCCGGCCTCCAGCTCGCGCAGCACACCCAGAGCGGCGTGATCCTCTCTCAGCAGATCGTGGACGCCGCCGGCGACCTCGTCCGCTGGCTCGGCAAGTCCCCCGCCTTCAAGGGCATGACCTCGGGCCTGGGCCGCATCGGGGCCGCGATTTCCGCGAGCCCGCTCGGTACGCTGGTCCGCAAGCTGGGCAAGTTCATGCCGGTCCTCAACTTCGCAGCCCTCGCCAACTCGGTCCGGATCGGCCTCGACATCTGGCGCGATCCCCGCAGCTCGAAGACCTCCAAGGGCCTGGTCGCCGGTTCGGTTGCCAGCGGCATGGTCCTCTTCGGCGCGTCGATCGTCACCGGCGGAGCCGCGCTGATTCCCGCGGCGGCGGCCTTCGGCATCGCAACCGAACTCGGCCTGATCGCCACCCGCAAGCGCGACCTGGAGCAGGGCAACACCGATCGCCAGATGGCCTCCTACCTGGCCAACCCCGCCGAGGGTGCCAAGGCGCTCGGCAAGCTCGTCGTCGATACGGGCAACGATATCGTCAAAACGCTGACTTCGACCTTCAAGTCGCTGGGTGACAAGATCACCGGCCGCAAAGCCAAGCCCGCCCCCGCCGCCGACGCGAAGACCGCCCCGAGCGGCATGCTCGGAGCGGTCCCTAAGCTCGATTCGTAATCCTCTGGCCTAGACGGCGCAGGAATCGTCGTCGCAGGACGGTCCGTCCTGCACGGGAGCGGCGTTCCCCACTTCGGCGGAGACCTGCTCGAGGATCTTTAGAAGCGTCTCCGCTTCCTGAGCGCCCGAGACTCCCCACTTCCCCTCGAAAACGAAGGTCGGAACTCCCGTGATGCCCAGCTCGCGGGCCTCCGCGATCTCGGCGCTCACTTCCTCCGTGCCCTCGTCCGAGGCGAGGTACTCCTGGACGCGCGAGGCGTCGAGGCCGACGTCGGCCGCCAGGGCGACGAGCCGCGCCGTATCCGCCAGGTTCTCTCCGTCGGTGAACTGCGCCTTGAAGAGCCGGGTGGCGAGCTTCTGCTTGAGGGCAGAGCCCCCTTCGCGCTCGGCCAGGGTGAGCAGGCGATGGCCGTTGAAGGTGTTGACGATCAGGGCCTTTTCCGTCTGGAAGTCGAGCCCTTCCTTGGCGGCGATCGCCGTGACGTTCTGGCTCATCTGCTTGAATCCGGGCCCGAAGCGGGCCGTTAGGTACGCGTCATGCGGGACGGCGTCCTGCGGATCGGTCGGGAGGTCGGGATTGAGCTGGTAGGCCTTGAAGACCACCTCGACCTGGTCGCGCTGGGGGAAGGACGCGAGGGCCTTCTCGAAGCGCGCCTTGCCGATGTAGCACCAGGGACACTGAATATCCGAGTAGATCTCGACTTTCATTGGGAACGTCCTTACTTGCGGGGGGCGATGGGAGCCTTCTTCAGGCGGCCCCAGACGACGACGGCGGCCAGGAGGCCGAGGACGGCATTGGCGACGATCGCCGAGAACTCGCCGCGGACGAGGTGGAAGCCGGCGGCCAGGATCATGACGGTCACCAGGCCGCCGCCCGCCACCGGGGTGAGCACGGGCATGAGGCGGGTCGCCGCGGGAAGGATCATGCCGAGGCCGCCCAGCAGCTCGGAGATGCCGATGAAGCGCACCAGGGCGGGCATGTCCGCGACCCAGGGCATGTTGGCGGCGAGCGCCTCGATGGGTTGGGTCGACTTCATGAAGCCGGCCATGCCGAACATGAGGCCCACGAGGACCTGGACAACCCAGAGGCCGATGTTCCAGGCCTTGGAGGGACGGGGGAGCTCAGAGACGTTGGTGGACATAGGGGGTATTCCTCAAAGGTAAGGTAAAGCGAGACGCTGGGGGGCGATCGGTGGTATGATACCGATCGGTAACAGGTAGTGATGTTACTGATCAGTAACTAAGAAGTCAAGCGTCATGAAGAAAAATCTTGATTGCCTGCATACGGGCGCGATCGATAGGCAACAGCCCCCCCGCCAGCGTCTGCTGGCCGCTGCTCGCTTGCTTTTTGCCCAGCATGGCTTCCGTGCGGTGGGGGTGGACAGCATCGCCGAGGCGGCGGGCTCCAATAAGATGACCCTGTATCGTCACTTCGAGTCCAAGGATGCCCTGGTTGCCGAGGTGCTCCGCGGCATCGCCGCCGAAGAGAATGCCTTCTGGGAGCAGCTATCCACCGCTCACCCCGGCGATCCGCGCGCGCAGCTCGAGGCTTGGCTGGCGATCGTCGTCCAGGGAATCGAGGGAGCGCGAGGCTGCCCCTTGTCCAATGCGGCGGTCGAGATTCCCGAAAAGGCTCACCCGGCCCGGGCCGTCATCGAGGAGCAAAAGCTGGCGGGGCGTAACCGGATTCTCGCACTTTGCTGCGCGCTCGGCGCCACCACTCCCGAGTTGCTCGCCGACGAACTGTTTTTGCTCATCGAGGGAGCGCGGGTGAGCGCCCAGAGCGTGGGCCCTCAAGGGCCAGGCGCCCAGTTCCGGCGCATGGCGGACGCCCTCATCACGGCCCATACCACCCGCTAGCACCCGCGGCGTTTCCGATAGGCCGCATGCTCGCGAATTGCCGGCTTCGGCCTAATCGCCCTTTTGAGACAAGCGGGGGAGGGTGAACCAGAAGGTGCTTCCTTCTCCGGGCTGGCTTTCGACGCCGATTCTCCCCCCATGGGCTTCGATGAGGGACTTCGAGATGGCGAGGCCGAGGCCCGCGCCGCTGTGCTCACGCGTATTCGTGGGGTCCACCTGGAAGAACTTCTCGAAGAGCCGCGGCAGATGCTCGGGAGAGATGCCGACCCCGCTATCCTGAATCGCGAGTTCGAACTCGCTATCCTTGGGGGCGACCGAGACCCGGATTCGGCCTCCGGCCGGTGTGAACTTGATGGCATTGCCGACCAGGTTGAAAAGCACCTGTTCGATGCGCTTCGGGTCCATGCGCAGGATCATCGGATCGGCGGGCACCTCCGCCTCCAAGGTCAGCTTCGAATCGCTCGCTTGCGGCAGCAGGCTCGAAAGGCCCTTCTCCACCACGCGGCTCAAATCCGCTTCTTGAGGGCTGAGTCGGAACGTGCCGGCTTCGAGCCTTGCAAAGTCGAGAAGGTCTTCCACGAGGAACTGAAGCCGATCGGCGCTCTGCTGGATCTGGGTGACGAACAAATCCTGTTGGGGCGTCAGCTCCCCTCCGATCCCGTCCTCGAGGAACTCCGCGTAGCCCTTGATGGAGGTCAGGGGAGTGCGGAGCTCGTGGGAGGCGGAGTTGATGAAGTCGGATTTCAGTCGATCGAGCTCGCGCAGCTTTTCGTTGGCCCGTTGAAGCTCGCGGGTCCTTTCTGCGACTTCGGCTTCGACTTGCTCCTTGCGCCGCTGCAGGGCCTCGGTGAGCTGTTGCAGTGCTTGCTCGGACTGCTTGCGCTCGGTGATGTCGCGGCCGATGACGACCAGCCCAATGCGGCTGCCGTCATCGTTGAAGACGGGGACCTTGATGGTTTCCAGGATGACCGGCGGCGCCTCCGGCTGCGGGATGATCTCCTCCGCTCGGCAGCGCGTCCCGGAGTCCCAGGCCCGAACGTCGGTCTCGTCGCAGATATGAAACGCGTCGTGGAAGAACGGGCGTAGCTGCGCCAGATCGAGGTTGGTCTTGCCCTCGTAGGCGATCGTGTCGAGCTGGAAGAGCTTGACGAAGGCGTCGTTTGCGAGCAGCCAATGCCCCTCGCCGTCCTTGAAGCAAACGAAGTCCGGCGAGGCGTCGAGCAAGGTCATGAGAAACTTCAGTATCATTCGCGTCTTCCTTTGGCGATGGGCGCTTTGCCAGGCAGGATTTTCATCCCTTCCGAAAACACCATGATCCTCATTAAATCATTCCTGCATGAGGCCTGCAATGCATCTCGTGGGATTGCCAGGAACCTGAGGATTCCATGCGAAAGCCGCCCCGACCACATGGTCGGGGCGGCTTTCGCATGGATTGGGCTTACTGAACCGGGCGCCAGCGCAGGATCGGCTTGCGCGCGGCGGTCGTCTCGTCGACGCGTCCCACCGGGGTGGCATGGGGCGCCGAGGTGACCTTCTCCGGGTCGGTCTTCACTTCCTCGGCGATCGCCCGCATGGCGGCGACGAAGCCGTCGAGCGTGTCCTTGCTCTCGGTCTCGGTCGGCTCGATCATCATGGCCTCGTGGACGATCAAGGGGAAGTAGATCGTCGGCGCGTGGTACCCGAAGTCGAGAAGGCGCTTGGCCATGGCCAGGGTATTGGCGCCCTGATCCTTCTGGCGATCGCCCGAGATCACGAACTCGTGCATGCAGAACTGCGGATGCGGCACGTCGTAGAGGTCCTGCAGGCGCGCCTTCAGGTAGTTGGCGTTGAGGACCGCGTCCTTGCTCGCCTGGGTGAGGCCGTCGCGGCCCATCGAGGCGATGTAGGTGTAGGCCCGCACCAGCACTCCGAAGTTCCCGTAGTACGCCCGGACCCGGCCGATGGACTGGGGCCGGTCGAACGACAGGAAGTACTGCCCGTCCGCGTACTCCACGGTGGGAGTCGGGAGGAAGGGCTCCAGGGCCTTCGAGACGCCCACCGGACCGGCGCCGGGGCCGCCGCCGCCGTGCGGGGTCGAGAAGGTCTTGTGGAGGTTCAGGTGGACCACGTCGAAGCCCATGTCGCCGGGGCGAACCGTGCCCATGATGGCGTTGGTATTGGCTCCGTCGTAGTAGAGCAGGCCGCCCGCGTCATGCACCAGCTGGGCGATTTCGAGGATATCCTCCTCGAAGAGGCCGAGGGTGTTGGGGTTGGTGAGCATGATGCCGGCGATCTCGGGGTCGAGGTTGGCCTTCAGCGAGTCGAGGTCGACCATGCCGCGGTCGTTGCTGTCGACGGTGACGACTTCGAAGCCGGCCAGGGCCGCCGTGGCGGGGTTGGTGCCGTGCGCCGAGTTGGGGACCAGCATCTTCTTGCGATGGCCCTCACCGCGCGACTCGTGGTAGGCGCGGATCAGGTGGATGCCAGTGAACTCGCCGTGGGCGCCCGCGGCGGGCTGCAAGGTGACCCGGTGCATGCCGGTGACCGAGGCCAGCCACTTCTCCAGGGTGTGCAGCAGTTCGAGCGCACCCTGGGTGGTGTCTTCAGGCTGGTAGGGGTGCAGGTTCGCGAAGCCGTCCATGCGGGCGGTCATCTCGTTGACCTTGGGGTTGTACTTCATCGTGCACGAGCCCAGGGGGTAGAAGTTCGTGTCGATGGAGTAGTTGAGCTGGGAGAGGCGGTTGAAGTGCCGCATGGCCTCCAGCTCGGTGACCTGGGGCAGTTCGGCGAGCTCCTTGCGCAGGAGATCCGAGGGCAGCAGCTCCGAGAGGGGCCGCTCCTCGACGCCGGAGGCGGGAACGGTGACGCCGCGGCGGCCTTCCACGCTCTTTTCGAAGATCAAGGCTTCCATGTGAATCCTTCCTACTTTCAGAGGCGCAGCCGCCTAGGCGTGGGTGGCCGACGGACGCTCGGCACCGGATGCGTTCGCGAGGCTTGCGAGAGCCTTGGCGTAAGCCTCCAGTTCGGCCGGGGCGTTGATCTCGGTGACCGTGACCAGGAGGCAATCCGCGAGCTCGGGGTACCAGCGGCCGAGGTCCACGCCTCCGAGGATGCCCTGCGCCTTGAGGCGTTCGAGCAGTTCGGCGACGGGAATCGGGCTCTTGACGACGAACTCGTTGAAGTGGGGGCCGAAGGGGACGGCGAAGCCGGGGACCTTGGCGATCGCCCGGGCGAGCGAATGCGCGCGCTGCAGGCTGGTATGCGCCACTTCGTAGAGCCCGCGCTTGCCGACCACCGTCATGTAGACCGTGGAGGCCAGGGCGTTAAGGGCCTGGTTGGTGCAGATGTTGCTGGTGGCCTTCTCGCGGCGGATATGCTGCTCGCGGGTTTGAAGCGTCAGGGTGAAGACCCGCTGACCGTTGGCGTCCTTGGTCTCGCCGGCGATGCGGCCGGGAAGGTTCCGGACGTACTTGTCCTTGCAGGCCATGAAGCCGACAAAGGGGCCGCCGAAGGAGACCGGGTTGCCGAGCTGGTGGGCCTCGCCGATCACGATGTCCGCGCCGTAGCGGCCGGGAGCCTCGAGGAGGCCGAGCGAGACGGGATCGGCCACGACGACCAGGAGGCCGCCCGAGGCGTGGATCAGCTCGCCGATGGCATGGGCTTCCTCGAGCGTGCCCAGGAAGTTGGGCATCTGGAGGATGACGCAGGCCGTCTGACCATCGATCAGATCCGATAGGGCGTCGAGGTCGATCTTGCCGTCCTTCTGGGGAGCGGTGACGATTTCGATGCCGGGCCCGATGGCGTAAGCGTCGAGGACCTCGCGGTACTCGGGGTGGACCGTGGAGGCCACGATCACCTTCTCGCGCCGCGTCACCCGGCAGGCCATGAAGGCGGCCTCGGGGGTGGCGGTGGAGCCGTCGTACATCGAGGCGTTCGCCACATCCATGCCGGTCAGCTCACAGATCATGGTCTGGAACTCGAAGATGGCCTGGAGCGTGCCCTGGCTGACCTCGGGCTGGTACGGGGTGTAAGCGGTCAGGAACTCCGAACGGTGGAGGATCCAGTCCACCGCCGCCGGCAGGTAGCGCCGGTAGCTGCCTGCCCCGAGGAACGACGCGAACTGCGAGGTCGAGCGGTTCTTGGCAGCCAGGGACGTGAGGTGCGTCTGGACCTCCCACTCGCTCCGGCCCTCGGGAATTTCCAGCTGGAAGTTCCGCAGCGAGGCCGGGACGGCGTGGTAGAGCGCGTCACTATCGGGAACCCCGATTGCCCGGAACATCTCCTGGCGATCGGCGTCGGTATGGGGCAGGTAGTTGAAGTTCATGCTGATCTTCCTCTATTGCCCCCCCGTTGAGGGGGGGCATGACAGGGTGGGGCCTGCGGCCCGTTAGGCGCCGACCAGCTCCTGGTACTGCTTGGCGTCGAGGATCTCCGAGGCCTCCGAGGGGTTGCTCGGGGCGATCTTGATGATCCAGCCTTCGCCGTAGGGATCGTCGTTAATCAGCGACGACTCATCGTTGAGCCGATCGTTGACCGCGACCACCTTGCCCGAAATCGGGGCGTAGAGGTCCGAGACGGCCTTGACCGACTCTACCACTCCGAACGAGTCGCCCTTCGAGAGCTCACGGCCGACCTCGGGAAGTTCGACGAAGACGACGTCTCCGAGCTGCTCGGCAGCATAGCTCGAGATGCCGATGGTGGCTTCATCTCCCGCGATCCGGGCGTACTCGTGCGACTTGGCGTACTTCAGGTCCTGGGGAATCATGCGAAGAATGTCCTCCAATGGTGGTTGCGTTGCGACTACTTGGTACGGCGATAGAAGACGGGCTTCACGACCTCGGCCGGGAAGCGCTTGCCACGGATTTCAACTTCGACCGTGTCGCCGGCCTTGACCTGGGCGGCATCCACGAAGGCCGTGGCGATGGGGTGGCCCAGCGTCGGCGAGGGGGCGCCCGAGGCGACCTTGCCGACTTCCTGGTCCCCGAGGTGGACCGGGTATCCCTCCCGGGCGATCTGCTTGCCCAGCAGCTTCAGACCGACCAGCTTCTTGGTGGGCCCGTTGGCCTTCTGGGCTTCGATCACCTCGCGGCCGAGATAATCGGTCGGGTTCTTGACGGTCCAGCCGAGCGAGGACTCGATGGGCGTGGTCTCGTCGCTGAGCTCATGGCCGTAAAGCGGAAGCCCCGCCTCGAGGCGCAGCGTGTCGCGGGCGCCGAGGCCGCAGGGTTGGATGCCGAATTCCTTGCCTGCCTCCAGGAGGCCGTTCCAGAGGGCTTCGGCCTGTTCGTTGGGCAGGTAGATCTCGAAGCCGTCCTCGCCGGTGTACCCGGTGCGGGAGGCCGTCATCCGGACGCCCTGGACCTCTCCGTCGGCCACGCCGAAGAACGGAAGGTCGGTGATGGCGGAGTCGGCGATCCGGCGCATGAGGGCGTCCGCCTTGGGGCCCTGCACCGCGATCATGGCGGTGACATCCGAGAGGTTCTCCAGCTCGACGTCCGCGGGGCGGTGCTCATTGAGCCAGGCCCAGTCCTTGTCGATGTTGGAGGCGTTCACGACCAGCAGGTAGCGGTCGGTCTGCCGGCAGATGATCGTGTCGTCCACCACTCCGCCGGTGGGGCGGGTGAACTGGGTGTAGAGGCACTTGCCGACGGGCAGGTTGAGGATGTCTCCGGGCACCATGCGGGCGAGGAAGCGCGCCGCGCCCTCTCCGCGCAGGGAGAACTCGCCCATGTGGGAGACGTCGAAGAGGCCGACCGCCTGGCGGACCGCCTGATGCTCCTCGAGGATGCCCGCGTACTGTACCGGCATCTCCCAGCCACCGAACGGAACCATGCGGGCCTTCAGAGCGAGGTGCTGCGCGTGAAGCGGAGTGGTCTTGAGGCCTGCGGTTTCGAGGGTATTCGCCATTGAATCACCGTATCCTTGAATAGCCGGGAAACCCTAAGCGGCGGTCGTCGCCGGGGCCGCGAGAGGCCAAACCCACCGATTTGGCGGGTGAGCCGATTTCGCTGCCTTCCGAAATCGCCACGGAGCTAGGGGTCCCAGGGGCAGATCGGTCCCATTATACCGTAATCCGCTCGCGCTTGGGGGTCATGGTGCCCCCCATACGGGATGCGGCAAGGGCGTCCCCGACGCTAGCTCGACGCCCGAACCACGCGATCCCGGACGGCCTCCCAGCGCCCGCCCGTCGGTGGGTCCAAGAGGAGGATGCGATCGAGGCCATGGGTGTCCAGCGTCCGCAGCGCCCGGTAGAATTCCGCGGCGTACCCGTCGGGCTCCGCGGGGATCGTCACGACCTCGATGCCCGCTTCGAGCTCCAAGCTTTCGTGGGTGAGCACTCCGAGGGCTTGGCCTTCCGCATGGAGGCGACGGGCCTCGGCGGCGATCGCCTCCCGTCCCGCAATCCGCGTGACCGGAGCCTTCGGGGCGTAATGCCGGTAGCGCGTGCCGGGGGAAACCTTGCCGTGATCGGCGCCGTAGCCGATGCGCGAATCGATCTCGCGGAGCTGGTCGAGGCTGACGCCTCCGGGCCTCAGCACCATCGGGGGATCCGAGAGCAGCGAGAGCACGGTGGACTCGATGCCCACGGTTGCCGGGCCCCCATCCAGGATCATGTCGATGCGGCCGTCCATGTCGGCGAGGACGTGTGCCGCGTCGGTCGGAGAAGGCCTGCCGGACCGGTTGGCGCTGGGAGCGGCGATCGGAAGGCCGGCCTCACGGATCAGCGCCAGGGCCACCGGATGGGCCGGCATGCGCAGGGCAACCGCTGGAAGGCCCGCCGTGACCAGATCCGGGACCCGCGAAGCCTTGGGCAGTACCAGGGTCAAAGGGCCCGGCCAGAACGCATGCGCGAGGCGCTCCGCCTCCTCCGGCCAGTCCGCCACCAGGGAGCGGGCCATCTCCAGGCTGTCCACATGCACGATCAAGGGGTTGTCCGCAGGTCGGTCCTTGGCCTCGAAGATCCGCGAAGCCGCGTCCGCATCGAGCGCATTGGCGCCCAGACCATAGACGGTCTCGGTGGGCACGGCGACGAGCCCGCCTCGCTTGAGGATGGCGGCGGCGGCGGCCAGGGCCGCAGGATCGGGGCCTTGCGGGGAAAGGGGGAGGACCACGGTGCGAGGCTGCATCATGGCTTTATTCTAGCAGACGTTCAGCGCCGGGAAACCCGCAACTGCGGCTTGCGCTTGACTTGTCTGCGGGTCTCATCCGCCACCTCGGCCGGCAAGAGCCCCATGCGCAAGGCCGCCTCCACGTGGGCCTTCTCCACCACGCGGGAGGTCAGGCGCTCGAAGAGCTCTGGGCTGACCCGCCTCCGCAGGGCGTCGAGGTCGTAGGTCACCACGTCCGATTCGACCAGCATCGCGCTCCCCGCGTCGGTCTCCGCCCGCTTGCCGGGGCTGAGGTCGAGGGCGCTGCGTAGCTGCGCGTCGAGCGACGTCTTCTCGGCTTGGAGCGCCTCGAGCTCGCGTTCGAGATCCAGGTGTCGCGCGATCAGATCCTCGATGAACCTCAGCGAGACCCGGGGCGCCGCTCTCGTCTTGGCCACGATCGCCCCCTCACCACTTGTTCGGGGTCTCGTAGTTGTAGTCCTCGGTCATGTGGCCCGGAGCGATCACGCCGTTATGCTCGAGCAGGAAGACGGCTGCGATCCCGCGCTGGCTGCCCTGAACCCGGCTCTGCCAGCGTCCGTCCTCGAGGTGAACGTCCTCGAGCTGGGCTTCGGGCTCTTGCAGCGTCTCGTGAAGGAACCGGTTGAGCTGGCTGACGGCGTCTTCCCGGTCGATTCCGTACATGTCCCGATCCATCCCGCACCTCCTTGAGGAGCCTCCGGGGAACGCGTTGCGGGCGCTCCCCGCCATCCGGCCCCCAGTATAGGCGTGTTCCCCGCGACTCCCAAGCGGCATGCGGGCCATGTGAGGCGCCTCGCTCACTCGCCCTATTCCCCGGGCCTTTGGTACACTGAATCCGAATCTCAGCCTGCCTGATGGAAAGGGAAACCGCATGGATCGCATCTTCTTCGCTGTTGGAGCCCTCATGGGCGCCCTTGGAGTCGCCTTCGGAGCCTTCGGGGCCCATGGCCTCAAGGCCCGCGTCACCCCCGACTTGCTCCAGATCTGGGAAACCGGAGCCCATTACCACCTCATCCACGCCCTCGCCTTGATCGCCGCGGCCTGGGCCATCCAGCGTTTCCCGGGCGGAATGAGCGTCGCGGCCGGCTGGTGCTTCCTCTTCGGGATTCTCATCTTCTCGGGCAGCCTCTACACGCTGGCCTTCACCGGCCTGCGCTGGCTCGGAGCCATCACCCCCATTGGGGGCGTGCTCTTCATCGTGGGCTGGGTGCTCTTGGCGATCGCCGCCCTCAAGCGCTAACGATCTAAAGAGCAAACGCCTCGGGGGTGTCGCGACTGCGACACCCCCGAGGCGTTTGGGACTTGAAACTCGCTTAGAACGGGTTCTTGACGAGCCCGACGCTGGTGACGAACTTCTCGAACTCCGCCAGCGAAACCACGCCGTCGTCGTTCTTGTCGACCAAGGTGAAGAAGTACTTGGCGAAAGGCACCAGCGCGATATCATCACGGGTCACCTGTCCATCGAAGTTGGTGTCGCAGACGGTGTAGAGCAGCTTCGCCGCAGTGTGGACCGTGGTCCCCATCATCTGGAGCAGCTCGTCGTAACTGAGGTAGCCGTCGTTGTCCTTGTCGAAGTACGGCCGCATGAAGAAGGGGCCCGGCGCGTTCTTGGCCAGCTCCTTCTTGCTCACCCGGCCGTCGTTATTGTCATCGAGATAGCGGAAGTAGACTTTTACCAGCTGCTTGATCTGACTTTTTACCAGATTGACGTCCTGGGCGCTCAGGGACTCCGAGGAAGTCGTGCCGATTGCGGCCTGGGGGGCGGTAGGGTGACCACATCCGGCCAGCATGAGGACCAGCAGCGAGAGGCTCAGTAACCGTTTCATCGGGTGATTTCGGACCTTTCTTTGGATTGACGGCGGACCTGGGCGAAGCCCGTTAGATGTCCTTAGGCGTGTAGATGAAAATCAATTTGCCGAGTTGGCGCTTGGAGGTGCCGGGACCGACGGCCCAGCGGGCCAGGAACTCGACGTCCGCCTGGGTGACGGGGCGCCCCTGCCACCACGTCATGTACTGGGCATCCAAAAAGGCGTCATCCACCGTGAACGTCTCGCTCCCGGTGAGCGGGAGGCCGCCCCAGTTCCCGGGGCTTGAGCAGCCGGTCAACAGGGCTGCCAGGAGGAAAGGTAGAGTTTTCTTCATGTCCGCTTTTCGCATTAAGGTGGGGTGATGGTTCTTAAGACGTCGTGATGAAAACGTTGTCGCTTGCTTAAGGATGGCTTGCCCCTCAAGTGCGGACGGGGAGCGCGTTGGCGGCAGTTTTTAAAGCAGGCCTAAGTAAAGGTTAACCAACAATTAACCGACTGACCGAGACCGCAGAGACGGCCGAGCCTCGGGCCAGGATCGTGGGATCGTGGTGGAGAAGCGACAAGGTCCCGGGTTCGTTCGAACCCGGGACCTTGTCGTTTAGTGGTGGGAGCGGAGGGCAGGGGACTCGAACCCCCAACCCCTTACGGGGCAACGCATTTCGAGTGCGCCTCCTCACCATTCGGATACCCTCCAAACGGGGTCGAATCTCGACCGCGCAAGTTTTGACTTTATCATAAGCCTCCCTTAAGCGCAAGCCCCTATTCGGGCCAGCCGGGGATTTCCCCTGCGCGTCGGCGGCCAAAGAAGCGTTTCAAGGCCGTTTGGGCCTCGGCTTCGCAGACTCCGGCGATCACCTCGGGCCGGTGGTTGAACTCGGGGCGATCGACCAGGTTGAAGACGGTGCCTGCCGCTCCGAGCTTGGGGTCCATCGCCCCATAGACAATCCGGTCGACCCGAGCTTGTACCAAGGCGGGGGCGCACATGGGGCACGGCTCCAGCGTCACGTAGAGGGTGCATCCGGAGAGGCGCCAGCGGCCGAGACGGCGGGCACCTTCGCGCATGGCGGTGAGCTCGGCGTGACCCAGGGGATCGTGCTCGGTCTCGCGGGTATTATGCGCCTGGGCCACGACCTCGCCGTCGCAAACCAGGACGGCGCCGACCGGGATCTCTCCGATCGCCTCGGCGCGCGCCGCCTCTTCGAGGGCCAGACGCATGAAGTGCTCGTGTCGCCGGGGAACCGGCTGAGGGGAGGGCGTCGTCATGGGGGAGGATCCTAACACGCAGCGATCAGGCTGTCGACCGTTGGGATTTCAGGTAGGATAATAGGGCCCCGCCCTCTTCACACAAGGAGCCTGGCATGTTCTTCAATTCCGTTACCGCATCGATCGCGACCCTCTTCGTCGCCATGGGAGGTTGGATGAGCCCGAGTCACGAAAAGACGTTCACGACCTACGGCTATATCGACCGCCTCGAGGCCCCGGCCAAGGCGAAGGTCGGCCAGCGCCTCGTCATCACGGTCACGGGCGCCATGCCCCAGGCGGGGCTGACCTTCCGCGGGGTCGAGTTCGTCGAGCATCCCGAGACCAAGACCATTCTGGTCAAGGCGATCGCCACCGGCGAGACCGACAAGGCCTACGCCGACATGATGGCTCCCTTCACCGCGACCGGCTCGTTCACTCCCAAGACCCCCGGCGCCTACCAGTTCACGGCGATGCAGCCCAACGGCACCTCGGCCCCCCTCGAGCATCGGCTCGAAGTCCGCCCCTGACGCCCGCAGGCGCGTCACGTCTGACGAAAGGCCAGTAAATCCACCTTTGCCGTGCATTTCACTGGGCGGAGAATATTTCGTCATCTTGCCGTAATATTTCTGGGGCATAGGAGGTGCAGGATCTGATAGGGTTGTTCCGGGAGGGTGGATTCTATGATTCGCACCTATGCCTGCCCGCAATGCAAAGGAAAGCTCACGCGGGCGTCCAAATGGCTCGGCTATTGTTGTGAGGCTTGTCGGTTGGCGGTGACCATCGTCAGCGAACGGGAGGCGCGGCTCTCGCCCTTGAGCGGCTCCGAACCCACGCTGATCCCCCTCGACACCCTCTGCGAGATCGCCTGAGTCTAAGCGCCCTGGTTTCAGGACCGCGTCCCGCTCCGAGGCGGAAGCCCCGGGGCTAGTCCTTGCCTTCGGCCGGAAGGACGATGGTGAAGCGGCTGCCCTTGCCGGGCTGACTTTCCACTCCGACGCGGCCGTGGTGGAGTTCCGCCAACTTCTTGACGATGGTCAACCCCAGCCCCAACCCGGGCTTTCGCTGCGCCTGACCGCTTTCCAGCTGGTTGAAGGCCTGCCAGATTTTTTCCAGATCCTCTTCCTTGATCCCCGAACCCGTATCCCAGACCTCGATCCGAACGTTCCCGTCATGCGGCGCGACCTCCACCCCGACGCGTCCTCCCGGCGGGGTGACCTTGCGGGCGTTGTCGAGAAGCTCGAGGACCATCTGGGTGATCCGCCGCGAATCCCCGTAGACCGGAGGAACGTCGGGGGCGATCGTCGTCTCGACGTTCAACTGGCCGAGCTTGAACTCGGTGTCCATGATGTCGAGGGCGTTATGGACCACCTCGGGGATGGAGACTTCCGTCTTGTAGAGGGGAAGCCCCCCGCCCAGGAGCGCGCTGTAATCCAGCATGTTATTGATATGCGTGGTCAACCGCCGGCTGCCGTCTTGGAGCCCTTTGAGGAGCTCCTCGTTGGGATACTTGTCTTGCAAGAGCTCCGTGTACCCGATGATGAGCGAAAGCGGGGTCTTCATCTCATGCGAGATGGTCGAGAGAAACGTGTCCTTGAGGCGGTCGAGGGTCTTGAGCTGCTCAAGGGCCTCGGATAGCTTGCGGGTGCGCTCGGCGACCTGCGCTTCGAGCGAGAGATGGGACTGCTCGATTTCCTCGGCCATCTGATTGAAAGAGCAGCCTAACGTATTGAGCTCCTGGGAGCTGAAGGGGGGAACGCGGACCCCCAGCTCCCCCTCCCCTAGCCGTCGGGCGTTGTCCACCAGCAGGGCGATTTGGCGACTCGCCTGGTGGATGCCGAGCTGGAGGGCCCAGAAGACCAGCCCGAAGCCGAGGATGCCGATGCTCAGGATGGCCAGCAGCGTGCGCTGGAGCATCCCGAGGGAGTCCTCGACCGGAATGCCGGCGGAGACGATCCAGCCGGTGGGCGGGTGATGGTAGAAGGCCGTGATGCGCTCGATTCGGTCGGCCCAGAGCAGGATCCGTTCTCCTTGCTCATGCGTGAGCATGTAGGTCGCGGCGGGGGACTTCACCCGCTCACCGATAAGCCCGCCGACTTGCGACCGAGCCAATCGCCGGCCTTCCGTATCCAGCAAGGTCACCACGATATTGTTTCGAAAGGGAAGCGCTTCGAAGAACTCCGCGAAGTAACGCGAGGAGTAGTGAATGGCGAGCGCCCGGCGGGTGGCGCCTTCCCTGTAAGGGTAGACCAGCGTCACCATCGCCTCGGAAACCAAGCTGGCCGTGGTATAGCCTGACATGGTCGGCTGGCCGGTCCGCAGCGCACGCTGCACGAAGCCATGGTCGCTCAGGTCCATCGGGGGGCTTCCGGGCGGCCGTAGCGTGGACAAGACGACGCGTCCCGAGGCGTCAATCATCGAAATGCCGAGCCATCCCGACGTGCTATGTTCGATTCGGCGCAGGAAAGCCAAGGCTTGCGGCGTGGCCCCCGCGCGAATCTGAGGCTCGCTCGCCATGAACGACAGGAACGTCACTTGCTGGTCGTACCAGCGATCCAGGCTGGAATAGCCGAGCTGGGCCTGGCGGTCCACCTGCTCGAAGAGGCTCTGACGGGCCGCCAGGTAAAGCCAGATCATCAAGGCGCCGCCAATCAGCAGCACCGGCACGTACGCCAACAAGAAGAGAAGCCGAAAGCGGCTCCCTAGGCTGAGCTCTTCCCAACTGCGGCGCCAGCCCTCCATGCGTTCCTCCCATGTCGGATCACTCGCATGATAGGGAGGGCGACGCGGTGAGGATTCGGCCCGAAGAGCCAAGGAATTCGCTGGAAACGTTCGTCCGTCGCCCGTGGCGCCGGGCTCGGGGCTAGCCTGAAATCAAGCCCGTGATGGCCGTCCAGAGGCGATCGCGGTTCAACCCACTCTCGGCCGAAACCGGAATCAGCTCGTCCTCGGGGAAATGCTCCATCCCCAGCCCCTCCCAGACCGCCGCCACGTGCGAATCGATCTGCGAGCGGTTGAGCTTGTCCGCCTTGGTCGCGGCCACCACCACCGGCACTCCGGCCGCCTTGGCCCACTGGTACATCTGGAGGTCGTCTGCCGTCGGAGGATGCCGAAGATCCACGATCAGCACCAGGCCCTTCAGGTCCTCGTACGTGTCCAGGAAGCGCTCGATCATCTGACCCCAGGCCGCTTTCTCGGCCTTGGAGACCTTCGCGTACCCGTAGCCCGGCAAGTCCACCAGGTACATCTGCTTGTTGACGATGAAGAAGTTGAGCGTCGCGGTCTTGCCCGGCCTCGCCGAGACGTTAGCGAGAGCCTTGCGGTTCACCAGCTTGTTGATCAGCGAGCTCTTGCCCACGTTCGAGCGGCCTGCGAAGGCCACTCCGGCCAGGCGCTGGCGAGGGTGTTGTTCCGGCTTGACGGCCGAGCAGACGAAGTCCGCGGTCAGGATCTTCACAGGACTTCGCTCACCCGCTCAGGAGGACGCGCCACGACGGCCTTGTCTCCCCGAACGACGATCGGACGCTCCAGCAGCGCCGGATGCTCCGCCAAGAGCCGGATGCCCTCTTCGCGCGAAAACGTCTTGCCCTGCAGGCCGAGCTCCTTGAAAAGGTCGTCCTTGGTCCGCATGACGTCGATCGGCTCGAGGCCGAGCTTGGTCAGGAGCGCGTCGAGCTCCTCCGCCGAGGGCGGCGTTTCCAAGTACTTCACGACCTGGGCGTTCGCGCCGGCCTCTTCGAGCAGGGACAAGGCTTGCCGGCTCTTGCTGCAACGGGGATTGTGGTAAATGACGGTGTTCACGGCAACACTCCTCTCTAGAACTCCCATGATAGCAGAGCCGCAGGCTGCTCACCTAGTCGCGTCACTCCCGCGAAAGCGGGAGTCCAGTGGATTCCCGCTTTCGCGGGAATGACGGTAGGGGAAGCGCTAATGTCGCTGAGCCAGCACTAATGTCGCTGAGCTAGCGCGGCGTCCAATGCCTGACGCAGGCTCAAACCCGACGTCGGCCCCACGAAGCGCTTGAGGGCATTGCCCTCGGCGTCCAGGATCACGAAGGTCGGAGTCGCTCGTACGCCCAGCCTCGGCGCGAGCCGCCGCACGGCTTCGCCTTCCGGGTAATCCCCCAGGCGATCGATCTCGTAGACCTTGACCGTCGCTCGTCCCTCGTAGTCCTTGCGAATGCCCTCGACCACCGGCCGCAGGACCACGCAGGCCGGGCAATGGGTCTGGCTGAATTCCAGCAGCGTCGGCTTCCCGCTCGCCAGGAAATCCACCGACTCCCCCGCGAGGGGCTCGCCCGACCGAGGCAGGAAGTACCTCCCGAGCACCCAGACGATCATGATGATCGCCGCCACGCTCAGCGCCCGGTCGAGCCAGCGCTTCCAGTTGATCGACTTAAGCGACATGGCTGCCCTTTCTTCCGAAACCGCGCCAGTTCCAGTCTCCAGCGAGCCGCATGAAGGCCGGCACCAGCAGAATGCGGATGATCGTGGCGTCCACCAGCACCGCCACTGCCAGGCCCAAGCCCAGCATCTGGACGATCACCATCTCGGCCCAGGCGAAGGAACCGAAGACCACGACCATGATGAGCGCTGCCGAGGTGATGATGCCGGCCGTCGAGGCCACGCCCTCCACGGTCGCATGGGTATTATCGCCCGTCTCCTCGTAGACCTCCTTGATCCGGTGCAGGAGGAAGACCTCGTAGTCCATGGACAGGCCGAAGATGATGCAGAAGAGCATCAGGGGGATGCTCAGGGGAACCGCCCCCGAAGGCGCGTCGAGCCCGAAGATGCCCGCCCCCCAGCCATACTGGAAGACTGCTACCACCGCGCCGTAGCCGGCTCCCACCGAGAGCAGGTTCATCAGGACCGCCTTGATGGGCACCAGGTACGACTTGAAGGCCAGAGTCATCACGACTAAGGTGGTGAGCACGACGAAGCCGATCACCCAAGGGTAGACCCCCAGCATCGCTTCGTCGAAGTCGTTGTAGAAGGACGCCTGCCCACCCACCAAAACGGAGAAGCCTTGCGGCGCCTTGCCCTCGAGCTCACGGGCGAAGCGCTTCGTCTCCTCGAAGTCTACGTTGTCGGCGAGGGTCAGGTACATGTAGGTGGTCTGGCGATCCGTGCTCAGGAAGAGATCCCCCAGCAAGGGGTACTGGGCCAAAGCCGCGTCCAGGTTGCGGTAGAGCATGAAGTATTCGGCCGCCCCCATGCCGCGACGCAGGTCCACGGGACCCGCCACCTCGGCCACGCGCGGATCCTTCGCGAGCTCTCGCGAGTAGGCGAGCAGTGCCGGCATGGTCCGGAGGCTCAGCGCCTCGTCATGCTTCTCGGCCTTCAAGATCAAGTGGATGGGCGCAATCACCCCGCCCTTGCCCATTTCCATCAGGGCGTCGTAGCCCTGCTGGTATTCCAGGCGCTCGGGAAGCCAGCGCCCCGTCGGGAAGCCCAACTTGATGGTCGTCGCCGGCCAGCAAAGCGCCACCAGCAGGACCAGCGCGGTCAGTCCGAACGGGATGGGCCGCTTCATGATCCGCTGCGCCCAGCGCCGCCACGTCTCTTGCTGGCTGGCCAGAGTCGGGAGTTTCAGCCAACGAGGCGAATCCACGCGGGGGCCAAGAACACCCAGGAGGGCGGGAAGCAGCGTAAGGGCGAGGGTGACGGCACCGATCACGACGATGAAGCCGCCCCAGCCGATGGAACGGGTATCCAGGATCGGAGTGGCTACCAGGCCTGCAAAGCCAATCAAGACCGTGAGGCCCGAGAACAGCACCGCGACACCCGCCGTCGCTACCGTCTCCTCGACTGCCTGGGCTGTCTCCAGCCCCCGAGCAAGCGCGTCACGGAAGCGGTTGACCATCAAGAGCGAGTAGTCGATGCCCATGGCGAGACCCAGCATGGTCGAGACGCTCTGAGCAAACGCCGTGAGCTCGATGTTGCCGGCCACGAGGTAGAGCAGGCCCTGGGTGAGCACGATGGCGAAGGCCCCCATGATCAAGGGGACGCCCGCGGCCACCAGGGTACCGAAGGCCAGGAGCAGCACCAGAATGGTCAGCGGCATGCTGCGCATCTCGGCGCGACTGGTGTCCTCGCTGCTGAACTGGTTGATGTCGTAGGTCAGCGCTCCCCGGCCGGTGACGTGCCAGGCGAAGGACGGATCCTTGAGTTTGGCCGCTTCACCCGCGGCCTGGACCGCCTCGCGGACGGCCGGAACGGCTTTCTCGGCGCCCCGAACGTCCCGGGCCGAGAGACCCACGAAGGCGAAGGTCTCGCGCCGGTCGTTCGACAGGAGGCGGACGTCATCGGCCTCGGGGTAGGCGGTGACGTCCGAGACCTCCGGGTGGGCTTTGAGGCGGGCCACGGCGTCCTTCAGGAAACTCTGGAAGGTCGGATCGTCCACGGTCTCGCGCTCGCTCTTGGCGACCAGGACCAGTACCTGTGAGTACGGGTTCTTGAAGTCGCGGCCGAGAATCTGCTCGACGCGATCGGACTGGCTGCCGGCGATGCCGCCGGTGCCACCGGAGAGGACATCGGCGATGCGGGAGGCGCCCAGACTCGCGACGATGACGGCGACGACCCAGACGCCGATCACCGCGAGCCGGTGGCGATAGAGCCAAGCGCCAAGCCTGGCGAAGCGACCTTTGAGCATCCGTCCTCCTGGTTAACCTACAGCTTCAAGCGCCGTTTCAGTTTAGCGTAATCGATCTTGACGTTGTGGCGGGGATCTACGGGCATCTTCCGGACGAAGACGACCTGGTCCAGCGGCATTCCGTGAAGGGCCATGTGTTCATGCAAGGCTTCCTCCCAGAGGCGGCGCTGCTTGCCGGAGCCCCAGTCCGTCGGCGTGATGGCCAGGACGAGCTGGCCCGCATGGCTCAGGAGGGCCGCCTTGCCCACGAAGGGGAGCTGGTGGACGATGGCCTCCGCCTGGATGGGGTAGAGCGTACGCCCGCCGTGAGGAATCAGGTTGTTCACCCGGCCGACGAGCCAGATGCGCCCCGATGGGTCGAGAGTGCCGACGTCTCCCAGGCGGTGCCAGATCGTGCCGTCGGCGTCCCGGATTTTGTTCTCCCGCACGGCTTCGGGGTTGCGGTAGTAATCCTTGCCGACGTGATCCCCGGTGACTACCAGCTCACCGACCCCGCCCGCGGGAAGCTCCAGGGCGCCGAGCCCCTCGGGGCCGACCTCGATGGGGCCCTCGACGATCCGGATCACCTTGAGGGCGATGCCATGGGCAGGCTTGCCGACGCAATTGCCTTGGCCTTCGCGAGTGAGCGCGCCGGTTTCCTCGCAGACCTCCGTGGCGGAGATCATGGCGACCGGCTCGGCCTCGGTCGAACCGTAGCCGATGTAGGCTTCGCCGTTGGGCATCAGCGGCCGCAGGGTCTCCAGGAGGCCTGGAGGGACTGGGCCGCCGCCCGTGAAGAGCGTCCGCAGGGTCGTGAGCGGCTGGCCCGTTTGCTGGCAGTAGTCGGCAATGGGCTTCCAGTAGGCCGGAGAGCCCACGGCGGTCGTGATGCCGTGGTCCTGGATTTGCCTCACGATGACGCGCGGATCCACCTCCGAGGGCTTGGCCGAGGTCATCTTCGGTAGGACACTGGTCACCCCGGCCGCGAGGTTGTTGAGCACGAAGATGGGCAAGGTCGTGAGGTCCACGTCCCCCGGCCTCAGTCCCATCTCTCGCGAGAGCGCGTGGTGCTGGGCCATCAAGAAGCCGTGCGTGCGGTTGGCGCCCTTGGGTGTGCCGGTGCTTCCCGTGGTGAAGGTGACGAGGGCCGTCGTCTCAGGGGCGACTTCTTGCGTGGCGACGGGCGGGTGCTCCTCGTCGAGGAGGCGCTCCAGTTGGATCTCGCCCAGCATGGCCCGTCCTCGCGCGGTCAGGCGCAAGGGAATCGGGGCGAGCACGCCGCTCAGACGGCCCAGGAGCTGGATCATGGGGATTCCGGCGAAGGCCTTGGGCTCAGTGAGGGCGATGCAGCGCTTGATTTGCGGCAGGCCGACCCAGGGATCGATGAAGACGATGATGACGGCCATCTTGAGGAGGGCCAGGAGTAGCGTGTACAACTCGAGGCTCATCGGGATCATGACGACGACGCGATCGCCCGCCTGCAGACCCCGCGCCGCGAGCGACGCGGCCAAGCGGTTCACCCGATGGCTCAGCTCGCCGTAGGTCACGGTCTCATCGTCGATTCCCCCGTCGGGGCGGAGTTTCTGATCGAGCCGCAGGCGCTTGGGGAAGACGATGGCCTTGCGGTCGGGAGTGACTTCGGCCCAGTGGTCGAGGTAAGCGATGACGTTCGAGTGGGTGAATAGCCGTTCCAAGGGCTCAGGCCTCCCGCTCGTAGAGCGCGTAGCGCTTGAAGGTCTCGCCTCCGAAGCGGTGGGACATCCGCAAGCTCGTGTTGTCCTCCCGCATCAGGGCGTGGACGGTCTTGGTGTAGCCCTTGCGGGCCGCTGCGTCGTGCATGAGGTAGCAGAGGGCGAGGGCCAAAGAGCCGTTGCGATGCGTCGGCAGCACTCCGAAAGTTTTGAGCAAGGCGGTGGGCGCTTCGCGGCGCTTCATCAGGAAGCGAGCCTTGGACCAGAGGCTCTGGCTGCCGTTCATGGCCCGGATGGCCGGGGCGAAGTCGGGAAGCCCGAAGACGAAGCCCACCGGCTCGTCGCCTCTAAAGAGGAAATGACAGAGGTCGGCGTCCATGATGCCGCGCATGCCGGCGTAGAGGCCGTGGAACTCCTCGAAGGCGATGGGCTTCCACATCCACGAGCCCTCGAAGATGGCGGTCGAGAGGTCGTACATCAGTTTCAGCTCGGCATCGAAGTTGGTGGGGTCGAAGGGGCGCGAGCGGTAGCCCTCGGCCATGACCCGGTCGTGGTGGCGCCGGGTCTGGGCGGCAAAGTGGGCGGAGTCCACGACGGAGGACGAATAGCCGAAGCAGGCCTTGAAGCCGAAGCGCTCCCAGTGCTCGGGGTAGTGGCGAGGGTTGTACGGCTCTAAAAAGAAGGCTCCGCGTTCGAAGCCTTCGGTCATGAAGCGGTAGGGAAAGTAGGTGCTGGTATTGATGGGGCCGCGGACGGTCGAGACGCCGCGCTCGCGCAGCCAGGAGACGGCGACGGAGAGGACGGCTTCGGAGGCCGCATAGTCGTCGATGGCCTCGAAGTAGCCAATGAAGCCGAGTTTTTGGGGGGCGGGAAGTTCCTCGGCATAGCGATGGTTGATCATGGCCGAGCAGCGGGCGACCGGGATCTTGCCGTCAAAGGCCAGGAAGTGCTCCCAGTCGCCATGTCGGGTGAAGGGGGCCTCCGGTGCCAGTTGCGCGCGGAGGGCGTTCCGGAAGGGGGGAATCCAAGCGGGATCCCCCTTGTGTAGCCGGTAGGGCAAGGCGAGGAAGGCCTCCCGGAAAGCTGAGCCTTCCGGGGCCTCCGAGAGCCGCGATACCTGCATCAGGGCTCCGGGTTGAGGCGGACGATGCCCTGGCGGGCATCCATCTCGACGAGCTGGCCGTCCTTGACGCGTTTGGTCAGGTTCTTGATGCCGACGATGGTCGGTAGCCCCAGCTCGCGCGCGACGATCGCCGAGTGGCTGAGGATGCTTCCGCGTTCGATCAAGAGGCCCGACGCCGCGGGGTAGAGGGGGACCCAGCCCGGATCCGTGCGCTCGGCGACCAGGATCTGGCCGTTGAGGCTCATGTCGTCCTCGGGAGAGCGGATGACCCGCACCGTATTCTTGACGGTTCCGGGACAGCAGCTGATGCCCTTGAGGAGGTTCGGATCGTCGGGCTCGTTGGAGCGATCGCCCTCGAAGTGGTTGGCGTAGTGGACCGTTCCGTAGGTCTTGAAGCGGTCGTCCACGTCCTCCTGGCGGTAGCGGGCGAACTCGGTCTTGCGGAGGGCTGCCAGGGCCTTGAGGTCCGTGCAGGTGGCCGTTCCCTGGACGTAGCCCCAGATCTCTTCGAGGTTGAGGTAGAAGATGTCCTGCGAGTCGTCGAGGACGTCCCAGGCCGCGAAGGTGGCGCCGATGGACTGGAACATGTCGCGGAGGATACCGAAGATCTTGGTTCGCGCGAAGCGCATGTTCTCGCGGTTCTTGACGTGGCGGCGCGCGTTGAAGACCACCCAGCGGAACATGGCGAGGCGGAAGGGGTTGCCGCCCAGCTTCTCGGCGATGAGCTTTTCGGCTTGCTCGCGGATCCGGCGCTCGTTGGCCTCCATGGCCGCGATGTCCAGCTTCTCCATCTTGAGGTAGTTCTTGACCATGGCGAAGACGAAGCTGGGATCTTCCTTGAGGTTCTTCTCTTCGAGCTTCAGCTCGTTCATGCAGCGGTAGCCGTACTTGTCGAGGAAGTCCTGGACCTGCGCGCGCATCTCGGGGAAGCGATCCTCGCCGCGCAGCCGGTCCCAGATGGCGGTGTCGGGGGTTTTCTCGAAGAATTCCTTGAGCGAAGCATCGGCCTTGGCGGCGATCGCCATGCGCATGATGGCCTTGGTGGGCTCGGTGGATTCGATCTCGCCCTCGCCGCACAAGAGGTCGTTTTGCAGCGAGCCCGATTCGTCGCCGCACCAGGAGACGCAGAGCTTCTTGAGGACGCCGTAGAAGACCATGGCCGAGATGTCGGTGAGGATGGGGGCCTGCCAGCGCCAGAGGAGGCGCTGTTCGAGGTCGTGGTAGCAGACCTTGATCTCGTCGGGGCGCATGGCCTTCCAGTCGGTGGTCTTGTACTCCCCGTAGGTGCGGTTGAAGTTGCCCTGGAAATCGGCCACCGTGCGGTCGATCTTGCGGTAGTGGTCGAGCATCCGGAAGACGACCGCCAGGAGCTTGGGCAGCTCACGGTAGTCCTTGGCTTCCTTGACGTGCTCGCCCTTCTCCTTGACGCCCATCATCTGCTCCATGAAGCCCTTGTTGTAGTTGAAGCCGGGCAGCAGGGAGGTCATCTGGTACCAGTTGCCGAGGTTGTAGAAGACGCGGCCGCGGACGAGGCCCAGGAGGTTGCGGAAGGTCTGTTCGTTCTGGCGGATCGCGTCGTCGGAGATGCCGAGCGCGCGGCAGACCTGGTTGTAGACGATGTTGTAGGCCTGGGACGCGAACGAGAAGGTCAGGGGCGAGGTCACGCCCGAGTAGGACTCGGTGATGTTGGAGTTGTCCCAGGTGATCTCGCGGCCGATCTTGGTTTGGGGGACCTTCAGGTTGGTGATGGGGCGGGATTGCAGGATGTAGAGCTTTCCGCCGCTGAGGGCCCATTCGATGTCCTGAGGGCTGCCGTAATGGGCCTCGATGGCCGCGCCGAGGCGGGCCAGCTCTTTGGCTTGCGCGTCGCTCAGGCAGGGGACGTCATGCAGCTCGGCCGGGACGGGAACCTCGCAGGTGCCATGCCCGCGTGCGGCGTCGAAGGCGACCTGCACAGGCTTGGAGACGAGTTCGGTCGCGAGGGTCCAGGAGTCCTTGGTGACCTTGAAGGAGTCGGTGTCGAGGGCTCCCGAGACGATGCCTTCGCCGGCGCCGTAGGTGCCGTTGATGACGAGGACGTCGCGATCGCCCGTCAGGGGATCGGCGGTGAACATGACGCCCGAGACGTCGGGGGAGACCATCTCCTGGATCACGACCGCAATATCGATGGCCAGGACATCTGCGCCCTTCATATGCCGGTAACTCAGCGCACGCTCGGAATAGGCCGAAGCCCAGCAGGCGCGGACGGCTGTGAGGATGGCGTCGAGGCCCTTCACGAAGAGGAAGGAGTCCATCTGGCCGGCGAACGAGTCCTTGTTGCCGTCCTCTCCGAGGGCCGACGAGCGCACGGCGACGAAGGCGTCGCCGAAGGCCGAGGCTTCGCGGCGGATGGCGGCGGCCAGGGTCTCGGGGATGGCGCGGGAGGTGATCATGCCCTGGACCGTATGGCTTGCCGTCTTCACGGCCTCGGGGCGGGTGAAGTCCAGCTGGGACAGCAAGGCGCGGACCGAATCCTGGAGGTCCGAGTCGCGCATGAAGGCGCGGAAGGTCGAGACCGGGACGGTGGCGAAGCGGGGCACGGGGAAGCCCGCGTCGGAGAGGATCCGGAGGTTGGCGGCCTTGCCACCGAGTTCGCTTTCGGCGAGGGCTTGAGTCGAGGAAACGGCCTGAGGCGTGGGGGTCATGGAGGTCTCCTATGAGTTGCCGCTAGAAGCCGAGGCGGACGGCTTGGCCGGCCAGCGCGCCGAGCGTGACGGTGAGGTAGCTGGTGAGCATCATGACGGCGGCCCAGTCGCCGAGCTTGCGGGCTCCCTTGGCGGTGGGCTTGCGCCAGAACCGCACGAAACCGATATCCGTGAGGGTCAAGCCCAGGACGAAGAGTCCAAAGACGTACGGGGGGAAGCGGAGCATCAATGCGAGAGCCAGGGCGCACATGGCGCCTGCCATCAGGATGGTGAAGGCCAGCGCCGAGGCGGCCTCGTAGCCGACGTTCTTGGAGTAGGTATCGACCTGGTCATGCTCTTCCTCGGGGAAGCGGATCTTGCGGGAGATCTCCCAGCCGAGGCCCGTGCCGGCGCCCATGGCCAGTTGTAGCCAGAAGAGTGCGTTCCAGCCCCCGGCGGTGGGGAAGGCGACAAGGGTGTAAACATAAAGACAGATCAGTGGGGTGATGAGCTGATGCGTCACTGCGTAGATGACGAGGTGCTTGCTCAGCCATTCACCGATGAAAAACTCCTTGTACATCAACAAGGCGAATCCGATGACGACCAAACATGCTGCCACGGCGTGGAGGCCGACCAGGGCGTTGAGGGCCAGCATGGCGCCGACCACGACGATGCCGACGACCTTGAGTTCGGAGAGCGGCATGATGCCCCGGGAGACGATCCGGTCGGGGTGGCCGACCAGGTCCTTCTCGTAGTCCTTGAACTCGTCGAGGACGCGCAGGAAGAAGAGCGAGAAGAGGACGGTGACCGAGCCGGCGATCACCGGGATCCCGAAGAGCGATTCGCCGGGCCTCAGCAGCCGCTCTGCGAGGAAGTAGCTGCTGAAGAAGAACGCGATGACGACCACCAGATGGGTCGCGAGCGGGAAGCGCTCGTCCAGATAGAGCTTGAAGCGCTTCGGAAACGGTAGAGCGGGCGAATCGATTGCCATGAGACCTCCTTTGACCTTAGTCCTTGTACCCAGTCGCGCGCAATCCGTGCGGGCTCCCGGTCCTTTCTCGGGTAAGTCATATCGTAACCTTCGTTCTGACTTAACCTTGTGCTAAGAATGTGGGGGAGTTAACGGCCCGATAACGCCTCCATCGTCGTAAAGGAGGTTGACATGGCGACCATGCCGCTGCACCTGAACTCCCTGGATGCCTTGAGGCTCGATGCTGCCCCTCTCGGGAGGCAAGAGGAGTCGATTGCCCGTAAGGCCTTCCGCTGGACGTTCTATCCCATGGTCGTCGTGCTGGCCGTCAGCGCGCATCTCTTCTTGGCTCAGGGACTTGCCCCGGCCCAGCACAGCCTGGCTACGGGAGCCGTCTCCTTGGCTTGCCTGGCGCTCTTCCTGCTTTGCGAGCGTCTCATGCCGTTTCGGGCCGCCTGGAACGAGAACCAAGGCGATCTCGCGACCGACGCGATCCAGACCAACGTGATTTTGCCCGTGGTCGCCCGCTTCAGCGAGGTCCTGCTGGCCATCGGCGCAACCTGGCTTTCGGCGAACGTCTTCGGCGGTGGCCTCTTCCCCGTCCACGTTCCTTTCATCCTCCAGGTGATTTTGGCACTGGCGATCGCCGAGCTGGCCTACTACGGCATGCACCGCGCCGGCCATACCGTTCGCGCCCTCTGGAGCCTCCACGCCGTGCATCACGGCACCGGACGCGTCTACTCCCTCAACGCCGGCCGCTTCCACGTCTTTGACGCCTTCCTCAGCTCTTGCGCCTACCTCGGCCCCATGATCCTCTTGGGGGCGCCCACCGAGGTCGTCGCTCTGATCGCCACGCTCAATGCCGTCACCGGCTTCATGGAGCACGTCAACATCGACTTCGAAGTCGGTCCCCTGAACCGCCTCTTCAACACCGCCCAGCTGCACCGCTGGCACCACGCGGAGGATAGCTCTTTGCCTCCCTGCAACTTCGGCAAGGTCCTCTCCATCTGGGACCAAGTCTTCGGCACCTACTACCTGCCCGAGGGCGAGGTCGGTGCCGTGGGCATCGGGCCGGACGAAGCTCCCGTGCCCACGTCCATTCTGGGCCAGACCCTCTACCCCTGGAAGCGCCGCGCATGAAGCTCACGGACCGGGTCCACCGTATCGAGGCGACCCGCGGCAGCCATGCCTACCTGGTCTTGGGTGACGAGCCCATGCTCATCGATACCGGGCTTCCGGGGAGGGGCGATCGCATCCTCGCCGAGCTCGCGAGCCACGGCCTGCGGCCCGGAGACCTCGCCCATATCCTCTTGACCCACCACGATATCGACCATATCGGGAACGCACGCTTCCTTCAGGAGGCGACCGGCGCGACGCTCTGGGCCCCGAAAGACGACCTCCCCTTCATCGAGGGCACATGTCGGCGACCCGGCCTCAAGGGCCTCGCCGACGCCATCGTGAAGGTGAACCCGCCCCGCGGCCTGCGGACCTTCGAGGCCGGTCAGCGGATCGGAGATCTGGAGATCATCCCCACTCCCGGCCATACACCGGGACACACGAGCCTCAGGCTCGATGACATGCTCTTTGCCGGCGACCTCATCGGCTCGGCAAAAGGCAAGCTGCGCATGATCTCGACGCTGCTCGTCTGGGACGCGCAAGCCCTGCGCAACTCCCTCGAAGAGGTCGGCAAGCTATCGTTCGATTGGGTCTTCCCGGCCCATGGCGACCCCGTGCGGCGCGGCGGCATGTGGGAGGCCTTGCTAAAGTCCTGATGCCGAGACGTTCGGTCGCTGGCCGAGCGTGGTAAAAGGGGAGAGTTCCCACCCTACCTATGGAGCGGTAAATGGCCAGCACCCAGGAAGACTCGTCCACCCTGAACGCGCGCTCGTCCTTTCGGAGCGCCACCCGCGACTTGCGCTCGGAGGTCGCCGACCGCCCCTTCTTCCGGAGCATCGGCTACAGCAACTGCTGGGAAGATCCCGCCATCCTCCAGGAGGCCCTCCAGGTCGGTCCCGGGGACGTCTGCTTCTCGATCACCTCGGGCGGCTGCAATACCCTCGACCTCTTGCGCCACGACCCCGCCAAAGTCGTCGCCCTCGACTTCAACCCCAGCCAGAACCACCTGCTGCGCCTCAAGATCGCCTGCTTCAAAGCCCTCGAACACGGCGAAATGCTCGAATTCCTGGGCGTGCGCGCCTCGACGCGACGCGAGGCCTTGTATCAGAAGCTTCGGGAGGAGCTATCGGCAGAAGCACAGGCTTTTTGGGACGCGAACCCGAAGCTCATCGCTCGGGGTGTCCTGGTTTCAGGCCGTCTGGAGCGTTACCTGCTGACCTTCGGCAAGCTCATGCGCCTCTTCTACGGCAAGAAGCGTCTCTTGCGCTTCTTCGCATGCGAGTCGCTCGAGGCGCAGCGCGCCTACTACGATCGTGACATCGACGGGCCGCTCTGGCGCATGATGTTCGATGTCTTCTTCAGCCGGACGGTCATGACCCGGACCAAGGACAAGGAGCACTTCCGACTTGTCGATTTCCGGGATTTCGGCCGGATCTTCCGGGCCCGGGCCGAGCATGCGTTCACGCGCATCCCGGCGCGCAGCAACTACTTCCTGGCCCTGATCCTGCTCGGGCGCTACTTCGATGAGGACGCGCTTCCGGCCTACCTGGCGCCGGAGAGCTTCGCGATCATGCGCGAGCGGGTGGACCGCGTGGAGATCGTGACGGGAGAGATCGAGCAGTTCTTGCTGAGCGTGCCCGACGAGACGTTCACGCGCTTCAACGTCTCCAACCTCTTCGACTGGATCCAGACGCCGATCTTCGTGAGGCTTCACGAGGAAATCGTGCGGACGGGCCGCGACGGCGCGCGCATGGCCAACTGGAACACGCTTCTGGCGCGGGCCATTCCCTCCGAGGTGACGAAAATCGAGCGCTTAGCGGAGCGCGGCGCCGAGTTGCTCCTCCGGGACCGCGCCTTCCTTTACGCGAACTTCGAGGTAGGCGTCATCCGCAAGTAGCCGTCCCGAGATCACGCGCAGGGCTCGGGGAACGACCTCGAGCTCGAGCGTGCGGGTCTCCGCCAGCACCTCGCCGTCCCCGATGAAGACCTTGGGCTCGGGGGCTTTGATCGTGAGCGTGCCGCCTTCCCGCATCAGGACGTCCTTGCGCCCGGTATGCGCGCCTTTCAGGCTCATCAGGATGACCGTCGCGATGGATTGCAGGCGGCTGCGCTCGCGCATGAGGCAGAGGCCGAGCTTGCCGTCGCTCATCTTCGCCCCGGGATACGAGCAGACGAACTTGCCGATGGATGGCTGGTTGTTCACGAAGAGGGCCACCGAGCGCAGCGTGCCTAGCTCCTCGCCGTCGATGGAAACCGTGAAGTCACTGAGGATCCGGCGCGAGAAGAGCAAGAGCATGAAGCTGTAGAGCACGTAGACGAGGCTACCGAACGTTTTGGTCGCCTTGCGGACGAGCCCCTGACGGGCCTTGAGGACGTTGACGCCCACGGCGGTATCGCTGAGCACCCCCAGGCCTCCGGCCGTTACGAAGTAGCGGTCGTTGATCCGGATGAGGTCGATGGGGGTCGCCGCGCCCTGGCGAATCATCCGACAGGCTTTGCGCGGGTTGAGCGGGATGCCCAGCTGGGTGGCGAGATCGTTGGCGGTGCCGGCGGGGATGATCCCCATGGGCACGGGCGAGTGGGCGAGTTGGTTGGCGACCGCGTTGACGGTGCCGTCTCCGCCGACCACCAGGACGAGGTCCGTACCGTCTCGGGTGGCCTCTTGGGCCGCCTGGACGAGCGCCTCGTAGGACTCCGGCGTGAGGATCGCGAGATCGTCAGCCGCGAACTCGCGGCGAATCGCGTCGAGCCGACGGCGATCGCAGCCGTTGCGGGCTGCTCGGTTGACCAGGACCGTAATCTTGCGCACTCGACACCCCCCTCTTCGCACGCTGCTTGAATTGTCGCCGCTGGGCCCTGCGTAGAGGGTTAGGCTTGGGTTAAGTTCCGCTGAAGATTCGACGTCAAGGCAGCGTTGCGTGGCTTGGCCGGGCGGCAAAGGCCTTGTACCCAAAGACGTGAGGGGGGCTTCGTCGGATGTGTTAGGCGAGGGAAGGTTCGGCGAGGAGCCTGCCGAAGGCCTGGTCGAGCGCGGGGCTGAGGGCGGCGAGGAGGCCCGCATGCTCGGCTTGGTAGGCCTCGGGCGCGGCGCTCGTCACGAAGAAGATGCCCAGGGGCTGCGCGTTCCGGTAGAGGGGAAGAGCCAGGCTGCTGCGCATGCCTTCTTCAATCAGGCGCTTGGTGCTCAGAGACGAGGGGCGGAGGGCCTGGTAGCTCTTGAGGTCGTGGATGATCCGGACGGCGTGCTCGCGGATCATGGGTTCGAGGCTGGAGCCCAGCAGGGGCCGGGATTCGCCGGATCCCCAGCGTAAGGCGTGGAGAGAGTGAACGCGCACGGCGGTCACGTTTCGGCCCCCGTCCGTGAGGACCGCGAGTCCCAGCCGGTCGAAAAGCAGGTCCTTGGCCAGCTCGGTGGCCAGCAGGTCGAAGGCTTCGTCGAGGCTTCGCGCGGAGCGCAGGCATGCGGCGAGGCCGGCCAGCCGCTCGCTTTGGCGCTCGGTCGGCGGGGGGACCTCGCCTTTCAGGGGATGCAAGAACTCGATCGCCACGGTCATGCTCGCCTCCTTCCCCACGATGCCTGCGGCATGTCGCTCCACCTTGGCACCCTCCTCCCGGCCAGTCAACGGAAGAAACTACTCAAGTCGCTCGGCCGGAAGGCAAGCGGGAATCTGCCTGGTCAAATCCGGCGAAACGGGGTATGCATGACCATGGCGCTAAGTGCCACCGCTCCTTTCCGCCGGCGATCGCCCGCAACGTTCGGACCGGGAAAGCGCGGGGGCTTGAGGAGGTGAAATGGAAACCGTTCCCACCGGGCTCTTCAGGCAACTCACCCTGACGATCACGGGGACCCCTTCGTTACCCCCCCAAATCTCGACCCGCGTGGCGCCGATTCCCGCCTCGACGGCTGTTCGAGCCGTCGGAGACCATGCTCCGACCCCTCTCGCTCCTGAGCTCCTGGCTCGTCGCCAGGCTTATCTCAAATCCTTCGAGCTGCTCAGCGTGGTTTACGAGGCCCTGCGTCGCGCGGCGACCAGTCGCGAGGCTCCGTCCGTCCGCCTCCGTATCTTCATCGATGGTGCCTCTCCGGCTCTGCAGGCGCTTCACGCCTTGCTGCAAGGCGCGCTCGCCGGCACCCCGTTCTCGCGCAACGTCCGCACCAAGGTGGCTAAAGGCATCCATGCCCGCGAGCGCGACCACGCCAGCCTTTGGGATCTGGGCATCCGCATGGACGAGACTCTGACCCTTTCCGGGCCGGTGATGCCGCCCATGGACGCGAGCCGCCTCGCCGGTACCCTTCACGAGGCTTGTCACGGCCCGAGAGCCCTGGCCTCCATCCTGATCGAGCTGGCGGGAGAGGCCTGGGGCAACGTTCTCAGCCCGGATTATCCCGAAGTCGGGGCCGCCTGGGGCACCTACGCCCGCGCCCGCTGGACGGAAGCCGAACTCCGCAATCGTTCTCGCCTCTTCAGCACCCTCTCGCGCCGCCTGTTGACCTCTCGTGAGCGACTCGATCGCCAGGAGCGCACGCTTCGCCTTCCCCTCGATCCATGACCCGCACTGACCTCCCTCCCGCAGACGGCCTTTCGAATCGCCCGCGAGAGGTCCGCAAGGTCCTGTGGATCGTCCTCGTCCTCAACCTGGCAGTCGCCGCCCTGAAGGCTGTCATCGGCGTCTGGACCGGCTCGCTGGGCGTCATGGGCGACGCGCTGCACTCGACCACCGATGGCCTCTCCAACGTCGTCGCCCTCGTCGGCATCCACTTCGCCATCTCTCCGCCCGACCGCGAGCACCCCTACGGCCATGCCAAGTTCGAGACCTTGGCCGGCTTCGGAATCGCGGGCTTCCTGCTGATCACCGGGTTCGAGCTCTTGCAACAGGCCTTTCACCGCCTGGCGAGCCCCGGCAATCACGTCATCGACGCCAGCCTCCCCGCCATCCTTCTTTTGGCCAGCACCTTCGTCGTCAACCTCGGCGTCACCCTTTACGAGGCCCGCGAAGCCAAGCGACTCGACAGCGACCTGCTCGCCGCCGACGCCGCCCATACCCGCAGCGACCTGCTGGTCACCCTCGGCCTGATCGGAGGCATCATCCTGGCCAATCAGGGGCTGCCATGGCTGGATCCCGTGATCACGATCGGCATCGCGGCCGTGATCCTCTTCAGCGGTCTGCGGATCATCCGGGTAAACATGCCGACCCTGGTCGACGAGGCCTACTTCGATGCAGACGAGATTTGCCGCGTGGCCCTGGCCTGCCCCGGCGTCATGGCCTGCCGCAACGTCCGGACCCGAGGCCGCCCGGGAACGGCCTTCACCGAGCTCACCATCGACGTCCCCGCGGAGCTCTCGGTGAGCGAGGCCCACGTCATCACCGACCAGATCGAAAATGACCTGATCGCGCGCTTCGGCCCCATGGAAATCGTGATTCACGTGGAGCCAGCAGTGGCGGGGGCCCGCCGCGAAAGCGAGACCCCCGAAATCAAGAATTAGCGCCCGTGGCTGTTGCGTAAGGCAGCGAGCGTTAGCCGTTAGCCGCACGGAGGGGAGTTGAATGCCAAAGCTCGCTGTCCTGCAGCAACGAAGATTGCTCTAGGATCGGGTCTTGGGGTGACGAAGGTTGGCTACCGCCGCCTTTGCCGCGGCATGACCCCGTGAAGTTCGCCAGCCGCGAGCAGCGGCTCGATGTGAGGCGCGCGTCCGTCCCGCCACTGGGTGACGGCGTCCTTGACGGTCAGGTCCGTGGGAAGCTCGGGGATTCCGGATTCGCCGCCGCGAGGCCGGAGAGCCTGCTGGAACGACTTTTCGGCTTTAGCAACGGGCTCAGTGGGAAATGGGGTCTTCATCAGGAACCTCCTTCCGCCAACGATGGGGCTGCTGTATCCTCTCTCTCATGGTGCCCCAGATCGCAGGACTTCGCCACGGGGGGAAGTACGGATCCGGTAATGACTACGGACGTCGTCTTTTTGCCCGGAAGCTACGCTATGAGAACCTCATACGATTATCGGGAGAACCTCATGCGCCGCGTCTTGATTGCCATGGAAGGGGCCTCGTGCTCCGATGAAGCCATCCAGCAATTCGCCAGCTTGTTTCCTCCAAGCGACCTGGCGGTCTTCATTCTGGCGGTCATTCCTCCGGTCAGCTACCCGGTCGAGCTCATACCCGTCTCGACCCTGTACCACTGGCAATCGCAGGAAGCTCTCCTCGCCCTGGATCGTGCGACCACGGCACTGACGGCGGCCGGCTTCGCCTCCTTCGGCATCATCCGGATCGGAGAACCGGTGGACGCCATCCTGAGCGTGGCCCAGGAACTCGATGCCGATCTGATCGTGCTGGGGGCCCACGGACGATGGGGCATCAAGCGCTTGATTCGCAGCTCCGTCGCGGAAGCGATTCTCGCCCAGGCCCCTTGCGACGTGATGGTCAACCCGTTTGACGGGGATCCGACCCATGGCTCCCTGGAACATCCGGCCGCCTGAAGGCCCTCCCTCGACCCCTCCCTTCCGATTCGGCTGGCGCCGTGCTCTGAGGCTCGTTCGAAGCGAGATTCGCTCGCTTCTCCACCGGCCGACCTGGACCCTGTCGATGATGCTCGTGCTGGCCATGAGCCTCGTCATGCACCCGTGGCGAAACGCGGCGCGCGCCTTGATGATCCTGTCGGCATCGGGGCCGCGCGGCCGGCGGACCGCCCTCGGAGAGGTGCTGGCCTTGGCCTTGACTGCCCCCCTGATCCTGCCGTTCCTCGCGTTGCTTCGCCTGCGCTTGCAGATGGCCGAGGACTCGTTCGAAATCGCCCGAGCCGACCGGATCCAGCGTGACGGCTCGGCGGCTCCCCATGGCCGCAGTCCCGTGGGGACGGCCGTGAACCGCGCGGTCTGGGGCACCGCCAGCGGGACGGTCTCCCCTTCCATGGCCCTGACCTCGGGAACGGTCCTTGAGCTCTGGCAGAACCCCACCAACGGCGTAGACGTGGCCATCCACCATGCTTGCGAGCTCATTCGCCGGGAGGCCGTCCGCGAGGTCCGGCTACAGACCTACTTGTTCGACCCGGAATCCGCGGCGGGCCGTGACCTGGTCGCGACCCTCGCCCTGAAGCAGCAGCTCGATCCCGAATTCCGGGTCATGGCCGTCGTAGACCGCGAGGGGGTGGAGCGCGCCTTGGCCGCGGCCGGCGTGACGGCACAGGTGGCGATCGCCCGCCCTTGGGGCAGCCGACGCGGTCACCATACCAAGAGCTTCATCATCGACGGCCGGATCGGCATCCTGGGCGGAGACAACATCGATTCCCCCCGCGAGAAGGACCTCATGATCGTGCTCGAGGGCCCGGTCGTGGAGGCCATGCTTCACGACTTCTCGGATGCCTGGGACCACGCCGCACGCCAGCTCAGCCGAGAGCCCTTGCCCCCTTCGCCCCAGGAGCCCTGGAGCGAAGGAAAGTCGCCCATGACGGTCCTCAGCAAGCGGGGACTTGCCCACTTCTGGGGCGATTACCATGCCAACGACTCCGACCAGGCCCTTGTGGCGGCGCTGCGGGCGGCCCAATCGGAGATCCTGATCCAGTCCCCTGCTCTTAATGCGGATCTCGTGCTTCGCGCCCTCGTCGAGGCCGCCGCCAAGGGGATCCAGGTGCGAATCTGCATCCCCTTACTTCAGCACAACCGGCTGGCGACGAAGCTGGACGCTGCCGACAACGCGTCCTTCGTCGCCTTCTGGACCCAGCTTCCGCCGGCACTGCGCGAGAAGATCGAGTTGCGGGACTTCTCCTCCAACGGAAAGACCCGCGAGGAGAACCATACCAAGTTCCTCTGCATCGATCGACAGTGGATCTACGTGGGCTCTCAGAACCTCGACAACCAATCCTTCGCCTTCTCGCGCGAATTCGGCGTTGGCATCGACGACCCGGAGGTCGCCGAGCGCTTCGCCCGTGAGGTCTTCGAGCGGGACTGGGAGACCAGCCTTCCCATCACGCCTCGATGGGCCGAGCGCTGGATTCCCTTCGCGCTCTGGTACCACTGAACGCGAGCGCCTGCGGCTGATGGAGCCGAATCAGACGCGGGCCTGCCGCGCCTTCCCGGTCGCCACCAGGGCGATGAGCTCCCCTTGCACGGGGACGGTCGTCTTCCAGCCCAGGTCGTCTTGGATGCGCTCGGCGAGCGCAAGGCTGGAATCGGGCTCGCCATGCACCACGAAGGTCCTTCGCGGAGGAGCCTCGAAGCCCCGCATCCAGTCCAGGAGGTGGCGCTGGTCCGCATGGGCCGAGAAGCCCTCGATCCGCTCGATGACCGCCCTCACGGGTAGCCGCTCGCCATGGAGCCAGACTTCCGAGGCGCCATCGAGAATGGCGCGGCCCTTGGTGCCTGCCGCCTGGAAACCGACGAAACAAACCGTGTTCCGCTCGTTCGAGAGGCGCTGCCGCAGGTGGTGCTTGATCCGCCCGCCGGTGCACATGCCGCTCGCCGAGAGGATGATGCCGGGGCCCGCAAGGTCGTTGAGCGCCCGCGATTGCCCCGAGTCCCTCACCAGGTGCAGCTTGCGCGGAGCCAGCGGCTTCACTCCCCGGCGCAGCAAGGCCTCCGCCTCGGCGTCGAATTCCTCGGCATGGTCCAGGGCGATACTCGTGGCGTCGATGGCCATGGGGCTGTCGAGATAGACGTCGAGCGACGGGATGCGGCCCTGGTCCTCGAGCTCGCGAAGCACGTAGAGGACTTCTTGGGTGCGGCCGACCGCGAAGGCGGGGATCACCAACATGCCTCCGCGCAGCACCGATTCGTTCACCACCCGGGCGAGTTCCTGGGCAGGCGGCACGTCGGGGTGCTGGCGATCGCCATACGTCGACTCCACGATCAGGTAATCGGCCTTCGCCAGCCGGGCGGGATCCTTCAAGAGCGGCGACCCCGGCCTGCCGAGATCCCCCGAGAAGACGTAGCGCGACTTGCCCTCCGGCTCTTCGACCTCGATCTCCACGATGGACGACCCGATGATATGCCCGGCCGGATGGAAGGTCACCGTGATCCCTTCGGCGACCTTGCGGGGCTTGCCGTAGGGGGCCGAACGCAACCGCTGGAGCGCCCGCTGGGCATCCAGCATGGTGAAAAGGGCCATGGCGGGCCGGTGACGGGACCAGCCGTTCCGGTTGGCGTGCTGAGCCTCTTCTTCCTGGAGGAAACCGGCGTCCGGCAGCAAGATGGAGAGCAGGTCCGCCGTGCCGGAGGTGCAGAAGACCTTGCCCTTGTACCCGTCCTTGATCAGCTTGGGCAGGTAGCCCGAGTGGTCGAGGTGCGCATGGCTGAGGATCACCGCGTCGATCCGAGGGGTCGAGACCGGGAAGGGTTGCCAGTTCAGCGACTTGAGCTCGCGAGGGCCTTGGAAGAGCCCGCAATCGATCAGGACCTTGGCCCATGGGGTGGTCAGCAGGAACTTGGAACCGGTAACGGCGCCGGCCGCTCCGAGGAAGTGTAAGGTTGCCATGGGGACCTCCAATCAAAAGGGGGCTGGCTTTAGATTAGCCAGCCCCCCAGGAGGTTCAAACGGAAGAAACTACCGATCGCTAGAGCACGAGTCCCCGGCGCTTGGCGTAGGCGACCAGGGCGGCGCGGCCCTTGATGCCCAGCTTGTCCATGATGCGGGCGCGATGGGTCTCGACGGTCCGGACGCTGAGGACCAGCTTGTCGGCGACCTGCTGGTTGGTCATGCCCATGGCCAGCAGCTGGAGCACTTCGCGCTCGCGCTCGGTCAGGTCCTCGTAGGACTCGGATTCTTCGCCGGAGTCGACACGGTGGAGGTAGTCCTGGACCACTTGCTTGGCGAGGTCAGGGCGCAGGAAGGTCTCTCCTCGGCTGACCTGGTAGATGGCCTCCACCAGTTCGTTATCGGCCGATTTCTTGAGGACGTAGCCGGACCCGCCGGCCTGCACGGTCCGGAAGAGCAGTTCCTCGTTCTCGTGCATGGTCAGGAAGAGGACCTTGGTCTTGGGAAGGCGCTTCTTCAGCTCGGTGGTGGCCTCGATGCCGTTCATCTCAGGCATGGTGATGTCCATGATCACCAGGTCGGGCTTCAGTTCCTCGGCCTTGGTGAGCGCTTCTCGACCGTTGGTCGCCTCGCCCACGACCTCGAGGTTGGGGACGTTGGAAAGCATCAGGCGCAAGCCCGTCCTGAGAATGGCGTGGTCGTCCGCCAGCATGATGCGGACCGGCTGCGTGAACTCGAAGGACATCCGGATCTGGCTCCTTTCAAGGGTTGGCGCCCGCGGTCGTTGATGGAGGCTGCGCTGCGGATCCCCCTGAAACGCTAGGGAAGCGGCAGGCTGAGGTGAACGCGGACCCCTTTGCCCGGGGCCGTCTCGATGCGGCACGTTCCGCCCAGGAAGGCGGCACGCTCCTGCATGCCCCAAATTCCCACGGGAGGGCCTTGCGGCCCGTCTTCCAGGAGGCGGGAATCCATCCCGACCCCGTTGTCCTCTATTTTAACCGTCAATTCACCCGCTGCAAAGGACATCGCAACCGAGACCTGGGTGGCGCGGGAGTACTTCGAGGCATTGAGAAGCGCTTCCTGGGCGATCCGGAAGACCGTGACTTCGACCATGGGATCGAGCCGGACCTCTTCCCCCTCGACCGAGAAAGCGACCTCCATGGGCTGACGGCTCCCGAAGTCGCGCGCATAGGAGCGCAGCGTCGAGACCAGGCCGAGGTCCTCCAGGAGGGAGGGGCGCAGGCTCACCGAGATCTGGCGCAGGGACTCGAGGGTCTCCCAGACCTGTCGCTTCAACTCCGGCAGGAGGCGATTCGTCTCGTCGAGACTCGAGGACCCCTCCAGCAGCTTGATCCCGAAGAGCAGCGAGGTGAGCATTTGGCCCGCGTCCTCGTGGAGTTCGCGGGCCACTTGCCGGCGCTCGTCCTCTTGCAGGACCATGAAGCGGCGGAGAAGCCTCCGGTGACGCGCTTCAGCGCTCGTGCTGGGAACGTCGACGTTCTTCGGTTCCACGGGCCCCTTCATCACCTTTCCTCTAGTCTGCTGCCGCTTGAGCGGCTTCCTCGGCCCCCGCAGGGACCGTTGCCGGCCGCTTGGCGACGAGCACGGAGCAGGGTGCATGGCTCGCCACCTGGCTGGAGACGGAGCCCAGCAGGAAGCGGGTCAGGCCGGTCCGGCCATGCGAGCCCACCACGATGAGGTCCACCCCCTCATGTTCGGCCACTTCGAGAATGGTATCAGAGATCCCGCCCAGGCGATGCAGCGTTCGGGCCTTCAAGCCGCGTGCAAACAGCATCGCTTCGGCTTCATCGAGAATCTCCAGGGCCTGGGCCTTGGTCGGCACTTCCCAGGTGGAATCCGGCACGTAGGCGACCGCTGCGTACGAGCCCATGTTGACGACGCTCGAAACGGTCAAGAGAAGGATTTCGGCTCTCTTCGCCTCGGCGATATCGGCGGCTTGCTGCACCGCGAGACGGGAGAACCCAGAGCCGTCGATGGCAACGAGAATCTTCATACGGCACCTCCTTTTCGGGTTCCATGCTCCCAAATCCTCACGATCTCGTCATCCGCTGAAACTACCTGATCCCCCGGTTCGCCGTGGTTAGGCCGTTTCCCGCCCTCCTTGGCCGCAGGGCTAGAAACGGCGCCCTCATGAGGCCATCCTGAGGTGCCTCATGGTCAACGGGCCTCTGATCTGAGACCATGGGCGTGAAAGGAGAGGATTCCCGATGATCGACTTGATGGGCCCCGCCCCCGGATTCGACACCCCCCTGGCGATGCTGTCGGCGTGTCACCGCCGTATCGAACGCCGCCTGGAGCAACTCTTCCCCATCGCGGAGCGCCTCGCGGATCCCGGCCCGGAGCGCCACGCCGAAGCCCTGCGGGTGCTATCAGAGGTCCGGCGCCACTTCGCGACCGCGGGCGTGCATCACACGGATGACGAAGAGCTGACGCTCTTCCCGATGCTGAGGGCCTCCTCGGATGCGAGCCTTCACGAGCTCCTCGACCTGCTCGAAAAGGACCACGAGGTGATCGACGCCATGCACGTCGAGTTGGAGGCGATCGCCGACCGCCTCCAAGCAGGCGTCACCGCCGCCGACGTCCAAGCACTGCAACTGCTGGCCGTTGACCTGAAGGTCCATTACGACCGCCATATCCGACAGGAGGACGAGCATATCCTGCCCGTCGCTTCCGCACGCCTGACGCCCAAGCAAATCGCCCATCTCGGCTTCGAGATGCGCCGCCGCCGGGGCGTCTGAATCCCGAGACGCCGCCTCATTGCGGCGTCTCAACCCCTTCTTCCCTGAGCTAGCTCAACGACGATTCCGAATCAGAGGTTTAACCTGGTTAAGGAATTTGTCGCCGTCACGAGGGAGGAAGGGCCATGGGCATCTGCGACCAGTTTGGAGTTCACTGCACGAGCTGCGCCTCGTTGCCCCGGCTGAGCCCCGAGGGAGGGCGCCTCTATCTCTTCTTGCCGTCCGACCATGCCGCTGCCAAGGTCTGGGAAGGCTTTCCGGAGTTCCCGTTGGTGGGGAACCGGAACCTCCGGCTGGAGGTCGCTCCCGGCGAACTCGCCGCTCTCCTGACCCGCCTGGGCGTCTTGCTGACCCGTAACGAGTGCGCGCAGGTCCGAGTGCTCTTCAAGGAGTCCTCCGGCGAGCCGGGACTCGAAGACATGGGCCGGGTGACCACGCTCGCCGAGCTGATGGCCCGGAGCGAGGGCGACTGGCTGATCGCCTTGATGCAAGCCGAGCGCCTGACCAGCTTCTTTCAGCCGATCGTGGAGGTCGCGCGCCCCTCGCATATTTTCGCGCAGGAGGCGTTGCTACGGGGACGCGATGCGCAAGGCGGCCTCGTGCCTCCGATGCGGATGTTCGACGCCGCGCGAGAGGCCGGCTTGCTGACGGCCCTCGACCAGCGTGCCCGTTCCGTCGCTCTCAAGGAAGCCGCCCGTGCGGGGCTCGCGCAGCCGCTCTTCCTCAACGTCAACCCTGCGGCCATCAACGACCCCGCCTCGTGCCTACAGGCGACCCTGCGCCAGATCGACGCCGTCGGCCTGAGACGCGACCGGGTCGTCCTCGAGATCGTCGAGACCGACCGCGCCCGCCGCCCGGAGGATCTCTTGTCCCTGCGCGACTATTGCCGCCGCGAGGGCGTCCGCATCGCGCTGGACGACTTCGGTGCCGGCTACTCCTCGGTCACCCTCTTACACCGCTTGCGCCCCGACTTCGTGAAACTGGACCTGGAGCTGGTGCGCAACGTGCATCAGGATCGCTACAAGGCGGCGATCGTGTCACGGCTTCTCGATCTTTGCCGGTCGCTGGGCATTCTCACGGTGGCGGAGGGAATCGAGAGCGAGGCCGAACTCCTGTGGTTCCGGACCCATGGGGCCGATCTGGCCCAAGGCTATCTCTTTGCCAAACCCTCCCCGTTTCCCGCCTCCTCCGCGATCGCCCTCCATCGCTGACATGAAAGGGTAGTCCCATGACCATTCAGCAGAAACTCGTCTTCCACGTGCTCTCCGTGGCCGCGCTCATCTTGGTCTTCCAGCTGCTCGTCGGCTTTCAGATGAGCCTGCCGACCGCCCTCTTCTGCCTCGGCTTGCTCGCGATCGATCTCGCCGGCGACTTCTGGACGCTGCTGACGATCCGCCGGGACGTCAACACCGTGATGGACAACCTCACGGCCGTCAGCGAGGGCGACCTCAGCCGGGACGTGCCGACCACCGAAAGCAAGGAGGAGACGGCCGCCATGCTGCGGACGCTCAAGCGCATGATCGGGAACTTGCGGGGCCTCATCGCGGAGGTGCGAGGGGCTGCCGACGAGGTGGAGTCCGGGGTCAGCCGGATCTCCTGCGCCACCGAGCAGACGGTCAAGGCCTCGGATCGCCAGCTCGGGGCCATCACCTCGGCCACGGGATCCGTCGCCACCATGGCGGAGCGCAGCCAGGCCGTCGGCTTGAACGCGCAAGCGCTCTCCGAGAACGCGGATCTCGCCTCGCGCTCGGTTCGGGAGATGGTGACGGCGATTCGTCAGGTGGCCGGCCATGCCGACTCCCTCGCCGCCGCCGTCTCGCAGACTTCGGCGTCGATCGAGGAGATGGCCGCCAGCATCCAGCAAGTGGTTTCGCACGTCGACGAGGCCAGCCACGTCTCTGATCGCTCTGCCCAGGCGGCCCAGGACGGTCGCGAAGCGGTAGAGCAAAGCATTGCGGGCATGAGCCGGATCCAAGAGACCATGACCTCCATCGTGGCGGCCATCGAAGGGCTCGGAAAGCGCTCGGAGGAAATCGGGGAGATCATCGCGGTCATCGACGACATCGCCGAGCAGACCAACCTCTTGGCCCTCAACGCCGCGATCGAGGCGGCGCGGGCCGGCGAGCACGGTCGGGGCTTCGCGGTGGTCGCCGACGAGGTCCGCAAGCTCGCCGAACGCTCCTCGAAGGCCACCGGCGAGATCGCGACGCTGATCCAGGGGATCCAGAAGGAGACCGTGCAGGCGGTCGCCAGCACGCAGCAAGGCCGCAAGGCCATCGACGACGGCACCCGCCTCGCCGCCCAGGCCGGGGCCTCCTTGAAGCTCATCGTCTCCTCGGTCGGCCAGGCCTCCTCCCTGATGACCCAGGTCTCCCAGGCGTCTCATGAGCAGGCCGTGGCTGCCGCCCAGATCACCGAAGCCGTCAGCTCGATGAATCAATTGACTCGGCAGGTTTCCGAGGCCACCCGAGCTCAGTCGGAACGCTCCGAGCGGGTCCTCGAGGAGGTCGCCATGATGACCGAGCGTATCCCCGAGGTCTCCCGTGCCAGCCAGGCACAGGAAGCCGGAGGCCGGGAGGTCCTGGGGGCCGTCGAGGCCATTCGCCTCGCCGCCGAGGAGAGCTCCCTGGCCTCCGATGACATCGTTCGCTCGGCACGGGATCTGCATGCCCGCGCCCGTCGGATGCAAGTCGCCGTCTCGGCTTTCAAAGACGCTCCCTTGGTCGATCGCCGATTCGAGCCCTCTCCCGCGTTGCCCCTGGCGCCCGCTCATGGCAGAATGCCCTGAAGCCCTTGTAGACCCTCCGTCGCCTCATCACCACCCTCAGAGGGAAGGGAGCACCCCGATGACCGAAACCAAACCCTGGATTCCCCCCTTCGCCCTCATGGCCGGCATGGCGGGGCATGGCCTGTCATGGCTCTTGCTCGCGCTCACCGCCTGGCCGAACGTTCCGGGCCTTACCTTCCCCGCCCTCGCCTGGATCCACCTGGTCGCCCTGGGCTGGCTGACCATGATCGCCCTGGCCGTCCTGGTCCACGTGATCCCTGGCTTCCTGGACACCGACTGGGAACTCGAACCGGTCGCCCGCTGGGCCCTGCTTCCGTACGGCGTCGGCACCGCGCTCTTGGTCGGTGCCTTCCTGGGGATTGGCCCCTGGGCCTTTCAATGGGGAGGCGGGTTGCTCGTCGCGAGCCTCATCAGCTTCATGATCCCGGCTTTCCTCACCATGATCCGCTACAAGGTCCCCGCAGGAACCAAGGTCCCGTATCGTTTCGCCTTCAGTTCGGTGCTCACGGCCTTGCTGCTCGCCGCCCTCCTGGGCGCGACCATGGCTTGGGCGCTGGCCGGCGCCCCCTGGTCCCACCTTCTCGCCACCTTGCTCCCGCTGCATGCGATCCTCGCGGGAGGCGGTTGGCTGAGCCTACTGATCCTCGGCGTCTCGGCCCGAACCATCTTCCCGGTCACCGGTCGGAAGCGCTACCTGCTGCCCTTTCATGTCGTCATCTCCGCGGGCTTCTTCGGAGGACTGCTGCTGCTCCTGCTCGGCTTGCTTCCCGGCGTCGGGCATGTCGTCTGGCGCTGGCTCGGTGTGGCGCTGGCAGGCCTGGCGGCCACGCTCTACCTCGTCGATATCGGCAGGGTGCTCTGGAAGGCTCCCAACCCCAACCGTCCCCCTCAGGCCTTCATCGCGGCCTCTCTCGTCTACTTCGTGCTCATGGTGATCCTGGGGGCCGGCGTAAACGCAGGGATGACCTCCTGGCAGGCTCCCTTGGCCTTCGTGGCCCTGGTCGGCTGGATGGGCCAATCCGTGAACGGCTACCTGCTGCATATCGGTATTCGTCTGATGCTCACCATGGTCCGCGGAGAAGAGGACGAGACCGCTCCCGGCGAGGTGACCCCCGCCACCTGGTCCTGGACCGCTTTCGGCCTCTTCCAACTCGCTATCCTCTGGGGAGTCGGCGTCCTCCTCGCGGGGCACGGAGAATGGCTCCCCTTGTCCGGCGTCCTTGGCCTGCTGGGCTGGTTCTGGCTGGTGGGCAGCGTCTGGTTCTCGTATCGACGCGCCCGACTCGCGTAGCGCCATCAAGTAAAGCGGCCCGGTCGAAATCCTCGACCGGGCCGCCTTACTTTGGCGTTACTTGATGGCCGAGCGGTCGATCACCGAGACCGTGCCGTCCAGCATGTTCGAGACGTAGGCCTTCGCGTCGGTGAAGGCCATCTTGTGCATGCCCTTGCCCACGGTGATCACGGCGGCCACCTTCTGGGTCTCGGCATCGAGGACCGTCACCGAGTCGTCCCCATCGCCGCTGATCCAGATCTGCTGGGCGACGGTCACATCACTCGCCCCGGATTTGGCCACCGTGAAGGCATGCGTGGGCTGCGAGGGCCGGTCACCCAAGCCTCGCCCGACCTTGAGCTGCGAGTGCAGGCTCCGGCTCGCGAGGTCGATCACCGCGACTTCACCAGCTCCCTTGCTGGTCACGTAGGCGAACTTGCCGTCTCCGCGCAGGACCATGTCCGTGGGAGTAGAGCCGACCTGGAGGGTGCTGATCGGGGCCTTGGCGGCGAGATCGTAAAGGGTCACCGAGTTGGAGGTCGCGTTGGCGACCACCAGGGTCGCCTTGCCGCCAAAGGTCGAGATCCCAACCGCGCTGGGGCCGTTTCCTTCCTTCAGGGTGGTGATGGCCTTTCGATCGCTCAGGTTGACGAAGGAAACGCTGTTATCGGGCGTGTTCGCCACGGCCAGGTACTCGCCTCCGCTGGCGATCGCCCCGGCGCTGAACGCGCTCATGCCCTCGCGGTTCACGCGGAACGACGCGGAATGGACGTCCGCCTCGAAGCCGTTGGGCCAAGAGACCTTCACGACGTTGTCCTCAGGGCTTTCCGTCGTGGCGTGCATGGCATGCATGCCGGAATGCGTTCCGCCCGAGGAGGGCAGCAGCGTGACGTAGGCCGTCGTTGCGTTGGCCCAGACCAGTTGGCCGGGCTTGCCCGAGAGCATGACCGTGCCGACTTCCTCTCGGCTCGCCCCCTTGATGACCCTCAGCACGTTGGCCTTGGTATCGAGCGCGATGGCGTACTGGCCGTCGGGAGTGCCCACGGTGTTGTTGGGGCTCGCATGATCCTTCCCGCCTTCCCACTCCAGGGTCTTGACGACGGTATCGGTCGTGGGATCGATCAGCGAGATGGTGCCCGAACCGGTGTTGCCGTTGACGAGGATGCCCCCGGCCAAGGCTATGCCATGGGGATGCGCGCCGACCGTGAGCGTCTTGATGGCGGAGAGCTCGAGCACGTTGGCGGGAAGGTCCTGGACGCCCGGGCCGGCGGGAGCGGGGCAGCCCGCGAGCAGGAGGGCGAACGCGAGGGTGACGGTCGGGGCGATCGCCCGGCGGGTGATGCGCGAAGTGAAAACGTTCATGGGATGTGATTCCTTTCGAAAGAGGCTCGACCGGTGCGGGAGCCTAGAAGTAGCGGTAGTAGGCCATGAAGAGCGTCTGGTCGGTCATGGCATTGAGCTGAGGACCGAAGGCGGGATCCGAGCCATAGGCCAAGCGGACGCCTTGCCCGGGGAGGAAACGCCATTCCACGCTCGGCATGAGCTTGAGCTTGCCCAGCAAGGAGTCCGCCGTCGCGGGATCCGCGCTCGCGATCGAGCCGTAGTAGCCCGTCGCCCCGAGTCCCAGTCGCCAACCAGGCAGGACTTCGACGGCCGCCTGCACCTGGGCGGTGGCGACCTGCCCGATGAAGAAGGTAGTCGACGAGCCCTCCGAGGGCCGGGTCATGGGGCGTTGATAGCCGAGGCTACCCGTGAGCTCCAAGGGACCGAGCGCCTTCATGAGACTGAGACCCAATTGGCCGCTCCAGACGCCGCTTCCGGTGAAGTTCTCGGGGCTTCCGGAGCTGTTTCCCGAGGGCATGAGGACGCCTCCCCAGACGGCGACGGACGGCCAGAGCTCGTCGCCCCAGTAGACGACCGAAGAGCCCTGAAGCATCATGTCGCCGAGTCCTCCACCGGAGAGCGAGGTGGAGCCGTTGGCCGGATCGAGGGGGATGACCGAGCCCAAGGAACCCCATTGCGCCTGATGCAGCCGGTTGGCGGCCAAGGGAACGTGGAGTCCCAGCGACCAGCCGTCCGTGGGGAAGTACGTGATTCCCAAGGTGCCTTGCAGCGAGCTGAGGCTGCTGCCTTGGGGTTTGGGCGTCCAGGCGCTTCGCTCGTTGAAGCTGCCGCTGACGTCACGCAGGTTGATTCCGGTCTGCACCAGAAACTTGCCCGGGGCGTCGAACTGATGGGCCGAGCCCGAGAGGGTCGTGAATTCCGAGCTGCTGCTCGACATCGCGACGCAGCAATCACTTGCGAGCGCCGGCGAGGCGGCCAGCACCCAGGGGACCGTCACCGACAGGCAGGCGACGGGCAGGCTGAACCGAATGGCCATGGCCATTCTCCTTTCCGAATCATGAGGGTCGCTTGGGCGACGGCAGACGCGGACGCGTCCGTCGTGCGCTAGGCCCGGATTCGGGGAGGGGGCTCGGGAGGCGAGAGGTTCAGGGAGAGATAGGGATCCGGCACGAAGGCCGGCGTCTCGACGAATTGGCGCGGCGGCAGCCATCGCGACGCAGCGATCAGCAAGGTCGGGGGCTGGGGCTCGGGCAGCGAGAAGTGGCCGGGATTGGCGGCCGGATCCTCGGAGGCGTGCATATGGCATGAGGGCCCGTCGAGGGCGGCGCTTGACGCGTCCAGCCCGCAGACCGAGCGGCAGGAACAAAGCTCGGTGCATTGGCATTGGGCGATCGCGCATGCATTGCCCATCCCGTCCCCGAGGCAGGGACGCGGCAGGTCCCGGGCTCCCATCAGGAGCAGGGCCAAGGCTATCATCATCACGCGCAGGAATCGCGTCATATCCATCACCGTTTCACGTCCCGAAAGATTGGCCTAGAGGTTGGCTCGACGGAAGACCATCACCGCTCCCAGGACGGGAAGCAGCAGCCATGCCAGGAGGCCGATCGAGACGGCCAGCGCGGCGCCGGTCTCGCCGAACAACCGCATGAGGCTCGCTCCGGTTGCACCGAAGGCGGTCGCCGAGTCCAAGCTTAGCACGCCCAGCACCCGGACGAGGTCTACCGGATTGAGGAAGAGCATCGCGACGAAGCCGGTGGAGAGTTGCTTGGCTCCGATCATGACGGCTCCACCGACCACCAAGAGATCGTAGAGGATGATGCTGAAGAACCAGACGGCCACCGCAGCTCCCAGCGCCCGGATCCGGGTGCCGGCCAGGACGGCGACCAGCAGGGCGATGCCGATGAAGGTCACGCCCAAGGCGCAGGCCAGGCCGGTGAGCGCGAGGTAGCGGCCGAGGTCCGCACCGCCGGTCCGCAGCCCGATGATCACTCCTGCCCCGCCGAAGCCGCAAAGGGTCGAGGCGATCAAGGTGAGGGAGAGGCCCAGGAACTTGCCGAGCACGACCTCGGCTCGTGTCACCGGCTGGGAGAGCAGGAGCTCCAGGGCCCCGGTCTCGCTGGTCATGCTGGTCGTGCCCAGGAAGAGGGCGATGAGGGGGACGAGGATGAGCACGAGGTTCAGGAGGCTCGCGGTGGTCTTGGCGAAGCCCGTCATCTCGGCGTAACCCGCTCCCACCAAGCCGAAGTAGCTCAAGGCGAGCGCGAAGACCCCGAAGACCACGGCGAAGACCCCGATCAGCCGCGAGCGCATCGCGTCGAGCAGCTCCCGTTGGGCAATGGTTCCGATGAGGGTTGCTTGCATATCAGTTCACCTCGACGAGCGCGTTCCAGGTGGTGACTTTCCCCTGGTACTTGGCGTGGAGGCTCTTGGCCTCGGTCAGGGAGGAGAAGGCGAGGATGCCCGCCCGCATGGGCGTGGGGTAGCGGGATTTGACCAGGACCGCCTCGGAGAGCGGGAGCCAGTTCCCGGTTTTGAAGTCATGGACGAAGATGGCCTTGATGGCCTGGGGGGAGAGGCGTTGCTTCTTGGTGTAGGTGACCATGCAGCCAATCTCGTCGAACTTCATGATGCCGCCGTCCTGGGTGAGCAGTTCCGAGGCGAAGCGATCCTTCTGGACGGACATGCGGCAGCTCGCGCATTCATCGGCCTCCGGTAAGATCTCGACCGGTTTGATGCTCGAGGAGAAGCCCGATAAGAGGAGGAGGGCCGTCATGGCGAACGCGGCGCGGGTAAGGCGCGTCATTTGTGGGACTCCTTTCGATCGGACTGGACGTAGGCGAGGAAGATATCCTCGAGCGAGGGCTCCTCGGTCCGCAGGTCGTGGATGGTGATGCCGTCTTCTTCGAGCGTTCGGATGAGCGTGGCTTTCGACGCTCCGTCGAGGCTCACCCTCAAGACGCCCTCATGGAAGCGGGCCTCGTCGACCCCGGCGGCCAGGGCGAGGGCCTCGGTATGGCCGTTGGTGTTGCCGAGCTTGAGGACCATGCGGGTCCGCAATGCCCGCTCGGCGCGCAAGCCTTCGAGGGTGTCGACCGTGGCGATGCGCCCTTGCAGGCAGATGGCGATGCGGTCGCAGAGCGACTGGATCTCGCCAAGCAGGTGAGAGCTCAGTAGGACGGTCGTTCCCGCCTGGTGCTGCTCTCGGATGATCTCCTTGAAGAGCATGCTGCCTTCCGGGTCGAGTCCCACGGTGGGCTCGTCCAGGATCAGCAGGCGAGGGTCACCCAGGAGGGCGACTGCGAGCCCCAGGCGCTGGAGCATGCCGCCCGAGAAGCCCAGCGTCTTGCGGTCCGCGGCATAGCCGAGACCGACGCGTTCGAGCAGGGACGCGTTGCGCTTTAGGTCCGCTCCGCGCAGCTTGGCGAAGAACGCCAGGACCTCGCGGGCGGTCAGGTTCTCGTAGAAGGCCACCCGCTGGGGTAGGTAGCCGATGAGCTTGCGGGCCTCACGGGGGAATTTGACCACGTCGATCCCGTCGATGAGCACCCGCCCCCGAGTGGGGGGAACCAGCCCGACGAGGGTCTTCATGGTCGTGCTCTTGCCGGCTCCGTTGGGTCCCAGGAGCGCCAAGACTTCTCCGGGGCGGGCTTCGAGATCCAGCCCTCGCACCGCCTCGACGGAGCCGTAGGTTTTGACGAGCTGTTCAATGCGAATCATGGTCGAAGGCCTTTCGAGACAAGCGCAGCGGGGCGAGCCCGAGTAGCAGCAACAGGGCGGCGGCGGGGGTGAAGCCCCGGTTCGGGGGCGTGGAGGGCAATACCGGAAGCTCGGCGCTTTGGATGGGGGCCATGGCCGGGGAGCTTTCCTCGATATGCGGCGCTTCGAGGACCGGAAGGGTGCGCTCCGCGAATTCGAGGGCCTGAACGGCGGGGCTGAGAAGGAAGAGACGGGCGGGCGGCAGGTTCTCGGTCAGGTAGCCGAAGACGTTGCCGGCCCGGTGCGGCAGGTCGCCGCGTCCGTCTCCGTCGAGGTCGTAGCCGCGGTAGTCGCTCCAGTAGTTGCCGTCCCACTCGTTATGGGTGGTGCCGGTCGGCATGACCAAGGGGTCGGTGTTTCCGGCGATGGTGTTCCCTTCAAACTTGTTGGCTTCCGAGCTGGCGCGAATTTCGAGGCCGACGTCGTTGGAGGAGATGGCATTCGCCTTGAAGTGGTTGGCGATCGCCCCGTCGAGGAAGACACCGGTGCGGTTCCCGGCGATCAGGTTATGGGTGATGACGCTGTCCTCGCAGTCCTTGAGCAAGACGCCGTAGGCGCGGTAGCCCCGGTTTCCGGTGAAGACGTTGCGGGTCAGGGTGATGCGGCGCGAGAACATCAGGGCGGAGCCGGCCTCGGTCTCGGTGAAGCGGTTGTCGGAGAAGCGGTTGTCGTCCGAGTACATGTAGTGAAGGCCGTAGCGGACCTGGGAGATGGTGTTGCCGCGGATGTCGTTCTCGCCGGCGCCGTTGAAGTAGATCCCGTCGCGGGTTCCGGTGATCGTGTTCTCTTCGATCAGGTTATGCCGGGATTCGTGAAGGCGGATACCGTCCCCGCGGTCGTTGGCGGACAAGGTCTCCAGGCCCCGGATGTCGTTGCGGCGAACTCGGTGATGGTCGGAGTTCGCGAAGTAGAGCCCGTAGAGGGGAGTCTCGATATGCAGGTCCTCGATGAGGCTGCGATCCGCCAGGACCTTGATGGCGGAGTTCTCGCTGAGCATCTGCGCTCCCGAGCCGACGACGCGCAGGCCCGAGATCCGGCAATCGGGGGCGAGCACGGTGATCACGTCCTCGGCGCCGTTTCCGTCCACGGTGGGCATCCCTTCGCCCACGAGAGAAAGGGGCTTGGAGAGGACGAGGGCCTCGCGGTAGGTGCCTGCCGCGATTCGCACGGTGTCTCCCGGCTTGGCGGCGGCGATCGCCGCGCCGATGGTCGCGTAGCCGCCGGGGCCCACCGAGAGGGTGGCGGCGTGGGCCGGTGCGGCTAGCAAGGGGAGGCAGAGCAACAGCAAGCAACGGCGCATGGTCAGCTCCTTTTGGCCGGCAAGAAGACGCTCGCGGCGATCAGGACGCAAGCGGCCATCATGAGGTAGCCTCCGACGTTGAAGTAGCCCGTGGTCACGAAGTTCGCGAGTGCGTTGGTTCCGAGCATCACCGGGGTGAAGGGCTCGACCTTGACGGGAGCCAGCGGATCCAGGTTGTGCCCGTACTGGTAAAGGCGCATGTAGGCGGTCGCGAGGCCACTGGTGCCGACCAGGCCGAGGACCGTCAGGGTGAGCCCGAGGAGCAGCTTGGAGGAGCGGAAGGCGGCGAGCAGGGCCAGGATGAAGGCCAGCCCGAAGGCGATGGGCAGGACGGTGAGTTCGGGGAAGTTCTCGGCGTGAAGCTCGGCCATGCCGATGTAGTGGTTGAGCGTGTTGATCTCGGCCAGGTCGTTCACGTTGGGGTTGTTCGAGCCGCCGAAGCGGTTGGCGAAGACGTGGAGATGCAGCCCGTCCGGGTACATCGGCGCCACCATGGTCATGCTCCAGAGAGGGAAGAGGAAGGAAAGCGCAATCAAGCCGGCGGCCAGGAAGGCCAGAAGCTTGGAATGCTTGGAGAGGGGGGCGCGTCGCATGGGGACCTCTTTCTAGGAAGGATCCTCCGGGGGCGTACCCCCCGGAGGATTGTCCGTTCGCCTATTTGCGAGGCTTGACGGTCAGGTAGCCCTGCATCTCCTGGTGGAGCGCCGAGCAGAAGTTCGTGCAGTAGAAGGGGTAGACTCCCGCCTTCTTGGCGACGAACGTGACGGTCTTGGTTTCGCCCGGGTCGATGACCACGTTGATGTCGTGGTCGGCCAGGCCGAAGCCGTGGATCTCGTCGCGGGTCTGTTCGCCGTTGGTGATGTGGAGGGTGACCTTGTCACCTTCGTTGACGTTAAGCTCCAACGGGGTGAAGTACGACCGGATGGCGTACATGGTGATCTCGACGTTCTTGCCCTTGCGGGTGATCTTCGAGTCGGAGGCCTTCCAGATGGCCTTGGGGTGATGGTTCTCGGACTTGGGGTAGACCTCGATGGGCTTGATCTTGTCGGCCTTGAGGATCTGGGCCGCGTGCGGCTCGGGCTCGGTGAAGGCCTCGTAGAGAGCGGTCATCTTGTTGCCGGTGATGTCGACGAGGGTCGAGGATTCCGGCTGCGAGGGTCCGACGCTCAGGTGGCGACCCTTCGAGAGCTTGTTCATGGCGACCATGTACTTGCCGTAAGGGTTCGCCGCGTTGCCGCCCGCGACGACCAGGTGGCCGACGTTGTAGGCGACGGGAATCTTGTCGACGACCTTCCAGTCACCGATCTTCCACTTGGCGACGGCGCTCTCGAGGTAGAGCGAGGTGTAGCCGTAGCCCTGGTCGTCGTACTCGGTGTGAAGGGGGCCGAGGCCGACCGGCACTTCGGCGGTCTTGACCGAGGCGAAGTTGAGGACGGGAATGCCGTCTTCCTTGCCCTGGAAGTCCTTCTTGGCGATCGCCTGCTGCATCTTCTCGAAGTCGTAGATGGTGACCAGCGGGGCGAGCTTGCCGGCGCCGGCCATGTACTTGCCGTCGGGAGTCACGTCCACGCCGTGCGGCGAGCTGGGGCAGGGGATCAGATAGACGACGCCGGGCACCTTGGCCGGGTCGATCACCTTCACGCCACCGACGGTATCGGCCTTGCCTTCCTTGACGGCCTTCTCGGCGGCCTTCCAGTTGCAGGCGACGATGTAGTCCATCGGCTTCTGGGAGGCGGTCACCTCGAGACGGCCGGTGGCGCGCTCGGCGTTGTAGCTGGTCCAGAACGCCCAGTCCTTGGAGGGACCCTTGCCGACCGAACCGAGGTCGTAGTTGAAGGGCGGCATTTTGACCTGGAAGCCGTTGCTCATCTTGCCGGACTTGGCATCGACCTTCACGCCGGCGACCACGCCGCTGTAAGACTTGCCGTACTCGCTGACGGGGGCGTACTTGCCGGCCAGAGGAGCCGAGAAGCGCGAGGCCGAGAGGATGTACTCGGTATTGTCCGTGACGAAGCTGGAGCCGTGGTTGCCGGAGACGTTGGGCAGCTTCAGGATCTGCTTGGTCTTGAAGTCCCGAAGGTCGATCCGGGCGACGCGGTTGTTGGCATTGTCGTTGACGAAGAGCCAGCGGCCATCGTAGTCGCCCTTGGTCTTCGAAAGCGCCGGGTGGTGGACGTCTCCCCAGGTCATGCCGCCCAGCATGGCCTTGGATTCGTCATCATAGCCGTAGCCGGTGCCGGGGTAGGGGGTGAAGACGGGAATCGTGGAGATGTGACGCATCGAGGGGATGCCCGCCACGAAAACCTGGCCGGAATGGCCGCCCGAGTAGAAGAGGTAGTAGTCGTCGGTCTTGCCGGGCGGGACGAAGGTCCTCTCGGCCGCATCCTTCGCCGTGCGCGCGTCTCCGCCCTGGGCGATGACCTTCTGGTTGATGCCCAGCGCGATCACACCCGGGACGACGGCAAGCGCAGCGAGGAGCTTGAATCGTTTCTTCATATGCTTCTCCATGTGGGAGGGGGTGGGGGGGAGTTACTTCTTCTTGGCCTTTTTGTCATGGGCCTCCTTGAGCAGCTTCACGATCCCGTCGCGCTCTTCCGGCGTGAGCTTGATCATCGAGCCCAGGACGACCTGCATGGTGCCGGTGGGCTTCTTCATGAACGCGTCGAGCGAGACGCCAAAGCGATCCTTCACGTCGGTCCATGCGATGGAAAGGTCCGGGCCGGTCTCCCCGCCCTCGATGCCGTAGGCGGAGACCTTGTGGCACTGGGTGCAGTTCTTCTCGACGAAGATTTGCGGGGTGATCGGCTTGGCCTGGGCTGCTGCGGGCAGCAGGACGGCTGCCGCGAGCACCGCGAGGGTGAACCGGGAAGCGAAGGTCGTGAGCATGGTGCCTCCTAAGCAAGAAACGTCCGGACGGACGATACCGCGATCGCGTCGTGGCTATCCCGCTTTCTGGCTGGGACAGCGGCCACTTGACCACTTGAGCATCTGGGATTCACCGTATCAGCCACCAAGAAGGCCTTCTCTGAGGTGCCTCATACTTGAGAAAGTTCGGTAATATCTCCTGAGATACTGAGACGTTTTGTCGTTATAGGGTGGGTGGAAGGCGCGAAGCCCCGGAGACATGCGTCTCCGGGGCTTCGCTGCGTGAGCAGGTTTGGTGCTATTCGGCCAGGATCAGGGCTTCGAGCCCCTTGCGATCCAGCACGGTGATCACGCCTCCTCGCTCGTAGCGGAGGATGGCGGGTTCATGGCACCAGTCCCGGATCAGCCGGACGCACTCCTCGTAGGTGATGCCCACCATTCGAGACAGGGTGCCGTGGGGCAGCTTGGTCTTGAGTGTGATCCCTTCGCGCGTCCGAGTTCCGCCTTCGCGGTCCAGCATGCGCAAGAGGAGGACCGCAAGCCGGGTCTTGGCACGCTCGGAAACCACTGCATGAAGCGCATCCTGGGTGTCGCGTAGCCGCTGAGCGAAGGCCACCAGTAGCTTCATGGCGATGCCCGGATTCTCGGCCATGTGGGCCTGAATATCGTCGAGGTGGATCTCGAGCACCTGGCTCGTTTCGGAGGAGACGACGGTTCCCGGGGCGATCTTCCGGTCGAAGAGCGCCGCCACGGCGAAGATCTCGTTTGGGCGGATCAGACGCACGACGGTCTCCTTGCCGCTGCTCGCCGATTTGCGGATCTCCAGGCCTCCGCTCATCAGGATGCGCAGGATGGGCTCCAGCGGGCTGTCCTCGTGGAAGAGCACTTCGCTGGCATGGTAGGAGCGTACCCGCGCGTTCTCGGCCAGGTGCTGGAGCTCGGCGTCGTCGAGTCCCTTGAAGAATTCGAGCTGGGTCAGATCGAGCATGCTGGCCATGGGCCTCTCCTTCCAGAGCTGTTTCGTATCGACGCGACCACCTAGTCTTCAAGCCGAAACCGCTGAGATTGATTCACTAACGATGTACCCAATCGACGAACCCGAGGAACCGTAGTTTACCCCGATCCGTGCAAATCCGGGTCCCATGCGAGCGGGGCGCCGCGACTCCGCAGCGCCCCGCTCACACCGTCGGAGCTAGAGCTTGCCGATCTCGATCCGCCACTCCTCGGGCCCTTCCATCACGGGGGTCCAGGAGAACTGGCCGGGACGCTCGAACTGGAACTGGTAGTTCAAGGGGGCCGGGTTATGGTCGTTCACGAGGATCATGACCTCTCCGGAGGCCAGGCCGTCGAAGGTCCGGAAGATGGTGGGGTGCTTCTCGCGGGGAACCATGGGGCGAACGTCGACGATGACGGGAGTAGTCGAGGACATGCAATTTCCTTTCTGAGGGGGTTGGGTTTCCTTATCCAGGTTAACCAATTCCATGCCCCCTGTCCTTGAGCCACCTCAGATTCGGAAGATCATGGTTTTCTTGCGACGAGGGCGATCGCCCCCATGTGCGCCATGTGTCGCCGGAAGACGGAGCGCATCTCCAGCACCCGCGCGAGGGCCTCGCGATCCCGCAAGAGGTTCCAGAGGAAGCGCAGGCTTCCCGCGACGCCCTCGTCCCTCACGAAGCGTCCTGCTTCCAGCAGGTGCATCGGGGCCTTCGCGACCGATTCGACCACGAACCCCTCCGCCTCCAGGAGCGCGCGCCATTCCTCGGGGGTGAGGGGACGGGCCCCCACGTGAATCGCGGCGGAAAGATCCTTCTGGATGTCTTGCTTGAGGGCCTCCCCGAGGTCCTCCGGGGTGAGGCTCATCTCGTGGATGCCGTAGCGTCCCCCGCTCTGGAGGCAGCGGAAGGCCTCGGCGATGATCCGGCGTTTCATGGCCTCCGGCTGCATGGTCAGCATGGCTTCTCCGTAGAAGACGGTGGCTTCCCCATCCGGCAGCCCCGTTTCATGCGCATGCCCCACCCGGCAGCGCTGGGTGCTCCCGTTCAGTTGGCGCGCCACTTGGGCGACGGCGGCCTCGTCCCGGTCGATGGCGATGTAGCTGGCGGGCTGCTTGGAAAGGGTGAGGGCTGCGGTGCTCCCCATGCCCGGCGCGACCTCCACCACCCGATCGTGGCGTCCGATCTTGAGGCCGTCGAGCATGCGATGCGTCAGCTCGAGACCTCCGGGCCTCAGGACGCGCTTGCCGAGTCTGGCAAGCAGCCAGTGACCGGGCATGCGACGGGTATCCAGGTGCTCGCCCGGCATCGGGCAGTCATGGGAGCTGATCATGGGGGGCCTCTTTCGTCATCCCGGCCATGGCCGGTGGGGAGTCAAGCGGGTCGAGGTTTCTCTAAATGAGAATAATTCTCATAATACCCCCTTCTCTTCGACTCGGAAATGAGCCACCTCATTCGGCCAGACTCCCGACAGCGACAGGGCGCCGGCATTGCCGGCGCCCTGTCGCTGTCGGGGACTTTACTTGGTGGCCTTGGCCGGGGCCTCGGTCTTGGGGTTGCTTGCGGCTTTCTTGGCCTGGGGAGTGGTGACCTTGGTGGACTCCGTCGCCGGGGCCGGGATCAAGGGGTTCTTGCGGCCGACGATCTGGCTCCAGGTCTTGTCCTCACGTTCGGAGCCGTGAATGATGCAGTTCGGGCAGGCCATGGCCGCGGTCGGGAGCAGGAGGGCGGCGGCGACGGCAGCGGGAATCAGAAATCGCATAGGATACCTCCTTAAGAAGCTGAGCGAAGGCTAGTGAGAGGCCTTGGGCCCCTTGCCGTCGGTGGCGTCGACGAAGCCGACCGCTCCGAGACTGGCATCCGCGAACTCGTGGTCCACGATGGCGAACTTTCCGGATTCCGGCACGACGAACTCGACCACCGCACCGTTCGACGAGCCCAGCAGTACCGTCTGCATGCCTCTCAGGAGGTTGTTCGGGTTGCCGTCCAGGTAGACCTTGTCGAAGATGGTGCCGACGACGTGGAAGCTCGAGGTGTCCGTGGGGCCGACGTTCATCACGTAGAGGCGGACGCGCTCGCCGGGCTTGGCCTTCAGGGGGTTATTGACGAGCGAGTTGACCCGTCCGTTGAAGAGCACGTGCGAGGGGCTCTTCTTGATGGCGGACTCGACGTCCGAGACGAGGAGGTTGGGGTTCTTCGGATCCTTGGGCTTGGTGTAGAGCTCGGACTGTACGATCACGTACTCGCGGTCGACCTTGTCCGGGTAGCCCCCGACGGGATCCACCACGACCGCGCCGTACATCCCCATGATCATGTGGTGAAGCAGCATCGGGGTGCCGCAGTGGTACATGAAGACGCCGGGGTAGTTGGCGGTCCACTCGAAGGTGATCGTTTGCCCCGCGCCGATGGTCCGGTACTTGTCGAGCGGGTTGACCATCGCGGAGTGGAAGTCGATCGAGTGAGGCATCGGGAAGGTCACCTTGGCGTCGTCGCCCGAGCGGTTCGTCATCGTGAAGATGACCTTATCGCCCTGACGGACGTGGACGGTCGGCCCCGGGATGCTGTCGCCGAAGGTCCAGCCTTCCAACTGCACGCCGTCATCGATTTCCACGGTCTTGTGGGTCAGGTCCAGGCGCACGTTGTGGGTCTTGGCGTTGGGAACCTTCTTGATCTCGGGAAGCGCCGTGACGACGTCCCCGCCCTCGACGTAAGCCCCTTTGTAGGGAACGCTCGAAACCTTGGATTCCGGAGAGCCATAGACCATCTTGAAGGTCTCGGGCTTGGCGAGGGTGTAAGTTGCGGTGCTGACCAGGGCGAGTCCGAGGAAGGCAGTGGTGAGGATGGCGGGTTTTGCAGTCATGGCGAACCTCTTTCAGGGTGGGTCGGGGTCCTTTGTTGCTTCCACCCTATCGAAGAAGTTCCGGCCGATCTCTGAGGTTTCTCATATCCGGGAAAGTTAGGTAATTTCCCGCTCCTAGCCGTTTTTGCCGTCGGTAATTTCCCGATCTTAGCCGCTGATGAGCTCGCGTTCGAGGGCCTCGCGATCGCGGATCGTAATGATCCCTCCGCGCTGATACGTGAGGACGATGGAGTCATGGCTCCAGTCGCGAATTAGCCTCACGCATTCCTCGTAGGTGATGCCGATCATGCGGGACATGACCGCATGCGGTAGGCGGGTCGATAGGCGGATTCCGCCGTTGACAGGGGTCCCTCCTCCCCGATCGAGCGTGCGCAGGATGAGGGCGGCGAGGCGCGTCCGGGCCCGCTCCGAAGCCACCGTGTGAAGGGTCTCCTGGAGGTCCTTCAGGCGCTGGGCGAAGGCGGCCAGGAGCTTGATGGCCATCAGGGGGTAGCGGGTGAGGTGGGTCTGGAAGTCCTCGAGCGGGATTTCGAGGACCACGGTCTCCACCGTGGCCGTCACGGTGGCTGGCGCCAGGTGTTGCTCGAAGAGGGCGGCCACGGCAAAGACTTCGCCCGGCCGGATCAATCGGACGATCGTCTCCTTGCCGCTGGCCGCGGATTTGTGGATTTGAAGCTGGCCGCTGCAGACGAAGCGCAGCTTCGCGGCGAGGGGCTGCTTCTCGTAGAAGAGCACCTCGCCGGCGGCAAAGCTCCGGCAGGAGCTGCGCTCCTCCAACTCGTGCAGCTCTTGCTCGGCAAGACCCTTGAAGAAGTCGAGCTCATGCAGGCTACAGCTCTTCTCCTTGGCGGGTTTGGCGGCCATGCCCGCGTCTTACTTCTTCGCGATCGTCGGAGGTTCGGCGTAGGGTTCCTCGCGCTTGCTAACCGACCAGCCGAACTTGAGGCCGAAGACGAACCAACCGAGCCCCAGGGCACCGATGGCGAAGAGCGTGTCTCCGACCACGCGCAGCCAGCGCAGGGTATCCATGAGGCCGGTCTGGGTGAACTCCGCCGAGCGTGCGAACCAGTAGCCATGGTCCACGCTGGCCCAGGTCTGCATCAGGCCGATGGGAAGCAGGCTCAGGAGCACCATGAGGGCGAGGCCCAGGTTGATGGCCCAGAACGAGAACGCGAGCGTCTTGGTATGCCATTGATGGTGGGTGGCCAGGCCCTTCAGGCAGAAGAGCATGAGGCCGAGGCCGAGCATGCCGTAGACCCCGAAGAGGGCGGTATGGCCGTGGACCGGCGTGGTGTTGAGACCCTGCATGTAGTAAAGCGCGATGGGCGGGTTGATGAAGAAGCCGAAGAGGCCCGCGCCGACCAGGTTCCAGAAGGCCACCGCGATGAAGAAGTAAATCGGCCACTTGTAGGCGGCGACCCAGGGGCGGGCGTAGGCGCGGGTGTAGTGCTCGAAGGCCTCGAAGCCGATCAGGACGAGGGGGACGACCTCCAGGGCGCTGAAGGTGGCTCCCAGGGCCAGGACGGGCAAGGTGGTGCCGCTGAAGTAGAGGTGGTGGAAGGTGCCCAGGATGCCGCCGAAGAGGAAGATGATCGTCGAGAAGAGCACGGCCTTGGCGGCGGTGGAGGAGCGGATCAGGCCCATGCGAGTGAAGAGGAAGGCGATGACGGTGGTGGCGAAGACCTCGAAGAAGCCCTCGACCCAGAGGTGGACGACCCACCAGCGCCAGTACTCGGCGATCGCCAGGTTCGTCTCGCGGTTCCACATGACGCCGGCGCCCCAGAAGAGGGCGATCGCCGCCGAGGCCACCAGGAACAGCCCCAGCAGGTTCCGGTTCTCGTTGGGGCTCTTGAAGGCAGGCCACATGGCACGGGTCATCAGCCCCAGCCAGATGAACAAACCTGCCCAGAGGAAGAGCTGCCAGAAGCGGCCCATCTCGACGTACTCGTAGCCCATGTGCCCGAACCAGAAGTTCTGGTCGAAGCTGAGGACCTGCTGGACGCCCAGCCACTGGCCGAAGAGGCTGCCGACCACGATGACGATCAACGCCCCGAAGAGGACGTTCACGCCGAGCCGCTGGAACTTGGGCTCGTAGCCCGAGACCGCGGGTGCGATGAACAGGCCCGTGGCCAGCCAGGTCGTGGCGATCCAGAAGATGCCGAGTTGCAAGTGCCAGGTGCGGGCGACCGAGTAGGGGAGCCACTTGTCGAGCGGAATCCCGTAGAGCCCCCCCCCTTCGACTCCATAGTGGGCCGTGACGACGCCCAAAAGGACCTGGATCATCCAGAGGGCGCCTGCCACCCAGAAGTACTTGAGGGTGGCCCGCATCGACGGGGTGGGTTTCATGGCCAGCAAGGGATCCCGCTCGGGGTACTCGGGGTGGATTTCCCGGCCCTGCTCGGGGCGCTGCGAGGCGTAGAACCACGCGAGTGCGCCGATGCCTGCCAGCAGCAGCACGAAGCTGATGACGGACCAGAGGACCATCGAACCCGTGGCGATGTTGCCGACCAGGGGCTCGGAGGGCCAGTTATGGGTGTAGGAGACGGCCTCTCCCGGGCGGTTGGTGACGGTGGCCCAGGTGGCCCAGAAGAAGAACGCATTCATCATGCGCTGCCGCTCGGGATCCTTGATGGTGTTGGCGGGAATGGCGTAGGCGTCGCGGAGCTCGGCCATGCTGGGGTCGTTTCCGAAGAGGCGGGTGTAGTGGTCGCTGACGGCGGCGATCGCCTGCGCGCGCAGCGGCGAGACGGTCAGCGTGCCGGTCGCGGGATCGTAGGTATTGGTCCTCAGATCGGCTTGCAGTCGCGCCCGCAGGGCCGCTTGTTGCTCGGGGTTGAGCCGTGCGTAGGGCTGGCCGAAATCCTGGGTCGCGTACTGGTCCAGCATCCAGACGGCTTCGCGGTGAAGCCAATCTGCCGTCCAGTCGGGAGCGGTGTACCCGCCGTGTCCCCAGACCGAGCCGACCTCCTGGCCGCCCATGGACTGCCAGACGTTCTGGCCGTTGGTGATGTCCTGGCGGGCGAAGAGCTGCCGTCCGTCGGTGGTGACCACTCGTTCGGGGATGGGGGGAGCCACCTGGTAGATCTCCCATCCATAGTAGCCAAGCACGGCGAACGAGGCCACGATGACCCCGATCAGCCAGGCCCAATACTTCCGGAAGCCCATGATGACCGCCCTTCTCCCAAGCGTGGCTCCGACCTCGTCGTCGCGAAGCCGGGGATCGAGGGATACCCGGCTTTGCCTGCAGCTCCATGGAAAGCGAGCGATCCCCGCTTGGGAGTGGCCATCCCCACCAAAGCCGCTCCCGATTTCTTGGAGGGAATTCCGTATTCTCCCGCAAACTATGAGCCCCCTCATACCCCGGGATCCGCGAGCCGCCTATGCTGAGGGCAACGATTTCAAAAAGGAGGACTCCATGGCGATTCCCATCACCCCCGACATGAAGGTCAACGAGGTGCTGACCCGTTTTCCACAAACACTCGACGTCTTCGTGAGCCATGGCTTCAAGCCGCTCGCAAACCCCTTGATGCGCCGCACCTTCGCGCACCTCGTGACCATCAAGGGCGCCACGCAGATGCATCACTGGGAGCCGGAGCGTCTCCAGAGCTTCCTTCACGAGCTCAATGCCCGGGCGGCTCTGGGCGGCCCCGTCCCCGCCGATTCCGAGCCCGACGCGACCCCTCTCTACGACGTTCGCGACGTCGCGGGCCTCGCGACCCAGGGCATCGCGGTCAGTTCCGAGGTGATCCACGTCGATAACCGCGGCCTCGAACCGCCCGAGCCCATGGTCCGCATCCTCGCCATCGCCCAGCAACTCGCCCCGGGCCAGCGCATGGAGGCCCTCAACGAGCGCCGCCCCATGCTGCTCTATCCCAAGATCGAAGAACTGGGCTTGGCCCATGAGACCGAGGAGCTGCCGGACGGGGTCTACCGGATCACGGTGAGGAAGTAGCCATGACGCCCCTGAGCCGATCGGGCCCGGCGAAGCCCGCGTCTCTGGCTCGCTCCGGAGGGATCGCCACCGAGCGCTCCCCGGAGTTCTCGCTGCCGCTGCGCTACTTCGGACTCGGGGTCGTCGCCTATCTGCTGGCGATGCTCGGCCTCGTCGTCGCCGGCCCCGCGCTCACCGGATCCCCCTGGAACCCTCATGTCCTCGGCCTCACCCACGTCATGACCCTGGGAGCCATCGTCGGGATGATCATGGGGGCGGCGTACCAGATGGTCCCCGTCGTCCTGCTGGCCCCCATCTGGAGCCAGCGGCTCGGCAAGGCCGGTTTCTGGGTCTTCCTTCCCGGGGTCATCGCCATGGTCATCGGCTTCTGGGCCTCGCAACCCGCCCTCTTGGGCATCGGCGCCAGCTTGGCCGGGGCGGCCATCGCGGCCTTCCTCGTCAACCTCGGCGTTTCCCTCGTCCGGGGAGCCCAGTGGAACGTCGTGGGCGCCTTCCTGGTGGCGTCCATGCTCTCCCTGGGAGCCGCCGTGACCCTCGGGATGATCCGTGCCCTGAGCTACGCGAATCCCGCCGGGGCCTGGCAGATTCCCAACGCCTTGACCATTCACGCCCACCTCGCGGCCTTCGGTTGCGCGGCCCTCTTGATCTTCGGAGTCTCGTACCGCCTGATTCCGATGTTCGCGGTCACCGCCGAGAACGACCGGCGCGCCGGAGCCGTCTTGGCCCTCGGAGTCGCCGGCGTCCTGGGCATCGCCTGCGGTAGCGGGCACGAATGGGGCGGAGTCGTGAGAGGCGGAGCGATCCTGGCCGCCGCGAGCGCGGGCCTCTGGGCCTGGGACGCCTTGGCGATGTTTCGCAGTCGCACGCGTCGCAAGCTCGATGCGGGGCTGACCTACGCTTATTCCGCGATCGGCTGGCTGATCCTGGCGGCGGGCATGGGCGTCGCCCTCGCCTGGGGCTGGATTCCGCCGGGCGTGACGCCGGATCGCTGGGCGATCGCCTACGCCGTGGCCGGCATGGTGGGCTTCATCGGCTTCACCACCATCGGCCAGTTCCACAAGATCATGCCCTTCCTGGCCTGGTATCACCGCTACTCGTCCTTGGTGGGCAAGACCAAGGTCCCACTCATCAAGGACCTCTACAACGAGAAAGTCACCTGGAGCGGCTTCTGGGCTGCTCAACTCGGGCTCGCCCTGAGCCTCGCCTCCATCCTCGCCGGCTGGGGACTCGGAGTGCAAGTGGCCGGAGTGCTGCTCACCGCGAGCGCGCTCGCCACGGCCGGCATGACCATCCAAACCTTGAAGCGCTAGAGGGAGAGACCCTATGTTCAACGAATCCACGGTGCGAGAGGCGCTCGCCACGGTCTACGACCCCGAGATCGGCCTCGACCTCATCACCTTAGGCCTGATCTACGGCGTCACCGTCTCCGCCGAGGGAGCCGTCGAGATCCGCATGACCCTGACTACCCCCGGTTGCCCGATGGAGCGGGTGATCCTCGAGGGCATCCAGCACGCCGTCAGCAAGCTGGACGGAGTCACCAAGATTTCCGTCGACCTCGTCTGGGAGCCCCGCTGGAGCCCCGAATCGATCGCTCCCGAGGGGCAGAAAGTCCTGGGGCTCGGCCGCCGATGAGCTTCGAGACGATTTGGTTCATCCGAGCCGCCCTCATCTACCTCGGAGTCGGCGTCGTTCTCGGCCTGACCATGGCGATCCATCCCAACTGGATGCTGTACATCAAGCCTGCCCATGCCCACCTCAACCTACTCGGCTTCATGGCCATGTTCGTCTACGGTATCGCCTACCACGTCCTTCCCCGCTTCCGGGGCAAGCTGCTCTACAGCCCGAAGCTCGCGCGCATGCACCTGATCCTGGCCAACGTCGGCCTGGTCGGCATGGCCTCCGCTTTCGGCCTGCGCTTCACCTTGGGAACCGCCGGAACCTGGGCCCTCGCGGCCTTCGGCACGCTGGAGGTCGTCGCGGTCGGCATGTTCATCGTCAACGCCTGGAAAACCCTCGAATGAAAGGAGCCCCCATGGAGACCAAAGCCCTCGCTGAAATGACCGTCGGCCAGATCATCCAGAAGCTTCCCGGCGCGATCGCCATCCTCAACCTCTACTTGATCGATACCTGCTGCGGCGAGCACCAAAGCCTGGCCCTGGCCGCCAAGGATGCCAACGCCTCGCTCGATGCGATTCTCGCCGATCTCGACCGTCTGGAGGAAGCCCATGCCTGAGATTTCACAAACCTATTCGGTCGCTGCCAACGCGCGCTTCTCGCCCGCACGACCCGTCACGCAGCTGCTACATGATTCCCCCAACGCCCGCCTGGTCATCTTCGGCCTGGAGGCCGGCCAGGAGGTCCATGCCCACGTGAGCTCCTCCGAGGTCTTCATGCATGTCGTCGAAGGCCAGGGAGACGTCCTGGTCGGCGAGACGCGTCACCCCGCCAAGGCGGGTGACCTCTTCGTCTGCGCCCCTCACGTGCCTCACGGATTCCGGGCCGAAAGCCGCATGATCGTGCTCGCGACCATCACCCCGCGCCCCTAGTCAGTCTTCCGCTAGAGGAACATATCCCCCTCGGCTTTTGGCCGAGGGGGATATTCTTAGAAAGCAACCTGAGTATGCAACGCGAGGGTGTTGCGCGTGCTGGTGACCCCCGCACTCGTCTCCTGGGCGACCTGGTCGCTGAGTACCAGGGTAACGCCCGGGGTGGGCTTCATGCTGAAGCCCACGAGCCCCTGGAGCGTATCGGCCGGTCCGGCAACCGGTGCGCTCGAGAGATCGGTGTCGAGCAGGTCGACCCGAGCGATCAGCTCCGGAGACGGAAGCAAAGGCAAGGGAAGGCCCAGCACCGTGAAGGCGCTGAGAATCTGTCCGGTGACCGCTGCTCCGTTCGTCGGCTGGGTCACCATGCGCGTCGCCTCGGCGGCGACCCGGAAGTTCGGCGTCCGGTAGCCGACAAAGGCCGCATAGCGATCCGCCTGGGCAAGAGCCGGATTGTCACCCCGGTAGCCGAGCGCCGCCAGCGTCAGGCCCGGAAGTGGCTCCGCGGTGAGTCCCGCCGTGTAGGCCTTCTTCCCGTTGTTCTCGCCCGCCCGGAAGCCCGCCCCGTTATCCACCTGAGCCAGGTATCCCAGAGGCCCGAGATTGCCGGTGGCCTTGAGGCCGAGGTCGAACGCGGGGATGTAGCCGGCGTTGAAAATTGGGAAGTACTGGAAGCCGAGCATCCGGTATCCCCAGAAGCCAGACTCCAACTCGAACCACGGGTTGGCCAGCATCCCCATCTGGAGATTGAGATTGGGAACCAGGCCGTTCGCCTGGATATAGGCAGATTGCAGCAGCGCATCGTACGGCTCGGTGCGGGTCGTCCCCACCCCATTGTTCACCCCCGAGACGAAGATCAAGGGCGCGGCGTTGTAGGTGATCGTTCCGGAAAAGATTTCGTTGAAGCGTGCCTTGCCGGTGAGGAAGGCCCGCGTCACGTTGAAGGCGGCCGCGCGTCCGTCCGTCGGGGCGCTGAAATCGGTATAGAGCAACCCTGAGACCGAGGCCTGGGCCTGGGCGCCCGCCGGAGCGGCGGCTAGCAGGCCGGAGAGCACGGCAAAAGCGGCAATTTGGGTGAGTCTGCGGGACATCACGTCATCCTCGAATAGTGTGGGAACCCAAAAAGTCTACTCCTCCCGACTCGCCGACGAATCCGTACAACACACGGATCTGCAGCGCCATGTCACGATTTCAGCCCATCTACCCGCCGAAAGGCGGGTCTCGGGAACGAACGCAGGTTCGTTCGGGGTTTGATTCCGGGAACGCATGGGGGTGAGGCTAGTGAGCTTCGATACCGGCAGGAATCGGGACCTGCGGCAGGTTGAACCAGAAGGTCGACCCAAGGCCTACCTCGCTCGTGACGCCGATCTTGCCCCCGTGCTCCTCGACGGCGAACTTACAGAACGCCAGGCCCAGCCCAAAGCCGTGCTCGGGGCGCTCCTTGCGGCGGCGGATGTGGAAGTACTTGTCGAAGATGCGATCCAGCTCGCCGGGAGGGATGCCCGGGCCGGTGTCGGCGATCTCGAAGCGGATCATGTCGTCCTGGCGCCAGGCCCGCAGGGTGACCGAGCCAGCGGCGGTGAACTTCAAGGCGTTGCTCACGAGGTTGGCGAGCACCCGCTTGATGATGCGGCGATCCGCCATGAGCCTCGGCACGTCCGCTGACAGCTCCAGGACGAGCTCAAGGCCCTTGTCCTGCGCCACCAGCCGGGTCTCGGCGACGACTTCCTCCAGCAGATCCAGAGCCGGCAAGGGCTCCGGCGCCACGGCCATGCCCGACTCGACCCGGTGGAACTCGACGAGCTCCTCGATCATCTTGGACAAACCCTGGATCTGATCGCGGGCCAAGCCGACGAGTTGCTTGGCGTCGGTCTCCGGGAGATTCTGGGTGAGGATCAGGTTGAGGGCGATCCCGATGCCCTCCAGGGGGCTTCTCAGGTCGTGGACCAGCATCGACGCGAGGTCCTGGCGCAACTGCTGGAGATCGCGCTCGGCCTTGCGCGTGCGGATCACCGAGCGAATCCGGACCAGCAGCTCTTCGGTATTGATGGGCTTGGTCAGGTACTCGTCGGCGCCCAGGCCGAGGCCTCGCTCGACGCTATTGGGCTGCAGGTAGGTGGCCGTCAGGATGATCACGGGGATGTCGCGGGTGCGGCTGTCCGCCTTCAGCGCCTCGAGCATCGCGAAACCGTCCATGATGGGCATTTCGAGGTCGAGGAGGATGAGGTCGGGGCGCTCCGCCTGGGCGACCGTGAGCCCTTGCAGGCCGTCCGTGGCCGTCAGGCAGCCCAGTCCGCGGGCTTCCAGGACCATCTTCAGGAGAATCAGGTTGTCATCGTGATCATCGACTACCAGAACCCGGATCTCAGGAGTGGACACGACTCATGACCTCTACAATCTGGACCAGAAAGGTGCCGACCTCGATGGGCTTGGTGATGTAACCGTCGAACCCGGCGGCCATGGCGCGCTCCGAGTCCCCCGCCATGGCATGCGCAGTCAGGGCGATGATGGGGACGGTGGAGGCCGCCTTGATGGTGCGGGTCGCCCCCCAGCCGTCGATGTCGCCCGGCAAGGAGAGATCCATGAGGATGAGCTCGAAGTCCTGGTTCTGGGCCTTGGCGATCGCCTCTTCGCCCGTGATGGCTTCGGTGACCACCCAGCCTCCGAAGCGAAGCAGGTCGCCGGCCAGTTTGCGGTTATCCTCGACGTCCTCGACCAGCAAGACCCGCCGCATCAATTGGCCTCCACGGGCAGGGATTCCAGCGGCAGCATGACGGTGAAAACCGAGCCCTCGCCGGGAGCGCTCTTGACCGTCAGCTCGCCGCCCAGCAGGGCCGACATGCGCAGGCAAATCGGAAGCCCGAGGCCGGTGCCGCCCACCTTGCGAGTGGTCGAGGAGTCGACCTGGTAGAATTCGTCGAAGACCCGATTCAGGTCCTCCGGGGCGATGCCGATGCCCGTGTCGCTGACGGTGATGATCCAGTGCTCGTCGGTCTTGCGCGACACCATCCGGATCTCGCCGCGGTCGGTGAAGTTGATGGCGTTGGTCAAGAGATTCAAGACGATCTGGCGAATCTTGGTCGGGTCGCTCTTGACGGTGAGCGGGCTCTCCTCGAGGTCGTGAGCTAAGGAATGGCCCTTCTTGCGGGCGAGCGGCTCGACGGCGGAAAGCACCTGCATGAGAATCTCGCGGGGGGCGCAGGGCTCGATTCGAACGGGCATGCGCGATGCCTCGATCTTGGAGATGTCGAGCACGTCGTTGATGAGCGCGAGCAAGTGCTTGCCGTTGCGCAGAACCCGCTCCAGGCCGTCCTGCTGCTGATCGTTGAGCGGGCCGTAGAACTGGTTGAGCAGCATGTCGGAGAACCCGATGATGGAGTTGAGCGGCGTGCGCAACTCGTGGCTCATCTTGGCAAGGAACTCGGACTTGAGGCGGTTGGCGTTCTGGAGTTCGTCATTCTTGCGGGCCAGCTCGGCCGTACGCGACTCCACCTGGGCTTCCAGGTTCGACTTGGCATCCTTGAGCTGCTGGTAAAGCCGCGCGTTCTCGACGGCGATGCCGCCTTGGCGGGCCAGCGACAGGAAGATCTGCTCGTCCTCCTCCGTGAACTCCGTCCCGTCCAGCTTGTCGCTCGCCATCAGGAGGCCGATGGATTGGCCGCTGCGATCCAGAAGGGGCACGCCCATGATCTTTTGAATAGGGATGTGGTTGGCGGGAGTTCCCGTGCGACGCGGATAGGTCGCGATGTCCGCGAGCCTTACCGGCACTCCGCCGAAGAAGATATCCGAGATCAGCCCGCGGCCGAGGGGGATCATGAAGTGGCCGTCACCGGGATCGCGGTGATCCGCGCGATTATGGTACGAGAAGGCGGCGGATTCAAGGCTGGTCAGCGCCTCGTTGACGTGGTAGATGATGGCCGCGTTGGCGTTCACCAGCGTACGGGCTGCATCGACGATTACCTGGAAGATCTTGTCGAGATCGGATTCCGCAGTAATCGCCATGGCGATGGCGTTGAGGGCCTCGTTGAGGAGTTGGTAGCGTTTTTCCGGGCTGGCCGGCGGCTGGGTCTGGTACTCGCGCATCAGCGCCATTATATCCTCGTACCAGCCTCGTTGTGTGACTTCTCTCAAGCCGAACACTCCAACGATTTCTTAAGTTTCAATATGCGCCCGCCTTAGCTTACCGGGGCGCGTCGGGACTGCCTAACGTAGTTTTTACGGATTCTCCGCAATCCGGTCCCAGGCCCAACCGAGCACCGCCGCGTGCAAGCGGGCATGCAGCATCACGTCCAGGTGGCCTACCTGGCGCAAAACCTCCAGCGTGACGTCGGCACCGCGGGCGCGAGTGGCGTCGACCCAGCGTTGCGTGTCGGCGAGCCGCGCCACCGCGTCCCGTCGTCCCTGAACCAGCAGGATCGGGAAATCCGGCCGAAACGTGCTCCATGGCCGGTTGAGGACGGCCGCGACCGCGTCGAGGTAGACCGGGCGATCGCTCCGGACGGGGAAATCGTCCCGGCGAAAGCCGCCGAAGGCGGGAAAGACCTCCCGCCAGCTCTCGACGTAGCGCCGATAGCGGAGCATCGCGGGCGAGAGCAAGGAGGGGAACTCCCCGAAAACGCTTTGGAGGCCAAGCTGAAACTGGGTGGGCATGCCGATCCCGATGACGCCCGCAGGGCGCAGGTCGGCCTCTGCGGCCGCGCGCAAGGCAAGCGCTCCGCCCAGGCTGTTACCCACCAAGAGCCAGGGGCGATCGCCATGGGGAGACAGGGTTCTGGCTTGCATGATGGCCTCGGCGACGTCCGAGACGACGCGGTCCACCTCGAAGACCGAGGTATTCCCGCGGCCATGCCCCGGCAGGTCCAGCGAGAGGACCTGGAAGCCCATGCGCTGGGCGGCCTCGAAGAAGGGGGCAAAGGAGTAGCTTCGGTCGTTTCCCGCCCCATGGGCGAGGACCAGGGTGCCTCGTGGAGCGGGCGGCGTGAGCAGGAGGGCCGTGCTGGAACCCGTCCGTAGGTTGAGCGCGAGGTTCATGCGCTCCATGCTAGGGCGTGGTCGGATTTGTCACTACCGTAGTTTACTCGGATGCTTGTAACGGACCTTTTCCGCTAGATTGTCCCCTGGACGATCGTGTTCGCGTCACCATGCAGCAAGGAGTTTCCGATGATTAGATCCCTCTGGGCCCTCGCCGTCGGCGCGGCGATTTTCGGTGCGTTCGTGGCGCCGGCCTCCGCGAACCCGGCCGAGCTCGCCACCTGCGCCGCTTGCCATGACCTCTCCCCCGCCAAGAAACAAGTGGTGGGCTCCCCGCTCTTCGCCATCTACGGCAAGAAGCCGGGCATCGAGGGAACCGGTTTCGCCAAATGGGACAAGGCCAGCCTCGACAAGTGGCTGAAGAGCCCCAGTGCCGTGAAGCCCGGCACCTCCATGATGTTCATGGTCAAGAACGATGCCCAGCGCGCCAAGATCATCGAGGCCTTGGCCGAACTCAAGTAAGCTCATCCCGCCAGGCGAGGCCCCGAGGAAGCATCCGCTTCCTCGGGGCCTTCCTCATGACGTCGATTTGCCGCGAAACTAAGCTCCCTCATAGAATCCCGCCCACGGCTCCGCTAGACTCCAGCGAAACGTTCGCATGCGCCCCGCCCTATCAAGGAGCCAATTGATGCTTTCCAAGTCTCAAGCGCGCGCGTTCTTCGTCGGAGGAACCTTCCTCTTCTCGGCCATCTTTCTCTGGCTGACCGTCGATACGCTGCGTCAAATCCCCAAGCAATCCAAGGTCGAGAACATGACCGAAGCGGTCGTTCGCGGCAAGCATCTCTTCGACAAGAACAACTGTATGGGCTGCCATACCATCCTCGGCGAAGGGGCCTATTACGCCCCCGAGCTCACCAAGGTCTACGAACGCCGGGGTCCCGACTGGATGAAACTCTTCCTCAAGGACCCGCAGGCCATGTATCCCGGTGAGCGGAAGATGACGCAGTACCACCTCCAGGATCAGGAAATCGACGATCTGGTCGCCTTCTTCAAGTGGATCGGCGAGATCGACCTCAACGGCTTCCCTGCCAAGCCCGACCTGGCTCCGGCTGCCGCTGCCGCCCCGGCCGCGGCCTCCGGCCAGACCTCGCAAACTGCCGCCGCCGTGAGCAAGCCCGCGATGCTATCGAGCGTCTGCATGGGCTGCCACACGGTCGAAGGCCAAGGAGGCAAGGTGGGTCCCAGCCTCGATGGCGTCGGCTCCCGCATGACCGAGGCCGAGATCGCCGCCTTCATCGGAGATCCCCAGAAGATCCGCCCCGGGACCGCCATGCCCAACTTGGGCCTCAGTGACCCCGTGAAGAACGAACTGGCCAGCTACCTGGCCGGAATGCGCTAGGAGGCCTCCGCATGACCCTCAAGTTCGAATCCCAAAAGGTCGCCTACTGGTTCTTCCTGTCGGCCATCCTGCTCTTGGCGCTCCAGATCGTCTACGGCTTCATCATGGGCTTCGCCCACATGGGCTACGACGTCCTGCATAACTGGATCCCCTTCAATACCGCCCGCGCGGTCCATACCAACCTGCTCGTCGTCTGGCTCCTGCTGGGCTTCATGGGCGCAGCCTACTTCATCATCCCCGAGGAGGCCGACCGTGAGCTCTTCTCGGTGCCCCTCGCCTACATCCAGCTCGTGAGCTTCCTGATCGTCGGCGTCCTCGCGCTCGCCGGCTATCACATGAACATCTGGGAGGGCCGGAAGTTCCTGGAGATCCCGCGCCCCCTCGATTACCTGGTCGTGGTCAACGTCCTGATGTTCCTCTTCAACACCGGCATGACCATCTGGAAGGCCCCGCGCTTCTCGACCACGGGCATCGTCCTCTACGGCGGCCTCTTCTCGGCGGCCCTGCTGTACCTGCCCGGCATGATCACCTTCGACCACCAGACCCTCGACTCCTACTTCCGCTGGTGGGTCGTCCACCTCTGGGTGGAAGGCGTCTGGGAGCTCATCATGGGCGGCATGCTCGCCTACCTCCTGATCAAGCTCACGGGCATCGACCGGGAAATCATCGAGAAGTGGCTCTACGTGATCGTCGGCATCACCTTCCTCTCGGGCATCCTCGGCACCGGTCACCACTACTACTTCATCGGCGCCCCCAAGTATTGGCTGATGGTCGGCGGAATCTTCGGCGCCCTCGAGCCTTTGGCCTTCCTCGGCATGGCCCTCTGGGCCCTCACCATGGCCAAGAAGGGTGGAGCCAACCACCCCAACAAGGCCGCTCTCGCTTGGAGCCTCGGCTGCGCCGTGATGTCCTTCGTCGGTGCCGGTTTCCTCGGCTTCGCGCACACCCTTCCCCAGGTCAACGTCTGGACCCACGGCACCCTCGTGACGGCCATGCACGGCCACTTGGCCTTCTGGGGCGCCTACGCGATGATCGTCCTCGGCATCATCACCTACGCCATGCCCATCCTGACCGGCCGCAAGCTCTACGATTCCCCCCTCGAAAAATGGTCCTTCTGGTCGGCCAACTCCGGCATGGTGGCGATGACCCTCGCCTTCGCCGTCGCCGGCATCACCCAGGTCTACCTCGAGCGCAAGGCCGGCATGGACTTCCTGCTGGTTCAAAAGGAGCTGCACCCGCATTTCCTGGGCTTGGTCCTCGCCGCCTCGCTCTTTGCCTTCGGCATCCTGGCCTTCATCGTCCAGTTCTTCCGCTACGGCATGCCCGTGGCGAGCCCCAAGCCGCGTCCGCATGGCACGCTCTCGGGCTCGGAAGCGCTAAACTCCTAAGCCCTCGGGCCGGCTCTACTCAGAGCCGGCCCTCATATTGATGGAGGGACCATGACCGTCCAATCCGCCCCCTATTACCGCGAAATCGACCACGAAGTCTCCACTGCCGAGCTGGCGTGGCGGGAAAACCTCCCCTTGCTCCTCAAGGGACCGACCGGCTGCGGCAAGACCCGCTTTGTCGAGCATATGGCTGCGCGTCTCGGCCGCTCGCTCATCACCATCGCCTGCAACGAGGACACGACGGCCGCCGACTTGCTCGGTCGTCACCTGATCATCGGGGGCGATACCGTCTGGATGGACGGTCCCCTCACGCGCGCCGTCCGCGAGGGCGCCATCGTCTACCTCGACGAGTTCCTGGAGGCCCGCGCCGACACGCTCGTGGTCATCCACTCCCTGACCGACCACCGGCGTCGGCTGGTGCTCGATCGCCTCAACGAAGAATTGGTCGCCCCTCCCGAGTTCATGCTGATCGTCTCCTACAACCCCGGCTACCAGCAGGGCTTCAAGGAACTCAAACCCTCGACTCGTCAGCGCTTCCTGGCTATCGACTTCACCTACCCCGAGCCCGAGGTCGAGCAGGAAATCGTCGTGGCCGAGTCCGGCGTCGCCGCCGATCGCGCCAAGCAACTGGTCAAGCTCGCCGGCAAGATCCGCAACCTCAAGCACCTGGGCCTCAGCGAGGCGCCCTCCACCCGGCTCTTGGTTGGAGCCGCCAAGCTCATGCAGGCGGGCATGCTGCCCCGCCTCGCCTGCAAAGTCGCCGTGGTCAACGCCCTCAGCGACGATCCCGAGATCCTCGACTCCCTGCAAGACCTCGCCAACCTGCACTTCTAGCCATGATCGAGCGCAATTCCTCCCCGAAGGCCCCCAGGCCCCCCGCCAAGCCGAGCTTCCGCCCCGAGGACGCCGCAGCTGCCGGTCTGGGCAAGATCCTGGACTTTGACCTCCAGTTCCTGATCTGGCAAGGAGTCTCCAAGGCCTTGAAATGGGTCTCTCGGGATCCCGCCGAGCGGCGCCGTCAGCAGGCGACCGTTTCGCTCGACGGCCCTCGCGAGCGTCTTCAGACCTTGGCCCGAGGCCTCTCGGGCCTGCCGCTGATCGTCCGGCCTACTCCTTCCCTTCCCGGGACCGATGGGCATCACCTGCTCTTGCCGCGCGAAGCCGCATGGTTCGAAGCAGAGGCCGACAACCGGCGCGTGCTGCTTCTGTTGACCGTGATCCTGGCTGAGGTCGCACGCTTGGGACTCGGGGGCGATCGCCCCCTACCGGCCGACCCGGCCTCCTGGGCCGAAGGCGTGCTATCGAGCTATCCGGGCCTGCACGAAGCGCTCACGCTCCACCGCGAGGCCGAGTCCCGGCGCCTCGCCCAGGACCCGCAGGCCGAGCCCGCACTCGCGTTCCGTTTCCTCGAGCGCCAAGCGGGCCTGATCGCGCCCGGAGACGCCTCCTCCGAGACCCCCGAAGCCATCGACGGCAGCGAGGCCGAAGCCCCGCTCCAGGAATCCGTCTCGCGGACCACCGTCGACCAGGAGGACCAAGAGGCCAATACCCTCATGCATAACTTCGAGAAGGTCGAGACCCTCGATGAGTACCGGGGCTTGGCCCGCGACTTCGACGCCGAGGATCAGCTCAACGACCAGCTGGAAGCCATGCAGGAGCTGAAGCTGACCGAGGTCATCCGGGTCGATGAGACGGTGCACGCGGTTTATCAGGCCGAGCTCTTGATGGTCGACGGCATCGGCGACGTGGGCGCCTCCGCGTCGGGCGGGGTTCCCTACGACGAATGGGATCCTGCCAAGCGGGCCTACCGGAAAGCCTGGTGCCGGGTCTATCCCGGCATGGCGGAGGCGCGGGATCCCGAGTGGGCTGCCGAGCGCTTGCCGGAACTCACCGAGACCATCCGCCGGCTCCGTAAGTCCCTCGAACGGGTCATCAGCGCGACCGAGCAGGTCCGCCGCCAGAAGGACGGCCCCGAGCTCGACCTCGACGCCGCCATCGATAATCGGGTCCGGATGCGGCTCTCGCAGGCGCCGCTGGAGCATGTCTACCGCGATCGCCGCCGCCGCCGGCGCGACCTCGCCGTGTTGGTTCTGGTGGACCTGAGCCTCTCCACCGACGCCCAGGTCGAAGGCCGGCGCGTCCTGGATGTTTCCAAGGACTCGCTCTTGGTGATGGCCGAGGTCTTCGCTCACTACGGAGATCAGGTCGAGGTGGCGGGCTTCTATAGCCAGACCCGCAACCAGGTCCACTATCAGACGCTCAAACGCTTCGAGGATCCCTGGGCTCCCCTCAAGGCCGCCATTGGAGGCTTGACCCCAGCCGGCTACACCCGCATTGGCCCGGCGCTCCGGCATGGCACCCGGCAATTGCTGCGAGCCAAGGCCAAGCACCGGGTGCTACTCGTCCTGAGCGACGGCAAGCCCAGCGACTATGACCGCTACGAGGGGCGATACGGCATCGGAGACATCCGCCAGGCCATCCGAGAGGCGGAGAGCCGGGGAGTGCACGTCCATGCCCTGGCCATCGATTCGCAGGCTCGCGACTATCTGCCTCAGATGCTGGGACGCCAGCGCTTCGCCATCCTGAGGCATCCCGGCGACCTGCCGGAGGCGCTGGGAAGCTTCTTTATGGAACTGTTGAAGCGCTAGTCGGGAGCGCGAAGGGCGCGCTCTCCCTTCGATTGACACGCATCGAGGCCCGGTATCCAGGGAAACTACTGAGTTGGAACCCTGCGATTTACAAGCATTTACAGTCGGTACGTAGTTTCCCCTGATTAACAGTTCCGGCGGTTGCGCTACCCTGAGGTAGCTCATAGTGTACCTCGCAGGCAAATCTTAGGCTGGGTTTTTTCACTGTCGACAGGGCGGGCCCAGTCTGCCAACCCATGAGAGCCGCAAGGTACCACCGTTTTTTCGGAGGATGTATGCAAGTCGAAACCCAAGCGACGACGCTGGCAGCCCCGAACTACGACGAGGAGATCGTCAAGAAGTTTGCGATCGCCGCGCTCGTCTTCGGGGTCATCGGCATGTTCGTCGGCGTCTGGATCGCCGCCCAGCTCGCCTATCCTGCACTGAATTTTGGTATTCCCGAACTCTCGTTCGGGCGCCTCCGACCGCTTCATACGAACGCGGTCATCTTCGCCTTTGGCGGCAACATGCTTTTCGCTGCCGGTTACTACATCGTGCAGCGCACCTGCCAGACCCGCCTTTGGAACGATTTCCTCTCCAACTTCACCTTCTGGGGTTGGCAGGCGGTCCTGATTGGCGCGGTCGTCACCCTGCCCCTGGGCCTCACCAGCACGCATGAGTACGCCGAGCTCATCTGGCCCCTCGACATCCTGATCGCCCTCGTCTGGGTGGCCTACGGGGTCAACTTCTTCGGCACGCTCGCGACCCGCAAGGTCTCGCATATCTACGTGGCGAACTGGTTCACGGCGGCGCTGATCATCACGGTGGCCATCCTCCACATCTTCCGGAGCATCCAGCTTCCCTACTCGCTGACCCATGCCATCCCCGCCTACTCGGGCGTGCAGGATGCCATGGTGCAGTGGTGGTACGGGCATAACGCGGTGGGCTTCTTCCTGACCGCGGGCTTCCTGGCCCTGATGTACTACTTCCTGCCCAAGCAGGCGAATCGGCCCGTCTACTCGTACCGGCTCTCGATCGTTCACTTCTGGGGCCTGATCTTCATCTACGTCTGGGCCGGTCCTCACCACCTGCTCTTCACCTCGCTTCCCGAGTGGACTCAGACCATCGGCATGGCCTTCTCGGTCGTCCTCTGGGTCCCTTCCTGGGGCGGCATGTTCAACGGTCTCATGACCCTGAAGGGCGCCTGGCACAAGCTTCGCACCGATCCGATCATCAAGTTCATGATCGTGGCCGTCACCTTCTACGGCATGTCGACCTTCGAAGGGCCGATGATGTCGATCCGTGCGGTCCACCAGCTCTCGCACTACACCGACTGGGTCATCGGTCACGTCCACTCGGGCGCGCTCGGCTGGGTCGCCATGATCTCGATCGGTTCGCTCTACTACCTTTTCCCCCGCCTCTTCAAGAAGGACGCGATCTTCAGCACCAAGCTGATCAACGTCCACTTCTGGATGCACACCCTGGGCCTCGTGCTTTACGTCGCCGCGATGTGGGTCTCGGGCATCACCCAGGGCCTCATGTGGCGTGCGGTGAACGCCGATGGTTCGCTGACCTACTCCTTCGCCGAGTCGGTGGCTGCGATGATGCCTTACTACACCATCCGCATGGTGGGCGGCATCCTGATCGTCGTCGGCATGCTCATCATGGCCTACAACGTCTACAAGACCGCCAAGTTGCCGGACGCGAAGCCCTCCCTCGAGCCCAAGCTCGCGGTGCAGTAAGGAAGGTCGGGTCATGAAACACGAAAAGCTCGAAAAGAACAGCTTCCTCTTGGGGGTCTTCATCACCGTGGTGGTCTCCATCGGCGGCCTCATCGAAATCGTTCCCCTCTACTTCCTGAAGGACACGGTTCCTCCCCTCGAAGGTGTGAAGCCCTACGAGCCCTTGGCTCTCAAGGGCATGGACATCTACATCCGGGAAGGCTGCGTCTCCTGCCATACCCAGCAGTTGCGTCCCTTCCGTGCGGAGACCGAGCGTTACGGCTCGTACTCCAAGGCGGCCGAGTCGATGTACGACTTCCCGCACCTCTGGGGCTCCAAGCGGACGGGTCCGGACCTGGCCCGCGTCGGCGGCAAGTACCCCGACTCCTGGCACGTCCAGCACATGCGCGACCCGCAGAGCATGGTGCCCGAGTCGGTCATGCCGAAGTACCCCTGGCTCGAGAAGCGCGCGCTCGACGGCTCGGACGTCCAGGCCAAGATGCAGACGCTTCAGAAGGTCGGCGTTCCCTACACGGACGCGCAGATTGCCGAGGCTCCGGCTCAGGTTGCCGACAAGACCGAGCTCGATGCGCTGATCGCCTATCTGCAAGGGCTTGGAACCGCGGTGAAGGAGTAGGCCATGGACTTCGACTCGTTCGTCGCCACGACCAAGATCGTCGCCCTGCTGCTCTTCGTCGTCATCTTCACGGGGGCTTGCATCTGGGCCTTGGCCGGGAAGAAATCCGAGTTTGAACGCTTCAGCCACATCCCCTTCCAAGAAGACTAAGGGAGACGTCACATGTCCGAAGATCGCGAAATCCACGTCTTCGATGGAATCGAAGAACACGATAACCCCCCACCCGCTTGGTTCAACCTGCTCTTCGTGGGCACCATCGTCTGGGCGCTGATTTACATCGCCTTGATGCCCGGTATCGGTCCCGGCCTCCTCGGCTGGAGCCAGTACAAGCGGTACGACGCCGAGGTCGCCGCGGCCAAGGAGCACTACGCTCAGGTCGCTCCGCCGACGGTCGACCTCGCCGCTGCGCTCAACGACCCGGCGATGATCGCCGATGGCCAGCAGATCTACGCCAGCAACTGCGCGGCCTGCCACGGCCCCGAAGCGAAGGGCGCCATCGGTCCCGACCTGACCGACAAGAATTGGCTCTACGGCGGCACGGCCGAGGAGATCGTCCATACGGTCACCAAGGGCGCGCCCAAGGGCATGCCCGCCTGGGAATCCCAGCTGGGCGCCGCGAACATCACCAAGGTATCGGCGTTCGTCCATAGCTTGGGAGGAGGCCTCTAAATGATTGACCTGGCCGTCGTCTTCGCAACCGGCTTCCTGGGAAGCGCGCATTGCGTGGGAATGTGCGGCCCCCTGGTTGCCTCTTGCGCCCGCGCTGGAGGCCTCCAGGGATCCCTGGCTCGCCAAGCGACCTTCCACTCCGGAAGGCTCACGGGTTACGCCGCGCTTGGCGCGCTCGCGGGCATCATCGGATCCTTTTTCCGGATGGAGGGCCCTTGGGCCCTCCTCTCGGTTATCGCCGGAATTCTCGCCGGCTTCGTGATGGTCGGGCTCGCCCTCGAGCAGCTCAACATCCTCCCGAAGCTCGGTCTTCGACCGCCCTCGCTTCCCATCGCCAAGCTCCTCGCCAATCCGAGGCCCTGGGCCTCGTTCCCCGTGGGCCTCGCCCTGGGCCTCATGCCCTGCGGCATGCTCTATGCCGTCGTGGCTTACGCCGCGGCGACCGGCTCGCCCCTCAAGGGCGCCCTCGTCATGGCCCTCTTTTGGCTAGGAAACCTGTTGCCCCTCGTGGCCTTTGGTCTGGCCTCCCAGTTCGCCTGGGGCCGACTGCGTGGCCACGCCGCAAAATTCGCGGCCATCGCCATCCTCATCCTCGGGGTTCACACCATCGTCGATCGGGGCATGGCCCTGGTTCCCGCTGCAAATGCCCAGCAGGACCACTCTTCCTGCCATCCGTCGGAGGTGCTCCATGAGCCCGGACACTCACACTGAAAACC
>RCUQ01000036.1_pt1 | contig 184322 bp, 190 predicted proteins | sample 2166351 | NCBI WGS metagenome assembly RCUQ01 (sample SAMN09932597, study PRJNA488358) | compost metagenome | feature: garden; material: soil; isolation source: compost soil in acetonitrile-enriched culture | place: Germany: Experimental Botanical Garden Goettingen | collected 2016-01-27 | reverse complement strand
CTGATAGGGTTCGATATAGGACGGGTGGTTGTGGCTCTCCATCTTGAAGACGACGACATCGCCATCATCGATATCGACGACGCCGGCGTTTTCGCCCGGTCCCTGGATGACGCGACGGCCCTTGGTGGGCAGCGTGCGCAGCCACTTCTTGGAAGACTTGTAGGAGCAGTGCTCGTTCCACATGGCAGAGAAAATGCCAAGCTCGGTGAAGCTCGGTTCGCGTCCGATCAGATCAAGGATGCGCTGGTACTCATCCGGCTTGAGGCCGTGAGAGGCGATGAGTTCCGGGGTGATCTGGCGGGAATTGGAGATCGTCATCTTTTATCCTGGAATGGCTGCCGGTCGGGGGCTTTTGGCGCCTCTTTAACCTAACTATCGCGCGAGTGCGACAGGAAAATCGGCCCGGCCGGATGAAGGCCGGGGTCGGCCCGGCCGGATGAAGGCCGGGGATTGCTACGTGCTATGTTTCGAAATCGCAGATGGTTGCTTCTAGGCGAGGCTGTCATAACCGCCGGAGCCATTGTCCAGCAGGCTTCGCACGATCCTGAGGCCATCATTGACTTCCTGCCTGGAGCTTGGCGAGGAAAAGCCAATGCGGACGCGATGGATTATCTTTTCCGACCTGCCTGCCTTGAATTCCGCTTCGTCGTCGAGCAACAGGCCGTCGGCATAAGCGGCGTTCTTGAATGTGGCGGAGAGCCAGGGATCCGGCAGCTTAAGCCAGAGGAAGGGAATGTCGGGATTGGAGTTGAGGTCGTAACCGGCGAGAATTTCGCGGGCCATGGCTTCACGGGCGTTGATCTCCGCGCGACAGCGCTCCCAGATCACATCGGCCGCGCCGCTGAGTACGAGGCGGGCACTCAGTTCGGCGAGAAGGAAAGGCATCCCGCCCGTCGTCATCTTGTGCGCGACCCGTACACGCTGGGCTAAGTGAGGCGGGCAGGCGACCCAGCCGCCGCGGATGCCGGCGGATACCGATTTCGACAGGCCATCAACAACGAATGTCCGCTCCGGTGCGAGCGTCGCGATCAGCGGAATGTCTCCCTTGTCCATGGCGCCGTAAAGATTGTCCTCGATCAGCCAGACATTGTATTTGCGTGCGATGGCAGCGATGGCTTCTCTCCGCTCGAGCGGCATGGTTGCCAAGGTCGGGTTCTGCACCGAGGACATGAAGAAGGCGATCTTCGGATGCTCCTGCACGCAGGCTCGCTCGAAATCGTCGGGAATGACGCCGTGTGCGTCCGAATTGACCAGCGATATTCGTCGACCGACGAGGCCGGCGGCGCGGCTTACCTGGGAATATGTATGGTGCTCGAAAGCGATCCTGTCTCCCGGATTGGTCAGGACGGCGATGATCGACATGATCCCGGCATGAGCGCCCAGTGTCGGGACAATTGAGTCTGGGGTGGGAGCCCAGTCACCATAGCTCAGCCAGCGAACGCCGGCCTGCTGCCAATGATCCGGCGAGGTGCGGGTGTAGCCTGCAACGTCGTGCGGGCAGTCGCGCATGATTTCTGATGTTATCTCCGCGATTGTCTCGCTTTGGCCGAGATCGGGGGCGGCCGTGCTGTCGAAACGGATCTTGCCCGACGGAGCCTGCAGCGGCCGTGTGCCGGCAATGCTTGTGGATACGGGATATTGATCATCTTGCGCGCCTTCATCGTCGCGCTTCAAGACGTAGGTGCCGCGCCCCACCTCGCCATTGACCAGCCCGCGTTCATGCAGAAGCGAATAGGCGCGGCTGACCGTGCCGATTGTCACCCCAACATCGTAGGCGAGGTTTCGTTGTGGCGGAAGCTTGCTGCCCGACGGCAAGTCACCGGTTTCGATGGCCTTTTCCATCTGGTCGGCCAATCGGGTGTAGAGCGGGCCGGAGCCCTCCTGAAGATCTGGAAGCCATTTTGTCATAGTGACAATGATTACATTGCGGTGCTTTTTGAGTCAATGTATCCACAATTCAGGCAATGCAACGAAACGCCAACAGGTGCGACATGCGCAAGTACGACGAATATCTCGTTACAATCGATACAATTTATCCCGACCGCTACGAGCGTGAAGCCGCTTTTTATGTTGCGGCCGATCTGGTGTCGCAGGCAGCCATGCCTGTTCGCCCGGGTTTCATGGCGGGATTGATCGATGTGCTGCGCAATGTGTCGACACGGCGCGCCGGTCGCAAGGCATTGCTGGACATGGATGAGACCCAGTTGCGGGATATCGGCGTGACGCGTATCGCAGCCAACCGCGAAGCCGCCAGATCACTTTTCCTGATCTGACCATTTAGTCTCGCGGCTCATTGAGATCTGTGGAACCAGGCTTCGTAAGTTGCTGGTTGCCGGATAGATGCCAGCAGGAGCGGTTTCGCCTGTTTTTGACGTGCGAAACCGATGCCTATTCTGCTGAAATTGCTTCGATCAGCAATTGCTGTTGCCGGCGGCCCAGCGCTTGACGTCCGTGCCGATGCGGCCTGCGAGCTGTTCGTCCATCAGCGGGCCGAAGGCGCTGAGGCGCGCAGGTTTGCCCTCCGCCTGGACGACGAGGAGCGGGCGAATGTCGGATGAGCCCTTGCGGGTCAGGAGGATGCGCGGACGTCCCGAGAAGGACGACAGTTCCGGCGCGAAGGCGTAGGACTTGAAGGCAGCGTCGCCTGACTTGAACCAGCAGCGGTTTGCGGCAACAGCAACCTTTTCCATGATGTCCAGCGCCGAAGGGCTGGATTGCACGACAGGTTTTGCCTGGCATGCGGCCAGGACTGCGGCAAGAACGGTTACAGAAATTGCAGTCGAAAAGCGGCAGGCCATCTGCGTGCGTTCCCAAAAATGGCTGATAAAGCAAGCGTCGGCCTTATTGTTGCCGACACCCGTGTTGAGGATCAGGCTGCGATGACGTCCAGCGCGGATGCGAAGATACCGCGACCGTCGCTGCCGCCATGGGCGGCTTCGATCAGGTTTTCCGGATGGGGCATCATGCCAAGAACGTTGCCGCGGGCATTGACGACACCGGCAATATCTTCGATCGCGCCGTTGGGGTTTGTGCCTTCGGCGTAGCGGAAGACGACCTGGCCATTGCCGTTCATCGACTTCAGAGTTTCCTGATCGACGAAATAATTGCCCTCATGGTGCGCGACAGGGCAGCGGATGACCTGGCCCTTTTCATAGGCGCGGGTGAAGTCGGTCTCGGCATTGACGATTTCGAGCTTCACTTCCTTGCAGACGAATTTCAGCGAGGAATTCATCATCAGCGCGCCGGGAAGCAGGCCTGCCTCGACGAGGATCTGGAAGCCGTTGCAGACGCCGAGAACCTTGACGCCCTTTTCCGCCTTTTCCTTGATCGCCTGCATGACCGGCATACGGGCAGCGATTGCGCCGCAGCGCAGGTAGTCGCCGTAGGAGAACCCACCCGGAATGACGATCAGGTCGACGTCATCGGGAATGCTCGTCTCCGTCTGCCAGACGGTGATCGGCGCCTTGCCGGAAATCTTGGTGAGGGCGGCGATCATGTCGCGATCGCGGTTGAGGCCTGGGAGCTGGACGACGGCTGACTTCATGGCTGTGGTTCAAACCTTGCTTGGGCTTCCTGGAACTCCCGCAGTTCCAGGCGGTTTTCGATACGGTCGAGGCGCAACTCATGCCGCGCCAAAGTTGTATTTATGTTGAGAATATCCTGATGCAGTGGAACCATCGTACCTCGCATCGCATTTATCTCTGCTTTCAACTCTCGCTGGCCTAGCTTGAGATCACCCAGGTCTGCATGAATGCGCTTCATAAGTTCATACATGAGTTCACTGGTGACTTCGGCCATCACACGCTCCGCAACCTTTAGTCGATTGCGATAGTGTAGTTCTCAATCACCGTGTTCGCCAGAAGCTTTTCGCACATGGCCTTGAGGTCGGCTTCCGCCTTGGCCTTGTCGGCTGTGTCCAGCTCAAGATCGAAGACCTTGCCCTGGCGGGCCTGGTGAACGCCTTCGAAGCCGAGGCTGCCGAGGGCACCTTCGATGGCCTTGCCCTGGGGGTCGAGAACGCCGTTCTTGAGCGTGACGGTTACACGTGCCTTGATCACTGCAAAATACCCCTGATTACTTGACCAGAACCGGACCCGTTCCGCGGATCGGTTCGTTTTCATTGATGATGCCCAGACGGCGGGCGACTTCGGAATAGGCTTCGAGAAGGCCGCCGAGATCGCGGCGGAAACGATCCTTGTCCATCTTTTCCTTCGTCTCGATGTCCCAGAGGCGGCAGCTATCGGGGGAAATCTCGTCGGCCAAGATGATGCGCATCATATCGCCCTCGTAAAGGCGACCGCATTCGATCTTGAAATCGACGAGCTGGATGCCGACGCCGAGGAAGAGGCCCGAGAGGAAGTCGTTGACGCGGATGGCGAGCGCCATGATGTCGTCAAGCTCGGCCGGATTGGCCCATCCGAAGGCGGTGATATGCTCCTCGGAAACCATCGGGTCGGCGAGCTGGTCAGACTTGTAATAGAACTCGATGATCGAGCGGGGCAGGACGGTGCCTTCCTCGATGCCAAGGCGCTCCGACAGCGAGCCGGCTGCGACATTGCGCACGACGATCTCAAGCGGGATCATCTCGACTTCCTTGATCAGCTGCTCGCGCATGTTCATCCGGCGGATGAAATGGGTCGGGATGCCGATCTTGTTCAGGTGGGTGAACAGGTATTCGGAAATGCGGTTGTTGAGCACGCCCTTGCCGTCGATGACATCATGCTTCTTCTTGTTGAAGGCTGTGGCGTCGTCTTTGAAGAACTGGATCAGCGTGCCGGGCTCGGGTCCTTCATAAAGGATCTTGGCCTTGCCCTCGTAAATACGGCGGCGACGATTCATGGTATTCTTATCTCGTTCTAAGGCGGCCTGAGCGGCTGCAATCATATTTGAAGCGGTCCCATATCGGAAAAGTTTCCTTTTCACAATGCAGACGTCCGCTGGCAGGCGATTTGCCCTGTATTCGGCATGCGAAGAATCACTGCCAACATACTATATCGGTTTGACCGGCTTTTTTCCGGCACCACTGACTTTCCACGGCAGATAGGTTGTCGAACTCCATCTTTCCATAGCGCTGCAATCGGCTGGGTTCCAATCAAGCGTCCTGCGGGGCCTCCAGGGCTACCGATTGCAAAAGGGGGGAATGCTCTTATTTAACTATTCTAATGTTGCCGTGGGAGGAAAACATGAGTGGCATGAGTGATCGTGAAAAGGCGTTCGAAAACAAGTTCGCGCACGATGAGGAGTTGAAATTCAGGGCATTGTCGCGGCGTAACAAACTGGCCGGGCTCTGGGCGGCGGAAATGCTCGGAAGGCCGGACCGGGATGCCTATGCAAGGGAAGTGATCGTTGCGGATTTTGCGGAAGCCGGACATGAGGACGTCTTTCGCAAGCTGAGGCAGGATTTCGATGCAGCCGGGATTGCGGTGTCGGATGCGGAGATACGCATGAAGATGCTCGATCTGCTGACTGAAGCTTCTGCCCAGGTGGAGAACCTGTAGCGCATCAGGCGACGGCCGTGAACCAGACGTAGCGGTTTCGCCCCTGCCGCTTGGCTTCATAAAGCGCGATATCGGAGTTGCGCAGCAACTGGCGTACGTCGATCGCGTCGCCGCGCTGGGAGGCAATGCCGATACTGGCGCCCACGCGACAGCGATGCCCCTCATAGATCATCGGCTCGCGCAGGGCGTCGATCATGCGGGTGGCCACAGATGAGGCCGGCTCCTCGACGGCGCGCAGCTGCGACACAACGACGAATTCGTCGCCGCCGACACGGGCAATGAAGTCATCTTCGCTCAGTGTTCTGCGCAGCGTGCGAGCAGTATGGACCAGCATCGCATCTCCCGCGTCGTGGCCGAGCCGGTCATTGATCTGCTTGAAGCGATCAAGGTCGACATGGAGGATCGCGATGCCTGCCTCGCTACCGCTGTATTGCGTCGCCATCCGGTCGAGCACCTCGTCAAGATAACGGCGGTTCGGGAGCTCGGTCAGGTAATCATGCATGGCACTGTGCTCGATCCGGTCCTTGGCTGCCTCCAGTTCGATGTTTCTGGCTTCGGCCAGAATTCTGGCACGCTCCAGTTCGTGATGCAGGCCGACATCATCGGTGACATCCCAGTTCGCACCAACCGTCATCTTGTGGCCGTTCCCGTCCTGAAAGGTCATGGTGCGCGCGCGAATGATGCGATCGGAGCCATCGCGGAGAACGGCGCGGTACTGATCCGAAAAGCGGTCGCCGTTTTGCATATGTTCATCGACGTTTTTCAAGACACGTTCGCGATCGGCCGGATGCAAAAAGGTTTCCCACAATCCGCCGACCCTGACATCTTCGCGCCGACCGACTCCATAGATGCGATACATGCGGTCGTCCCAGTCGACGACACCGGTTGTGAGGTCACATTCGTAAGTGCCGATGCCTGATATTTCGAGGGCCATGTCCAGGCGTCTTGCCATGCGCGCCGTGGCCTCCTCGGCCTGCTTGCGGGCCGTGATATCCGTATCCGTCCCAACGATGCGCGTCGGCTTGCCGTCGGCGTCCCATTCGACGCAATCGCCGCGGCACTCGATCCAGACCCAATGGCCGTCTTTGTGGCGCTCGCGATATTCAAACACCGTATAGTCCGGATCGCCTTCATTCTGCCGGTCGATGCAGTGGATTACGTGATCCCGATCATCCGGATGGAGGAGATCGAGCCACGCCTGAGTGCTTTCGGGAAGAGGATCCTCCTCGGTCATGCCACGGATCCGCCGCCATGTCGGCGAATAGTATTTCTCTCCGCGTTTCCAATCATGGTCCCAGACGCCTGTCGACGACCCGACGAGCGCCTTGTTCCAACGGCTTTCCCAGATGTCGAGATCCGCAAGCCTTGTCTTCAAAGCCGTTATGTCGACGAACGAGGCTGCGACGAGATAGGGCGTGTCCAGCCCTGTCGGTGCCGGAGCAAGATGGACGAGAGCCCATCGCAGCGTACCGTCCGGCTGCGGCAGGCGCAGTTCCATCTGACCATCAGCGGCAGGCTTACAGCGGCGAAGCCCGGCGAGAAAATCCGAACGGTCTTCGATATCGATCAGATCTGTGAAAAATTCCACCTCGAAGGGGCACCAGTTCGCCTTGAGAGCCTTGTTCGCATGGTGCAGTCGCGCCTGCCAATCGAGCAGTGCTACGGGAAGGGGAATGGCGTCAAAGAGGCCGGTCAGCGAGCCGGCGTCTCTCGAAGGTGATATCGTCGGGCCGGCATAGAAGACTGGTTTGGATGACATCTGTTCGCCTACATTCGCAGGAATTGCGCAATGTTAGTGAATTCGAATTAAGGCAACTTTAAAATTGTCTATCGAAAGCGAAATTACGACGTCGGGTTGTGCGCTGCACATCGCCAGAGGTCAGGCTTTCAGTCGGCTCAGGAACTGGGCAAACACCATTGTGCCTTCCGGCCACGGGCCGTGGCCCGACTCGGAATTGATGTGGCCAGATTCGCCTGCGTCGATCAGGAGCGAACCCCAGGCGTTGGTAATGTCGCCGGCGTGATCATAGGAGCCGAAGGGGTCGTTTCGGCTGGCAATCGTAACGGCGGGAAAAGGAAGCGGATCACGCGGATAAGGGCCGAATGTCATCAGGTGTTTCGGCCTGATCTTGGGGTTCTGCACATCCGGCGGCGCCACGAAGAATGCGCCGGCCACCGGCTTTTTGAAATGCGGGATGGCATGGATCGCCGTCGGAACGCCGAGCGAATGAGCGACCAGCACAACCGGTTTCGTCGAGGCGTTGACCTCCTCGACGAGACGCTGGATCCAGTCTTCCTTTACCGGCTTCGACCATTCGGCCTGTTCCACCCGGCGGGCCGTCGCGAGCTTCTGCTCCCAACGGGTCTGCCAATGGTCAGGACCGGAATTGGTGTAACCGGGGATGATGAGGATATCGGCTTCTGATGCTTTCATGCCGCCTATCTGGGCCTTCCCGATTTCTATATCAAGCTTCGCCGAAGACACGACTGAAAATCGTGTCGACATGCTTGGTGTGATACCCGAGATCGAATTTTTCGCGGATCTCCTCCTCGGAGAGCGCTGCGCGGACTTCTTCGTCAGCAAGCAGTTCTTCAAGGAAGTCTGCACCGCGCTCCCAGACCTTCATCGCATTGCGCTGAACGAGGCGATAGGAGTCTTCGCGCGAAACGCCTGCCTGGGTGAGTGCCAGAAGTACACGCTGGCTCATGACCAAGCCCTTGAACTTGTTCATGTTCTTCAACATGTTCTCAGGGTAGATAACGAGCTTTTCGATGACGCCAGCCAAGCGGTTAAGGGCGAAATCGAGAGTAACGGTCGTGTCCGGGCCAATGGCGCGCTCGACGCTGGAATGGCTGATGTCGCGTTCGTGCCAGAGGGCAACGTTTTCCATTGCCGGAACGACTGACATGCGCACGAGACGGGAAAGGCCGGTGAGGTTCTCGGTAAGCACCGGGTTGCGCTTGTGCGGCATGGCTGACGAACCCTTCTGGCCCGGCGAGAAGAACTCTTCCGCTTCCAGAACTTCAGTGCGCTGCATGTGGCGGATTTCGATCGCAACGTTTTCGATCGAAGAGGCAATGACGCCGAGGATGGCGAAATACATCGCGTGGCGATCGCGCGGAATGACCTGGGTGGAGACCGGCTCCGGCTTCAGGCCCAGGGCTGCTGCGACATGTTCCTCGACGCGCGGGTCGATGTTGGCGAAGGTGCCGACGGCGCCGGAGATGGCGCAGGTGGCGATCTCTTCGCGGGCTTCGAGAAGGCGTGTCTTGTTGCGGTTCATTTCGGCGTAGAAGCGGGCAAAGGTCAGGCCCATCGTCGTCGGTTCGGCATGGATGCCGTGGCTGCGGCCGATGCGGACCGTATCCTTGTGTTCGAAGGCGCGAGCCTTGAGAGCAGCCAGAACACGATCTATGTCTGCAAGCAGAATGTCGGTGGCGCGCACGAGCTGGACGTTGAGCGTCGTGTCGAGCACGTCCGAAGATGTCATGCCCTGGTGGATGAAGCGGCTATCCGGGCCGACGAATTCCGCCAGATGAGTAAGGAAGGCGATGACGTCATGCTTGGTGACGGCTTCGATCTCATCGATGCGGGCGACATCGAATTCGGCCTTGCCGCCCTTTTCCCAGATCGTTTCTGCCGCAGATTTCGGAATGACGCCGATTGCCGCGAGCGCGTCGCAGGCGTGGGCCTCGATTTCGAACCAGATGCGAAACTTTGTTTCCGGCGACCAGATGGCGACCATTTCCGGTCGGGAATAACGGGGGATCATGGGCAGCTCGCTTGCTTGGATAGAATTGCCGCCGCTCTATCAAGAAGAACGGCGAAGCTCAATCTTTTTGGGGCGTTGCCCCGTGTTTAAGGCTTTTCAGGCCTCGGCGGCCTTCAAAAGCGCCGAGATGTTGTCGCGATACGCATTCTTGTTTGCGCCCTTGTAGACCGCCGATCCGGCGACGAAGACATTGGCGCCTGCCTTGCGGGCTGCGCCGATGGTTTCAGCCGTGATGCCTCCGTCGACTTCAATCTCGATAGGTCTGTCACCGATCAGAGACTTGATGCGGGAGATCTTGTCGAGCGCGGATGGAATTAGCTTTTGACCGCCAAAGCCGGGGTTGACGCTCATGACGAGGATGAGGTCGACGTCGTCCAGAACGTCTTCAAGCACCGAGACCGGAGTAGCTGGATTGAGCGTCACGCCAACCTTCTTGCCAAGCGACCGGATCGTCTGCAGCGAACGGTGCAGATGCGGGCCGGCCTCGGCATGGACGGTAATGCCGTCGCATCCGGCCTTGGCGAAGGCTTCGAGATAGGGGTCGACCGGGGCAATCATCAGATGGCAATCGAAGAATGCGTCCGTATAGCGGCGCAGCGACTTGATGACATCGGGACCGAAGGAGATGTTGGGGACGAAATGGCCGTCCATGACATCGAGGTGAACCCAGTCTGCACCGGCCTCGACGACGTCTGCGACCTCCTGGCCGAGTTTCGAAAAATCGGAAGCTAGAATGGAGGGGGCGATGCGAAGCGGCAAGGTCATGGACGGATCTCCTGTGTCGTCTGCCGACTAGCATTCCGGGGCGATTGCCGCAATCGTTACTCGGTCGCGGAGGCGGGCGGCAAAAACTCGCCGCCGCGCCATTCCAGAAGACGATAGGGATTGTCCGCCAGTTCGTGCGCAGCATCGAAGCGGATCTGTCCGATTGCGGTCTGGAAGGTGCCGGTTTTGAGGGAGGACAGGAGTTTTCCCCAGTCATTGCCTGCGGATGCTGCTGTCTGGCTGGCCAGTTGGGTTGCGGCATAGGCGGGAAGCGTGTTGCCTTCAGGCTCGATCTGGCGGCTTTCGAGCGATGTTGCAGCGTTGGCGGCAGTCTGGAGTGTCCGGTAAGGTGGCAGCGTGACAGCCAGCGTGCCGTCGCGAAGCGCGACCGGCCGGTTGGCGGCCTTCATGACATCGCCGCCGAGTATGGTGAGGGGAATGTTTTCCCTTTCGGCATCGCGGGCAATGACGGCGACATCGTTACGGTCCGCGCCGACGAGTATATGGGTTGCGCCGGCTTTTTGCAGCCGTCTGATGAGGGCTATCTGCTGCTCCTGGCCCGGCCGAAGCGTATCGGTGAACACCGGCGCGATGCCGATCGGTTCGAGTTTCTGGCGGACAGCGCTGACGAGTTCGCGCCCGTAGATGGTGCCGTCGTCGACAAGGGCAATCGGCTCGGCTTTCCAGCGATCGACGATCACCGCCGCGATCTGATCGGACTCGGCAGTTTCTGATGGAGCCATGCGGAAAAGCGGCCAGCCATTGCGCAAGGCGTCTTCCATCAGGATTCGGGAACGGACGGAAATGGTGATTGCTGCAATCTTGCTGTCGGCCAGCGCCGGCAAGGCGGAGGCCAGCGTCTCGACGCACAGAAACCCGATCGCGATAGAAGCCTTGGCGTCGGCAAGTGTCTTTGCTGCTTCCGCGCCGCCGGTCTCGTTGCAGGTCTCGTCGATTTCGACAAGTCTGTCGCCGGTGACTTGTGCGGCGGCTCTGGCCCCTTCAAAAACCTGCATGCCGAGCAACGCATAAGGTCCCGTCTTTGGCGCGACGACACCGATGGTGGCGGCCGAGACCGTCGTTGCCGGAGCAACATATCCGAAAGCCGCTGCAGTCAGCAGGATCGCGATATCGAAACGCAGGGAAGGCATGCTTTTCCTTAAGTCCGTGTTCGCTGCAGCTTTAACCCGCAAGGGCATGAGCGTCCAAGCTTTTTCCCGTTTTTGGCAGTTCACGGGCGAAATCTAGCATGATCGTGAGTGGAATCTTGCTATTCGTGTGACAGGACATCGGCGTCGTCTGGCCGGCACGGTCTTTCGACTGTACCGAGCCAAAAGGAAGGGTGGGGCATGGACAATGCAGCGATCGAGGAAATGTTCGAGGGTCTCGGACCGGTTTCCATCCGACGCATGTTCGGCGGCAAGGGGATCTATCATCAGGGTCTGATCATCGCCCTCGATCTGCGAGATGAAATACTGTTAAAGGCGGATGAGACGAGCGCTCCGGCTTTCCGGGCTGCAGGTGCGGTCCAATGGTCCTATGAAGGTAAAAAGGGGAAACCCGTTCTCATGCCCTATTGGTCCATACCGAATGCGGCGCTGGACGATCCTGACGAGTTGCGAGACTGGGTGCGTATGGCCTTTGAAGCAGCGCTTCGAGTCAATCGCGATACGTGATCGTATTTTCTTCGCAAGTGCGAGAATTAACGTATTGCGGCTTGCAAGACCCAGCGGATATTCTCGTCGGGTAATGGGGGATGTGGTTCGGGCAAGCCCGAGCCGACGACAGCATCCGATGATACTGTAAAATTTTCAATCAAGAGAGCCGTCCTGGACAACCGGGACGGCTTTTTTAGTGGGATTTCAGCAGCGCAAAGGCTTGTGAGGAGAATATCGACAGAGGCGCCGGTGGCTCATTCATGTCGATCCACATCAGATCCGCATGTTTTTCAGGTTCGGTGAGAACCGGCTCGCCGGAAAAATCGTCAGTCACGTAGATCAACGACAGCCAGTGCTGACCTTCCTCTTCAAGAATGCCTTCGATCACGCAGAGAAAGCTGATCTTTCCAATCTTCAGCCCGGTCTCTTCCTCGGCTTCCCGACGCGCAGCGTCTTCTGCCTGTTCCATCATATCGACCTTGCCGCCGACGATGTTCCAGTGACCCGCTTCGGGCGCCTTCAGGCGGCGACATACCAGCACTTTTCCATCGGCCCCGCGGATCACCAGGCCTACTCCAAGGCCAGGAAAATCCTGGCCTGGTTTTGCTAAGGCGGACATTACTTCGCTGCGTTTGCGACGATCAGCATGAAGGCTGGGATATCGTCGCCGAAGCCGACCGGGGTCGGGCCGTCATCATGGTCACGATAACGGCGGCGATCACGGTTGTCGTCATTGGCAGGATTGACACGGCGCTCGCGGCCGCGGTTGTTCGCAGGCTGATTTTTCTTGTCAGAACGACGTTCCGACTTCGTATTTTCCAGAACTGCTTCCACGCTTGCCTCTTCAGTGACGATTTGCTTTTCCTGCTGCTGCGGTGCTGCTGCAACGGCTGCCGGTTGTTCGTGACGGCTGCCACGGTTGCGGTCTTTACCACCGCGATCCCGGCCGCCCTTGCGTCCGCCGCGATCGCTGTCATGGCTTTCCATGGCGGCTGGCAGTGCGGAGAGATCACCGTTCTCCCACTCGATCTTTTCGCCGATCAGCTTTTCGATCGCATCGAGATATTTCGAGTCGGATTTGGTGACGATGGTGAACGCGCGACCCGAACGGCCGGCACGGCCGGTACGGCCGATGCGGTGAACGTAGTCTTCCGAATGGATCGGAACGTCGAAATTGAAGACGTGGCTGACATCAGGGATATCCAGCCCACGGGCGGCCACGTCGGACGCGACGAGCAGGGTGATCTGGTTGTCCTTGAAGCCAGCCAGCATCGTCGTGCGCGAGCGCTGGTCCATGTCGCCATGCAGAGCGCCGACCGAGAAGCCGTGGCGCTCCAGCGAGCGGAACAGGTCGGCGACGTCCTTCTTGCGGTTGCAGAAGATGATCGCGTTCTTCAGGTCGTCCTGAGCCTTGATGAGTTCGCGCAAGACGGCGCGCTTCTCGTAATCCTTGTTGTGTGCAGCAACGAGGCGCTGCGTCACGGTCTTGGCAGTCGAAGACGGCTTGGCGACTTCGATACGTTCCGGGTTCTGCAGGAAACGGTCTGCCAGTTTCTGAATTTCCGGCGGCATCGTGGCCGAGAAGAACAGCGTCTGGCGGGTGAACGGGATCATCTTTGCGATCCGTTCGATATCCGGGATGAAGCCCATGTCGAGCATGCGATCGGCTTCGTCGATGACGAGGATTTCGACGCCGGTCATCAGCAGCTTGCCGCGCTCGCAATGGTCGAGCAGGCGGCCGGGCGTGCAGATCAGAACATCGGCGCCGCGCTCAAGCTTGCGATCCTGTTCCTCGAAGGAAACGCCGCCGATCAGCAGGGCGACGTTGAGTTTGTGATTCTTGCCGTATTTTTCGAAGTTTTCCGCAACCTGGGCTGCGAGTTCCCGGGTCGGCTCCAGAATGAGGGTTCGCGGCATGCGAGCCCGTGCCCGACCCTTTTCCAGAAGCGTCAGCATCGGCAGGACGAAGGAAGCTGTCTTGCCCGTTCCTGTCTGTGCGATACCGCAAATGTCCCTGCGCTGCAGCGCATGCGGGATGGCTCCGGCTTGGATAGGCGTGGGTATCGTGTAGCCGGCGTCGGTGACGGCGTTAAGAACTTTCTGGCTCAGGCCAAGATCAGCAAAAGTGGTCAATGGAAATACTATTCCGTTCCGTTCAAGAAGAACATGATCCGTCGCTACGCTCAAATGGGGCGACAACAGGGCGCGACATATGACCAAAATGCTGGAAAGTCAAGAAAACCCGCCAGGGTGGCAGTGGTTTTGGTGAATGAAAGCAACCGCGCGGCGATACGCCGCGTGAATGGCTGACCTTGCTACTCGAGATACGTTGTGAGCTTCATGCCGGCATTGAGGAAATGCATCGGATCAACTGCCTGTCCATTTCGGCGCACTTCGTAGTGAACATGGGGACCGGTCGAGCGTCCGGTCGACCCGGCGCGACCGATTACATCGCCCGTCTTTATCTCGTCTCCGACATTGACCAGGATTTTCGAAAGGTGGCCGAAACGGGTCGAAATGCCGTAACCATGGTCAATCTCGACCATGTTGCCGTAACCACCGGCAGCGCCTGCTGCGACGACTTTGCCGGCGCCGGTGCTCTTCACTTCGTCGCCGGTCTGGGCGGCAAAATCTATACCCGCATGCAATGCGAGACGACCAAGGAAGGGATCGACCCGGTTTCCAAACCGGCTGGTGACCGGTTGTCCGGGGGCCGGACTGGAAAACGGAAGGTCGCGCGCTGTTTCGCGCACGCTTTCCAGCCGCGTCAGCGCCGCATCAAGATCGTCTAGCGACGCGTCGAAGCGATTGCCGGGAAGGCGAGGTTCGACATATGGCCCGCCAATGCCATTCTGTCTAACGGCTGACGGATCCAGATCAACGCCGCTTCGCAGCAGGATCGTGGTGATGGCATTTGCCGCTTCGGACGCTCCCGTCGTCAGGCTCGTGATCTTCGTCAGCTGTTGGCTTTCGAGCGTCTTGAGGGACAGGGTGACCTTGGAAAAAATCCGGTCGGCACGATCGGCGGCGCCTTCACGCAAGCCGGTGCCGGCCACGGGGGAGAGGACTGCCAGTCTGGTTTCAGTTTCGCCGCCTTGCAGTATCTTGGCGATTGCGGCAGAGCCTCCGGACAAGGAAGCCCTGCGTCCGTCACCGGTGGGAGCAAAGGCAGGGATTTCAGCGGCAGGAGGCTCTGCCCCCGGCTGAAGGCCTGTTTCTTCGGCGCGATCCAGAAGTGAGCCGAGCTTGGTGTGGCGGGAGAACAGCGCGTCCTGTTGCTCAAGCAGTTTTTCGACCTTCTTTTCCACGACTTGCTGATCGAGCAGCTGGCGCGAGGTAATGCGGTCCAGCTGTGCACGCAGGGCTGCAATACGGTCTTCATAGTCGTGCTGCATGCGGGCCTGGCGGGCGATCGTTGCTCCGATCAGGTCATCGCGGATTACCAGATAAGATGTAGCCCCAAGGTAACCTATCGTCAGAATGCTTGCAAAACATGCGGTCAAGGCGATCATCCAGGGGCGGATGGTCATATGACGGATTTTCTCGCCACTTGCGAGAATGAGGACATGATTCGCAGCCCGTTTTCCAAAAACCTTGTTTTCGGCTCGGTGCGTCACGTATTGCTCCTGAAAAGGCTGAATCAAATCCGATGCTTGCTTGAGGGGATTACACATCCTTAAGGTTAATGAAGTCTTGTGTATCGGGAATTGGTTAGCGATCGCGCGATGCCGTTGGGGCAAGGGGATCACTTTTAAAGTGATTATGCCAAAGAACGGTGCTAGACGCCGTTTCGCAACTTAAAAACACATCCACAGAGTAGAGAGATGTCCAGGTTCAAGTCCGATTTCCTTCGCACGCTCGATGAGCGCGGCTTCATTCACCAGATCTCCGACGAGGCAGGTCTCGACGAACTGTTCGCCAAGGAAACCGTGACGGCCTATATCGGCTTCGACCCGACGGCGCCTTCTCTTCATGCCGGCGGACTTATCCAGATCATGATGCTGCACTGGATGCAGCAGACCGGTCACCGGCCGATCTCGCTGATGGGCGGCGGCACCGGCATGGTCGGGGATCCGTCGTTCAAGGACGATGCCCGCCAGCTGATGACGATCGACACGATCGAAAGCAACATCGCCTCGATCAAGCGCGTCTTCGCCAATTACCTTTCCTACGGGGAGGGCGCTAAGGATGCCATGATGATCAACAACGGCGACTGGCTGCGCGAGATCAACTACCTTGAATTCCTGCGGGATGTCGGTCGCCATTTCTCGGTCAACCGCATGCTGTCCTTCGACAGCGTCAAGACGCGCCTTGACCGGGAGCAGTCGCTGTCCTTCCTCGAATTCAACTACATGATCCTGCAGGCTTACGACTTCGTAGAGTTGAACAAGCGTTACGACTGCCGTCTGCAGATGGGCGGCTCGGATCAGTGGGGCAATATCGTCAACGGCATCGATCTCGGTCACCGGATGGGCACGCCGCAGCTCTACGCGCTGACCTCGCCACTTCTGACGACCGCTTCGGGCGCCAAGATGGGCAAGTCGCTGAACGGCGCTGTCTGGCTGAACCCCGACATGTTGTCGGCCTATGATTTCTGGCAGTACTGGCGCAATACCGAGGATGCCGATGTTTCGCGCTTCCTCAAGCTTTACACGACGTTGCCGATGGACGAGATCGCACGGCTTTCGGTGCTGGCTGGTTCTGAGATCAACGAAGTCAAGAAGATCCTCGCGACCGAAGTGACCGCCATGCTGCACGGTCGCGAAAACGCCGAGCAGGCGGCAGAAACGGCTCGCAAGACCTTCGAGGAAGGTGCGCTTGCCGACAATCTGCCGTCGATCGATGTTGCAAAGGGCGAGCTGGAAGCCGGGGTCGGCCTGCTGGCCCTGATCGTCAAGGCTGGTCTTGCCGCATCGAACGGTGAAGCCCGTCGTCACGTTCAGGGCGGTGCGGTGCGGATCAATGACGTGGCGGTTTCCGACGAGCGCAAGGTGATCGGTTCCGGCGAAGTGACTGCCGATGGCGTGATCAAGCTGTCGCTCGGCAAGAAGAAGCATATCCTGGTTCGTCCCGCCTGAGATAGACCTCGGAAACCGAAGATCAAAGGCCGCTTTCGAGCGGCCTTTTTCGTCACTGGAATTCGAAGATCTGGCGGAACACGCCGGGGGCTATGAGCGAAAGTGGGTTTATCGTCAGTCGCGGCTTGTCGAACGCACCTTCGAGCTTGAAGGTGATGCCCAGAAGGCCGCGATCCCGGCCATTTCCAAGGATCGCGCCAATCAGCGGAAGTTCGCCGAAAAGCCTGTTCAAGCCGTAAGCAGGCATGAACGTACCGGTCATCTCCATGTTGCCGTTGGCGTCCCGCAATTTGCCCTGGAAAGTGGCACCGATCTGTTCTCCGCGCACAACGCCATTGGCGACTGATAACGCGCCGTCGCGGTAGACCAATGCAGCGAAGCCGCGCTGGAAACGTGCCGAACTGACGTCAATATCCTTTTTCACCGCGGAGTTGAGGCTCTGGCCATCTTCGCCGACTGGTGTCGACACGAGGGACTGCAGACGCTCTTCGTTGCGCAACTGGAAATTACGGATGTCCAGCGAGCCAACCCAATCGCTTCCTCGCGCTTTCAGTTTCAGATTAAGCAATCCCGCGCTCATGTTGTCATAGAGGTCGGCAAAGCGTGCTACCGAACCTGCATCGCCGCTCGTGACCGAGATGGTATCGCCGCGGGACATCTGGCTGACGAGTGCTTGTCCGCTTCCTGTTATGGCGCTCAAATCAGCACGGACGATGTTTGAGCCCCGTGAGGAGAAATTCAATGCGACATTCGAAAGCTGCTCGTCGTTGAAACCGACAACGCGATCAACCTGTGCGCGCAGGATTGTGCTGCTGCCCTCATTGCTGCCGGCCGCTGCATTGCCATTGTTGGCGCGCATCATGGTGATGATTGGCCGCATGTCTACGGCGTTTCCGCCGATCGAGATTTCGTAGGCACCTTTCGAACGCTTGACGCTAAGGCTGTAATTATCAGCCGGCGACAGCTGCACGTGGGAGAACGATGCCGTCGTCAAGGCCCCATCGGCCAGTTGCACGTCGCCCCTGACGCCAAAACTCTCACCGGTGAGCTGAAAGCCGCTTAAGGTCGTCTGCTTTCCGGCATCACTGGATACCTCGAACTGGGCCTTGGCGCCAATGCCGCTACCCTTGGTCCAGCCAATCCATGGCACAGTTAGCTCGGCGCGGCTGAGATCGAGCGTGACTGCCTGATGCTTTTCATCGATGCGCGTGAGTTCGGCAACGATCTGGCCCTCTACCATGTCCGAGAGGCCGGGCACGAGCTTATCGCGCTGGGCATTATTGAGCGTCGCCTTGATAACGCGCTCGCGCTTTACGCCAGAGTTCTGGTCGACAGGTTCGGTAACGGCGAATTCGGCGGGAATGTCGTCCACGGTTCCGTTCGCGGTCAGTTTTGCAGACTGGTTGTCTACGGCCAAAAGCCCGGTCAGTGCGCCGATCTTGTGCCCTTCCATCTGTGTCGCGAGATTAACTCCATCAAGGCGGATTTGGGCATTCCAGGTAGGTTTGGGCGGATTATGATCCGAGATCAGTCCGAAGCGAGCATGAATATCTGCCTTGGCATTTCCCGAAAAATCTTCAGGCTTGAAGCTGGTGCCCTTCAAGGCATTCATCGGCTTGAAGTTGGCAAGCTCGGTGATCGCGTCAGCCTGTCCAGAAATCTTCAGCGTCAGATCTGCCATCAATGGCTTGGCATATGTTGACGGGATGGCGAAGCGTCCGCTCTCGACGGTGACGACCCGACCGGAAGGCGCATAGGATGCCGCCTTGCTGACATCGACGAGCATCTCCTGGCCTTTCAGAGAGAATTTTCCCGCAAGATCGCGCAGAGGCGGGACTTCACCCGGCAGGTTGAGACGTGTGTCGGTAACCCCGAATCCGATCTGCAATTCGTTCGCATCGAGCTCCATGGGAATACCCGGACCCTTCATGCGCCCCGCGGGGATGAAGACAGCGATCGTGCCATTCGTGACGTTACCGCCAAACATATTCGCCATAACCCAGTCGCGCGGCTTGCGCGCCATCCAGAAGGGCCAGAGCTGTTTTACGCCTGTCACCTGCATCTGGGGGATCTGGCCCCCAAAGCTGATCTCGGGAGACTGTTTGCCAAAGCGGACCTTGAGGGCGGCGGCCATATGACCGAGTGGGCTTGCCACTGTCATCTCGTCGAATTCAAGCTGGCGGTCGGCAGACAGATAACGCCCGGTTGCCTTAAGGTCGAAATCGGCCGGCTTCTCTCCCTGAGAAGCGCCGATCGCTCTACCTCCGCGAACGAGGAGATCGAGGCCGAAGCCGAAACGCTTGTCGCTCTCATTCAAGCGATTAAGATCTATAACCGCACCAGTGAACGGCACGACAGTCGGACCGAAACTTGCCTCCGAATTCATGATTTCGATCGAGTTCTTGGCGAAGTCATAGGCGACATTGATGGTGGCGCCGCTGAATGTCTGCTGGATGCCATCGAAGTAGAAATTGCCTGGCGAATTGGTCAAGGTTGCCGTCATCGCCGGCTTTTGGGCATCACCGCGGGAGCGCTCTGCGGACATGTCGAAATCGACTGAGCTCTCGAGGCCTTCACGCGGCTGACCATCTTCTGTTCGCTGCAACAGGAATGGGGTTACCTCCAGCCCGGACAGGCGCGCGGACAGGGCGGCAGTTACGCCATCGACCGTCTTTGATGCGGCCGTGAGCTTCGCTTCCCGGTCGTTGATGCTGACGGTGCCGTCAATACCGATCTCGCCCGTTGCATTGCGCGCAAGCTCGAGATCGTTGACCTTGACGACCGTTGGTTTGCGGCCGGGGGCTGCCGGAAGGACGATCTCGATGCCTGCGAGGCGGATGGAGGCGGTACCCGTTCGCTCGATCAGGCCCCGTGCCTCATCGAGCCTCTGGAATGCTTGCTCAAGCAGCTGCGGAACCGCGTCGACCCGAACCTTGGCGAGCGCGATTGGGTCGCCTTCCGGCAGCTGCGCCGTTTCGAGGCGGATCGACTGCGCCGATATGCTGTTGATCGATATGCGCCCCCCGAGCAGCGCGAGTGGATCCACGGCCATTCGCAGGGCGCCTGCACGGCTCAAGTGCTGACCGGTTGCGCGTTCAACGATGTCGACGTCGCGTGCTTCGATCGCCAGACGGAAATCCGAATCAAAACGGATCGCCGCGGAGCCGACGTTGGAAACGTAGCGGGGACCGATCGCATTGTTCAGGGCAGACTGAGCGCGGCTGGTCAGCGTACCGTCGACTATGCCACCTTCGATGGCAAACACAGCGCTGCCGATGGCGACCATAATCAAGACGGCGAAAAGCACTATGGACTTGCAGAAACGCCAGGTTCTCGTGCTGTGCGGAGGGCAGTGAACGATGATAGGGTCTTCAGCCTGGGCGGACGGAAGCTCATGCAGCGGGACAATGTCCTTCCTGCTGAAATCAATCTTCTCGCCACGTATTTCCGCCATTCAGTGAAGAACTCGTTCTTTTCACATCCAAGCTGATCTGGACGCCTCTTCGGGCTGTATATACCCATGGCCGCAACATTCACTCAAGATGCTGGCAAAAGAAAGGAAAACCATGGCGAACCTGAATATCGGCGATGATGCACCGGATTTCACGCTGCCCGGAAATGGCGCCCAGACCATTTCTCTGGCGAGTTTTCGCGGCAAGCGGCTGGTGCTCTATTTTTACCCCAAGGATGACACAACGGCCTGCACGACCGAAGCGATCTCGTTTTCGCAACTCCTGCCAGAGTTCGACAAAGCTGGCGCGGCGATTGTCGGGGTGTCCGCCGACAGCGTGAAGAAGCATGACAATTTTGTCAGCAAACGCGAATTGACCATCGCGTTGGGATCCGACGAGGACACGGCGGTCTCGCAGGCTTATGGCGTGTGGAAAGAGAAGAGCATGTACGGAAAGACGTATATGGGGATCGAACGTACAACCTTCCTGATCGATCCTGCAGTCAAGGTTGCCCGGATCTGGCCGAAGGTGAAAGTTGCCGGCCACGCAGAAGATGTTCTGGCGGCGGTGAAGGCGTTGTAACGCAAATTGGCCCGGCAAGAACTGCCGGGCCAACTTTTCAGGCGACGTGTTTAGGCGCCGGAAACATAGCTGTAGACCATCGGCAGAACCTCGTTGAAACCGTGGTAAATCATGCTCAGGGCCACGTAGACGATGATGATCAGGCCGAGATAGGCGATCCAGCGGAAACGGGAGAGAAGCTTTGCGACAAAATTCGCGGCGACGCCCATCAGCGCGATCGACACGATCAGGCCGATGACCAGGACCGTGGAATGGCCCTGTGCAGCGCCTGCCACAGCGAGGACGTTATCCAGCGACATCGAGACGTCGGCGAGCACGATCTGCATGGCTGCCTGGAAAAATGTCTTTTCCGGCGCGCGCGATGCGGCTCCATCTGCGGTTTCGGGAGAGCCGTCGTTATGCGCAACGCGAAGTTCCGACCACATCTTCCAGCACACCCAACCGAGGAGAAGGCCGCCGATGAGCTGCAGCCCTGGAATGCCGAGCAGATATGTGGTGATGACCGCGAAGATGAGCCGCAAGACGGTGGCAGCGATAATGCCGAAGAGAATAGCCTTTTGCCGCAGATGCGAAGGAAGCCCGGCGGCGGCAAGCCCGATAACGATTGCGTTGTCACCGGAAAGAACAAGATTGATCGCGATGACTTCTAGTAGCGCCATGAATCCGGCGGCCGTGAACAGTTCCATCATGAGGCGTTACCTTTTATGCCCGTTATCGTTTTGACATGAGATTGCAGCAGGAGTGTCGGATGGGCTCCCGGCAAGCGAATAGCGAGTGCTCGTCAACGATATCGGCAATTATTCGCCTAATGAGGGCATGGCAAGCGCATTACCCGTCGCACCTTAGGGTGATTTATGCTCAGGTTTCCAATGGCTAATTCTTCTTATGGTTGTAATGATCGGACTCGGCGCGCGTTTTCCCTATCCAGATAACGTGCTGGTTGCCGATCTGCTTTTTTGATCATGGAGCTACCCTTTCTATCGGCTCGGATATTTCGAATTTTCGATGTGAAGATTTCATAATTTGTCGCACTTTAGAGCCGTAAGAGGAGGCGGAGGGGCTTAGCTGTCGTTTTTGTCATCATTCACGGCAGGCCGGTGATTCGATTTGTAACCTTCGCTTTCCCGGACAAGCTTGCTGATGATGTGCCGACGCTGCGAGGTGCTAACGAACCCGAGATCTTTTGGCGCCAAACGAGTGTCTACATCAACTTCAGTGGCTTGCTGCCTGCCGCCCGCGACTATAATTTTGTCCCAAAGCCCTCCCGGTTAAGTCAATTTTTCCGGTTCCTTCACGGGACAATGGGGTAACAATCATCCCGGAAACGAGGTGTCAGGGCTACAACAGCATCTCACTCTTGCGGATGGTTGTTGAAAGGGTAGGTCGGGTGATATGTCCTGTCCTTGCGGAGATTTGTAACTGGATAATTGAATGACGCAGTTGAAACTTGTTGGGTTCTCGGGAAGTTACGGTCGGCCGTCCAAGACATCTGCACTTGTGGAGTATATCGCCGACCTTGCTTGCGATCGGTACAACCTCACCAGATCCGTCTTCGATCTTACGGATGTCGGGGATACGCTGGGTCTGGCGAAATCACAGAATGATCTCGACGCAGATGCCGCGGCTGTTCTGAAGGCGGTCGTCGAGTCTGACCTGCTTGTCATCGGTTCGCCGACATACAAGGGCAGCTATCCCGGGATGTTCAAACATTTCATAGATCTGATCGATCCCGAGCAATTGCGCGGCAAGCCAGTTCTCATTGCTGCCACGGGTGGTGGTGAGCGGCATGCACTGATGGTCGAACATCAACTGCGCCCGTTGTTCGGATTTTTCATGGCGCACACCATCCCGACGGCGATCTATGCATCCAACCGGGATTTTTCCGGTCATGAGATCGTCTCCTCGGCGCTGTTGGAACGGATCGGTTTTGCTATCGACGAACTCGCGGCCTTCGTTTCCCGTAAGAGCGGGGCGATAGGCGACTAGCTCTGCACCAGAGCGCTATTCGACCCTAATTATCAGGCCGGTCAGGGAGGGAATGAAATGTCAGTAGAAAACGACATAAGGGCAATCGCCGAGCAGGAAAGACTGCTGGTGTTCGACAGGTTCGATTGTGATGCCGGCTGGAGGCTTGGGGAGCGGTTGAGGCTTGTCGCAAGCGAACGCGCTCTGCCGGTTGCGATCGACGTCACGCTGCATGCCATGCCCCTTTTTTACAGCGCCCTGACGGGATCGACTGCCGACAATGCACGCTGGATACGCCGCAAGCGAAATGTCGCGTTGCATTTTCTCCGTTCGAGCTACTCTGTCGGACGCAAGCTCGAGCAGCAGGGTGCGACCCTGGAAGACAAGTTCAGTCTCTCAGATACGGATTATGCCGCCCATGGGGGGAGTTTTCCGATTACCGTTGCCGGTACCGGCTGTATTGGCGCGGTAACTGTCTCGGGCTTGCCGCAACGGGAGGATCATAATCTCGTGGTCGAGGTTCTCGCCGAGATACTGGGTCACGATGCGTTGAAAATCGCGCTTGAGGCCTAAAAGGCCTCTGTCGGCCGGATAATGCCGGCCGACATGGCGATTGCGTTTCTCAGCGTCTGAAGACGCGGGCAATGGCGATCAGAATGCAGGCGCCGATAAAGCCGGCGATCAGATATCCGATCCATCCGCCCAGGACGACGCCGAACACGCTAAGGATGGCATTCGCAACAATTGCACCGACGATGCCCAGTATGATGTTCATGAAGATGCCCATGTCGCTCTTCATGAATTTTTCGGCGAGCCAGCCGGCGATGCCGCCGATGATGATGGCTGCGATCCAGCCGATACCTGCGTCTTCCATGTCCTTACCCTTTCTTTAATCCTGTCCTTGGGGTGCGGCAGGTAACGCGCCAAAATGTTCCAGAGTTCCCGTTCGTTTTTTTAGAAAGGCAACATTCCTTTTCTTCGCCTTGAACAGCCCCTATTTTGCCAGCCGATTCGGTTAGCAAGACGAGAGACCAGTGACCCCATCCTTTTTCCTCGGACGCCTTTTCGGCACAGCTTTTGATCGCCGCCACGGGCGCCTGCCGATTGTCCTGACCCTGTTGCTCGCCGTTTCTTCGATCTCTGTTCACAATGCAGTGGCTCAGTCTTCGCCTGAGGCGCAGTCATCGGTGCAGGCCCAGGGGGATCAGTCCACGCCGACCGATGTCACGAGTGACTCCATCAATATCGAGATGAAGGACAAGCTGGATGGCTTGAGGCAGCAGCTCAACGCGTTTCGCGAAAGCGTGCAAAGCACGCCGGATGACGATGCAAAGCTCGCGGACATAAGAGTGAAGGCGGAAGCGATCGTCGAGGAGATGCGCGTCGCTTCGGATGCGATGAAGGTGCGCGTCGCACAGATCCAGGGCCGCCTCACCAGCCTCGGGGAGCCGCCTGCCGCGGGTCAGCCGGCAGAAGCGCCGGCAGTCGCGGAGGAGAGAAGCAAACTGGAGAACGAGCGGTCTCAGCTCAACCTGATCGTCGATGATGCGGGCAGCCTGTCAAACAGCGCGACGCAACTCGCCAACATGATCACCAATCTGCGCCGAACGCTATTTGCGCAGACATTATTCCGGCATACGGAGTTGACGCCCGACGTTTTTGTCGATGCGGGCAATGCGTTCGTCACCGAAATGCGAAATTTTTATTCGACGATCGGAAGCTGGGGAAGTTTCGTCTTCAGGTTCAAGGCGTTTTCGCTGCTTGGTGCGATTACACTCTCCGTCGGAGCGGCGTTCCTTTTCCTCGCTGGCGGATATCGGCTCTTCGGCCGTTTTCTTCAGCGCAGCAACAGCGATAACCCCGCTTATATCAAGCGCCTTTCCTATACGTTCTGGTCGACGGTCATGCACAGCATCACCTTCGCCGCATTTCTGGTAACCTCCTATCTTTTCCTTGAAGGATTCAACGTGCTGCGCCCGGATGTGGCGCCCATGATCGCGACATTCTTCGGCTTTATCTGGTTCGTGCATTTCGTCTGGAAGCTGACCTATGCGGCGCTTGCTCCGCACGAGACGGGCTGGAGGCTTGTCAGGATCACGGACAGAGGCGCGCGCCTGCTCAGTCTGGCGATCATCGCCATGGCGGTGACAAACGGACTGGATTACCTGTTGGGTGCCGTCAGCGTTGCGCTCGGTTCGCCGCTGGTGCTGACGATCGCAAAAAGCCTAATCGCCTCGGTCGTTATCGGTTTCATTCTGATCGCGATATCGTTCATCCGTCCGGTCATGGCCGAGGGTGAGGATGCTACGGGGCAGGGGCGTCCCTGGCCTCGTTATTTCTCGGTGACCTTGCGTGTCATGGGCGGGCTGCTGCTGCTATGCGTGATTGCGGGATATGTCGGGCTTGCGCGCTTCGCCTCAACGCAGATCGTTCTAACCGGAGCGGTGCTTGCGCTCATCTATATCGGTCTCCTGTCAGGCAAGGCGATTTCGAAGCGCGGCGCATTCAATGATACTGCGCTTGGACGGCGGCTGGTGGAGCGGCATCGCTTCGGCGACGTCGGGCTTGACCAGGCGGGGCTGCTGGTCGGTCTCGGAATCTACGCCATCGCGTTGGCGCTCGGCATTCCGCTGATCCTGATTACCTGGGGTTTCCAGATCACGGATATCGAGTCCTGGGTCGTCAGCTTCTTCACGGAATTCCGGATCGGCAGCATCTCGATTTCGATCGTCGGCATATTCGGCGGCTTGCTTCTGTTTGCGCTGGGCTACATCCTTACCCGTTGGGCGCAGAAGTGGATCGACGGAAACGTTCTTGCCCGCAGCCATGTCGATATAGGCGTCCGGAACTCGGTAAAGACGGGTATCGGTTATCTGGGTGTCGGGCTCGCGGTAATCGTCGGCGTTTCGGCGGCCGGTATCAACCTTTCAAACCTCGCTCTCGTTGCTTCGGCGCTTTCCGTCGGTATCGGTTTCGGCTTGCAGAACATCGTGTCGAACTTCGTGTCCGGCCTGATCCTGCTGGTCGAACGACCTTTCAAGGTCGGTGACCATGTCGTGACGGGAACAACGGAAGGCATCGTGAAACGAATTTCCGTTCGTGCCACGGAAATCGAGACGTTTCGCCAGCAGGCGATCATCGTTCCGAATTCCGACCTCATTAATGCGGCCGTGGGCAACTGGACGCTGAAGAACCGGATACAAAGATCCGAAATCAAGGTCTCGACCAGCTACGAAAGCGACCCAGAAAAGGTAATGGCGATTCTGCTGGATATCGTTTCGGAAGTGCCGGAGATCCTTCGGAATCCTGGGCCGCATGTCGAGTTTCTGGCATTTGGCGGATCGTCGCTGGATTTCGAACTGCGCTTCCATCTGGCCGACATGTCCGAAGGGCTGCGTATTCGCAACGATATACGTATCGAGATATTAAAACGCTTCCGCGAGCAGGGCGTGGAGATACCGTTCCCTCGGTCGGAAGTCGTCTATCACCGCGGTCTTCCTATTCTTCCGGATGAGTCTGACGTACGGGGCGGAGCGTAACGAGAGTTTGCTTTAATCACCGACTTTTCTTCCGGTTAAGCATACATCGCCATGATTCATTGACCTAATTGATAACGAGATCGTTCTCCCGGCTCGATTTGTTTTGAATTGAGCCGGCGAGTTAACCGTTCTGCAAATCACGCCGAATAAAACCGTGTTTAGGGGCATGATTTTATTTTGTAAGGGTCGACAATGACATTCCTTGGTATTTCCGGGATGCAGTATTCCGGTGAATCGCTTGGTAAATCCCGCATTCTTCTGGCCGAGGACTCCAATGTCTTCACATCGATGATCGGCATGCGGCTCAAGGAGCTGTTCGACATCGACATCGAGATATGTCGTAATTTCGAGGATCTTCAGCTCGCATATGATCGGTCGACCGATCCGATCATGCTCGCGATCTCCAATATCAATCTGCCCGGAGCGGAAAACGGAGAGGCGCTGGAATACCTGATCGATCTATCTATTCCGACGATCGTATTTACCGGTACGTTTCATCAGGAAACGCGCGACAAGCTGCTCACAAAGGACATTGTCGACTACATTCTCAAGGACAACGTGTTCGCCGTCGAGATGCTGGCCGAGTCCGTATGCAGGTTCCTTACCAATCATCGCCATCATGTCTTGATCGTCGATGACAGTCCAACTGCGCGGGCGCTTCTTTCCAGCCGTCTGAAGCGGTACAATTTCCGCGTCAGCACAGCCGAAAACGGTGCCAAGGCGCTCGAAATACTCAAGAAGAACGGCGATATCGGGCTGGTCATCACCGATTACAACATGCCCGATATCGACGGCTTCGAACTTACTCGCCGCATTCGGTCGGTTCGTGGCTCACACGAGTTGCGGATCATCGGCGTGTCCTCGTCTTCCGACCGGCATCTGTCCGCCCGCTTCCTGAAAGCTGGCGGCAACGATTTCATGTTGCGCCCGTTCATCGACGAAGAGTTCTATTGCCGTGTCAACCAGAACCTCGACACGCTCATACAGATCCGTTCGATGCGGTCGGCTCGAAGCGTCGGCGATATCAAGAATGTCGCCTGAACGCTGAGACAGGTGCCGCATGCCCTACATTGTAAGCCAGAAACGTCAACGGTCAGATCCTAATAGCTTTACGATGCAAGGCGCCATCGAAGCGATTGACGGAGCGTATCGCCCTAACGTGGCTGCAGGTCGTACAATGTTGTCTATAGAGGACTTCTATCGGCTGGGGGCGCCGATCGTGTCCGATTGCATCGAGGGAGAGCGGGCGTGCTCTATCGCGATCATCGACATAGACCGGCTGTTCAGGATTTCCGAGCAGCACGGTCCGGATTGTGCCGATTACGTGCTTCAGGAATTCGGCAGCAATCTTATCCAGCTCTCCTCTGATCTGGACATATCCGTCGCCCATCTCGGGCAGGACCAGTTCGGCCTTCTTCTCGTCGGGTTGAACTCCGATAGGGCGACGGAGGCGTTTGATCGCCTGCGGTACGAGCTGTCGCTACGGCCCATCGGCTGGAAGGGCGAGATGATCAATATCACCGTTTCGGTCGGAGTTGCCGAAGTCTACGGGCCTGAAACGTTCGATAACTATCTCAATGCGGCGGAACAGTTTCTGTTCATGGCAAAAATGTCCGGCCGCAATCAAGTCGTCTCCGATCATACGTTTGCGGTCGCTGCTCATTGAGCGGATCGGAGGCGTAGATACCGCAACACCGGCAGGGCGTGAGATTGCTTGCCGGCGTTGCTGTTTCTATGCCCTTGTTATGGCTCAGTGTGCGCTCAGAAGCGCCCCCTTGTTATTGGCAAGGTAAACGGAGAGAGGCTGCGGCTTGCTCCCCGTGAGCTTTTCAAAATCGCTCGTTATCAGATCGAAATTTCCGGCCCGGATGTTGGCGTCGGCAGATACCAGCATCTTGACCAGAAAATCAGGCAGGCCGGCCGAGGTCAATCCGCCAGCCAGTTGTTCGTCGGTCACATGCACGACATTGAGCGGCTTGCCAGAGGCCTTGGAGACAAGCGCCGCGATCTCTTCGGCATTCAGGCTTTCTGATCCTGTCAGCGTGAGGGTGGTGCCACCGGCCGGCGGATTTGCAAGGGCGGCGGCGGCGGCGCGGGCGCAATCGTCACGGCTGATATTGGAGACCTTGCCTGCGCCATAGGCCGTGTACCAGGTGCCGGTTTCCAGATTGTGCGGCATCGACATCAGATAGTTGTCGTCGTACCAGGCGTTGCGCAGGATCGTGTAGGCAATGCCGGTTGCCTTAATGGCTTCTTCGGTGCCCAGGTGATCGGGTGCGAAACTTACCAGCGACTTGTCCGGGTTCGGCATGGACGTGTAGAGGATGTGCTTGACGCCGGCCTTGGTGGCGGCGGCGACTGCCGTCTTGTGCTGCTTCAGGCGATTGCCCGGGGTGGCGAGGTCATCGGTGGAGATGATCAGGACGCGATCGATGCCGGCGAAGGCTGCTGCAAGGCCCGCCTCATCGGTGAAATCCGCTTTGCGGGTTTCGACGCCCTTGGCGGCAAGATCGGCCAGCTTGGACGTGTCGCGGCTTGCCGCGACGATGTCGCCTGGCGAAACCTTCGATGTCTCCAGAAGGTGATTGAGGACTGCGCGGCCGAGCTGGCCTGCGGCGCCGGTGACGAGAAGTTTGGTCATGTCGTTTCCTCTTGCAATGCCGCCGGATTATCCCGGCATAATTGTTGGTCTCAAAAAGAGACTAGCACTAGAATAGGAATTGACGCGCCTCTGTAAAGGAGGCACATTTCCGGGAGATCGTTACCAAAAGGGAACCACCAGAATGGACAACATAGCACGAGTGAACACGCTTGCGGGCGAGCCGTGTGATATGTCCACCTGGGATGCGGGCAACTGTCCGGTTCGCGACGTGATGAACCAGATTGCCGGCAAGTGGTCGACCCTTCTTCTTGAGGCACTTGCGCAGCGGCCATACAGGTTCGGAGAGTTGCGACGGCTTGTGCCGGATATTTCCCAGCGAATGCTGACACAGACTTTACGCGATCTCCAGCGCGACGGTTATATTGATCGGCAGGTTTTTCCGACCAAACCGCCGAGCGTCGAATATCGCATGACCGACCTCGGCCATTCGTTTTTTGCGCCCTTATCGAAAGTGCTCGCCTGGGCCGGAGAAAACCACGCTGCCGTAAAGGCTGCACGTGCGAAATATGACGCAAGCGAATTGGGATAAGGTTCAGCGACTGACCTACTGGACCAGGACCGGGTTGCGGCATGAGGCGCCACCGACCCGCACGTCGACTTCCCCGACCTTGACGCCGATGGTGGACAACACGCTGTAAAGAACCTGATCGAGTGGCGTGGTCAGCAGCCTCAACGTATCTGCGAGGCCACCGAGCAATGCGGACGGCACCTCGACCCTCAGTCCCAGGATTTCGACTTCGAGCTGCAGGTTCTTGAGCAATGAATCTACAAGCGTCGAGACGGTATTTTTCGTCGATGCTTGTTTAACCTTCTGGCTCGATATGTCAGACGGGGAGAAAGACAGCTGCGTTGCGTTGACATTCGTTGCATTGGCATAGGCAAGTGCCGTCAGGTTTAGTGCAGGCGTGGCAACCATCTTGGTCTTGGTCACTCGCGGGTCCTTGCCGAAATTGGCGAAGGCGGATTTGTCCACATCGCCGAGCGACAGTTCCAGCACTCCGGGAACCGCTTCGACATTCACCGTCGCGCCTGTCGATCCGCTGGGGCAACTGATCGACGCCATGCGACCTTCCGCATGCGCGACTTCGAGATAAAGCGGCACCTTGATCCTGATGCCTAGCAGGCCGGTAATGCCGTCGACCGTGGTCGTCAGCGCGATGCGGGTCTGGGCAGTTCTTACGATCGAGCCGGTCCGGCCTATTCCCAAAGCCTTGGATCCGACCGGCGGCTCGCCGATCGCAACCGACAAGGTCAGGCCGCCGAGGCCGGGAATTGTTGCGCCGAGATCGAGATCGATCTGGTTGGTGCCGCCGTTTGCAGCGTTTGCCGTGGCGCTGATAAGGTTGAATATGTCGGTCTGAACCGCAAGGCCATCGCTCTTGCCGATCAGCCGGGATCCGAGCGGACCGATATCCATGATGTCCTTCAGCTTGACGGTAAGCCTGGTGGTGCCGAGCGTCTTCTCCAGCGACTTGACGGTCGCTGCGACGGCAGGCGTCACTCCCGTCGTCTGGCTGATGGCATTCAGAAGGGTACCGTAGGAAATGTCGGTGTTGAGCAGATCATTATAGGTGCCGGCCGTCAGGTTCAGCTTGATCGCCAGTTGATCAAAGACCTTGAGCAGGTCCACATTGGCACTGGCCAGCGATTGATAGTCCATAACCGACAACGACAAGGTGGTGCCGAGGAGATTGCCGAGCAAGGCGTTGACCACGCCGCCATTGAGGCTCGCAAGCCGCGAGCCGACAGAAAATGCCGCCATCTTGTCGATCGCGGCCGTCCCGCTGGCGTTCAGCATAGGCGCCTTCGCCAGTGAACCGCCAAAGAAGAGGCCCCCCTTCTGATAGACGGTAACGCGGACCGCGTCATAGGGGGCGACACCGGACTGGAATCGGGTGCCGACTGCAACGGAGGAATCGGCCTGATATTTTCCGGCGATCACTTCGGCATAAGCCTCGAACTTGTCGAACACGGTTTCCAGGCTGAAGGCGACCGGTGCCCCCTTGTTCAATAACTGGCCGTTCTTCAGGACGGCGACGTTCTTGTTGTTAAGGGCCATATAGTCCACGACCCCGGTTTCAGGGCTGCTGGGGTTCGCCGCGGCTGAAATTGCCGAAAGGTCGGCAGTCGTCTGCAACTCGCGCTGTTGCAGCGTCAGGTAGCCATAGTCGACGCCGAGTGCCAGTGCGCTGATCATGATCGGCAGGGACAAGGCGGCCGTGATGGCGACGTTGCCGCGACGGTCACCGAACCATCGTTTGATCTGTTGCATCAGATGCCTCCGACGCGAACCGTTGCGAACCGTTTTATCTGGTTGCTCGGCATCGCATAGGTGAACAGATTGAAAATCGGCAGGTTGCTGGCGTCATAGGTGAGGGCGACGGTGAACTGGTTCGGATTGCCGGGGTCGGCCTGTGCGGTCAGTGTCAGCTTTGATTTGTCGAGCAGCGTGCTGTCTATCATCGAGCGATTGATAAAATCGGTAGCGAGGGTTTTGCGCTCTGTATCGCTCAGACCGGCAACGGCGGTGCGCGCAGCGTCTGCCGCCAGTTGCTGAACTGAATGGGCAGCGGACAGGTAGATGCCGTAGGCGATCATGCTGAGCAGGGCGATAAAGAAAAGAGGTGAGACGATGGCGAATTCGACCGCCGCCGCACCTGAACTGTTGGTGATGAACCGCCGGATACGCATCCGTCTCCTCCGAGCTTTTTTGTCGGATTATCGGCATCATCAATTAAGGCATCACTAAAATAGATGAATTGAATATAGTAAAGTGACCTGAAGTTGTGACGACAGGATTCGACGATCGAGTACAAGCTGGCAATCCTTGTGGAAAATTGCCGCCAAAGACCGTTGCGGCATTTGCGTCACCGCATTAAATCTCGGTCATGACCCAGACCGATCCCAAGACCTTGCGTATCGCTGTTGCCCAGCTCAATCCGACGGTCGGCGATGTCGCCGGCAATCTTGCCTTGGCCCGTGAGGCTCGCCGTGACGCTGCCCGCGAGGGCGCCGATCTGCTGATGCTGACGGAGCTTTTCATTTCGGGCTATCCGCCGGAAGACCTGGTGCTCAAGCCATCCTTCCTCAAGGCCTGCCTCAAGGCCGTGGAGGCACTGGCGGCGGAGACCGCGGATGGCGGACCGGGCGTGCTGATAGGTTTCCCGCGCCAGGGCGAGGCCGGACGACATAATTCCGTGGCGCTGCTTGATGCCGGCAAGATCATCGCCATTCGTGACAAGATTGATCTGCCGAACTACGGCGAATTCGACGAGAAGCGCGTCTTTACCGAAGGATCGATTTCCGGCCCCTATAATTTCAGGGGTGTTCGCATCGGCGTTCCGATCTGCGAGGAGATCTGGAACGACATGGGCGTCTGCGAGACGCTGGCCGAGAGCGGTGCGGAAATCCTGCTCGTGCCGAACGGTTCTCCCTATTATCGCGGCAAACTCGATGTCCGTTATCAGGTGGCGCTGCGACAGGTCATCGAAAGCGGCCTGCCGCTGATCTTCGCAAACCAGCTCGGTGGCCAGGACGAGCTTGTCTTCGACGGCGCAAGCTTCGCCTTCAACGCCGACAAGTCGCTGGCCTTCCAGCTTTCGCAATTCGAAACTGCCTTCGTCGTCACCGATTGGAGACGTGAAGAGAATGGCTGGCGCTGCCAGCCCGGCCCGATGGTCCGCATTCCCGAAAAGGAAGAGGCCGATTATCACGCCTGCCTGCTCGGCTTCCGCGACTATGTGAACAAGAACGGCTTCAAGTCCGTCGTTCTGGGCCTGTCGGGCGGTATCGATTCGGCCGTCTGCGCCGCAATCGCCGTTGATGCACTGGGCGAGGAGAGGGTGCGTACCATCATGCTGCCCTATCGTTATACGTCCGAAGACTCGTTCAAGGACGCCGCGGACTGCGCCAAGGCGCTCGGTTGCCGCTATGACATCGTGCCGATCTCCGATCCGGTCGAAGGGTTCCTTGCATCGCTGTCCGACATGTTCGAAGGCACCGATCAGGGTATTACCGAAGAAAACCTGCAGAGCCGCACGCGCGGCACGATCCTGATGGCGATATCCAACAAGTTCGGCTCGATGGTTGTGACGACCGGCAACAAGTCGGAAATGTCGGTCGGCTACGCGACGCTTTATGGCGACATGAACGGCGGCTTCAACCCGATCAAGGACCTCTACAAGATGCAGGTCTACGCGCTGGCCGAATGGCGCAATGAAAATGTGCCGACAGGCGCTCTCGGCCCGTCTGGCGAAGTGATCCCGAAAAACATCATTTCCAAAGCGCCCTCGGCCGAGCTTCGGCCCGATCAGAAGGACCAGGATTCACTGCCGCCCTATCCGGTTCTGGACGATATCCTCGAATGCCTTGTCGAAATGGAAATGGGCACGGAAGACATCGTCGCCCGCGGCCATGACGTCGCAACCGTTCATCGCATCGAGCATCTGCTCTATCTCGCTGAGTATAAGCGGCGTCAGTCGGCTCCGGGTGTGAAGATCACCAAGAAGAACTTTGGCCGCGATCGCCGTTACCCGATCACCAACCGTTTCCGGGATCGTTAAGAGGGAGGCGCCCTTGGCACTGCGAAGCTCCATCGAGATCTACAATGTCCGAACCCGCCAGAGCCGGGTTGTCTGGCAGACGGAGGAATTGTTCGAAGCGCCCAACTGGTCGCCGGATGGTGACTATCTGATGCTTAATGCAGATGGCCTGATCTACCGTTTGTCTTCGGATGGTGATTCCGGTCCTATCCGGGTCGATACGGACTTCGCGACACTCTGCAACAACGACCATGGCATCTCGCCAGACGGCGCGCTGATTGCGATCTCCGACAAGGTCGAGTTCGGTAAGTCGGCGATCTATGTCCTGCCGGCCAGGGGCGGTACGCCGAAACTCGTCACAGAAAACCTGCCATCCTACTGGCATGGCTGGTCGCCGGACGGAAAGACGTTCGCTTATTGCGGTATCCGTGATCAGGTCTTCGATATCTATACGATCGGCATCGACGGAAAGAACGAGACCCGGCTGACCTTCGGCGAGGGCCGCAATGACGGGCCGGATTATTCGCCGGACGGTCGTTGGATCTATTTTAACTCAAGCCGCTCAGGGCTGATGCAGATCTGGCGTGTTCCGGCGACCGGCGGCGCTGCCGAGCGCATCACCGACAGCAACTATGGCGACTGGTTTCCACATCCGTCACCCAAGGGTGACAAGGTCGTTTTCGTATCCTATGACGCCGAAGTCTTCGATCATCCGCGTGATCAGAATGTTCGCGTCCGGCTTATGGATGCCGATGGGGGCAATGTCGAAACGCTATTCGAGCTTTTTGGCGGGCAGGGCACGATGAACTCGCCCAACTGGTCACCGGATGGTGATGAATTTGCCTATGTGCGTTATTTCCCTGCGGCGTGAACGGCCTTGCTTCGGCCGGGTTCAGTCAGCATAAGAGCCTCCGTCAGGTGCCCATCCTTGATGGGAGAATCGGGAAGCCGGCGAAATTCCGGCACGTGCCCAACGCTGTGAGGCTGACGCTTATCGTATTCATGCCACTGGATTTCTCCGGGAAGGCGGCGATGAGCGGATGAAGCCCAGTCAGAAGACCGGCCTGACGAGATGGACCGATCCGCGCGGACGGCGGGCAGGTTGAGTGGATTGCGCCACGCCGTGACGGCGGCGGCAATCCGCAGGCGTTGTTGGGGAAAGACGATGCGACCTGATGAATTGAACAATGGCCTCGTGGCCGCCGAAGCTTTTACCGATGACGAGCGTGCCGCCGTTTATCGCGCCATCGAAACCCGCCGCGACGTGCGTGACCAGTTTCTCTCCGATACGATCCCGGATGATGTGCTGCGCAGACTACTGGATGCCGCCCATGCCGCCCCGTCGGTTGGTTTCATGCAGCCCTGGAACTTTATCCTCATCCGTGACGAGGCGGTTCGCCAGTCCGCTTGGGAGGCGTTTTCGCGCGCCAACAGGGAAGCTGAGGCGATGTTTCCGGAGGAGAAGCGCAGCACCTACAGGAGCCTCAAGCTCGAAGGCATCAGAAAGGCGCCGCTGTCGATCTGTGTCACCAGCGATCCGGATCGTGCCGGTCCGGTGGTTCTGGGGCGTACACACAACAGCCGCATGGACAGCTATTCGACCGTCTGTGCCATCCAGAACCTCTGGCTCGCAGCCCGCGCGGAAGGGATCGGCGTCGGATGGGTCAGTATTTTTCATGATGAAGATGTTCGAGCGCTCCTCGGCATTCCGGACCGCGTCGAGATCGTAGCCTGGCTGTGCCTCGGTTATGTCGATCAGTTGTATGGAGAACCCGAACTGGCGATAAAGGGCTGGCGCCAGCGTCTGCCTCTGGAGGATCTCGTCTTTCAGGACGGTTGGGGCCAGAAATAATCAAGGCTGCAGCTGCTGGGGGCCGCTGGATTTTGGATTGGCGAGGTCGATGTCTTCTTCGGGGAAGAATTGCGGCCCGACGGAGCGAATCTTTTTGCCGGGATCATAGGGACGATCCGGCGGGAACTGGACGGGTGCTTCTCTCGCTGGCGCAGGTGAGGCGCTGCCGAGATGGGTGATGCTGGAATTCGGATCGTCCACCTTTTGCCCAGTCTGCGTCTCCTCTCCCGGCCTTGGCAGTGCCAGCCCCCGGATCCGCAGGCGTTCTTTATCGTCGAGTTCCGTCTGGGTATCGAGGTCAGTGGGCGTGCAATTGTTGGAGCGGATCGCCGACAAGATCGCAACGCGCTCTTCCGATGGCTGCAGTAGCGAGCGGGTATTGTTGCGTTGCTCGGTGATTGCCGCGCGCTCATCTTCCAGCCGTTGCAGCGTGTCCTGCATGTAACCGCATTCATCATCGCCGTCGGAAGGCGCTCCCAACGTCACGATGCTGCCGCTGCCGCAACCTTGCCTGCGCATGTCGGTTCTGAGTTGCCGGATATCCGCGTTGAGTGCGCTCAGGTCCTGCGCGTATCGACGCACATTGCTGCTCGTGCCGATGATCTGCGGGGTGCTGTTGAGGCGGCGATAGAGATTGGCGCAGACCTCGACATCGCGCGGAAAGGCCGCTTGAGGCGCAAGCAGCGAGGCAAGCATCAGCGATGTCAGCATCTGCGGCTTGGAAAATGTCATGTCTCACCTGTCGCATGGCTCTGCGGGGATCAACCTGGCATGTCGAGCATGCGGGAAGCTTGCCTTGAAGCTTCCCGCATCTCTTGTCATTTCACCAGCGCATGCGGTTCCGCCTGGGACGCCTCGACGACGGCCAGAGCCGCCATGTTGACCACGCCGCGGGATGTTACGGTCTGCGACAGGATATGCGCCGGTTTGGCTGTGCCGAGCAGGATCGGACCGACATGCAGTCCGTCCATCATCGTCCGCACGAGACCGAGTGAAATGCTGGCAGCATCGAGGTTCGGGAAGACCAGAAGATTGGCTTCGCCGGTTAGTGTGCTGTTCGGCATGGCGCGCTTGCGCAGCGCCTCGTCCAGCGCCGAACCACCCTGCATTTCGCCATCGACTTCGAGTTCAGGCGCATCCTTGCGGATGATTTCCAGAGCCGCACGCATCTTGCGGGCGCTTTCCGAATCGCGGGAACCGAAATTCGAATGGCAAATCAGCGCGGCCTTCGGCACGATGCCGAAGCGGCGAACTTCCTGAGCTGCGAGGATGGTGATTTCGGCAATCTCCTCGGCGGTCGGATTGTAGTTCACGAACGTGTCGGTGAAGAACATCGCGCCACGCTGGGAGATCAGGAGGCTGAGGCCGGCATTGGTGCAGGCACCGTCGCGCTTGCCGATGATCTGGTTGACGTCGCGCAGGTGGCGATCATAACGGCCTTCAACGCCGCAGATCAGCGCATCGGCTTCTCCACGCTTGACTGACAGCGCGCCGATCACGGTGTTGTTGGTGCGCACGATTGTGCGGGCGGCTTCCGGATTGATGCCGTTGCGGCCGACCAGTGCAAAATAATCCTCGACATATTCGCGGTAACGCGGATCGTCTTCCGGATTGACCACGCCGAAATCGACATTCGGGCGGATGCGGATGCCGAAACGTTCCAGACGCGCTTCGATGACGGAAGGACGGCCGATCAGGATCGGGCGGGCAATCTCTTCCTCGAGCAGAACCTGGGCCGCGCGCAGCACACGCTCGTCTTCGCCTTCGGCAAAGATGACGCGCTTCTTTTCAGACGCCTTGGCTGTCGCGAAGATCGGCTTCATCACAAAGCCGGAGCGCCAGACGAAACGGTTCAGCTGGTCGAGATAGGCTTCGAAATCCTGGATCGGACGGGCGGCAACACCGCTTTCGGCAGCTGCACGTGCCACTGCCGGGGCAATGCGCAGGATGAGGCGCGGATCGAAGGGCGACGGAATGAGATAGGTCGGGCCGAAGATCGGCGTCTCGCCGGAATAGGCCTTCGCCGCGACATCCGACACTTCTTCACGGGCAAGCGCTGCGATGGCCTTGACTGCGGCCATCTTCATTTCCTCGTTGATCGTGCTCGCGCCGCAATCGAGCGCACCGCGGAAGATATACGGGAAACAGAGAACGTTGTTCACCTGGTTCGGAAAGTCGGACCGACCGGTGCAGATCATCGCGTCGGGGCGCGCCTGGCGGGCGAGTTCCGGCATGATTTCCGGCGTCGGATTGGCAAGCGCCATGATCAACGGCTTTTCCGCCATGCGCACAAGCAGTTCCGGCTTCAGGACGCCCGGAGCAGAGAGGCCGAGGAAGACGTCGGCGCCGTCAATGCTGTCGGCCAGAACCCGATTGTCGCTCTTCTGCACGTAGACGGACTTCCACTCGTCCATCAGTTCTGTACGGCCCTCATAGACGAGGCCTTCGATATCGTGGACCCAGATGTTCTCCTTCTTCGCGCCGAGCGATACGAGGAGATTGAGGCAGGCAAGCGCTGCCGCGCCGGCGCCCGACGTGACGATCTTGACGTTGGTGATCGACTTGCCGGCCAGCTCCAGGCCATTCAGGATCGCGGCTGCAACGATGATCGCGGTACCGTGCTGGTCGTCATGGAAGACCGGGATATTCATCTTCTCGCGCAGCTGGCGCTCGACTTCGAAACATTCCGGCGCCTTGATGTCTTCAAGGTTGATGCCGCCGAAGGTGGGCTCGAGCGCGGAGACGGTCGAGACCATCTCGTCGATGCCGACGGCATCGATCTCGATATCGAAAACGTCGATACCTGCAAATTTCTTGAACAGGACAGCCTTGCCTTCCATCACCGGCTTGGATGCAAGCGGGCCGATATTGCCGAGACCGAGGACTGCCGTGCCGTTGGAAATGACGGCGACGAGATTGGCGCGCGCCGTATAATCGGCAGCGGCTTCCGGATTGTCGCGGATTGCGAGGCAGGGGGCTGCAACACCTGGAGAATATGCGAGCGCCAGGTCACGCTGGTTTCCGAGCGGCTTGGTTGCCTGGATTTCCAGCTTGCCCGGACGCGGATGTCGGTGGAAGAACAGCGCCTGTTCGTCAAGATCCGCACTGCTCGGTGGGGCCGACTTTGATTTATCCTGCGCGTCCATGCTCGCTCCTGCTTTAGTCTGTTTTCCCGGTCCATATGGGGAGAATGCGGCCCCTCATTACATCAAACAGCGCCGCGTAACAGCAGCTAATTTGATCGATGTAAGGAATTCGCGAGGGCAGCTGTCACACCGAAAAGACCTCCTGTCATCATCCTGAAACAAGACTCTGGTTTTCAGGCGGCGGGGCTGGCTATGAAAGGACGATTTCCGTGACAGCGACAGGTGAGACCAGGAATTTCAGGACCTTGTTCATCTCCGACGTGCATCTCGGCTCGAAGGCGGCGCGGACGGAACTCCTGCTGGATTTTCTCAAATATCATGAAGCGGATACGGTGTTCCTGGTCGGTGACATCGTCGACGGCTGGCGACTGAAGCGCAGCTGGTTCTGGCCGCAAGGCTGCAACGACGTGGTTCAGAAGTTGTTGCGCAAGGCGCGCAAGGGCACCCGCATCGTCTATATCCCCGGCAATCACGATGAGTTCCTGCGGGATTTTCCCGGCACCCATTTCGGCGGCATCGAAGTTGCGGATCGCGCCATCCACGAAATGGCTGACGGCAAGAAATATCTCGTGCTTCACGGCGACGAATTCGACGTGGTCGTGCGCAACGCTCGCCTTCTCGCCTATCTGGGCGACTGGGCCTATGACGCGGCAATCGCCATCAACGTCGTGCTGGCGGCTGCCCGCCGTCGTCTCGGCATGCCTTACTGGTCTTTTTCTGCCTGGGCGAAGCTGCAGGTCAAGCATGCGGTCAATTTCATCGGTGAGTTCCAGAAGGTCGTCGCCGACGAGGCAAGGCGCAACAAGGTCGATGGCGTCATCTGCGGTCATATTCACCACGCGGTGATGACCGATATCGATGGCATCCATTACGTCAATACCGGTGACTGGGTGGAAAGCTGCACGGCAATTGCCGAACATCATGACGGAACGCTGGAACTGATTACCTGGCGCGACATCAAGGTGACAGCCGAATTGCATGCCCTGCCGGCACCGGCGAAGACGAAGAACATGCAGGCTGCCTGACCTGACGAAATCTTCACGACCGATACACTTTGTTTTCGCATAAAACGTGTAATCCGGTTTTCATTGCAAACGGCGGTGATAGTCTTCGCAGACTTTCATCGCCGTTTGTGATTCCGTGAATATTGCCGCAAAATCGTCTGCCGCTCCGCCGCAGTTTCAGCTTCGCTGCTCGCTCGCCTATGCCGCACCGATGTCGCTCAACGGCATTCTCGTGCCTTATCTGCCCGTATGGCTGCATGGCCTGAACTTCAGCGCAATGCAGATCGGTGCGATCCTCGCGGCCCAGGTGGTGTTTCGCGTTTTTGTCGCCATGGGAACCGGTTCTCTTGTGGGTCGCGCTCGCGACCCGCGTCATATCCTCGCCTGGTCCGCGGCGACGTCGATAGTCTCCATTCTCGGCCTGATCGTCAGCGGCGATTTCTGGGTCGTGCTCGCCGCTGTGGCGCTGCAAGCCGCCTTGTTTGCCCCCTATACGCCAATCGTCGAATCGATCTCGATCTCGGGCGTCAAGCGCTGGGGATTTCACTACGGGAAGATGCGGGTCTGGGGATCAGTCGGGTTTGTGGTGACGACGCTGATCGCCGGAAGTCTCTCGACCGCCATCGGCAATATCGCGATCCCGCTCATGCTGGTTGCGGTCCTCCTGACCTCATTTGCCGTCGCCTTCATCGCGCCCCGGCTCGACCAGGAGATCGGCAGGCGCACGGTCGCAGCGTCTCCACGGGCATCACGCCGTCCGCTCGGCGCTTCCGTCCATCTCCTCTTGATCGGTGCATCGCTCATCCAGTCGAGCCACGGGATGTTTTACGGTTTCAGCACGATCCAGTGGCAGGGCATGGGCTTTTCGAATGCCGTGATCTCCGCTCTCTGGTGTATCGGCGTGATTGCCGAGATCGGTATCTTTTTCATCTCAGGCAGCCTTGCACGACGCCTGACACCCTTGGGGCTGCTGCGTTTCGGTTGCCTGATGGCGATCCTGCGCTGGGTCTTCTTTCCGTTCGGCTCGGATGTCTGGTATTACGGGATACTGCAGATCTTTCACGCTTTCAGCTTCGCCTGCGTTCATTTGGGGCTGCAATACCGTCTGTCAGAAATGGTGGCGGAGGATCAGCAGGCATCGGCGCAGGGCGTCTATGTCGCCTATAACGGGGCATTTCTGGCGATCTCGACCCTGCTTGCCGGCGTCATCTACCGGCAGCTGGAGATCTACGGTTATTTCGCCATGGCTCTACTGGCCGTGATCGGCCTTGTCGTTCTGGTGCTCGCGACCCGTTCTCAGCCCCAGAGTTCGGCAAGCGGAGGATAGACGAGCGAGCCTTCATAACGAAGCCCACCCGGACGGTCGCGGGCAAGAAGCAGCGGCCCGTCGAGATCGGCATAATCTGTATCCTGCGCAAGAAGCACGGCTGGGGCCATGGCAAGCGATGTTCCAACCATGCAGCCGACCATGATCTGAAACCCCAACCGTTGGGCTTCCGCCTTCATCACCAGCGCTTCCGTCAGCCCGCCGGTCTTGTCGAGTTTGATGTTTACTGCGTCATACCGGTCGCGCAGGGAGGATAGATCGGCAGTCGAGTGGACGCTCTCGTCGGCGCAGATCGGTACGAGCCGCTTTATCCGAGAAAGCATCTCGTCCTTGCCGACGGGAAGCGGCTGCTCGATCAGTGATATGTCCAACTCGGCGGCAATGGCCAGATGCCGCTCTATGCTATCCCTGGTCCAGCCCTCATTGGCATCGACGATGATCCGCGCATTCGGGGCCGAATCGCGCACGGCTCGCAACCTCGATTCGTCATCCTCCGTGCCGAGCTTTATCTTCAGGAGCGGTCGTTCGCGGTTCCTCCTGGCATCCGCACCCATCGCCGCCGCATCCGATAGCGATAATGTGAAGGCGGTGACGATCGGATCCTGACCTGTGGCGCCGATCGATGCTGCGACGCTGCGGCCGGATTGCTTCGCTTCGAGGTCCCACAAAGCACAGTCAACGGCGTTGCGGGCAGCGCCGGGTTTCATCGCAGATTGCAGTTCATTCCGCGTCAGCCCGGCCTCGATCGCCTTTGAAACCGCCAGTATATCGGCCATCACGCCGTCCATCGTCTCGCCGTAACGGCGATAGGGAACACATTCGCCGCGGCCGGAAACTCCGTCTTTCGAAATGGTGCAGACGATGACATCCGCCTCGGTCTTTGACCCGCGCGAAATGGTGAATGTGCCTGCGATCGGGAAAGCCTCGATTGTTGCTTCAAGGTGACGGGGCATGGTTTTAAGCGTCCTGTTGTGGCAAATCCGGCCGATGCGGCTATATTGCGTTTTCCCGAAGCGCAATCAATGCATTGCGGCAGAGACCATTTGAAGCGAGCACCCGCACACCGTGAGTTCCAATCTGGCAAAAATCAATAGTGAAGCCTTGCCGGATGGCGGTGAACGGTATGTTCTGACGGGTGATTGGCGCAATCATTCCGTGGCCCCGGTGCTCAAGGATCTCGACCAGTTCGAGAAGTCCGGAGGACAGGGCAAGGTCGAAATCGACCTCTCCGGCATCTCCGAAATCGACACTGCAGGCGCCTGGCTGATTCGTCGTCTGATGACGGCGAAAAGCGGCGAGGGGCGAGAGGCATCGCTTTCCGGCGGCAATGGCACGATCGAGGAACTGATCGGTGCGCTGCCCGAGACAACACCTGCGCCGCCTGCTCCCGCCGCCGACAAGCGCAGTTTTTTCGAGCGCGTTTTCACGCCGCCCGGAAAGCTTGTCTATGAAGTCGGCCGCGATTTTTACGCCGCGATGAACATTCTCGGCTCGGCGGTCCGTGGCGCCCAGCTTAAATTCGGTCGCGGCGCCGGTGTCTCTCCGGCTTCCGTTGTTACCCATATCGACCGCATGGGCGTACGTGCCGTGCCGATCATCGTGCTGATGTCTTTCCTGATCGGCGCGATCATCGCCCAGCAGGGCGCATTCCAGCTGCGCTATTTCGGGGCGGAAATCTTCGTCGTCGATCTTGTCGGTATCCTTCAGCTTCGCGAAATCGGAGTGCTTTTGACTGCGATCATGATCGCCGGCCGCTCAGGCAGTGCGATCACGGCCGAAATCGGCTCGATGAAGATGCGTGAGGAGATCGATGCGCTGACCGTGATCGGCCTCAATCCGATCGGCGTTCTTATTTTTCCGCGTCTCGTGGCGCTGACCATTGCGCTGCCGCTGCTGACCATCATCGCCAATTTTGCCGCTCTTTATGGTGCGGCGATCGTCGCGCTGCTCTATTCCGGCATTACCTTCGACACTTATCTTTCTCGCCTGCATGAGGCGATCGACCATACCTCGATCGCGTCAGGCATGATCAAGGCGCCGTTCATGGCGCTGGCCATCGGTATCGTTGCTGCTGTCGAGGGCATGAAGGTCGGCGGCAGCGCTGAATCTCTTGGCCAGCATGTCACCGCATCGGTCGTCAAAGCCATCTTCGCCGTCATTCTCATCGATGCGCTTTTTGCCATCTTCTACTCCGCGATCGATTTCTAAGGGGCATGGATTTGTCAGACCAGCAGCAGACCATGGAGAGGACAGCAAAGGACGACCGGCGGGTCGTACTTTCCGTGCGGGATCTGACCGTCGGCTTCGGCGACAAGATCGTGCTCGACAATCTCAACCTCGATATCTATCGCGGCGAAATTCTCGGATTCGTTGGAGCATCCGGTACCGGCAAGTCGGTGCTGATGCGCACCGTGCTGCGCCTTCTCCCGCACCGCTCCGGCACGATCGAAATCCTGGGCGCCAATTACGAGGAGGCGTCGGACGAGGAGCGTATGGCGCTCGACACCCGGCTGGGTGTGCTTTTCCAGCACGGCGCACTGTTTTCTGCTCTGACGGTGAAGGAAAACATCCAGCTGCCGATGCGGGAATATCTCGATCTTCCGCAGTCGCTGATGGATGAGCTCGCCTACGTGAAGCTCGAAATGGTTGGTCTGCCGCCAGATGCTGCAGACAAGTATCCGTCGGAGCTTTCCGGCGGCATGATCAAGCGTGCAGCACTTGCACGCGCTCTGGCGCTCGATCCCGATCTCGTCTTCCTTGACGAACCGACATCGGGTCTCGATCCGATTGGTGCCGCTGATTTCGACGCGCTGATCGCCAAGCTTCGCGACACGCTCGGCCTGACCGTCTATATGGTCACCCACGATCTGGACAGCCTGTTTTCGGTCTGTGACCGTATTGCCGTGCTCGGACAGAAACGGGTATTGGTGGAAGGTACGCTGCAGGATATGTTCGAGTTCGATGATCCGTGGGTCCAGTCCTATTTCCGCGGCAAGCGTGCGCGCACCGTCGTGACCAATGAAAACCAGCCGCCGGCAGACGCAGGCCCGACAGACGCAGGGAAGTGATCCAACCCATGGAAACCAAAGCAAATTACGCCCTGGTGGGTTTCTTCACACTGCTGGTCATCGCGGCCGCCTTCGGTTTCGTCTACTGGATGGCGCAATCCGGTCGCGGCGGGCCTATGGCCGAGCTTGCGATTCGCATTCCCGGCTCTGCAAACGGTCTTTCGGTCGGATCTCCGGTGCGTTTCAACGGTATTGCGGTCGGTTCTGTGCGCGGCCTGACGATCGATCCGGACGATCCGCGTTATTCGATCGCCTTTACCGAAGTGCGCGCCGATGCGCCGGTCTACCAGTCTACGAAGGCGGTGCTGGAAGTGCAGGGCCTGACGGGTGCTGCCTATATCGAGCTTTCCGGCGGCGCCAAGGGCGAGGAAAACATACTTCAGAAGTCGATGGAGGCGGGGCGACCCGCCGTGCTGATCGCAGACCAGTCGAGCGTGACAAACCTTCTGGCAACGGCCGACAAGATTCTTGAGCGAGCTGATCAGGCAATCGGCGACATCCAGGGATTCGTCGGTGATGCGCGTGGGCCATTGACGCAAACGATCCGCAACGTCGAGACGTTTACGGCCGCGCTCAGCAACAATTCCGGCAATATCGACGAGTTTTTGCACAGCCTTTCGACCCTGTCTGCGACCGTCGATCGTGTGTCCGGCACGCTCAATTCGACGCTTGAGGCGGCCGACCAGCTGGTCCGCGCAATCGATGCCGAACGCATCAACCAGATCGTCGGCAATACCGAGCGGGTGACGCGCAACGTCGCCAATGCGTCCGACAATTTCGGCCCGCTCGTCGAGACCGTAAGGACGGCAGCGACGAGCTTTGCGCAGGTCGGCAACGACGCACAGGGGGTTCTGTCACGGGCTGACAGCCTGCTTGCGGCCGTCGATCCGAGCCAGGTGGGTACGGCGATCCAGAACATCTCGGCGGCCTCGGAAGATGCCCGCCAGACGCTGGCTTCGGCTCGCAGCGTTGTCGACGATGTTTCGCACCGCTCCGAAGACATCAACAAGGCGATCACCGATTTCACCGAACTGGCGACCAAGCTCAACAACGCGTCCAGCCGCGTCGATGGCATCCTCGCAAAGGTTGATGGCCTCGTGTCGAGCGACGACTCGCAAGGCCTGTTTGCAGAGGCACGCAAGACGCTCGAATCCTTCCGCACCGTGGCTGACAACATCAATGCGCGCGTGGGGCCTATTGCGGATAACCTGCAGCGTTTTTCGTCTAGCGGCCTCGGTGACGTGAAGGCTCTCGTGGATGATACGCGCCGTACGGTGAATTCGCTCAACCAGACCATCACCAATTTTGATCAGAATCCGCAACGGCTTATCTTCGGCGGCGAGACCGTCAAGGAATATGACGGCAGAACGAGACGCTAAGGCAAAAGGCCAAGGGTAGGACGTTTATGAGTGCATCCAAGTTTCCGCATCGTTCCTTGCTGTTGACCTTGCCCTTGCTGGCCGTCCTGGTCAGCGGTTGCGGCACAAAGGCGAACAACGACACCTTCGATCTGTCGCTGACACCTGCAACCGATGGTCCTTCGGTGAAGAACCGGCAGATCCTCGTACCGGAACCGACTGCGGTAAAAATGCTGGATAGCGAGCAGGTCGTGGTCCGCGTGTCTCCGTCCGAGGTGCAGTATCTTGCCAATTCCCGCTGGGGTGATCGCCTGCCGCGGCTGGTTCAGTCGAAGCTGGTCGAGGCTTTTGAAAACTCAGGCCGAGTCGGCGGCGTCGGCAAACCGGGGCAGGGGCTGGCGATTGATTACCAGGTCGTCACCGATATCCGGGCTTTCGAGGTTACGACCGGTGGCAGCCGAGTTGCCAATGTCGAGATTTCGGCAAAGATTCTCAACGATAGAAATGGCAGCGTCCGTGCGCAGTCGGTCTTCAAGGGAAGCTCGCCGGTTCGCGGGACAGAGAATAGCGACTTTATCGAAGCGCTTGACCGGGCCTATGCGAAGGTCGGTGGCGAGATCGTCGACTGGGCTTTGAAATCGATGTGATTTTGCAGCCGGCGCGGTAAACTTTCCCAGGTCCGAATCGTTCGCGACAATTGGGGAAAGATGCCGATGCTGATTATCCTTGCAGGCTTGCCCGGTAGCGGAAAGACGACCCTCGCAAAAGCTTTGGCGCGCCGTCTTGGCGCCGTTCATGTGCGCGTCGACACAATCGAGCAGAATATCCGCAATGCCGGGGTCGAAGTCGGCCCAGCTGGATATATGGTGGCCTGTGGTGTGGCAGAGGATAATCTATCGCTCGGACATATCGTTGTCGCGGATTCGGTGAACAGCCTGACAATCACTCGCAGGGCATGGCGGGCCGTCGCGGAACGGCAAGGTGTGCGGGCCTCTGAAATCTGGGTCAAGTGTTCGGACAAGGTCGAACATCGCCATCGTGTCGAGACACGCGTGAGTGATGTTCCGGGACTGATCAAGCCAGGCTGGACCTCGACCGAGGCGCGTATTTTCGAGGACTGGGAGACGGAGCCGCTGGTCGTCGATACGGCTGGCAAATCGCCGGAGCAGACTGTTGTCGATTTGATCTCGGCATTGCAGATCGATCAGGATTTTATCGCGGCTCAGGAAGAGCCGTAAGCCTTTCCGGCTCTATCAAACAAAAGGCCGCCCAGAGAGGCGGCCTTTTTTGTTTGTCTCGTCGATTATGCTCCGGCTCAGCCGAAACGACCAGCAGCATGGGCCAGCATCGTGTAGACCTTGCCGGTATCCGAAGTCAGATAGCTCTGGGTAACCGTACGGTCGCGATCGGTGCGGGCGACGTCTGCAAGAAGCTTTTCGAAGTCCGATATGTAGCGGTCGACGGCGGTGCGGAATTCCGGCTCGCGATCATACTTGCGCTTGATATCGTCGAATGTCTGCTGGCCCTTCAGCGTGTAGAGCCTGCGGGTGAAGACATCGCGCTCGCCGCGCTGGTAACGACGCCACAGATCGACAGAGGCATCATGATCGATAGCGCGGGCGATATCGACGGACAGCGAGTTGAGCGATTCCACCATGTGGCGCGGGTTTCGATTGTCACCATTGGCGGTCCGTGGCGCCTGGGCAGGTTCTGCCGGACGGGCAGCAGGCGCACGCGCCGGGGCCGGTCCCGCGGTTTCATCGCGGGACGCGCCACGCAGGAGGTCGCTGATCCAGCCACCCTGGCCGGCAGGGGCCGAAGTGTCTGCCTGACGCGCAGCGGGTGTTGCCGCCGGGGCCGGCTTGCTCGCGGGCAGGCTGCCTCGAAGTACGCCAGCTGAATAGGCATCGTTGCGCGGTGTTGCCGGGGCCGAGACCGGCGCTGGAGCCGGCTGCTGAGTGATCTGCTGCTGCGGCCGGATCGGAGCCGTCGGCCCGCTCTGTGCGAGCGATACCTTGGGCTGACCAGCCTCGGCGACTTCGAGCTGCTGCGACGAGCGGCCGACGAGCTGGGAGATCTCCTGAAGCGCCTTGATCTGCTCGGATACGGCGCGTCGCATGGCTGCCGCGCTTTCCTTGGCTTCTTCCGGCAGGTCGAAGGCACCGCGCTTCAGTTCCGAGCGGGTGGCATCGAGTTCCTGACGGATATCCTGCGCCGAGCGGCGGATCTCGTCGGTGGCACCGGAGAAGCGGCCGACAGCCTCCTCGACAGACTGGCGCAGCGTCTCACGCAGGTGCTTGGCGGCTGTATCGGATCGCTGCGAGGCTTCACCCATCAGGCGTTCGACATCGGTGAGCGAACCGGAAATATTGCCGCGCATCTGCTCGGCCAGTTCGCGGGCACGCTTTTCGGCGTCGGAGAGTGTCGTCTCGATCGTGCGGTTGGCTTCCTCGCCTGCGTCGAGAAGGGCGGCGCGCATGACCTGCGCTGTCTGCTCGGCACGCTGCTGGGTCTCGCCAAGGCGACGACCGATATCAACAAACGATGCATGCAGACCTTCGCGCAGCTTGTCGCCGACATGCGCTGTCCGCTCCTCGGCGCGTTCGAAGGCGCCGTCGACGAGCGCGGTGAGGTTGCGAAGCGTTGCTTCGATCTCATCCGAGCGCTTTACCAGGCCGACGGACAGATTGCGCAGAGCATCCTGTCGTTCGTCCAGCGTGCTGACGAGGTTTGACTGGGCGGCACCGAGAAGCTCTGAAGCCTGGGCGAGAACCTTGGAGTGATCCTCGAACCGACCGACAATGCCGCCGACCTGGCTCAGCGTCTGGCCGGAGATGTTGACGAGGCGGTCGATGTTGTTTTCGAGCAGGCGGGTGGAGCCTGCAACCAGATCAGCCGCCGAACCCGCCGAATGGGCGAAGCGCGAAGCAGTCTGGTCAAGCTTCTGGTCCGTTGCGGCCAGCTGCTCGGCTGCAGTTTCGACGAGAGAGGCAATGTTGACATTGCTGCTCGACAGCCGCTCGATAATGCCTTCGACATTCGCAAGCAGGCTCTGCTCGGCACCACGAACAACATGGGCGGCAGCTTCCGTGCGCTGATTGAGTGCCGCAAGCGTCTCGTTGGTACGGGCTGCGATAGCGTCGACCAGGGCGGCGTTCTCTTCGCGGATACGGGCGCTGGTTTCCTTGGCAGCGGAGGCGAGACGTTCGGCGCTCTGCTGGGACGCAGATGTCAACCACTCGGCACTCTGCTGCGTGGCAGAGGTCAGGCGTTCTGCGCTCTGCTGCGCTGCCGCTTCCATGCGCTCGGCTGCGGTCCTGCCGGTTTCGGCATAGGCCTCCACCATCGGTTTTGCCTTCTCGTCGAGCAGGCGGGACAGTTCCTCCGAACGACTTGCAAGCATCGAGTTGAGGTCGCGGGAACGGGTGTCGAGCGCGGTGCGGATGGCATCACCACGAGCGGCGAGTGCGCGATCGACGGCATCCAGTGCGACATCGAGCTCGCCTGCCGCGTCCGACAGGGTCGAGCGGATAGACTGGCCACGGCTATCGAGCGCTTGTTCGGCGTCGCCGAGCGCGGTCGAAATCGCCTCGACCTGCTGTTTTACCAGCTTGTCGGCTTCGGCCACCTTGTTGACGATCGCGCTGCCGGCATCGGAGAACGCCTGGGCGACAGTCGCAGCCTGGCCGGCGAGACGGCTCTGCGTCTCGGAGATGCGTCCGACGATTTCGTTGGAGCGCTCCTCGATCGAACGGGTGAACTCCTCGTTGCGGCTGCTGAGTTCCTGGGTGAATTCGGAGCCGGCGCGAGACAGCGTTTCTGCCGAGCGGCTGGCTTCGTCATTCATGCCCTGACCGGCTTCAACGACTGCTTCGCGAAGCGAGGAGGCGAAACCTACGGCCTTGCCTTCGATCGTCTTGGCGACGTTTTCAAGACCATAGGACAGTGCCCGGTCCATGGTGCCGAAACGTTCCTCGATATGGGCTGTGCGACCATCAAGTGTTTCGGCGATACGGGCGGCGGCATCGGTGCTTGTCTGTTCGAGTGCGATGGTGCGCTCGTCGATGGTGCGGGCGATGCGTTCGGCTGCTTCACCTGTCGCACGTTCAATTTCGATACCGCGGCTGTTGACTGCATCGGAGACCCGGTCAGCGGCAGCGTTCGAAATACGCTCGAGCTCAGCTGTACGGGCACCGAGAGCATCCGCCAGGCTGCTGCCGGCCGTGTCGACGATCGAGCTGACACTCAAGACTTCGTTGCGGATACGGTCTTCCAGTCCGCCGAAGGTCACTTCGATACGGCTTCCGGCACTGTCCAGCGCGGTCGAGACACCGCCGACAGTCTGTTCTACGCGTGATGTGAAGGCGTCGGTCGACTGGCTGATTTCGCGGGCCGCATCGCTGATCTGGCCGGCAATCGAGCCGACATTGTCGCGAAGGCGGGTGTCCAGCGTTTCACCTGCGGTATCGATCGCGGCGCGCAGGGCTTCCTGCTGGCTTTCGAGCGACATTTCGAGCATGCCGGCGCTGGTGGCAACCGTTGTGCCGATCGAGGTCGCCTGATCCATCATCAGGTTGTCGATCTGGTCGCGGGCGTCGGTCAGCGTGCCGGCGATCGTTGCTGCACGTTCGTCAAGCGTCGTGCGCAGGCGGTCATGGCCGGAATCGAGTGCATCCGACATGTCGCGGCTCGCCTGGCCCAGCACATCCGCCATGCGCAGGTGAGCAGAACCGACGGCATCGGTAAGCTGGTCGCCGCTGATAGAAAGCGTATCGCCGATCTGGCGCGCAGCCGTATCAAGCGTTCCGGAAATCCTCTCATGGCCGGCGTCGAGCGACAATGCAAACCGTTCGTGAGCGGTGTCCAGAGAAGACTTCATCTGCTCATGGGCGCTTCCAAGAGAAGACGCCATCTGCTCATGGGCGTTTCCAAGAGACGATGTAATCTGTTCATGCGCAGCGGTGAACGAGGTGGTGAGCTGTTCGTGGGATGCGGCAAGCGACGTATCCATGCGCTGCAGTCCATCGCTCATCGTCGCGTCGAAGCGCCCCGTGCCTTCGGACAAAGCCGTTTCAATCCGGCCTGCCGCGCCGCCGACCGTCTGTTCGAGACGATCGCTGCCGCTCTGGAGAAGGCTGGCAAGCTCGGACGTGCGGCTTTCCAGCGAGATGTCGAGATTGAGCTGGTTGTCGGCAAACGCCTCGCGGATGGCCTCGGCGCGCTTTGCAAACGCCTGTTCGAGGCGGATATCCGCATCTGCAACGCTGTTGACGACATTCGACGTATGGTCGGTCAGAGTAGTCGTCAGGCGATCCTCGTGCAGCGACAGCGAGGTTGCGATTTCCATGGACTTGTCGTCGAGCATTTCCGACATGCGATCGCGGCTGGAGGCGAGCGTGGTGTCGAGCGCAGCCGCGCGCTTGTCCATCTCGTCGGTCAGGCGCAATTCGCTTTCAGACAGCGCGCGCGTGATCGCTTCGCTCTTCTGGTCGAGAATGGAAGCAAGGCGATCCGGCGTTTCCGCCATCAGCGACTGCAATGCGCCAGCCTTTTCGTCGACAGCACCGGCGAAGCGCTCGTGGCTTTCCGTGACCGACTCGATGATGGCGGAGGTGCGGCTGGAAATGCTGTCTTCGAACCGCTTCTGGCTGTCGGCAAGGCTGGCGGAAATTTCCCCACCGCGTGCTGCCATGATCATGTCGATCTTGTTGTGTGCATCGCCGAAGGCGCCACTGATCTCGCTGCTTCGTGCGGCGAGTGCGTCGGAAAACTCCTTCGAGCGGCTTTCCAACATCGAATCAAGAACTTCCTGGCCCGTTCCAAGCGTCGTGGCGAGCGCCAGTTGCTGGTCGGTCAGCGCATTGCCGATCCGTTCGATGCTTGACGACAGGATGCCGTCGATCGCTTCGTGGCCGCCGGCTACGGTCTCGTTAATGCGTGCAAGGCTGTCCATCAGCTTGCTGTCGAGGCTACCGGCACGCTGGTCGAAGGCCGTGGTGAACTGCGACAGTCCCTCGTCGAAAGAGGTGCTGAGGTGGCCGATCGTGGTGTGAAGGCGTTCTTCGAAGAAGCCGGTGCGCAGGTCCAGATCCATGACCGCATCGTCTGCCGCGGACTGCAGGCTCTGGCGGAAGGAGCTGCTCTTGTCGTCAAGTGAACGATTGAGGGCCGTGAGCACGCCGTCGAGCGAACCGGTGATCGTCTTTTCGCTGTTCGTCAGCCCTTCGGTAATCTCCCGCGTGCGGGCGATCAGGGTTTCGTTCAGCTGGCGCGTGCGGTCGGCAAGTGCCGCATTGAGCTTTTCGGTATTGGCGTCGAGGCTCGATGCGCGGGTTTCAAAATTGGAAAGGATCGCATCGCCCTTGTCTGACAAGGTCGAGCTGAGCATTTCCAGACGGATATCGAACTCGGTCGACAGCGCAATGCCTGAGGTCGTCAGCGTGTCGATCAGATTTTCGGTCTTAGTTGCGAGCAATGAGGCGAGTGCTTCGCCGGCTGCATCCGACTTCTCCATCAGGGCCGCGGCCCGCGTATCGATCATCGAGGCAAAAGCTTCGCCGGATGTCGCGAGACGGATAGAGATTTCCTCGGTCGCGAGCGCCAGTTCTTCCTTGAGCTGGTCGTGCGCTCCGACCATAGAGGAGCGAATGCGCTCTGCGTGATTGACGATCGCTTCGCGCTCGGAACCCAGTTCCTGAACCAGACCGCGAACGCGCATCTCGTTGTCGCTGTAGCTGCGTTCGAGTGCGTTGACTTCCGAGTGGACGAGCACTTCCAGCTCGGCTGCACGCGCGATCGTACGCTCGATGCCCTCGTTCATGGCCGAGACTTCGCGGCGTACGGCCTGGCCGACGCTCATGATCCGTTCAGATGCGATGGTTTCCGGCTCGGACAGGCGAAGGGCGACCTCAGCCATGGAGCGGGCAGCGTTCCTGAGATCCTGCGCACGGGCCATCATAATGGCGAAAGCGAAGAAAAGGAGGATGGGGACCAGGATGCCGACGGCAAGCGCGACCAGACCCGGAGCGGCCAGAACGCCGGCAACCGATGTGATCTCCCACAGCGCTCCACCATAGATCAATTGACCAAGGCCGATACCGGCCACCGCCCAGAGAACGGAGACGATCAGAGCATTGCGGATCGCGCCACGAACAGAGCCGCCGTCCAGCGCGCGCATAATAGACGCCGTGTTCCTGCGTCCGGCATCGTTGGCAGGCTCAAAGGCGGGTTGGCGCGGCGACGTCTCATTCGAAGATTGGCGCGGTGCTTCCGCGGTCGCCTCGCGGCGGGGCGACGCTGATTGAGACGGGGCAGGGCGGGATCGCGGCTTGTCTGACACTCTGGCCTCCGAGGCGGGCTTATCGCGGGGCGGTTCATCGTTGAAGTCGATCTTCAGCGCATCTTCCAATGCCTGGAATGCCGTTTCATCGATGGATTCATTATTAGTGTTCTTCGCCATGCGGTTACGCCTCGTTACATACACGCCCGGCATCCCACTCGACTTGCTGCCGCCTGCAGATCGATGAGCGGAATACTCATGCCGGAGATCGCCAGCCCTAGAGCTTTGGATCGCCTATTACAAATTCATTCGACGGCCGTTCTTTCAAATGGATGATAATGAAAGCTTACCGACCGTCCCACATCGGTCACTGCAATGTTCCAGTGAGCCATTGAACCGTATTGTAGTGGCACAATCAGCCTTTTCGCACAAACGAAACGCGTCATCATGATACCGGCATCATCGTCTTGTTAACAGGATTTAAACCACGTCTCAGAGTGAAACCCCTGCAATCACGGCACTTTAATGCAAATTAACCATTTGCGAAGATTTGCGCCGCGTTTGTGCCGAAATTTAACGGGATAGCCATGGCTCCGACGGACAATCCGGAGTTGAGATCATTATAAAGCAAGGAACCAAGCAGATGGCAACGGCCGCGCGTATCGCTTTTGAATCTCCCGACAATCACAAGACGGCATGCCCGTCGAAGGATCGTCCGGTTGACCTAGTCCATCTGGCGAAACAGACGATGGGCGATAAGGCGCTAGAGGCCGAAATCCTGCAGATGTTCGCACGACAGGCACGCGCGCTTGTACAGGAAATCGCTAGTGCCGAGGCTGCAACGGTGACCGCGCTTGCGCACCGGCTCAAGGGGTCAGCAAATGCCGTCGGCGCCTTCGGTGTATCGGTTGCAGCCGCACGTCTGGAAGCAGAGCCCGGCGAGGCGGCGGCGTTGGCCTCGCTTTACGCGGCGGTCATAGAGGCTGAAAACTTCATCACCGGCCTCTGCCGCTGACACTACCTTGCATCACGTGGACGCCGGCAGCAAAGCCGGCGTCGTCCGTGAGATTGACTGAACCGGCAGTTTGGTGGCACAGACGGGGTCTACCCAAGGCTTCCAAAGGGCAATGCCCGAAAACCCGGATCTTCCAAAAATGACGAAATTGACCATCGTAGCCTTCGACGGCACACGCTTCGAGATCGACGCGGACAACGGTTCGACGGTGATGGAGAATGCTGTACGCAATTCTGTTCCCGGCATCGATGCGGAATGCGGCGGCGCCTGCGCCTGCGCCACCTGTCATGTCTATGTCGACGAGGAATGGACGGAAAAGGTTGGCGCGCCAGCGCCGATGGAAGAAGACATGCTGGACTTTGCCTTCGATGTTCGCCCGACTTCACGTCTTTCCTGTCAGATCAAGATGAAGGCTGATTTCGACGGCCTCATCGTCAATATTCCTGAGCGTCAGGCCTGATAAAAGAGAGTTTGCGGCGTCAAAAAATAGCCTCGCTCCACAGAGTCGAGCGAGGCGAGGTGGGCGCAAGGCCGGCAGGTGAGGGAGGTTACACCTGCGGCTCGGTTACGCGCCAGGGAACACGGAAAACTGAAACACCACGAAAATGGACGCTGACCGACGAACTTGCTCTCGGATTGAGTTGAAGTAGGCCATGCTTCATGCAGCGAATAATGTTGGATGCTCGTCCGATACATGTATAGGTAATTGCTGCCTAATATACAGGAATGGCTTTCACCAGGCCACCGCAATAAATTACCCTTTATTCACCAGTGTCTGCGCAAGCCTGGCGCAAGGCCGGGTAACGGCTCGTTTATGATCGTATCTATCGCTGACGCTGGTCGATGCGGTATTGCAGAAGCCTCGTCATGCGAGCGTCGAAATTTTTGGCTTCGACGCGGTCGAAAAGGGCTTGCTGCTTGTCGTGTTCGGCAAGCACGCGCCGCGTGGTTTCCGTGACGAGAGCCTCAACACCGTCGCAGGTTTTGCGGGCAGGCAGGGCAAGCAGCTCGTTCTCCAGCATGCGGGCATAATTTCGGGCGATTTCTGCGTGCCGTTCTTCGTGCCGCTTGATATCGGCCGACAGGGTCGCCCAGATGAAGCGCAGATCTTTCTCGGCCTTACCGCCATTATTCCATCGCGGCAGGATGATATGGGTGCGAAGCGTGACCTTGGCGCCGCCGACCGAGCAGCGACCACCGCGTTCGACATAGGTAACTTCTCCGCCGAACTTGATCTCGGTGGCTCCTGGATGCCTGTGCCCGCTGGTTTTGGTAACCGGACCGTGGCGCTCCAGCTCCTTGTCGAGTTCTTCCGCCGTGCGTCCGCCGATGCGGAAATAGGAGTAGGATTTTGAGATGACGGGCTCAGCCTGTACCGGGGCCGAGATCAGGCAGAGTAGAAAGGCTGCACCGAAGGCTCGGTGGACTCTGCGCATCAAAAACATTCTCTGGCCTGGTACGTTGAAGTTGAAACGAGCTTGGGGCATAGCCAACGCAAGTGCAACACGAAGGCATGAAAATTTGCGTTACTTTCAAAAAGATGGATCACCTGTGACATCGTCGCGCAACAACGTCTGGCGTCTTGCCCATGGACGCAGTCTTGCGCTTGATGCAGGCGGTCACATCATGGCGATCTTGAATGTGACGCCCGACAGTTTTTCCGATGGCGGTCGTTACATCGATGTCGAAAGCGCTGTAAGGCATGGGTTTTCCTGTATCTCCGACGGTGCGTCAATCCTTGACGTCGGTGGTGAATCCACGCGGCCGGGCGCCGCAATGGTGACAGCTGCCGAGGAGCAGGATCGCATCCTGCCGGTCATCGAAAGGCTGGCGCGGGAAACGGATACGTTGATTTCCGTAGACACATACCGCGCCGAGACCGCAAGGCTCGCCATTTCTGCCGGCGCCCATATCGTCAACGATGTTTACGGTTTGCGGCACGATCGCCAGATGGCCGATGTCGTTTCCGAAAGCGGAGCCGGGCTCTGCATCATGTATACCGCACGTGGGCGTGACGACCTTCTTGAAGACATTATCGAAGACGAGGTGATGTTTTTCGGCCAATCACTGGATAGGGCGAAGGTTGCCGGCATTGCGGACGATGCAATCGTGCTCGATCCCGGGTTCGGTTTCGTTCAGAAGCGAGAACAGGACAATGAATTGATAGCGCGCAGCGGTGAGCTCCACTCGCTCGGTTTTCCGTTGCTTGTCGGGACATCGAGAAAACGTTTCGTCGGCGCGATAACCTCGCGTGACGCGGCGACGGAGCGGGATTTCGCCACCGCTGCCACAACCGCAATGCTGCGGCTGGCCGGTGCGTCGATCTTCAGGGTTCATAATGTGGCGGCAAATCTGGATGCGTTGCGCATGGCTGACGCAGTTCTGGAGGCGCGACGGTCAACTCGAGAGGCAGGAGACGCACACTGATGACGATCTTTCAGGTCACGCTCAAGAACTGTGCCTTTTACGCGCATCATGGGGTTTTCGAGCAGGAAAAGGCGCTTGGTCAGCGCTTTTTCGTCGACGTCGTCATGGATGTCGAGGCGGGGGATGCCCTCGTGTCCGATGATATCGAGCAGACCGTTCACTACGGGCTGGCCTATGAACTGGTCGAAAACATCGTGACCGGTAGCCGTCGTAACCTGATCGAAACACTTGCCAATGACGTGGCTCTCGGCCTCGTCGCATGGTCGCCGATGATCCGCCGGGTCGAGGTGGCGATCAGAAAGCCGAGCGCACCGATCGCCGGCATTCTGGATTATGTGGAGGTGCGTGTTGAGCATCGGAATTGATCGTCCCTGGGAAACCGCTGCACTCGGACTTGGCGGCAATATCGGCGATCCGGCCGCTGCCATGGCGCACGCGTTGCAGGCGCTTGATGCGCGAAAAGATTGTCGGGTTCTGGCTGTTTCGCGGCTCTACCTTACCCCGCCATGGGGCAATACGAACCAGGCCGATTTTTTCAATTGCTGCGCGCTGATCGACACCGAGCTTGAGCCGGAGGAATTGCTTGATCTCTGTCTTGCCCTTGAGCGAGAAAGCAAGCGCGTGAGGGCGGAGCGTTGGGGGCCGAGAACGCTGGACATCGATATATTGACTTATGGTGACCGCATTGAGAAGACGCCGGCGCTGGAATTACCGCATCCGCGCATGACGGAACGCGCCTTTGTGATGTTGCCGCTCGCAGATCTCGCGCCGCATATGATCATCAGTGGACGCAAGGCAGAAAGCTGGGCGGGGAGCCTGAATTCGACCGGTATCAGCATAGCAAAACCCGACGGCCTGTGGTGGCGGCAGGTTTCCGCGGTTGAATAAACATTTTTGCCTGAAAACGAAAATACGTTTTCAGGCAACGATATACCTCGCAAAATTAATGCAGGAGATTAGCTTGAATGCCTGCGGTATTGGTTATTCCTTGATCGCGCCTACGGCGATCGAATCGACGTCACGATCAAGCGACAGGCCGATCACGGGCACCATCTGGTCTTCTACTTTCACCGAAATGGTGATGTTCATCTTGTTGTCACCACGCAGGCTGGCAACCATTGCGCCGTTGAGTTTGGCGCGGTTGATGCCCATCACGACCTTGTCGCCGTTGACCGAGCCGGAAACGATATCCAGGCCTTTGCCTTCGGCGCCATCAAGGAATTTGCCTGTATAACCACGTCCGCTCTGGGTGATGACCGCAGTCATTGGCTGCTGGAATACACCGACCCGGCAGGTGCCGTCGAGCTTGATGCCTGTGTCGCCTTCGGGAGATGGCGATCCCGTGAGGCTGCAGTTGAACTTTGTGCCCTTGTACTTGCCGGCAACGATTTCGCCCGGTCCCTTCCATGCGCCTGCAACGGACTGGAAAAAGACCTGATCCCTGGAGGCCGCTTCTGCCTGCGGGGCAAATGCCGGGACCGCGGTGACCAAAGTCAAAGCGGCAAGCCCGCCGAAAAGCGAAAAGAAGCGCGAATACATGAGGCTTTCCCCTTGGGACGTTCCGCTGTCAGCGGCAATGTTTAGTGGGGCCGAAATTAAGCGAGAATGGTTAACGCTTCGTATCTTTCGGTGTCCGCAGGGCGTCCCGGAAGGGGCTAATCTTTCTCGTCGGTGCGACCCGCCGCAACGATATCGGACATGAAATCGCCGATCCCCGGCCGGGGCAAGGCGCGGAACGGCAGCGGTCTGCACAGGTCCATGGCGGCGATCCCGATACGAGCTGTGAGCAGCCCGTTGATGACACCTTCACCAAGCCGCCGCGACAATCGCGAGGCAAGTCCGTGACCGAGAACCTGCTGGGCCAGACCGTCGCCGACGGCGATGGAGCCTGTGACTGCGAGATGCGCGATGACATCGCGGATCAGCCGCAAAAGCCCCAGTTTTCCGGGCCTTGCGCCATAAAGTTCGGCCATGGCGCGGACAAGGCGGGTGACCTCGAAAAGCACATAGGCAAGGTCGACGATCGCGCGAGGGCTGATGGCGGTAACGACCGCTACTCGTTTCGAGGCGTTCAGGATGAGGCCGCGGGCTTTACGGTCGAGCGGCGTCAGCAATTCGCGTTCAGCCAGATCGAGAAGGTGCGGGCCGTCGATAATATCGTCCTTGGTGCCTTCAAGAACACTACGTCCCTTGGCCGTCTCTGCCCGGTGGCTGAGGAGAGATGTCAGCCGTTCCACCAACTTGCGCGCAGGATGGGCCGGCACGGACGCTGCCGCCTCTTCCGCTTCGGTCTTCAGGCTCTGCACGGCGGCGAGCCGGGCTATCCCCATGATCTCGCGCCCGACAACGACCAGCAATCCGAAAAGTGTCAGCGCCAGCGCCGTGATCGCAGCATAACCGAGCCAATCTGCGCGCGCGAAAAGATCGCGAACGATCTGATCCGCCCAGAGCCCGAAGGCGAGCGACAGGAATGTGCCGAGCGCGGCCGTAGCCAATCCGACAAACGAGAAACCTCTGCGCGGGCGTGGTTCCGCAACCGGAAGGCTCGCTGCATCGAGATCCGCACCGGAAAACGGATCGTCTTCGTCCGGCACCACGGTAATGGGCTGGTCGAAACTTTTGGGACGGCGCACGGAGGAAGGCGTTTCGGTCTCCCGTGCGGCATCATCCTCCACCTGAAATGCAGCCGGACGGCGTCGGGACGGATCGTTGGTGTAGGGCGGTCTCATGCGAGGCGGTCTCCGAGCAGGAACTGCAGGGCACGGTCCAGCCGGATATGCGGCACTGCGAGATTGAGGCTGCCCGGACGCCCCTCCAGCGCTGGAGGCCGGAAACGGACGAAGTTGATGTCCGGCAGATCAGGGCTGTCGCTATCAAGCGTGTTAAACATATGAGTCGGATCTGCCGGCAGGTCGCCGGGAAAAATCGCCGTCGTCTTCGTGCCGTCAAATCGCTCGCCATTGATCGTTTCGCCCGCCATCGGCGTGCCGACGATCACCGGAAGCATGTGATTGCCTTCCTTGACACTGGCTTCGCGTGTGGCGCGCACCGAGGCAATCGCCATAACCTCGAAACCGGCACCCGACAAACCGATGCGCTGAATGGCGCGGTCCACCAGGCGACCGGTCAGCCGCTCAAGCCGGTCATGGCTCTCGTGGTGCAAATGGTCTGCCTTGGTGGCAGCGATCAGAACCTTGTCGATCCGGCGTGTGACGAAGGACGAGAAGAAGCTGTTATGTCCCGGCCGGAAACAGCCGAGAACATCGCCAAGCGCCCGTTCGAGATCCTCAAGCGCTTCCGGACCGCGATTGATCGCCTGAAGCGCATCGACGAGCACGATCTGCCGGTCTAGCCGCGCAAAGTGATGCCGGAAGAAAGGTTTCACGACCACGGTCTTGTAAGCCTCGAAGCGGCGCTCCATCATTGCCCGCAATGAGCCCTTTATCGCAGGTGTCTCGGCAATGCCGGGCAACGGCGCGAATGTCAGCGCCGGCGAGCCTTCGAGATCTCCGGGCATCAGGAAACGCCCCGGAGGCAGCGTCGATAGCGACCGCTCGTCGGACTTGCAGGCTTTGAGATAGGCGGAAAACACCTCGAAAAGACGCCGAGCCTTCATTTCGTCGGCTGGCGCGTCCATATCGATCGTGGTTGCAAGCTGCATCCAGTCCTGGGCAAGTTCCTTGCGGATGCCCGTCTGCGCCAACTCTGCAGTGGTATTGCTGAATTCGCGATAATCCTGCGCAAGAAGCGGCAGATCGAGGAGCCACTCGCCCGGATAATCGACGATATCGAGGGAAAGCCTGCCGGGCGAAAACAGGCGGTTCCAGCCGCTGGCGCTCTGATAGTCGATTGTCAGCCGCAATTCGGAAATGGCGCGCGTCGAATCAGGCCATATGCGATCGCGAACGAGCGCCTGGATGTGATCTTCGTATTGAAACCGCGGAATGGCGTCGTCCGGCTGCTCTTCGAGCCGGATACCCGAAACCCGGCCGGAGCGAACCGCTTCGAACAGTGGCAAACGACCCCCATTCAGCAAATTCTGCACGATCGACGAAATCAGCACCGTCTTGCCGGCGCGGGAAAGGCCGGTCACGCCGAGTCGTATCGTCGGGTTGACGAGCCCCGACGCGCGGTCGGCGATGTTGTCGAGGGCAATTCGAGCGTCGTCGGTAAAACTGGTCAGCGAAGGCGCCAAGGCGGGATCCCGAAAAAGTGTTTTCCCCTATATAGGCGTGGGATGCCGGCCCGCAATGTCGACCTGCTCAGATGCTGAGCAGGTTGGTCAGCGTCCAACCGCCGGAATCTGCCTGCGCGCCATAGTCCAGCACGGCAAGTCCCGCCGTGGGATATCCTCCCGGCATGGCGGCCCGCCGCTCCGCCTTGCCTATCAGTCCTTCCAGCAACAGGTCTATGCTCGGGTTGTGCCCGATCAGCATGACGGATCGGGCAGGGCGCTGCCCGGCAATGATCGTCGCATAAAGATCCGGCGTGCCGTTATAGAGTTCGTCGACGAACGTGATCTCCAGCGTTTCCCTAACCGCCCTGCGCACGATTTCCGCAGTCTGCCGGCAGCGCTCGGCCGTCGAGCTGATAAGGCGATCCGGCACATATCCGAGGTCTGCCGCGCGATCGGCCACCATCTCAGCCTGTGCATAACCGCGTTCGTCGAGCACACGGTCGAAATCCCGTCCGCCCGGCACTGCCGAGGCCGCCTGAGCATGGCGCATCAGATAAATACGGAATGGTTCAGGTTCGATCATCTTCGGCTCGCCAAAATGAAACGCTGAGTAAAAGGCGTAACGTTGCTTTGGTCGATTGGTCAACCGGATCATGTGCCGCCGGTTGAGGTGTTTTCAAGCCGGCTACCCATGCGATTATGGGAAAAGCATAAAAATTAGTCACTTAGCCGAATTTTGTGACAAATTTAAAACTGCTGCAAATCTGGGCGAAAGGCTTGAATGAGGACTGGTTAATGGAGTATAGGGGCCTCATGAGATGTTCTTCAGGAGAATCGCGTTGAGTGAGAAGATCGATCTTAGTAACTATGTGCTCTCGGAAAACGAAGAGTTCATGAATGCAAATCAGAAGGCATACTTCAGGGCCAAACTGATCGCATGGAAGAATGACATCCTCAGAGAGGCGCGAGAAACGCTCGGGCACTTGGCTGAGGAGAGTGCAAACCATCCGGACCTAGCAGACCGCGCTTCATCGGAAACGGACCGTGCAATCGAATTGCGCGCTCGTGACCGGCAGCGCAAGCTTATATCCAAGATCGATGCCGCCATGCAGCGTATCGATGATGGGACTTATGGCTATTGCGAAGAAACCGGCGAACCGATCGGCCTGAAGCGACTGGACGCCCGTCCTATCGCAACGTTGTCGATCGAGGCGCAGGAGCGTCACGAGCGACGTGAAAAGGTCTATCGCGACGAATAATGTTCGTCGGGTCAGTATAGAAAACAAAAAAGGCACGTTTTGACGTGCCTTTTTTGTTTGCATCTTACTGTTCGTGAGCGCCGTTACTTTTCGCGGCTGGCGGACATTTCACCGAATATGCGGGCAACCTCGCTTTGCAGGGACGGTTCGTCCCGCGGGGCATTACCGGGCGCAGCGACGACCGGCATGGCGATGGCCGAGCCTGCTGGCTGCGACGGGCGATTTGTCCGAATGGCGAGGGATGGTTCGCGCGCAGCCATGTTCTGCGCCATTTCCTCTTCAAGAATTTTCTCGAAATCGCTTCCGAGACCTGTGGGCTTCGCAACAGCAGCCGGGGTCGGCTGAGATATCGCCTGAACTGCAGCTGCCGAAGCGGATGCTGGCGGATTGCGATCGATAAAGACGCGCTCGCGCTGACTGTCAAGAACACGGGCGGCATCGTCGAGCGACGGCTGCGCGGACGTCTTTGGTTCCACGCGCGGCTCAGAAGGCAAATTGTCAATGCGAGCCGGATTGACGGTTGGAGTTGCCGCAACTGGCTCCAGGCGCTGCGCCGGAATGGTGTTTGCCGCGACAGTGGCGGCAGGTTGCGGCGGTGAGACTGCGCCTCGGTTTTCTCGCGAGGGAATATTGGTGTCACGCGCGTTGATCATTTCCACCCTTTGAGCGGAGGCCGGGACCGGTCGTCTTGCCGGCTCGGCTGCGGGTGGTCTTGCAGTGGCGGACACAGGGATGGCTGACCGTGGAGCAGGCTGCACTTCCTGTTCCGAAGGTTCGGCGCTTTGGCTTGAACTGACAATCCGGCTTTCGATGACCACGTCGGTCGGTCCACCGATCATGATCAGATGTTCGACATCGTCACGTCTGACAAGAACCAGCCGACGTCGCGCATCGACGGCTGCCGCGTCGAGCACCTGCAATCGCGGTTGACGGTTGCGCCCGCCACGCACGAAAGGCGATGGCCCCCGGCGTCCGCGCACTATCCACAGAATTCCGACGAGGCAGACAAGGGCCAAGCCTACGCCAATGACCGCCACGAGGAGGTTGCGACCGTATTCGCCCCACAGTTCTGCGACCATTTATGTAACTCCTTATGCGATCTATGCTTCTGACACAGACGATTTTTTGCCCCGCGAGGCAAGTGTCGGGCCTGCCCGTCAACGCTAAAATGTGTCTCATTCGCATCTCACATAGGGCAGGGTGCTGCGCTGTCCCGCCTTTTGTGGCTTTCAGGAGCTTTTTGCTTCATCTTCAAATTGCTAAGAGAGAATCGCAAGCGCCACGGGGTGCATTTGTGACGCCGGTGCATGCATCGGAGCAAGAGGTATCGATGACCAGTTCGCCGAAAGCCGGCAACGACGAAGCGCCATTGGTTGATCGCGGCAGCCGCGGTGGTACGGCTGTCAGGATCGTGCTTCTAGCGATGGTGCTTCTTGGGGTCGCCATCGCGTTTATCGTGTTTCAGCGGGCACTGGATAACGAGGTCGTTCTCGGCATTCTGGGCATCCTGGCGATGGTGGGAATCTTCTTCATCGTTTCGTCACTGATCGGCCTTGTCGAGGTCATGCCGCAGTCGCGCTCCGATGAATTGGCCCGCAGCTTTCTGGCCAGTCATCCCGATGGAATTGTCGTGACCGATGCCAAGGGGCGGATTGTTTATGCCAACGCCGCCTATGGGCGGATGACTGGTGCTTCGGGCAGCCACAACGTCCAATCGCTGGAAACCCTGCTGTCGAAAACGCGCGAATCGACAGAAGCTCTCTACCGCCTGACGGCCGCCCTTCGCGAAGGGCGGGAGGGACACGAGGAATTTCGCTTGTTGCAGCCGCTCGGCCGGCTGACCGGCAACGGTTCGGATGCGCACTGGTATCGCCTCAAGGCCCGTCTGCTCGGCACGGGCGGTCGTAACGCGCTCGACATATGGGAAATAACCGACATCACCTCGGAGCGGGACGATCAGGAGCGCTTCTTCCGCGAATTGCAGAATGCGATCGACTATCTCGATCACGCGCCTGTTGGGTTCTTCTCTGCCGGCAGGAAAGGCGAGATCTTCTATCTGAACGCGACGCTTGCCGAGTGGCTTGGGCTGGACCTGACCAAGTTCACGCCGCAATCTATGAGGATTTCGGATCTGGTTGCAGGTGAGGGTATGGCTCTCATCCAATCCGTGCAGGCAGCGCCCGGGCTGAAGCGCACGGAAACACTGGAACTCGACCTTCGCCGCGCAAACGGTCAGAGTCTTCCGGCGAAACTGGTTCACAATGTCAGCGCCATGCGCGATGGAGCGCCGGGGGAAAGCCGCACTGTCGTTCTGATGCGGGCGAAAGGCACGGAAACCGACCAGTCCGCCTCCGCCATGCGATTTACCCGGTTTTTCAACAATACGCCGATGGCGATCGCCTCGGTGGACGGAAATGGCAAGATACTGCGCATCAATGCGCCATTCCTGAGGCTTTTCGCCGACGTCGTGTCTCGCGACGACGTTGATGCCGGTGCCGCAGAACTGGAGCGCATTGTCCACGAGAGCGCCCGGGAAACATTGATGGAGGCACTTGCCGCTGCCAAGGACAGGCAGGGCGATATCTTGCCGCTCGAATCTCGGCATCCGGGCGATGAAAACCGCTATGTGCGTTTTTACGTCAATGCGGTGATCGACGAAAGCGACGAGGCGCCTGAGGAAGTGGCGATCGTCTATGCTGTCGAGACCACCGAGCAGAAGGCGCTCGAAACGCAGATGGCGCAGACACAGAAGCTGAATGCGGTCGGCACGCTGGCGGGTGGTATCGCGCACGATTTCAACAATGTGCTGACGGCGATCCTGCTGTCTTCCGATCACCTCCTGTTGCAGGCGCGGCCTTCCGATGCCAGCTTTGCCGATCTGATGGAGATCAAGCGGAACGCCAACAGGGCGGCCGTGCTGGTGCGCCAGCTGCTGGCCTTCTCGCGCAAGCAGACGATGCGCCCGGCTGTGCTCAACCTGACCGATGTTGTAGGCGACCTGCGCATGCTGGTCGATCGCCTGATTTCCGGCACCAATGTCAAACTGGAGGTCGACTATGGTCGGGATCTCTGGCCGGTGCGAACGGACCTTTCGCAATTCGAGCAGGTACTGATCAATCTCTGCGTCAACGCGCGCGATGCGATGCCGAGCGGCGGCACCATCCTGATCAAGACCCGCAACGTGACGGCCAATGATGCCGCAAGCTTCCAGCAGGCTGATCTGCCGTCCGAAGATTTCGTTATGATCGAGGTCTCCGACAGCGGCACGGGTATTGCGCCGGAAATCATGGACAAGATCTTCGAACCGTTCTTCACCACCAAGGAAGTGGGCAAGGGAACGGGCCTCGGTCTCGCGATGGTCTATGGCATCGTCAAGCAATCCGGCGGCTATATCTATCCGGAATCGGAGATGGGCAAGGGAACGAGCTTCCGTATGTTCCTGCCACGCCATATCCCTGAGGTTCAGCAGGTCTCTCATGCGCCGGCCACTATCGCAGGGGTGACTGATAACACGGTGAAGGCCGAGACGGCCGTCGCCGCCGCCGAGCATTTGGATTTGACGGGAAAATCTGCCGTCGTTCTTCTTGTAGAAGATGAGGAAGCAGTCCGTCGCGGTGGCAAGCGTATGCTGGAGACACGTGGCTACACTGTCCATGAGGCCGGTTCAGGCACTGAAGCGCTCGACATCATGGAAGAGCTTGAAGGCAAGGTTGATATCGTGGTGTCCGACGTCGTGATGCCCGAGATGGACGGCCCGACGCTGCTCGGCGAATTGCGCAAGACCTATCCCGACCTGAAGTTCATCTTCGTATCTGGATATGCGGAAGACGCCTTTGCCCGCAACCTGCCAGCGGATGCGAAATTCGGCTTTCTGCCGAAGCCGTTTTCGCTCAAGCAACTGGCTGTCGCCGTGCGCGAAATGCTTGATTCGGAATAGTGCCCAACGGCCTTTCCGAGAGCGGATCGACCTTGGCATCCGGTTGCCGAAGCTGTTGATTCCAATCGATCTTTCCACAGCCGGACGATGGCGTGAACATTAATGGAACAAAGGTGAAATAATGTTTTCGTTGCAGGCACTTGGGCGGGGCTTGCAAAATGAGAACAAAATGAGTACGAATATCCCATCGGCTGCTTCATTGCTTGCGCGGCGGCAATAACCTAAAGGTGGGATCTCATGGCACAGAACACATTGCGGCTCGTAGAGGAAAAAGGCGTGGACAAGAGTAAGGCGCTCGAAGCAGCACTCTCGCAGATTGAACGATCCTTCGGCAAAGGCTCGATCATGAAGCTCGGTTCGAACGACAGTATCGTCGAGATCGAGACGGTTTCTACCGGCTCTCTCAGCCTCGATATTGCGCTCGGCATTGGCGGTCTCCCCAAGGGCCGTATCATCGAAATTTACGGTCCTGAAAGTTCGGGTAAGACGACACTCGCGCTGCAGACGATTGCAGAAGCCCAGAAGAAGGGCGGCATCTGCGCCTTCGTCGATGCTGAACACGCGCTTGATCCGGTCTATGCCCGCAAGCTTGGTGTCGACCTGCAGAACCTCCTGATCTCGCAGCCGGATACCGGTGAGCAGGCTTTGGAAATCACCGACACACTGGTCCGTTCCGGCGCTGTCGATGTTCTGGTCGTCGACTCGGTTGCTGCGCTTACGCCGCGCGCCGAAATCGAAGGCGAGATGGGCGACAGCCTGCCGGGTCTTCAGGCTCGTCTGATGAGCCAGGCGCTGCGCAAGCTGACCGCGTCGATCTCCAAGTCGAACACGATGGTGATCTTCATCAACCAGATCCGTATGAAGATCGGCGTGATGTTTGGTTCGCCGGAAACGACGACCGGCGGTAACGCCCTGAAATTCTACGCCTCGGTTCGTCTCGATATCCGTCGTATCGGCCAGGTGAAGGAGCGCGAGGAAGTCGTGGGCAACCAGACCCGCGTCAAGGTCGTCAAGAACAAGATGGCGCCTCCCTTCAAGCAGGTCGAGTTCGACATCATGTATGGCGAAGGTGTTTCGAAGACCGGCGAACTTGTCGATCTTGGAGTCAAGGCCGGTATTGTCGAGAAGTCGGGCGCCTGGTTCTCCTATAACAGCCAGCGTCTCGGCCAGGGGCGCGAAAACGCCAAGACATTCCTGCGCGAAAATCCGGAACTTGCGCGCGAGATCGAAACTTCGCTGCGTCAGAATGCCGGCCTGATCGCAGATCGTTTCCTGCAGAACGGTGGTCCGGACGCCAATGACGGTGACGGATCCGCCGACGACTGATTTGATTGGGTGAGGGGCATTCCGCCGCAGGCAGGACACCTCTTCTGTTTCCCTGATGTCACTTTTACCGGCCGCCATCGCAAGATGTGCGGCCGGTTTTCTGTTCGGCTGGACAGTCGCTTATGTGGACGATACAAGCCTTTTGACTTCAAATACTGGTACCGCATCGGCGGTTGAAAAGGGCGTAGCATGAGCGGCGTGAATGACATCCGGTCGACCTTCCTCGACTACTTTAAGAAGAACGGCCACGAGGTTGTGGATTCGAGCCCGCTCGTTCCGCGCAACGATCCGACGCTGATGTTCACCAATGCCGGCATGGTGCAGTTCAAGAACGTCTTCACCGGTCTTGAAAAGCGGCCTTATTCCACCGCGACCACCTCACAGAAATGCGTGCGTGCCGGCGGCAAGCACAACGACCTCGACAATGTCGGTTATACCGCCCGCCACCTGACCTTCTTCGAAATGCTCGGCAACTTCTCCTTCGGCGACTATTTCAAGGAGAATGCGATCGAGCTTGCCTGGAAGCTCGTCACCGAAGGTTTTGACCTGCCGAAGAACCGGCTGTTGGTAACCGTCTATTCCGAGGACGAGGAAGCTGCGACCCTGTGGAAGAAGATCGCCGGTTTCTCCGACGACAAGATCATCCGCATCCCGACCTCCGACAATTTCTGGCAGATGGGCGATACCGGTCCCTGCGGTCCGTGCTCGGAAATCTTCATCGACCAGGGCGAAAACGTCTGGGGCGGTCCTCCCGGCTCGCCGGAAGAGGATGGCGATCGCTTCCTCGAATTCTGGAACCTCGTCTTCATGCAGTTCGAGCAGACCGCACCGGGCGAGCGCTCGTTGTTGCCGCGTCCGTCGATCGATACCGGCATGGGCCTCGAGCGTATGGCCTGCGTGCTGCAGGGCAAGCAGAGCGTTTTCGACACTGACCTGTTCCGCACGCTGATCGGCACGATCGAAGACGTCATGGGCGTCAAGGCGGAAGGTAGCGCCAGCCACCGCGTCATCGCCGACCATCTTCGCTCCTCAGCCTTCCTGATTGCCGATGGTGTCCTGCCGTCGAATGAAGGTCGCGGTTACGTCCTTCGCCGCATCATGCGCCGCGCCATGCGTCACGCCCAGCTTCTGGGTGCGAAGGAGCCGGTCATGTACAAGCTCTTGCCGACGCTCATCCAGGAAATGGGCCGCGCCTATCCGGAGCTGGTTCGTGCCGAGGCGCTCACGTCCGAAACGCTGAAGCTGGAAGAAACCCGCTTCCGCAAGACGCTGGAGCGCGGCCTTACGCTCCTTTCCGATGCGACGACCGATCTCGACAAGGGCGACATGCTCGACGGCGAGACCGCTTTCAAACTTTACGACACCTACGGCTTCCCGCTCGATCTGACACAGGACGCATTGCGCGCCCGCGAGATCGGCGTCGATATCGCCGGCTTTACCGATGCGATGGAGCGCCAGAAGGCGGAAGCCCGGTCGCACTGGGCAGGCTCCGGCGACAAGGCGACCGAAACGATCTGGTTCGAGCTGAAGGAAAAACACGGTGCTACCGAATTCCTCGGTTACGACACCGAGAAGGCCGAAGGTGTAATCCAGGCGATCGTCAGGGACGGCAAGGCGGTTGATACCGCTGCTGCCGGCGAAGACGTCCAGATCGTCGTTAGCCAGACGCCGTTCTACGGCGAATCCGGTGGTCAGATGGGCGATGCAGGTGTCATCTTCAGCGATAATGGCAAGGTTGCTGTTTCTGACACGCAGAAGAAGGGCGAGGGACTGTTTGTTCACATTGCCAAGGTTTCGGAAGGCAAGCTGAAGGTCAGCGACGCCGTCATCCTGACAGTGGATCACGCCCGCCGTTCGCGCCTGCGCTCCAACCACTCGGCAACCCATCTGCTACATGAGGCGCTGCGTGAAGTGCTCGGCACCCATGTCGCCCAGAAGGGCTCGCTGGTAGCGCCGGAGCGCCTGCGGTTCGACGTCTCGCATCCGAAGCCGATGTCGGCGGAAGAACTGCAGCGCGTTGAAGAAATGGCCAATGCCATCATCATCCAGAATGCCAAGGTCACCACCCGACTGATGAGCGTCGATGACGCGATTGCCGAAGGTGCGATGGCGCTGTTCGGCGAAAAATACGGCGATGAAGTTCGCGTCGTCTCCATGGGAACGGCAATCGATGGACCGAAGGCCGGCAAGCCTTATTCGATCGAGCTTTGCGGCGGCACACATGTCAATGCGACCGGCGATATCGGTCTGGTCCGCGTTCTGTCGGAAAGCGCCGTCGGCGCCGGCGTTCGCCGTGTCGAAGCCGTGACAGGTGAAGCGGCCCGCGCCTATCTGTCGGAACAGGACGATCGGGTGAAGACTCTGGCCGGCGCGCTGAAGGTTCAGCCTTCGGACGTCGTGTCTCGCGTCGAGGCTCTACTCGAGGAGCGCCGCAAGCTCGAAAAGGAACTGGCCGATGCCAAGCGTCGTCTCGCCATGGGCGGCGGTGAAGGCGGCACGGGCTCCGATGCCCGCGAAATCGCAGGCACCAAGTTCATGGGCCGCGTGCTGGCCGGTATAGACGCCAAAGACCTGAAGGGCCTGGCCGACGAAGGCAAGGCATCGCTCGGTTCCGGCGTCGTCACGCTGATCGGCGTGTCGGAGGATGGCAAGGCAAGTGCAGTTGTCGCCGTGACCGAAGATCTGGTCAGCCGGTTCAGCGCCGTTGATCTGGTCCGCATCGCTTCTGCCGCACTCGGCGGCAAGGGTGGCGGTGGCCGACCTGACATGGCCCAGGCCGGCGGTCCGGACGGCACCAAGGCCAACGAGGCGATCGAGGCGGTTGCGGCCGCACTTGGCGCCTGATTGAAACAAACGACCGGGCGGCTTCTGGCCGCCCGTCTTGCATGAGGTTTGCCATGGGATTGAACGCTGTCATCGAAGACGAGATGGACGAGGCCGTAACCGGTCTTGCGCCTGCATTGTTTCGCGATGCGCCGAACTCGGTTTCGTTCAACAAGCTGCGTAAGCGCTTGCTGCGCCAGGTTCGCCAGGCATTCGAAGATTTTGGCATGCTGAAGGATCAGCAGCGCTGGCTGGTTGGCTTGTCCGGCGGCAAGGACAGTTATGCGCTGCTCGCCGTTCTGCTCGATCTGCAGTGGCGTGGACTGTTGCCGGTCGAACTGATCGCCTGCAATCTCGATCAGGGACAGCCGAATTTTCCCAAACACATTCTGCCGGATTATCTGACCTCGATCGGTGTGAAACATCGCATCGAATATCGCGATACCTATTCGATCGTGAAGGAAAAGGTGCCTTCGGGCGCCACCTATTGTTCGCTCTGTTCCAGGCTGCGCCGCGGCAATCTCTACCGCGTGGCGCGGGAGGAGGGCTGTCAGGCTCTGGTCCTTGGTCATCACCGCGAGGACATTCTTGAAACCTTTTTCATGAACTTCTTTCACGGTGGCCGTCTTGCCGGCATGCCGGCCAAGCTTTTGAACGACGAGGGTGACCTTATGGTGCTGCGGCCTCTGGCCTATTGCGCCGAGGACGATCTGGCGAAGTTTTCGGCGGCGATGCAGTTCCCGATCATCCCCTGCGACCTTTGCGGCTCGCAGGATGGCTTGCAGCGCAATGCGATGAAGCAGATGCTTGCCGATATCGAGACGCGCATGCCGGGCCGCAAGGACACGATGCTGCGTGCGCTCGCGCATGTGAACCCGTCCCATCTTCTCGACCCTAAACTCTTTGACTTTACCGGCCTGTCGGCCTCGGCCGGCGACTGATCTTGCCATCTTAAAACGCAGATTGGATTTCAAATGACTTTGCCGCTCGACGTCCTGAAGCTTGCCGACCTCCTGAAAGCTGCCGCCAAGGCCGAAATATTGCCTCGTTTTCGTCGCCTGGGCGGCGATGACATCCGCTCCAAGAGCGAGCCTTCGGATCTGGTGACGGAGGCGGACGAAGCGGCAGAACGCATGATCCGGCGGGAGATCGACAATGTGGTGCCGGGCGCACTTTTCGTCGGCGAAGAATCCGTTGCGGCAGATCCGTCTCTGCTCGGCAAACTGGCCGATGCGGAACTGGCCGTCGTGGTGGATCCGATCGACGGAACCTTCAATTTCGCCTCCGGCATTCCCGCCTTCGGAGTCATGGCGGCAGTCGTCTACAAGGGCGAAACGGTGGCCGGCATCATCTACGATCCGATGGGTGATGACTGGGTCATGGCGGAGAAAGGTGCCGGTGCATTCCTTCGTCGCCCGGATGGAGAGGCGGTAAAACTGGCCGTCGCAGCCCCCCAGCCCCTCGGCGACATGATCGGCATGGCTTCGGCAGGCTATTTCTTCGGTCACGAGCGTGAGAAGATTCTGGCCAATCTCGCCAAGGTTCGGCTTTTCGCCAGCTATCGCTGTGCAGCCCATGAATACCGCACCTTTGCGGGCGGTCATGTCCAGTTCGCGATCTATAACAAGTTGATGCCCTGGGATCATCTTGCAGGGACATTGATCGGCACGGAAGCGGGCGGTTACATCCGCAGGCTGGATGGCTCCGCCTATCTCCCTCATCATGTCGACGGCGGCTTGCTGCTTGCAACCGACGAAGAGAGCTGGAAGCTCCTTAGCCACGAAATCTTCGGCTAGTAAGCTGCATGCGCGGCAAGCCACTTTCCTGTCGCTGGCGGTGATCCGCTGCCATGAAAAAAGCCCGGTCACGCCGGGCTTTTTTCGTTCGGGCTGTAGACGGCCTAATGCGCCAGGATCATCTTGGGCTTGAACTGGCCGCCGTCACGCGGTTCGAAAATCTGGTAGACCTGCGGATTGCGCAGCGGCTGTTCGCTCTCGTCGTGCTCAAGATTCTGTTCCGAAACATAAGCGACGTATTCAGTGTCGTCGTTTTCGGCGAGCAGATGATAGAATGGCTGGTCCTTGGCGGGCCTGATTTCCGACGGGATCGAATTCCACCACTCTTCAGTATTCGCAAATTCCGGGTCCACATCGAATATGACGCCACGGAACGGGAATACTTTGTGACGGACGACCTCCCCAATCGTGAATTTTGCGTTTTTCTGTTTCATGGTGCGATGTCCTTTCACAGAATAATGTGGTGGTGAGCGGCTGAAACATCAAGATGTGGTGTTTCCGAAGCTCTTCCGCCGCCTTTCACTCCTTAATGTGTTTCCTGCCTTTAATAGATGCAAGTACGACGCCGCCCAATACAAGCACGATACCGAGCGCATGATAAGTCTCGAAAGGTTCTCCAAGGAAAAACATCGCCATGACGATGGAAACAGGAGGCATGAGATAGAGCGTGATGCCGCCTGTCGCGGGCCCGAATACACGCACCACATGCTGGAAGCAGAAGAAGGCAGCAAGCGAGGCAAAAACGACCATTCCGGCAATCTTCCACCAGTCCGAGGCCGAATCGGGCACAGGTCCATTATTCAAGACCTCCCAGATGCTTGGTGGCAGGAGAACCAGCGCGCCCGAAAGCGCGATCATGCCGAACAGCGCCAGGGGTGACAGGTTCCGAAGGGCAGGGTCCTTTAGCAGTATCGAGTATATGGCAAAGGAAATGGCGGCGACGAGAATGCCGAGATCGCCGATATTGAAGCTGAGATTGAGAAGCGCTGCGGGATCGCCGCGCAATACGATCGATATCACCCCGGCAAAGGCGACCAGCATGCCGGCCAGTTCCCTGCCGCTGATCTTGCGGCCGCTGAACATCCATTGGAACAGAATGATGAAAAGCGGCGAGGTCGTATAGATCAGCGTGCCGTTGGCCGCACTCGTATAGGTCAGCGACCAGTAGACAAGGCCGCCGCAAATGCCCATGCCGAGACCGCCGAGCAGCAACCAGAGCCAGAAATGGTTGCGCACGAAAAGCGCGCTGGCGCGCCGGTCGGAATAGATGAAGGGCAGCATGATTGCCGTCGATCCGGCCCAGCGGAGGAAGGCCGTTGTATAGGGCGCGACATCACCGATAATGCCGCGACCGAAGATCATGTTGCTGGAAAAGAAAATCGGGACGAGGGAGAAAATCAGCCAGTCGACAGGCCGGCCTGTTTCAGGCTTTGCTTGGGGAGCCATCTTTCACCAGGAACAAAATATTGCCGCGTGCGGCTGAGACCGTTTGAAAACAAAAACGGCGGGAAAGCCCGCCGTTTCTGGATGCGGTTTAAACCGCATGTCGTTTTGTCCGGCCGATCACGCCGAATAATACATATCGAACTCGACTGGGTGCGGCGTCATTTCGTAACGCATCACTTCGGTCATCTTCAGTTCGATATAGGCATCGATTTGGTCGTCGTCGAACACGCCGCCGGCTGTCAGGAACTTGCGATCCTTGTCGAGGCTTTCGAGCGCTTCACGCAACGAACCGCAGACGGTCGGGATCTTCTTCAATTCCTTCGGCGGAAGGTCGTAAAGATCCTTGTCCATCGCCTTGCCCGGATGGATCTTGTTCTTGATGCCATCTAGACCTGCCATCAGCATGGCGGCAAAACCGAGATACGGGTTCTGTGCCGGATCGGGGAAACGAACCTCGACGCGCTTTGCCTTCGGGTTGGAGCCGAATGGGATGCGGCAGGAGGCGGACCGGTTGCGTGCCGAATAGGCAAGCAGAACCGGAGCTTCATAACCGGGAACCAGACGCTTGTAGGAATTCGTCGTCGGGTTGGTGAAGGCGTTGATCGCCTTGGCATGCTTGATGATGCCGCCGATGTAGTAGAGGCAGCTTTCCGACAGGCCTGCATATTCGTCGCCGGCGAAAGTCGGCTTGCCGTCCTTCCAGATCGACTGGTGGACGTGCATGCCCGAGCCGTTATCGCCGTAAACCGGCTTCGGCATGAAGGTGGCCGTCTTGCCGTAGGCATTGGCGACCTGATGCACGACGTACTTGTAAATCTGCATCTTGTCGGCGTTGCGCACCAGCGTGTCGAACTTGACGCCAAGCTCGTGCTGGGCGGAAGCCACCTCATGGTGATGCTTTTCGACGACCACGCCCATTTCGGTGAGCACGGTCAGCATTTCTGAACGCATGTCCTGCAGGCTGTCGACTGGCGGAACCGGGAAATAGCCGCCCTTGACGCGCGGACGGTGGCCGAGATTGCCGGTCTCATAATCCGTGTCATCGTTCGACGGCAGTTCGGATGAGTCCAGCTTGAATCCGGTATTGTACGGATCTGCCTTGTACTTCACGTCGTCGAAGACGAAGAATTCCGGCTCAGGACCAACGAAAATCGTGTCGCCGATACCGGATGCCTTGAGATAGGCTTCCGCCTTCTTGGCCGTACCGCGCGGGTCGCGGTTGTAGGATTCGCCTGAAACCGGGTCGAGGATGTCGCAGAAGATGACCATCGTCGACTGGGCGAAGAAGGGGTCCATATGCACGGTGGCCGGATCGGGCATGAGCACCATGTCGGACTCGTTGATCGCCTTCCAGCCACCGATCGAGGAACCGTCGAACATGACACCATCGGCGAACATGTCCTCGTCGACGGCGGAAATATCCATCGTCACATGCTGCAGCTTGCCGCGTGGGTCGGTAAAGCGAAGGTCAACGAACTTTACGTCGTTTTCCTTGATTTGTTTCATGATTTCGCTTGCGCTCGTCATTACAGGTTCCTCGATTTCAGTAACGATATGAACGGTCACGCCGAGCGGCTAGATCGCGTCTACACCCGTTTCGCCTGTGCGGATACGGATGACCTCCTCGACGTTGGAAACGAATATCTTGCCGTCGCCAATCCGTCCAGTCTGTGCCGCATTTCGAATCGCTTCGATAACGGCTTCGGCATTTTCGTCTGCAAGAACCACTTCCACCTTAACCTTGGGCAGGAAGTCCACGACGTATTCGGCGCCGCGGTAAAGTTCGGTATGGCCCTTCTGGCGACCGAAACCTTTGGCTTCGGTTACCGTAATACCCTGCAATCCGACTTCCTGAAGGGCTTCCTTCACTTCGTCGAGCTTGAAGGGTTTAATGATCGCTTCGATCTTCTTCATGAGAAACTATATCTCCGCTTCTCCCCATGCGCGGGTCGTCGACCCACTCGGCCATGCCAATGCAGATATCGTGCCAAACTAATGTTGGACTTTCAAAAGGATATTCTCATTTTGCACGTATTCCTGTCCGTTTCCATGCCGGAAAGCCTCGCCAGCACTCCATTTTCACCGAATTCGATGTGGAATGACGCCGCACCGGCTCGTTTCGTGACAGAAATGCGAAATTTCGAACGGATACAATCGAAATCGATTTGCACATTAAGTGTGCAGATGAACTTTTATTGTTCATTTTGAGGTAGACCAGTTCTGCTTGTATTTTATGCGGGTTTGAGATGAAGTGCGGCATGGCCTACCTTCCATCGCATATTCTGCTGACGCCTGACGAAATGGCGCGCGCCGATCGCATGTCGGCGGAATCGGGGATTCCATCCTTCGATCTCATGCGGCGTGCCGGTTACGCCGTTGCGGCAACTGCCCTGTCTCATTTTCCTGCGGCGGTGCGTTTCGCCGTTCTCTGCGGACCGGGAAACAATGGGGGAGACGGCTATGTCGCCGCGCGACAGCTCGCGGATAGTGGTGCGAACATATCCGTCCATGCTTTCGGAGATCCCAATGACCTGAAAGGGGATGCGGCGCTTGCCTTTCAGTTGTGGGGCGGCTTGGTGGCTCCGCTCGGCGAGTTCGAGCCGCGGCCCGGTGACTTCGTCATCGATGCGCTTTTCGGCGCAGGCCTATCGCGCCAGGTTTCAGACGAGATCGCGGGCGTGATTTCCTCGGTGGAGAGAGCCGGAGTGCCGGTGCTGGCAGTCGATCTGCCTTCGGGTGTCGATGGACGAAGCGGCAAGCCTCTCGGCGCCGCTTTTAAGGCGCATTGCACCATAACCTTCATGACGAGGAAGCCGGGCCATCTCCTGCTTCCCGGAAAGTCTCTCTGCGGAGACATCGAGGTTGCCGACATCGGCATTCCTCGGCGCATTATCGAGGCTGCCGGAGGCTCGACATCTGAAAACGGGCCGCCGATCTGGTCGGCGCATCTGCCGTTTGTCGGTGCTGATAGTCACAAATACCGGCGAGGGCACCTTGCTGTATTTTCGGGAGAGACGTCCAAAACAGGCGCCGCACGCTTGTCGGCAATCGCCAGCCTGAAGACCGGGGCGGGGCTGGTTACGCTAGCGTCACCTGAAGACGCGATGGCGGCCAATGCTGCGCAGCTTACGGCCGTGATGTTGAAAAAGGTCGATACCAACGCAGAATTGAGCAATTGGCTGGAGAGCGCCAAACTGTCGGCCTTTGTTCTTGGTCCCGGCTTTGGCGTCGGCAGCCGCGCCCGCGACTTCGTGCTGGCGTTGAAAGACAGCCCGCTTGTGCTGGATGCAGACGGCATAACCTCGTTCAGGGATGATCCTGCCATCCTGTTCGATGCCTTTGAGGATGGCGAGACACACCTGGTTCTGACCCCGCATGAGGGGGAGTTCGGTCGCCTGTTTCCCGATATCGCTGCCGACGAGACATTGAGCAAGCCGGATAAGGCGTTGAAAGCGGCGCGGCGTGCCCATGCGGCAATCGTCTATAAGGGGGCGGACACGGTTATCGCTTCGCCTGACGGTCGCGTTGCGATCAACACCAACGGCCCGCCATGGCTTGCCACCGCCGGATCCGGCGATGTTTTGGCTGGCATGATCGGCGCTTTTCTGGCGCAGGGCCTGCCGGCTTTCGAGGCGGCTGCCGCAGGTGTCTATTTGCACGGTGAGGCTGCCGGACTGGCCGGGCCCTATATGACAGCCGAGGATCTTGCTGGACAATCAGGCCACGCCATGGCCGACCTTGTGGCCCGTTTTTAGAGCGTTTCCGCATTTCTTTGAAACGCGAAACCGGTTCCCACCTTTGCTGGATTTGCTTTAGCCGATCAGCGCCTGCATGGCCATTGCACCCTGCGGAGCATTCACCTTGCCTTCGTGGATGAAGAAGGCGAACACATCACGCGGTTCTCTTTTCACCGTCCGTTTTTCATCGACCAGCGGCAGGCTGTTCGGCACGCCACCTTCGGCCCAGGTGGTGAGCCTCTTTGCCCATTCTTTCATGTCTCCATCGGCATAACAGGTCGGAATATCGTCCGAGCCCTTCTGCAAGCGCGCATAAACGAAATCGGCAGTGACATCGGCGATCATCGGATAGTCGAAATGCTCGGCGCAGACCGGTGCAATATTGTAGTTTTCCAAAAGCGCCACGAATTCCGGCACCTTGAAGCTATCGTGGCGAACCTCGACGACATGGCGCAGTGGCAGGCCCTCCAGCTTTTCCGGCAGCAGCTTCAAAAACGCCTCGAAATCTTCAGGCTCAAATTTTTTGGTCGGCGCGAATTGCCAGAGCAGGGGGCCGAGATGGTCTCCCAGCTCAACCAGTCCCTGCGTCAGGAATTTCTCGATAGACTCGCCAGCATCCGCCAGAACCTTGCGGTTCGTGGTGAAGCGGCTGGCCTTGAGCGAGAATATAAAGCCGTCCGGCACTTCCGAAGCCCATTTGGCAAAGGTCTCAGGTTTTTGCGAACCGTAATAGGTGCCGTTGACCTCGATCACCGAGAGCTTGCTCGCGGCATATTCCAGCTGCCGTTTCTTGGCGAGCTTTTCGGGGTAGAATGTGCCCTCCCAAGGCTCGAAGGTCCAGCCGCCGATACCGCTGCGGATCGTACCACTCTTGCTCATCTTCCCTCCTGATGGCTGCCTGCGTTACTCTGCAGCCTCGACCTTTTTCGCCGGGCGCCGTTCCAAAAGCTCTTTGAGGAAATGACCGGTATAGGACCGCTTCTCCTTGACGATCTGTTCTGGCGTACCCTGTGCGACGATCTCACCGCCGCCGGTGCCGCCCTCGGGACCGATGTCGATGATCCAGTCGGCCGTCTTGATGACTTCGAGATTGTGCTCGATGACCACGACGGAATTCCCCTGGTTGACCAGTTCCTGCAGCATTTCCAGCAGTTTGGCGACATCATGGAAATGCAGGCCGGTGGTCGGTTCGTCGAGAATGTAGAGCGTGCGGCCGGTAGAGCGTTTCGACAGTTCCTTGGCGAGCTTGACGCGCTGCGCTTCACCACCCGACAGCGTGTTCGCTTGCTGGCCGACCTTGATATAGCCGAGGCCGACATCGAACAGCGCCTGCAGCTTGTCTCGCACAGCCGGGACTGCCGAGAAGAACTCGACCCCTTCCTCGACCGTCATGTCGAGCACGTCGGCAATCGACTTGCCCTTGAAATGCACGTCGAGCGTTTCGCGATTGTAGCGCTTGCCGTGACAGACATCGCAGGTGACGTAGACGTCCGGCAGGAAGTGCATCTCGATCTTGATGACACCGTCACCCTGGCAGGCTTCGCAGCGACCACCCTTGACGTTGAACGAGAAACGACCGGGCGCATAACCGCGTGCCTTCGCCTCCGGCAGGCCGGCGAACCAGTCACGGATCGGCGTGAAAGCGCCTGTATAGGTGGCCGGGTTGGAGCGCGGTGTGCGGCCGATCGGCGACTGGTCGATATCAATCACCTTGTCGATATGCTCGAACCCGTCGATGCGGTCGTGTTCCGCCGGGATTTCGCGCGCGCCCATCACACGGCGGGCAGCCGACTTGTAGAGAGTCTCGATCAGGAAGGTGGACTTGCCGCCGCCCGACACGCCGGTAACCGCCGTGAAAACGCCGAGCGGCACCGATGCCGTGACATTCTTGAGGTTGTTGCCGCGAGCCCCGACGACCTTGATCTCCTTGCCCTTCTTCGGCTTGCGGCGCTCGGCCGGAACGGCGACGCCGAGTTCGCCTGAAAGGTATTTACCCGTCAGTGACTTGGGATTGGCCATGACCTGCTGCGGCGTACCTTCGGCGACCACCGTACCGCCGTGGATGCCGGCGGCGGGGCCGATGTCGACGACATAATCGGCCGTCAGTATCGCATCCTCGTCGTGTTCAACAACGATAACCGTATTGCCGATATCGCGCAGGTGCTTCAGCGTTTCGAGAAGCCGGGCATTGTCGCGCTGATGCAGGCCGATCGACGGTTCGTCGAGCACGTAAAGTACACCGGTCAGACCCGAGCCGATCTGGGAGGCAAGCCGGATGCGCTGGCTTTCACCGCCCGACAGCGTCCCTGAATTCCGCGACAGGCTGAGATAATCGAGACCGACATCGTTCAAAAACTGCAGGCGTTCGCGGATCTCCTTGAGGATGCGTACCGCGATCTCGTTCTGCTTGGTGTTCAGGTGCTCGGGCAGCGCCGAAAACCAGTCGCGCGCCACCTTGATCGACATTTCCGTCGTTTCGCCGATATGCAGCTTGTTGATCTTCACCGCCAACGCTTCCGGCTTGAGCCGATAACCGGCGCAGGCCGGGCAGGGGGCCGCCGACATGTAGCGCTCGATCTCCTCGCGCGCCCAGGCGCTGTCGGTCTCCTTCCAGCGACGCTCGAGGTTCGGCACGATGCCTTCGAAATTCTTGACCGTCTTGTAGGAACGGGCACCGTCGACATAGTTGAACTCGATCTTCTCCTCGGTGCCCTTGAGGATCGCGGCCTGCGCGTCGCTCGAAAGCTTGTCCCAGCGGTCGGACAGCTTGAAGCCGAATACCTTTCCGAGGCCTTCAAGCGTCTGATTATAATAGGGTGAAGAAGACTTGGCCCAAGGCGCGATCGCGCCGTCACGCAACGTGCGCGCCGGCTCCGGAACGATGAGATTCTCGTCTACCTTCTGCTGTGAACCCAAGCCGTCGCATGTGGGGCAGGCGCCGAACGGGTTGTTGAAGGAGAACAGCCGGGGTTCGATTTCCGGAATTGTGAAGCCGGAAACCGGGCAGGCGAACTTTTCCGAAAAAAGCACGCGCTCATGGGTTTCGTTGAGCGATTTGTTGGCCGAACCGCCGGCAGCTGTTTCGTTTGCCGGCAGCGGCTTGTCGGCAAATTCTGCGACCGCGAGACCGTCGGCCAGCTTCAGCGAGGTTTCAAGACTGTCTGCCAGTCTTGCACCAATATCCGAACGGACGACCAGACGGTCGACCACGACATCGATATCGTGCTTATATTTCTTGTCGAGGGTAGGCACATCGGCGATTTCATAGAACTGGCCGTCGACTTTCACGCGCTGAAAGCCCTTCTTCATCAGTTCTGCGAGTTCCTTCTTGTACTCGCCCTTACGGCCGCGGATCAGCGGCGCGAGGATGTAAAGGCGCGTGCCTTCCTCGAAGTCAAGCACGCGGTCGACCATCTGGCTGACCGTCTGGCTTTCGATCGGCAGACCGGTGGCGGGCGAATAGGGAACACCGACGCGCGCAAAAAGCAGACGCATATAGTCGTAGATTTCGGTGACAGTGCCGACCGTCGAGCGCGGGTTGCGCGACGTCGTCTTCTGTTCGATCGAGATCGCCGGCGACAGGCCTTCGATCTGGTCGACATCCGGCTTCTGCATCATTTCCAGAAACTGGCGGGCATAGGCCGACAGGCTTTCGACATAACGGCGCTGGCCTTCCGCATAGATCGTGTCGAAGGCAAGCGAGGACTTGCCCGATCCGGAAAGGCCGGTCATCACGATCAGCGAATTGCGGGGCAGGTCGAGATCGACGCCCTTCAGGTTATGCTCGCGCGCGCCGCGAATGGAAATGGTCTTGAGTTCGCTCATCGTCATGCCTTTGGAGAGGCCCATCTGGGAGGATTTGAAGGCCCTTATGTAGTCATTGATCCGCGCCTGTCGAGGCGAAACTGCCGCAATCGGCTACGGTTCCGACTCCGTTGACAGGAGTATAGGAATAAAATAGAACAAATAAAGAACAAAATATCCAGCCAATGAAAACCCGGGACCTGATTTCATTTAGAGGGAACTTTGCCTGTGGATGAGGGATAGGGGGGAGGTCGCGCCTTGCCCGGCCTATGGTCTATGGTGAACGGATTGGATTTAGGCCGCGGTGGCGGCAAAGTAAGGTGAGAAGATTATGGCAGGTAGCGTCAACAAGGTCATTCTGATCGGCAACGTGGGTGCAGATCCGGAAATCCGTCGGACCCAGGACGGCCGTCCGATCGCCAACCTTCGCATCGCGACGTCGGAAACCTGGCGCGATCGCAATTCCGGTGAGCGCAAGGAAAAGACCGAATGGCACACGGTCGTCGTCTTCAACGAAGGCCTTTGCAAGGTTGTCGAGCAGTATGTGAAGAAGGGTGCCAAGCTCTATATCGAAGGCGCGCTGCAAACCCGCAAGTGGCAGGACCAGAGCGGCAATGACCGTTATTCGACGGAAGTCGTGCTGCAGGGCTTCAATTCAACGTTGACCATGCTCGACGGTCGCGGCGAAGGCGGCGGTGATCGCGGCGGCTTCGGCGGCGGCCGCGGTGGTTCGAGCGACTTCGGCGGTGGCGGTGGCGGTGACGACTTCGGCGGCGGTTATGGTGGCGGCGGCAATGATTACGATCGCCCGCGCTCTGGCGGCCAGGGTGGCAATCAAGGTGGCGGGCAGGGCGGCCGTGGCGGCCAGTCCGGCGGCGGAAACTTCTCCCGCGATCTGGATGACGATATTCCGTTCTGATCAGAGGCGCCGCGAGGCGCCTCTTTCATGAGCGCTGCAATGTAACGGATCGGAAACTATAAATGAGCGACGCCGCCAATATCAGCAGACAACCCGCGACATGGCGGATCGTTCTCGCTGCCATCCTGGATTTCTTCACGATTTTCTGGGCTTCCGGATTTCTGGTGGCATCGATTTTCGGAGGTCGCACGGATGGTGGTTTCGCACTTGACGGATGGCCGGCGCTTTTGTGTTTCGCGCTGATCGTCGCCTACTTTGTCGTCTTCAACAAATTCCTCGGTGGAACGATCTGGAAGCGGATCCTGAAGGCAAAGCGGACCGATCGCTAAGGACGTCTCTATAGGCGACCGTCGCCTTTTGTCGCCGCCTCGAGCGTGGCTATCAATACGTCCGATTGCGAGAGAATGCCGGCCATTTTCCTGTTTTCCGCGACCACCGGCAGATAGTGCAACCCCTGCTCCGCAAACATGATGATCGCATCGGAGAGTGACGCGTCAGGGCGGATCGTTTTGACGGGGGACGTCATGATGTCCTTAACCGTCCCATTGGCCGCCGAGGCGCCCTGTGCAATCAGCCGCAAACGGTGACGAAAACCGATTGTCGGCTCTCCTTTTATCCAGTTTGGCTTGTCAAGAAAGTCGGTCTGGGTAACGATCCCGACGACTTCGGCTGCATCATTGGTGACTGGCAGTGCCTTCAGGTGACGGCTGCGCATGATGACGTGGGCATTGCGCAAGCTCTCACCCGGTGCCACCGCAACGACATCCCTGGACATGATCTCCTTGCAGGTCAGATCGCCTGCCCGGCGGCGATAGGAGCGCAGCTCGGTGCGTCTCAGGATGGATTCGAGATCATCCCGGTCGATATCGAGAAATGCATCATAGTCCTTCAGCACCTCGTCCAGATCGTCCGAAGAGAAACCAATTCGCTGGATGGGCGCTGGATCCCTGGTTCCGTGATCGACTGGAGCAAGGCTTGCTCGATGCGGATATCTGCGGCCGGTGACATTGTTGTAAAGCAGCGCGACGGCAAGCAAAGCCAAAGAATTTCCAAGAACAGGCCATATGACGAAGGTGTAGCCGAGATCGTGGATTGAAGGCCCTCCGAGCACGGCGGTCAATGCGATTGCGCCGCTCGGCGGGTGAAGGCAGCGAAACGTCATCATCAGTCCGATGGCGATGCCGATCGCCATCGCCGCTGCAACGAATGGATCGGCAACCAGCAGGCTCACCGATACACCCGTGATAGCAGCCACCGTATTTCCACCAAGGATCGACCATGGTTGGGCGAGGGGACTGGCCGGGACGGCGAACAGCAATACGGCTGAAGCCCCCATCGGCGCAATGAGCGCGGGCAGGGCGGGGTCAAGGCCGACGGCGAGGCCAGCGACAAACCCGGTGATCAATATTCCCAAAAGCGCACCCGACGAGGCGCGTAGCCGCTCCGTTTTGCTGACGAGCTGAGTATCGGGCAGCATCCGGCGCAGCATGGACAACATCGATATTTCCTTCAGTCAGACAATTGCGTCGCCGGAATCTTTGGCGGCGCCTGCTTCTATCAGAAGCAACTGATTTGTCGTCTGTCAAAAGACCGATGTAGGCAGTTCACAGATTGAAGGCTGCGCGAACGCCATCCACCACGAATTGCACGGAGAGTGCGGCCAGCAACACACCGAGAAGTCGGGTCAGGATCGCGCGGCCGGTAACGCCGAGAATGCGGTCCAGCCGTTCGGCAAGCAGCAGCGTCACATAGAGAATAAGCATCATCAGTGCGATGACGGAGATCAGAAGCGCGCGGTCAAATGGGCTCGTGAACGTGCCGGCAAGCAGGACCGTGGCGGAAATCGCGCCGGGGCCAGCAATCAGCGGGATAGCCAGAGGAAATACGGCAAGATCCCGGATATGGTCGATGGTGATGGCCGCCTGCGAGGTCTTTTCCTTGCGCTCCTGCCGCTTCTCGAAGACCATCTCAAAGGAGATCCAGAAAAGCAGCAGGCCACCTGCTATGCGGAACGCTCCCATCGAGATGCCGAGCAGGCCGAGCACGCCGGCGCCGAACAGCGCGAACACGGTCAGGATGCCGAAGCCGATGATCGAGCCGCGCAGGGCCACCTGCTTGCGTTGTACAGCCGTCATGCCGACCGTAAGGCCAAGGAAGACCGGGGCGAGGCCGGGTGGGTCCAGCGTCACCAGCATTGTCGTCATTGCGTTGATCAGCGCATCGGCCGTCGCCATGTATAATTTCCCCGATAGGTCGAGTTCCTTGCGAACACGATGGATGATTGTTAGGACAGTCCCGGCTTAACGGGAAGTCAGGACCTTTGCCGCGCTTGCGGTGATGGACAAAGTCTTGCCTTGAATGGCGTCGAAAGCTGTTCAAAACCCTCGCGGAAATTGGCGCTCGTTACCTCTTTCCGTTATAAAAATGCAACTGATTCCGTACAGAGATCGTGATCCGATTTGACTGAGCAAAGCACACCCGGCGGCGGAAAGCTGCCCCCAGGCATCGAACCCATTTCCATCATGGAGGAGATGCAGCGCTCCTATCTCGATTACGCCATGAGCGTCATCGTCAGCCGCGCCCTTCCTGATGTTCGTGACGGCCTGAAGCCGGTCCATCGCCGCATTCTCTACGGGATGAACGAGCTGGGGCTCGACTGGAACAAGAAATACGTCAAGAGCGCCCGCGTCACCGGTGACGTGATGGGTAAATACCATCCGCACGGCGACTCGGCGATCTATGACGCTTTGGCCCGTATGGCGCAGGACTGGTCCTTGCGCATGCCGCTGATCGACGGTCAGGGCAATTTCGGCTCGATCGACGGCGATCCGCCGGCGGCCCAGCGCTACACCGAGTGCCGTCTGGAAAAGGTGGCGCATGCGCTGCTCGACGACCTCGACAAGGAAACTGTCGATTTTCGCGACAACTACGACGGCACCATGTCGGAGCCGGTCGTGGTGCCGGCCAAGTTCCCCAACCTGCTGGTCAATGGCGCAGGCGGCATCGCTGTCGGCATGGCCACCAATATCCCGCCGCACAATCTTTCGGAAGTCATCAACGGCTGTATCGCGCTGATTGATAATCCGGCGATCGAGCTGCCCGAGATGATGGAAATCATCCCCGGTCCGGATTTTCCGACCGGCGCAATGATTCTCGGCAAGAACGGTATTCGCTCGGCTTATGAGACGGGCCGCGGCTCGGTCATGATGCGCGGCCTTGCCACGATCGAGCCGATGCGCGGCGACCGCGAGCAGATCATCATCACCGAAGTTCCCTATCAGGTGAACAAGGCAACGATGATCGAAAAGATGGCCGAACTGGTCAAGGACAAGCGCATCGAGGGTATTTCCGACCTGCGCGACGAGTCTGACCGCCAGGGCTACCGCGTCGTCATCGAGTTGAAGCGTGACGCAAACGCTGACGTCATCCTCAACCAGCTTTACCGCTACACGCCGCTGCAGACCTCTTTCGGCTGCAACATGGTGGCGCTGAACGGCGGCAAGCCTGAACAGCTGACGCTGCTCGACATGCTGCGCGCCTTCGTGTCCTTCCGTGAGGAAGTCGTCAGCCGCCGCACGAAATACCTGCTGCGCAAGGCGCGCGAACGCGCCCACGTCTTGGTCGGTCTCGCCATCGCCGTCGCCAATATCGACGAAGTCATCCAGCTGATCCGTCGCGCACCCGATCCGGCAACGGCCCGTGAGCAGTTGATGACTCGCCGCTGGCCGGCACATGACGTGGAATCGCTGATCCGCCTGATCGACGATCCGCGCCACAGGATCAACGAGGACGCGACCTACAATCTTTCCGAAGAGCAGGCTCGCGCCATCCTCGAACTGCGTCTTGCCCGTCTGACGGCTCTCGGCCGCGATGAAATCGCCGACGAGTTGAACAAGATCGGCGCCGAGATTTCCGATTATCTCGACATCCTGTCGTCGCGCATCCGCATCCAGACCATCGTCAAGGATGAGCTCGCAGCCGTCCGTGACGAATTCGGCACGCCGCGCCGCACCCAGATCATGGATGCCGGCCTCGACATGGACGATGAAGACCTCATCGCCCGCGAAGACATGGTCGTCACGGTATCGCATCTTGGCTATATCAAGCGCGTGCCGCTTGCGACCTATCGCGCCCAGCGTCGTGGCGGCAAGGGCCGCTCCGGCATGGCGACGCGTGACGAGGATTTCGTCTCGCGCCTGTTCGTGGTCAACACCCATACGCCGGTTCTGTTCTTCTCTTCGCGTGGCATCGTCTACAAGGAAAAGGTCTACCGCCTGCCGGTCGGCACGCCGCAATCGCGCGGCAAGGCGCTGATCAACATGCTGCCGCTGGAACCCGGCGAACGCATCACCACCATCATGCCGCTGCCCGAGGATGAGAATTCCTGGGAAAACCTCGACGTCATGTTCGCGACAACGCGCGGTACGGTTCGCCGTAACAAGCTGTCCGATTTCGTTCAGGTCAACCGCAACGGCAAGATCGCCATGAAGCTCGAGGAAGAGGGTGACGAAATCCTCTCCGTAGAGACCTGCACGGCGCCGAACCATGATCTGGCCATTCCGGGTGATGACGTGCTTCTGACGACGGCACTCGGCCAGGCAATCCGCTTCCCCGTCGATGAGGTGCGCGTGTTCGCCGGCCGTAACTCGATCGGTGTTCGCGGTATCAATCTGGCCGATGGCGACCGCATCATCTCGATGACCATCGTCAACCATGTCGATGCCGAGCCGTGGGAGCGTGCTGCCTATCTGAAGCGCTCCGCCGCAGAACGTCGCGCTGCGGGTGTCGACGAGGAGGATATTGCTCTGGTCGGTGAGGAAGTCACCGAAGAGGGACAGCTCTCCGATGAACGTTACGAATACCTGAAGTCCCGTGAGCAGTTCGTTCTGACCGTGTCGGAAAAGGGTTATGGCAAGCGTTCATCCTCTTACGACTTCCGCACCTCGGGCCGTGGCGGCAAGGGTATCCGCGCCACCGACACGTCCAAGACCGCGGAAATCGGCGAACAGGTTGCGGCCTTCCCGATCGACGAAGCAGACCAGATCATGCTCGTTTCCGATGGCGGTGTTCTGATCCGCGTTCCGGTAAACGGCATTCGTATCGCCAGCCGCGCGACAAAGGGCGTCACGATCTTCTCGACCGCCAAGGATGAGAAAGTGGTTTCCGTCGAGCGTATCAGCGAGCCGGAAGGTGACGAGGAAAATGGCGTCGAGGGCGAAGAGGAAAACGGCATCGATGCCGCAGGCACCGCTTCCGCCGAAAATCCGGCGCCGGAAGGTGATGATAGCGGCGCGTGATGCGCGCCGTTTGATCCCAACTTGAAGTCAGATACGAAAAAAGCCGGAGAACATGTTCTCCGGCTTTTGAATTTTAACTGTCTGACACTCTGTGGTGACTTGTGACCTCTGCAGCGCCTGAGGTGAGGTTTCAATCAAAAGGCGCTGTGTCTGCGAGCGAAATCCTCAATGTCTCCGCGCGGGCGGTGAAGCGCGGAAACCATCAGAGTCACTGACGCGACACACAGACTGCTGATCAGAACTGCAAGAATTACCAGAGTGTCGAACATGACCTGCCTCCGAGGGTCAGGCCCGCTCGGCCTGATTAATAGTAGGAAACGTCCTGATAACGACCGGACATCTGCGAGTAGTTCATTTCCGACGGATCGGACTTGTTCTGGTAAAGGGTTACCGTCGCAGTCAGCATGACTGCGATCATGGACGTCCAGACGACATTGATCATGGTGACCTTGTCGAGCGCCATCGGGTTCCGCTTAAACATATCCGCATTCCTTCTTAACTGGCCCGGCGCATCAAGCACACACGGGTTCCACCGCATTTTGAGAGAAACTTAACTGAACGCCTCTGAAGCCTGCCTGAAAGGGCTGTTCATCTGGCGTTCATCTTTTGCATTTGTCAGGCGTCGTTCTGTTCCAGGGCGAAAAGGGCGCCTTCGATGAGAAACGCAGCAAGAACAGCACCAAGAACGACCATAACCAGCATTTTTCTCTCCATGATCGGGCAGGAAGCCCTGCCGCTGATGTGGAGTAAAACAAACTGCCGCTGAAACGACCTTGAATGGCCCGTTCATCTTGCATTCACGGCATCGATAGCCTCTGACCCTTGCAGACGATGGGGCGACGTGACAAAAGGCCGGGGAATCTTAATTGGCAAAGTCAGGGGCTGGGCCTAGTCATGACGACCGCTTTCTATCCCGGATCCTTCGATCCGATGACGAACGGGCATCTGGATGTTCTGGTTCAGGCACTGCAGGTCGCTGACCGCGTGATCGTCGCGATCGGCGTTCATCCCGGCAAGACGCCGCTGTTTTCCTTCGAGGAACGGGCAGAACTGATCCGCGCGTCGCTCAAGGAGGCGCTGCCGGAAAAGGCTGCCAATATAGATGTCGTGTCCTTCGATCGACTCGTTGTCGATGCCGCTCGCGCCAATGGTGCTAAGCTACTGATCCGTGGCCTGCGTGACGGGACGGATCTGGACTACGAAATGCAGATGGCCGGCATGAACCGCCAGATGGCGCCTGACGTGCAGACTGTCTTCCTGCCGGCAGGTACCGCGTCGCGGCCGATAACGGCCACATTGGTCCGTCAGATCGCGGCCATGGGCGGCGATGTGGCAGCTTTTGTACCGCCAACCGTGCTCGCGGCCTTGAAATCGAGATTTGCTCGCTGATTTGTTCAGAAACACGGAGTTTCCAATGAAATTGCTTCACTCTGCCTTTGTCGGTCTGGTCGCCTTCGCATCCATGGCGGGTGCCGCCTATGCTGACGATCTCCTGACTATCCAGTTGAAGGACGGTCCGGTCGTCATCAAGCTTGCGCCGGAAGTTGCGCCGAAGCACGTTGCCCAGATCGAAGCGCTTGCCTCCAAGGGCGAGTACGACAACGTTGTCTTCCACCGCGTCATCGATGGCTTCATGGCCCAGACGGGCGATGTCGAATTCGGCAAGCAGGGCGGTGCGAAGTTCAACCCCAAGCGTGCCGGCATGGGCGGCTCCGAGATGCCGGATATCCCGGCGGAATTTTCGAAGGTCCCGTTCAAGCGCGGCACCGTCGGTATGGCGCGGTCTCAGAGCCCGAACTCGGCCAATTCGCAGTTCTTCATCATGTTTGACGAAGGTGCTTTCCTGAACGGCCAGTATACGGTCGTCGGTCAAGTTCAGTCGGGCATGGAATTCGTCGACAAGATCAAGCGCGGCGAGGGCGGCAATGGCGAAGTCAGCAACCCCGACAAGATGATCAAGGTCACGGTCACCAAGAAGTAACGGCACAAAGCCGCGATTTTCCACTAGAAGAAAGCCCGAGAGGCAAGCAAGGAGATACACATGGCGGAGATCAAGGATCCCGAAAACACCCTCATCATGGAAACCACCAAGGGCAAGGTCGTGATCTCGCTTCTGCCGGACCTTGCTCCGGGCCACGTTGCCCGCATTAAGGAGCTGGCCCGCGAAGAGGCCTATGATGGCGTTGTTTTCCACCGCGTCATCCCGGACTTCATGGCACAGACCGGTGACGTCAAGTTCGGCAAGAAGGGCGGCGAAAGCTTCAACCCGTCGCGCGCCGGCATGGGCGGTTCCGAAAAGCCGGACCTGCAGGCTGAATTCTCGGCTGTTCCGCACGTTCGCGGCACCTGCTCAATGGCCCGTTCTCAGAACCCGAACTCCGCCAACTCGCAGTTCTTCATCTGCTTCACCGACGCTCCGTGGCTGAACAAGCAGTATTCGGTCTGGGGCCAGGTCATCGAAGGCATGGACATCATCGACCAGATCAAGAAGGGCGAGCCGGTACAGGATCCGGATTCGATCGTCTCGGTCCGCGTCGCAGCCGACGTTTAAGTCGAGCTTTCGCTTTTGGCCCGCTCCGTTCCTTTAAAGGACGGGGCGGGCTTCCGCATTTCAAGAACAGGCCCGAAACTACACCATGCGTGTCGAACTTTTCGATTTCGATCTGCCGGAAGAAAACATCGCTCTGCGGCCCGCGAACCCGCGGGACAGCGCACGTTTTCTCGTCGTGCGCCCGGATGCTGATCCGGTTCTCGCTGATCACCGCGTTTCCGATCTCGCTGGCTTCCTGAAACCCGGTGACGCGCTGGTGTTCAACGATACCAAAGTCATTCCGGCGCAACTCGAGGGTGTCAGGCATAGAGAAGGCGCAGGTGGCCAGCAGGTATCTGCAACGCTGCATATGCGCACCGAACCCGACGTCTGGAAGGCGTTCGCCAAGCCCGGCAAACGCATCAAGATCGGCGACCGTATCGAATTTGGTCACTCAGCGGAGACTTGCCAACTCGGTTCGCTGATGGCGACGGTGGAAGAGAAAGGCGAGGGCGGCGAAGTCACGCTGCGCTTCGATCTTTCAGGCCCGGCGCTCGATGAGGCGATCATGTCCGCCGGCCATATTCCGCTGCCGCCCTATATCGCTGCCAAGCGCGCCGAGGACGAGAAGGATCGGCAGGACTACCAGACAATCTATGCCCGCGAGGAAGGCGCTGTTGCTGCCCCTACCGCCGGACTGCATTTCACGCCTGATCTTTTTGCAAAGCTCGATGCCGCCGGCATCGAACGGCATTTCGTCACTCTGCATGTCGGCGCCGGCACTTTTCTGCCGATGAAGGTGGACGATACGGTCGACCACAAGATGCATCAGGAAATCGGCTATGTCAGCGCCGAGGCGGCAGCGAAGCTCAACGCCGTGAAGGCGAGGGGCGGGCGCATCGTCTGCGTCGGCACTACTTCGCTGCGCCTGATCGAGAGCGCTGCTGCCGATGACGGCACGATCGAGCCGTGGAGCGGCCCGACCGGCATCTTCATCACACCCGGCTATCGCTTCAAGGCGGTGGATATGCTGATGACGAATTTCCACCTGCCGAAATCCACCCTGTTCATGCTCGTCTCGGCCTTTTGCGGCCTGGAGACGATGCAGGACGCCTACGCCCATGCCATCAAGACAGGCTATCGCTTTTATTCCTACGGCGATTCCAGCCTGCTATTTCGGAAAGACTAGATGAGCACCGAGAATTTCCAGTTCACCCTGAAGAAGACCGACGCCGGCGCGCGCCTTGGTGAAGTCTCCATGCCGCGCGGCACGATCCGCACGCCCGCCTTCATGCCCGTCGGCACCGTCGGCACCGTCAAGGCGATGTATCTCGATCAGGTCAAGGATACCGGAGCCGATATCATTCTCGGCAATACCTATCACCTGATGCTGCGCCCCGGTGCCGAACGTGTCGCGCGCCTCGGCGGCCTGCACAAACTGATCCGCTGGGATGGTCCGATCCTGACGGATAGTGGCGGTTTCCAGGTCATGTCGCTATCTGGCCTGCGCAAGCTCGATGAGAAGGGCGTTACCTTCAAGAGCCATGTCGACGGCTCGCTGCACCACATGTCGCCGGAACGCTCGATCGAGATCCAGGGACTTCTTGGCTCCGATATCCAGATGCAGCTCGATGAATGCGTGGCGCTGCCCGCCGAGCCAAAGGAGATCGAACGCGCGATGGAACTGTCGCTGCGCTGGGCCGAGCGCTGCCGGGTCGCCTTCGGCGATCAGCCGGGCAAGGCGATGTTCGGCATCGTTCAGGGCGGCGATCAGCCGGCCCTGCGCATCCGCTCCGCCGAAGGCCTGAAGCAGCTAGATCTCAAGGGCTATGCTGTGGGTGGTCTGGCCGTCGGCGAGCCGCAGGACGTCATGCTCTCGATGCTGGAAACGACGCTTCCCGTCTTGCCGACCGAAAAACCCCGTTACCTGATGGGCGTCGGCACGCCGGACGATATCCTGAAATCAGTCGCGCGCGGTATCGACATGTTCGACTGCGTCATGCCGACCCGCTCCGGCCGACATGGCCTGGCGTTCACCCGCCGCGGCCGCGTCAACATCCGCAATGCCCGCCATGCCGAAGATATGCGCCCGCTGGACGAAGAGTCCAACTGCCCGGCCGCACGTGATTATTCCCGCGCCTATCTGCATCACCTCATTCGCTCCGACGAGGCGCTGGGCGGCATGCTGCTCTCCTGGAACAACCTGAACTACTATCAGGACCTGATGAAGGGCATCCGCCAGTCGATCGAGGAAGGTCGGTTCGCCGACTTCTACGCCGAAACCCAGGAAAACTGGGCCAAGGGCGATATCGACCCGCTCTAAGGAGTTTTGTCGGCGTGAGCGGAGAGAGCGAGCAGGATCAGGCAATCGTTGTCACGCCACGCATGCTGGCTTGGGCGCGCAATTCCGCCATCTATCGGCTGTTGCGCAGGATGATGTCCGAACGCGAGCTGGCCGACGCCATCAAGCGAAAGGCCAGGCAGAAGTTCGAGGATATTTCCGACGAAGACCTGCAGATCTTGGCTGCGGCCGCGCTCGAATGCGGCCGTACACTGGGCTGCCTCGATGATGCGAATTATGCCGAGACCAAGGTTCGTTCGGGCGTGCGGACGGGGCGCTCACGGCGCATGCTGCAGCGAAAGCTGCAGGAAAAGGGTATAACCTCAGAAACCGCTGCGGTCGCCCTTGAAGATGCCGACGATCTCCAGGCCGCGCTCGCCTATGCGCGACGCCGCGGCTTCGGGCCCTATCGGCGCGAGGACGCCGATGAAAAGCGGATCATCAAGGAATTGTCTTCACTCGCGCGTAACGGCTTCGGTTCCGATATAGCCCGGCGCGTTATCGGTCTCAGTCGAGAGGATGCGGACGAGATGATGTCGGCCGCGCCGCTTTAGCAACGGTTTCTCGTCAGATGCCGGTGCTCGTTGAGTTCTTCATCATCCTGACGCCATTCACCTTGTAGCTGCCGTCGTCCATCAGCCGCATTTCGTAGATCGCGGTCCAGTCCTTGCCGCCCGGCCCGGTGATCATCACCTCCTGAAACACCATCTCGCCGCCGCCGACCAGTTTAGAGCGGCCGAAGGCATAGTTTCCGGCGTGATAGACTGCCTCGTAATTTTTCTGCACCATCGTCAGGAATGCATTCTCGTCGGGATACATCATCCGGATATCGGGGGAGGCGTATGAATAAGCCTTCTCCGCATCGTCCCGCATCAGCGCCCTTATTTGTTCCGAAATCACCGATTGGGCCTTCAATGCAGGGTCCTCGGCATGGACGACAGGAGGAGCGACAAGCACCAGAGTAGCAACCAGCGAAGCAAAGCGAGCGACCATCAGACGTTCTCCAGCAAGAAGATTGATGGTAGCGCGTTTCTGACCGCTGAAAAGATGGGCATGCAAATTTTATCGGCATATCGCGCACTGTTGAACCTGTGTTCTTTCCAATGCAGGGCAGGGTCCTGTCATACGCGCTTGTTGTTCCCGTGACCTTTTGCGACGAATGCCGTGCCTGATTCGATCGGATAGCCTTTATGACCCTACTGCCTCCGGCGTTGCTTTATTTCAGCAATGCCATTCTTTTCATTTCATTGTTCACCCGCCTGCCTTCCATTCAGGAGACCCTTCAAGTCGACAAGGCGGTGCTCGGCCTCGCGCTGCTCAGCGCTCCCGTCGGAACCTTTCTTGCTCTGCCGATCGCCGGCCGCATCACCGATCGCCTGACGCCCCGTCTGACCGCCGTCACCATGCTGCCGATCGTTGCGCTTTTGAGCCCGCTGCTGACGATCTTTCCGCTGCCGGGTTTCATTTTCTGTTTCTTTCTCTTCGGCTTTTTCCGTACCATTTTCGACGTCGCGGCAAACATGATCTCCGCCGGTATCGAGGCGCGCACGGGCGTCAAGGTCCTCTCCCGCAGTCACGGTTTCTGGTCGGTCGGCCTTCTGGTCGGCTCGCTTGCATCCGGCTTTCTGGCGGAGGAGGGAATTTCCCCGACAATCCAGCAGAGCATGGCGACGGCCCTTGTTCTTCCTGCCTGTCTCACGGTCTTCATGTTGACGCCCGCCGACCCGCCGGCCGTACCTACCGCGAAACGCCGTTCGGCCTACGTCCTGCCCGACCGCACCATCCTGCTGATCTGCGTCATGGTCTTCGGTCTCTGCATTGTCGAAGGCGCAATCTATGACTGGGGCATATTCTTCCTACGCGAGGAACTGCGCGTCGATCCGGCGCTTGCCGGCACGCTCTACGCTGCATTCACCATCGGCATGGGCCTGACCCGCATGATGGGCGACATGCTGCGCGATCGTTTTGGCGCGCTGGCTCTGATCCAGATGTCGGCAGTGACGGTCGCGGTCGGCATCGTGCTTCTGGTCTCGTCTCCATCCTACATATATGCGGGCGTGGCACTCTTCCTGATTGGCTGCGGTATCGCTCTGGCCTTCCCGCTGGCAGTTGCCACCACCATCGCGCTCGGCAAGGGCCAGCCATCGGAAAACCTGGCGGCTCTCGCCCTGACCTTGATGTTGTCCACCATCGGCATTCCGCCGCTCCTCGGCTTCATTGCCGAGCACGTAAGCCTCACTGCGACCTTCCTCGTACTTCTGCCCTTCGTTTTCATCAGTTTCCTGATGGCGCCGGTTGCGGAAGGTAAACGCCCGTTTCGCTTCTGAAAACAATAATTGTGGGCAAAGCCGGGCAGGGCGGGAAGCCGCCCATAATTGGCCATAAGAATGGGTAAGGGGTTGAGCCATCGAGGCTTAACGCTTACGACTAAGATTGCTCCAAGCATGACATGCCGAAGACAGGTGACGCTCCTTGATCGACCCCTATGACATTCTGGGCCTTTCGCGAGACGCAGATAACGCGGCGGTAAAATCCGCCTACAGGAAGCGTGTGAAAACGGCTCATCCGGACGCAGGTGGCGACCAGGAAGCTTTCGGCGACCTGAAGCGGGCCTATGAACTGCTGCTCGATCCCGTGCGCCGCAAGGTTTTCGACGATACCGGCTATGATCCGGAACTGGCGGATACCAGGGACCTTCAGGGGCTCGTCATTCTGGAAACGCTCGTCAACGAGATGATCCTCGACGAGCGCGAGCCTGGTTCATTCGATCCCGTCGCTTCCATGCGCCGCAAGTTGACCGACCGGATCGTCAGCGCACGTTTCCATATCCTGGAAATGGAACGGCATCGCGCCCGCATCCGCAATCATATGGACCGGATGGGCCGCAAGCCCGGAACCGACGTGCTGGGGCGCATGCTGAAGTCGCGTTGCGAGACGATCGGCGAGGCAATTTCGAAGTCCGAAGCCGAGATCAAGACGATCGAACAGGCCTATGGCATGCTCGACGGTTATGCCTACGAGTTGGAAATTCCCGAGATCCAGGACGCTGCCGAATAACTCCGGCAGCCTCATCCAGCTTTTAAACTGAATTCCGGAGACGATTGATGTCACTCTCTATTCGCCCCGCCACGCGTGGTGATGTCGCAACCCTGCTTGGCTTCATTCGCGAACTTGCGATCTATGAAAAAGCCGAGCACGAAGTGGCAGCCACCGTCGAGACGATCGAACAGTCGATCTTCGGTCCCCGCTCGGTGACGCAGGCGCTGATCTGCGAAAAGGACGGGCAAGCGATCGGCATGGCGATCTGGTTCTTCAACTATTCCACCTGGCAAGCTCGCAACGGGTTGTATCTGGAGGACCTCTATGTGACGCCTAGCGCGCGAGGTTTTGGAGCCGGCAAGGCATTGCTGCAGCGACTGGCCCAGATTGCACTGGAAAATGGCTGCGGCCGTTTCGAATGGAGCGTACTCGACTGGAACGAACCGGCAATCAAGGTCTATGATGCCATCGGTGCCGAACCGCAAAATGAATGGATCCGCTACCGGCTCGCAGGAGATGCGCTGACCGCTTTCGCCGAAAAGCGGGCAGGGCCTTAAGCCTCTGCCTCACGCGATCCGAGGAGACGTGCTCAAAAACACGACTTGCATCGCTTTTTCGAGTATGCCGCGGCTTTAATAAAATTGTTCTCACCGGGAGATTTCGGCCGACATGACGGGATTGTTGCAAGGCTCGCTCTCTCGCGGACGCAGGATTTTAGACGGTCCTAAAATCCCCGTCGTCATGGGGTAGGTGGCCGCCCGGCGTCAGATCGTCTACCGCACGCGGCAGATCCTTGCTCAGGCGCGCAAGAATCTCTTCTCGCGAAAGGCCGGTCTTCGTCGAAAGCTCTTCGAGCACGTCGGGTCCGATTGCCTGCTCGAGTTGAACGTCGTCGATATCCTCGTTAGCGCCTGGATTTACCCAGGATTCGGCCTTTTCTCCAAGCCCGTTCTGCTGGAACGTCTTCAAGAGATCGCCCAGACCGCCGCTGAGAATCCCGCCGGACGCAAGTCCGCCAAGAAGGCCGCCCAAGCCGCCGAGCCCACCGGCACCGCCGCCGCCGGCTAACTTGCCGAACAGATCATCGAGTCCGGCCGTCTGAGGCTGTGGCGATCGACCATCCGGTTGTGCGATATTCGGATCTCCAGCCTGAGGGTTTTGTATTCCACGCAGCATTTCCGCGATCTTGTCTCTGTTCTGATATCCGGCGACCGCAAGAACGCCGAGCAATGCTTTCAATTGACCACTCACCATAGCTCTTTCCTCCATTTTGCGAGCCTCACGAGCGAGGCGCTGACGAGTTCAAAATCATCAGGTTTGAAACGCCGGTTTGCAACGAATTGGCATGCACGACTTAAACAAGCAGAGTTAGCCAATCCGAACATCAGTTCAAAAGAACAAAGGTCAAACTGGCCACTTGGTCATTTAGGACAGGCTTATATATTTTCCATCGACTGGACGAAGTTTGTCTGAGTTCCCGAATTCATCGGGCAGGGCGAAGGCTGCGACAAACGAGTTAGGTTAAACGTAACGTGCAACACAGAGAGAATGTCTTCGTCGCACTTCATCCTTGAACCCAGCCTAGCCACATACGAAGATCGCATAAGATAGATTATGGAACAAACGAGTACGGTTGAACTACCAGAGACTTGCGTAGATCCCTTGAGACGTCCTTACAAATCGCTGCCCGGCACAGCGATCTCGAAACTCAATCCGTCATATGCCGGCTCCACATGATCCGGCGTTTCGTTCATCACTGTCTGATAGTCGAGTGGAATATGCATATGCGTGAGAATGGCGCGCTTTGCGCCAAGGCGTGCGATCCAGTCGAGAGCCTGCTCCAACGAGAGATGGCTCGGATGCCGTTTATATTGCAGCGCGTCGATGATCAGTATGTCGAGCCCGGAAAGCCGCTCGATGCTCTCTACCGGAAAATCGCTGACATCCGTGCAGTAAGCGACGTCACCGATCCTGAAACCCAGCGAATGAACGTCGCCATGGGCCTGCATATGCGCATGGAACCGGATCGGTCCGCCGGCGCCGTCGACCACGATCTCGTCGTCAAGATTGTCGATCAGAACCGGCGTCACGATCGGCGGATAATTTCCGCCGGGCGGCGTTTCCAGGCAATAGCCGAAACCTTGGCGGATACGCTCCATCGTCAGCGGATCGGCATAGATCGGTATCCGGTGCTTCTGCAAGAGAACGTAGCCACGCAGGTCATCGATGCCGTGCAGATGGTCGGCATGGGCATGCGTGTAGAGAACGGCGTCGATGCGCGGCACCCTGGCCGCAATCATCTGCTCACGAAAATCTGGCCCGGTATCGACAGCGACGATAGTGCGGCCACCATCCGGAGCGATCTGCTCGATGAGAAAGGCCGTGCGCGTGCGCCTGTTCTTGGGATTTTCGGGATCGCAATCGCCCCAGTCACCATTCAGCCGCGGCACACCCGGAGATGACGAACAGCCCAGAATGGTGAAGCGTCTGCGGTATCCGGTTGCTACCTCTGGCACGCTTTAAAGCCTCGGCATCTTGGCGAAGCAGCGGAACGCGTTTTCCGTCGTGATCGTCGCCATCTCGTCGTAGCTGACGCCATGGACCTCGGCCAGAACCTCGGCCGTATTGACCACATAGGATGGCTCGTTACGTTTGCCGCGCCAGCGCTTCGGCGCCAGGAACGGCGCGTCTGTTTCCACCAGAAGGCGGTCCAGCGGCACGGTCTTTGCTATGTCGCGGATATCCTGGGATTTCGGAAAGGTCAGGATGCCGGAGAAGGATACGTAGCCACCCAGTTCAATACCCGCACGGGCGAGGTCGGGTCCGGCCGAGAAGCAATGCAGGATGAAGGGAAATGCCCCCTTCCCGCTTTCCGCGGTCAGGATTTCGATCATGTCCTCGTCGGCACTTCGGCTATGGATGACCAGCGGAAGTTTTGTGACACGCGCCGCTTCGATATGCCGGGCAAGACCGGTCTTCTGGTCCGCCGGCGTCTGCGTGTCATAGAAATAGTCGAGACCGGCTTCGCCGATCGCCACGATCTTTTCATGTGAATTGGCGAGCCGGATCAGGTCTTCCGCCTGGATATCCAGTTCCTCGCCGGCATTGTTTGGGTGCGTACCGACAGAGCAGAAGACGGATGGATATTTTTCCGCAATTGTAAGTAGTGTCTCGAGTTTCTTCACGCGCGTGGAGATCGTCACCATCTGCTTCACGCCGGCCTGATGCGCTCGCTCGATGAGCTGGTCGCGCTCCTCATCGAACTCGGCAAAATCCAGATGGCAATGGGTATCGATCAGCATGGACACGTTATTCAAACCTTGACTGCAATATGAGCGACGGTCCGGCTGACGTGCCGGACCGTCCTTTTCTTTATCAGGCCGTTGCCTCCGGCGCGACATAACGCGGGAAGACCGGCGTCGGTGCTTCAAGCACGGTGCCCGGCTTCAGGCGCCCGGCCTCACCGAGTGTTGCGAAATCCCGTGCGTCCGCAGAAGCGGCGACCAGATTGAGCAGCTTGGTCGAGGATTCCGGCATGAACGGCTGCAGTAGAATGGCAATCTGGCGCACGACCTCGGCCGTGACATAAAGAACCGTACCCATCCGCTCCGGATCGGTCTTCTTCAGCGACCATGGCTGCTGCCCGGCGAAATAACGATCCGTTTCGGAGACGACTGCAATGATCGCCGCCAGCGCCTTGTGGATCATCTGCTTGCCCATCTCCTCGCGGCAGGTGGCAATCAGCGCATCGGCGGTGCTAAGCATCTCGCGGTCGGCGTCGGTCAGTTCGCCGGGCGTCGGGATCTGGCCGTCGCAGTTCTTGACGATCATCGACAGCGAGCGGCTGGCAAGATTGCCGATACCATTGGCAAGGTCGGCGTTGATACGGATACCGATTGCCTCTTCGCTGCAGAAACCATCCTGGCCGAAGGAGATTTCGCGCATCAGGTAATAGCGGATCGCGTCCAGGCCAAAATGTTCGATCAGCTCGAACGGATCGAGCACGTTGCCGAGCGACTTCGACATCTTCTCGCCGCCCTTGGCCAGCACGAAACCATGCGCGTAGACGCGCTTGGGCAGCGGCAGCTTGGCCGACATCAGGAATGCGGGCCAATAAACCGTGTGGAAGCGAATGATGTCCTTGCCGATGATGTGCGCATCCGCCGGCCAAAATTTCGCCCGTGGTCCGTTCTCGTCGGTCAGAAGACCGGTTGCGGTCACGTAATTGGTCAATGCGTCGACCCAGACATACATGACATGTTCCGGATCGTTGGGAACCTTCACACCCCAGTCGAAGGTCGTGCGCGAGATCGAAAGATCCTTCAGCCCGGATTTGACGAAGGAGATGATTTCGTTGCGACGCTCAGCCGGGCCGATGAAGTCGGGCTGTTCCTCGTAAAGCTTCAGCAGCCGATCCTGATAGGCCGAAAGCTTGAAGAAGTAGCTCGATTCCTCGACCCACTCGACCGGCGTCCCCTGCCCGCCGTAACGCACGCCGTCGCGAACTTCCGTCTCGTCCTCGGCGTAATAGGCTTCGTCACGCACCGAATACCAGCCGGCATAGCTGTCCTTGTAGATGTCGCCATTGTCGGCCATCCGGTTCCACATGATCTGGCACGCCTCATGATGGCGCAGCTCGGTGGTGCGGATGAAATCGTCGTTCGAGGCGTTGAGTACCCTGCCCATGGCGCGGAATTCATTGGAATTGCGCTCCGCCAGCTCTTCAGGCGAAATGCCTTCCTTGCGTGCGGTCTGCTGCATCTTCTGGCCATGTTCGTCAGTACCGGTCAGGAAGAAGACGTCTTTTCCATCAAGGCGCTGGAAGCGCGCCATGGCATCGGTCGCGATAAGTTCGTAGGCATGGCCGATATGCGGCTTGCCGTTCGGATAGGAAATCGCGGTGGTGATGTAGAAAGGCGTCTTGTCGGACATCGATACACTCGGAAAATGGTTTTTCGCGGCACAGCGGCGCGGGTCATGCCGCTCTTAGCGCATGTTTGCCTGATGCGAAACCCAAACTTCCTTATGGGAGCCTTTAACGGCCGATCGTCAGGCCGCTTTTGCCGCTTCCAGGATCGACAGAAGCGTCTGTTTCTTGTCGAGATTATAGGCGGTCGACACAGTGATTTTCTCGACGATCTCGCTGACCAGCTTCGCCCGCCTATCGGCAATCGCCAATTGCCCCTGCAACGCCGCGCCACGGGCCTGTTCCACGAGATACTCGCTTAAGTGCTCGAGGAAGAAGGTGAAGATCACTTCGCTGTCCTTGCCTGACAGGACATCGGCCAGCCGATGCATGGCCTTGCGTGCAGAAGGTCCCTCTCCGGCGACGATCTCGTCGAATGCGGCGATGATATCGAGCCCGCCATAATTCTTCAGCTTCAGTGCGCGCGAGACGCTGCCCTTGGCCAACCGCTGCACCGACTCGGCCGTCTGGCCGCCGTCGATCGATTGTCCGAGCGCAGTCAGAGACTGGCTCAATTCGCTGTCGCCGAGCGGTGACAGCTTGAGTGTCTGGCAGCGAGAGCGGATCGTCGGCAGAAGCTTGCCGGGCGCGTGCGACAGAACCAGAAACATGGCACCACGCGGCGGTTCTTCCAAAATCTTCAGGATCGCGTTGGCCGCATTTCTGTTCAGGTCATCGGCGGGATCTATGATGACGATGCGCCGGTTGCCGGTGCCGGAGGTCTGAGAGAAAAAGTGCCCTGCCCGCCTCACCTCGTCGACGGTGATTGCGCTCTTCACCTTGCCGGTCTTGTCGTCCACAGGCCGCGCCAGATGCAGCAGGTTATGGGACGCCCCCGACAGGATCTGCCGGCTGATCGGCGTGGACGGATCGGGATCCGGAATTGTCACCGGGGCAAGCCCCGGCTCGGGATTGGAAAGCACGTAGTTTGCGAACCGGAACGCAAGCGTCGCCTTGCCGATCCCTTCCGGCCCCTCGATCAGGATCGCATGATGCGACTTGCCGGTACGATAGCTGCGCGCCAGAAACTCCTGCGCGCCCGAATGGCCGAATAGTTGGGTATTCGCGGCCGGGTGAATGGCACCGTCCAGAACATTTGCGGCTGTATCGCTCACGAGACCTGCTCCGCGGCGACTGACGCCTCAGTCGCCGTTTCCACCAGCGTGAAAATCTCCTCGGCGATTTCGTCCTCCGGCCGACCTGCGTTTATAACCCGGCAGCGTCGTGGCTCGGCCGCCGCAATATCGAGATATGCCTGCCGCCGCTTTTCATGTGTATCGACCTCTTCCTTCTCAAAACGATCGGGCGCATCACTGCCGCCGCGGCGGCGTGCACGGGCAAGACCTGCCTCGGCCGGAAGATCGAGAATAAAGGTGAGGTCCGGCATGACGCCGTCTGTGGCGATGCGCTGAAGGGCTTCGATGAAGCCTGGCTCGAGATTTCCGGTGACGCCCTGATAGACTCGTGAGGAATCGACGAATCGATCGCAGAGCACGACTGCGCCCGTTTCCAGCGCAGGGCGAATAACCTCTTCGACATGATCGTTGCGGGCAGCGGCAAACAGGATAGCCTCCATGCGGACACCGAAGGTTTCGGCTGCTCCACTGAGGAGAACGTGCCGAACGGCCTCTGCGCCCGGAGATCCGCCCGGTTCACGTGTCACCAGCACATCGTGACCGGCACGGCGAAGCCGATCGGCCAACCGACGGATCTGGGTCGACTTGCCGACCCCCTCGCCGCCCTCGAAGGTGATGAATATGCCCGAACGATCTGTCACGCTTGTCTTTGAACCTGTCTATGTCTGAACGGCATATAGCGCATCGGCCAGAAATTCGGAACGACTTTCGGCACGGCTCACGCGGCGTCAAAGCCAGAAGAACAGTAGCTCCATCAGGGCATCGCTTGCCTGAGCCCTGAGACCACCGACCTCCACAGAAGCTGCAGCCTCAAGCGGGATTTCCCGGATCACCCTGTCGCCTGACGAGATTCGCAAGGTCGCGATCTCCCGTCCCTGGGCGACAGGCGCCCGCAGGGGCCAGTTGTAGACGATCCGTCCAGACAGCCTTTCCGGGTTGGTCTTCGGCGTGAAAATATCGACAGGTTCTCGCGTGACGAGGTCGACCTTGCTTTCGACACCTCCATATATGCTCGCCTGCCCGATCACCTCTCCCGCCTTAAAAACAACCCGGGTCTCGAACGAGGACAATCCCCACTCCAGAATGCGTCTGGCTTCATCTGTCCGCTCCTTTTCCGTGGCAAGGCCGCCGAGGGCGAGGAAGAGGCGCGTATTATCTCTCGCGACCGAAGCGGCTAGCGCATAACCTGTCCCTTCGGCAAAACCGGCCCCCAAACCGTCTACCCCCATATTAAGCGACAGAAGCGGGTTCTTGTTGCGCTGGAATATCTTGTTCCAGGCGAAATCCGGCTGTGCATAAAGAGGGTAATATTCCGGATAGTTTCGATAGAGATGCCGCGAAAGCTCGACCAGATCGCGCGCGGTGGTCCAACTTTCAGCATAAGGCAAACCTGTGGCGTTGCCGAATGTGGAACGCGCCAGACCGATATCCTTGGCCTTTGCCGTCATGCGGGCCGCAAATTCACCTTCGGAGCGCGCAATACCCTCCGCCAGAATGATACAGGCGTCATTGGCATTCTGGATGATCACGCCGCGCATCAGGTCGGCCACCGGCACCTGAGATTTCAACGCGGCAAACATTGTTGTCGTACCGGAAGGCGCACCGCCCGTGCGCCAGGCATATTCGCTGACCGGATATAGCGTCTCGGGTGAAATCGCGCCGCTTTTCAATGCATCGAAAACGACTTCCATCGTCATCAGCTTGGCAAGCGATGCTGCCGGAAAGGACTGATTTTCGTTGACAGCCAAGAGCACGGTACCCGTCGCCGCCTCAATGAGATACGCCTGTTTTGCCTTTGTCGCGAAAACGGGCTGCGCTTCCTGCGCCAATACGTTCCCTGCCGCCTGCAATGCGGTCGCAGCCAGCACAAAAACCAGAAGCAGAAAGCTTCGCATCATTCCCCCGCAGTCCATCCGATTCATGCTCAGAGTAGCAAGAGGTCTTTTATGGTGAATTAAGAGCGGCATGGCATCCGTGAAAACAAAATCACCCCAAAAACCTTTCGGGCTTTCGGGGTGATGAAAAGTCAGTATCGTTTCGTGTTTTGACGATAGTCGGCGTCAATATTTCTGGCCGGGCTTCGGCGGCTCCAGCAGCACGTTGCCGAACATCACGCGTGTAACCTTGCCTTGCTGCGGTTCCGCTGCATAGGCGGTCTCAGTCGTTCGAGCCTGAACCGGCTGCTGAACACGCTGCACCGGCTGAACGCGTTGCGCGGGCTTTGGCTGGCTTGGCGCCGACGCATAAGCAACAACGCGCTCCTGCTGGACGGGACGAGCGGTAGGAGCAGCCTTGCGCTCGACAGGCACGGGAGCGGCGCGCGTGACAGATGCGATCTGCGCAGTCTGCTGTTCGAACTTTTCGGCGACCGGGCGCTTGGCGGACGATGCGCTTGGGCTGCGTCCCGCATAGGCGGCTGCGGGAATGGACGAGCTGTAACTCTGCAACTGATCACCAAGGGGCTGGTTAGATGCAACCATTACCCCGCTCGCAATCTGGCCGCCTGGGTTGAACGACGGCAGGCGATCACCCTTGCGAATATAGGAGGCCATCAGGAATGGCATATCCTCGCCATCCATTCGCGCACGACCAAGATACTGGACATTAACTCGACCAGTACCGGTCTGCTTGATGTCGATCATCTCTGCGGTCTTGTCCGAAACGTCGATGATGCGACCCGGGTGATATGGCCCACGGTCGTTGACGCGAACGACGACGGACGAACCGGTATCGACATTGGTTACGCGGGCGTAGCTCGGGAGAGGAAATGTCGGGTGCGCGGCAGAAAGATGCGAGCTGTCATACACTTCACCATTGGCGGTTAGACGACCGTGGAATGCCGAACCATACCAGGAAGCAAGGCCGGACTTGTTGTAGTTCGGGTCTTCCTTGGGCACGTAGGTCTTGCCCTTGACCTCATAAGGCTGTCCGACCATGAAGCGGCCACCGCCCTTCGGAACAGGCCTGCCGTCCGCAACAACGCGCGGGCTGGCCTTCACACCATATTCCGACTCGGCAAAATATTCCTTGCCGTGACCCTTCTTCTTCGGGGCTTCAGCCATCTTGGTCGAGGCACAGGATGCCATCGTCGCACACATTACGCTGATCCCAAGCCATTTAGACCAGAGGGAAAGTTTGCCGCCACTCAAACTCAAAACTCGTCCGTCCCTATTTCGCATTGTGCGAATATGATGCAGAGCCTCGCAACCCGTACCATTCGCAACCACAACCCCACCCTCGTGAAACCACTCAGGCCTAATACTGAACAGGTTTTGCTTCGTTCGTGGCAGAAATGCGAACGAAATCTGTGGAATGGTTAAAATTCAGACGGTTATGGTTAATGATTGGTAAATTCAGTTCGTTTTATTGCTGTTCCAATACGCAACACGCCGGAACTTATACTTCGCCTTAACTTCATCACATGCGACCGCAGCAAGAATCACCACCACTCAAGGTTATGCCCCCAACGCGGGACGCATGATTGTAGCCTTTGGCGCCCTCCTATCATCGCAGCTGCCGTTGACGGGGCGATCAATGGACGATAAAGCGCAACGGTCTGGATGGGTGGCCGAGTGGTTTAAGGCAACGGTCTTGAAAACCGTCGTGCGGGGAACCGTACCGTGGGTTCGAATCCCACCCCATCCGCCATTTTTCCAATAAAATCAATCGCATACAGGAAACTTGCGTCTTTTTCTGTCGTTTTGTCATAACCGTTATTTGGAACAAAGTCGTGGGACTGAGAAGATTGCGGACGGCTATCCGACTACAAGCCTGGCGCTAAAAGGATTACCGTCGCCTCATCGACCTAGGTGCGTGGCCGCATTCTTTGCCAATTATCCTTCCGTTGACCCAGCGAATCAGTCCGTAATCTCGCTGTGTTAATCGGACCTTGGATGCCATGACGTTAGAGCCGCAATCTCAGCCACGCGCATTTATTTCTTACTCTTGGACAACCCCTGATCACGAATCTTGGGTAGTCAAGTTCGCTGAGGATCTCGTGAGCCAAGGCATAGACGTTGTCCTTGATAAGTGGGACCTACAGCCGGGCCACGATGCCCATGCTTTCATGGAGAGCATGGTTACGGATCCATCCGTCACTAAAGTGCTTCTCATCTGCGATTCTGCGTACGCGAGAAAATCTGATGGCCGGACCGGTGGCGCTGGTACGGAGGCGCAGATCATTTCACCCGAGCTGTATGCTAACGTGAAGCAGGATAAATTCGTCGCGGTAGTCGTTGAGCGAGATGAGGCGGGTAAACCGTGCGTCCCGACATATTACAAAAGCAGGATTCACTTCGATCTTAGCGACAGCGCATCTTACACTATGGAATTCGACAAGATTATTCGATGGGCGTGGGGTCAGCCGATCCACGTAAAACCGACGATAGGTTCAAAGCCGAGCTTTTTAACGGACGTGGATCACGGCAGAATCGCGACTTCTGTTGCCTTTCGAAGAGCCACAGAAGCCCTCAGGACATCCAATCCTACGGCGCCGGCGGCGATATCCGAATTCCTGAATGTAGTTGTTGAAGGCTTGGAAGCATTTCGCATCCAGACAGACCGAGACAATGTGGAAGAGTTCGATGAGAGAGTATTGGAAAGCATCCAGGCGTTTAGACCCTATCGTGATGAGCTCATTCAGATCTTCCTTCTCGCTGGAAATTATAATTTTTCCGAAGAGGTAATGCGGCTTTTTCATCGTTTTTTCGAGAGCTGCATTCCCTACCTTCACAGGCCAGAACACATCAACCAGCATTTTGAGTGGGAGTTCGATAACTTCCGCTTCATTATCCACGAAGCCTTTATCTACCTGATTGGCAGCATGATCAAACTCGAGCGGTTTGATTCGGCATCATTCATGATCGACAACGAGTACTATTGGTCTAACCCAAACGGCGGTAGCCAAATGCATGGCTTCCCCATTTTCAGGAACTATCTCAGATCCTTCGATCATCGAAACAAGCGACTTGGCCTGCAGCGCACCTCCGTGCATGCGGATCTGTTGAAAGAGCGCAACAACGGAACAGGACTGGAATTTCGCTACATGATGGCAGCCGATTTCGTGCTTTTTCTCCGCGGAGCGAATTCGGCTTCATGGAACGGATGGTGGCCAGACACTTTGCTTTATGCAGACCGGCACGGCGCTGCGCTTGAAATGTTCGCACGCGCAAAGTCTGCCCGATATCTCGAGAAGATCATGAAACTGGTTGGATTTTCGAGCGCAGAGAGCTTGAAGGCCTTCCTTAGCGAGATCCCTGACAGCGAATTGCCACGCTGGCAATTTACCCGCCTGTCACCCAAAACTCTCGTGGGCTTCAACGAACTCGGGTCTATGCCGTAAGGTGAGCTCGTTCTCTCAGGCCAAGCACTAGAGGAAATAAAAAAGGCCGGAGCGACTCCTCGCACCGACCTCCCATGATCGCTTCAGCGAGTGCCAGTACATCCGTGGTCACCGCGAGCGATCGCTAGACAATAGATAGTGGCGCAGCGCCCATATTCAAGTGCCACCCATCTCGGCCGCAAGGAACGTTCCGTAGCAATGCCCGTTCTTTGCAAATCGAATGGAGGCTCACCCAGATGTTCAAGAAGTTATCTACGCTCGCCGCAGCGGCAATGGCCTGCCTCACTCTCGCAGGCTGCGTCAGCGAGAGTGGTTATTCGACGTACGACAGAGGCTACAATCGCTTCGACAGACCATCCTATGTTTATCGCGCTGACCGACCCCGGAGGGATTGGGATCGCCGACATCATGACAGGCGTGATTGGGACCGCCACCGGGATGCGCGACGGGATAATTACCGAGACCGCCGCGAGTGGGATCGCAACGACCGTCGTCGGTCGGAAACTCGGGAGTACCGAAACTATCGCAGCAACAACCGAGACGGTAACGAACCCATCATTCTGCCACCGCGTCGGTCTTGATCCTTGGACACGAGAAAAGCCGCCCCTCGCGGAGGGACGGCTTCTTTGCCGGTGGTGTCGACGAGGACAAGGCTGGTGAAGCCTTGGTGCTGAATTGCGCCTACTGCTTAAAAGGCAGTTTCTGCTGAACCAGGGCCTGCAGTTCTTCAAATGCCTCCGATACACGATAGGCCTGCCAGCTCTCAATCTCGTTGTCGCTGCCCGCTTCCTTGGCGTAGGCGGTAAGGGCGGACATGATGCGGACCTCGATGCCGAGGGTTCGTACAGTCGCCTGGAGTTTGTCGGTCGCGTTCATTGACGGTCCTCCCCAAATACGTATCCATCGTTTCGGGGATCGGAATAATAAAGTAGCCCCGCCTGCTCGCGTGAAACGCCGCTTGTCTCTTCGATGTACCTCGTCACCTGAATAAGGAGGCGCTCTAGGTTGCGGTAAAGGTTAGTGCCAGCGATGTCGTCGACGTAGTTTGCCACAAGGGTGTCCGGATGCGAGCGCGCTACGCCCAACTGGTAGAGCGCCGCGTTTGCCGTGGAGGCGGTATAATATGATGCTTCCGTCTCGAGCTGCGAAATCCTCTCAGCGAAAATCTCTCGCTGGGTGTCACGGTGATTTTTGTCGGCTTGCTGCCAGCCATCCATCGACCTCACCGCTACAGCGGCGATAGCCTCGACCGTTAGATTATTGCTAACCATGTCTCGCTTCATTTCGGGGCACTCCGTTGCGTTTTGCTTCCGGTATAGATACTAATAGTATTAATATCACGGAGTAGCAAAGTGTCAATACTAAAAGTATCAATTCGCCAAGTGAAGGCCGCGCGAGCATTGTTGGCGTGGTCACAGTCCGATCTTGCAATGGCTTCGGGCGTCTCTGAGCCTACCATCAAGCGACTAGAGGCTGGCGATGGCGAGTTAGGCGGTCGACCCGACACCGTGGGGAAAATCATTGACGCCTTAGCGAAGGCTGGCGCTGAGTTTTTCGATGGCGAATACTCTTCATCGGGCGGCCCCGGCGTTCGCCTTCGCGATCGGCTGCCTTGACCTTAATGATCTGCCATCATAGGTTCTAGCCGCGGCGACCAACCGCTAGGGCGCTCCCTGCCCGGCCACCACACAAATGGGTCAGTTTCGGCTTCTTGCCGAGTGAGGTTGTTCGTTTTTGTGGTGGTGAAATTGATTCAGCAATACATCCAAGAAGCATCCCTAAACTACGCTCGGTCTGCGCAGCCCCTTGACCCTGAGATGGGCTGGCGGCGCGAAGACGTGCAACTTGCATTCATCGCAGGTGCCGAGCACCAAGCCGCACTGCGGATCACCGCCCCTGAGCCGACTGAAGCCTTGGCGGAACAGTCATGACCTCGCGCCTCAAGGGTCTAGCCAAGGTCCGCAAGACTCTCGCCACCGGCGAAACCGTCACCTACTGCTACGCCTGGCGAGGCGGTCCGCTACTCAAGGACAAATCCGGGCGGCCTATCAAGCCCGACGACCCAGCCCTGCCTGATGCATACGCGGCTGCCCATGAGGCTCGCCGCAACCCGCAGACCAACGACCTAGCGATGCTGATCACGCGGTTCAGGAAATCGAGCGACTTCACAAGTACTGCAGCGGATACGCAGCGAGAATACAACCGATATCTAGATCTGATCCGCGAAAAGTTCGGGCAGCTGTCGATTGATGAGCTGCAGCAAACAGCAACGCGAGGCAGGTTCAAGGAGTGGCGCGATGGCATGTCGCGCACGCCGCGAGCTGCCGACTATGCCTGGATGGTGCTCGCCCGCGTCCTGTCTGTTGCCAAAGATCGCGGCACTCTAGCCGTCAACATCTGCGAGCGCGGCGGGAGGTTGAGCCGCGGCGGGCGCGCTGAGAAGATCTGGACGGAACAGGACATTGCCAAGTTCGAGGCAAAGGCGCCTGCTTACATGCGGCTGGCCTTGATGATGGGGCTATGGACGGGGCAGCGGCAGGGAGATCTGCTTCGGCTAACCTGGGGCGCCTACGACGGCGATGAAATCAAGCTGAAGCAAGGCAAGACCGGCGCGCGAGTCGCCGTCCCCCTCGCCGCTCCGTTACGTGCCACCCTGGATCGCGACAGCCGAGCTGGGAAGACTGTTCTCCTAAACTCACGCGGCAAGACTTGGACCAAGGCTGGGTTCCAGACGAGCTGGCGAAAAACGTGTGAGAAGGCCGGCATCAAAGGTCTGACGTACCACGACCTGCGCGGCACGGCTGTCACGCGCCTGGCGCTCGCCGGCTGCACAATTGCCGAGATCGCTGCGGTGACCGGCCACAGCTTGAAGGACGTCGATCGGATACTTGACGTTCATTACTTGGGCGGGCGCGAGGAGCTTGCGCGCAGTGCGATTGCTAAGCTGGAAGCGGCGGACACCCCAGAAGCATGAACGACGCCCTCGCCTGCCTGCCGTTGTTTGCATCAGACCGAGAAATCGCTATCGCCGTCGTCGGCAAGGAAAAGGCGTCCTACTATACGAAGGCCGTCATCCCGATGCTCGAGAGGCAGGGGTTTCCGCTTCGCGATGCACTCCACGATGGCCGTCCGGTCCCTCTCGTGATGAGATTTTATGGGCGGTATTGGGGGATAGCATCAGATGGCGCCGTCGGACGGCCTGATGGCAAGGAGAACTTGGAGACATGGACTGGGCGACACCGACGGGACGAGAAGAAACCTCAGCTTGACCTAAATGCGCGCAGCCGGGATGCCTTGGTCTTCATGGCGGGGCATCCAAATGTTCGATCCCATCTGGCCGTCCCAAATGCCGGCGCTCACACGATGAAAGTCCTGCAGGAAAAGGGTGCCATTGAAGCGGGGAAGAAAGATGAGCAAGGCGATCCGACATGGATTGTGACGGCGGTTGGCAAGGAAGAGGCGAAGCGGATAAGCCTGTATTTTCGGGGCAGATAGCTAAGCTTGCCAGGCAGCAACCCATCAAAGTTAACCAACGACTAATTGTCCACTCGACTTAAGCGAGCATCTCTGATTTCTTCCCTTTGGGGTAAAAGGGGATTTCCATGATTAGAAAAATTGCAGCGTCGCTGATGCTGGCGGTAACGCTTGCCGGTTGCCAGACGCAATACCAAGAAATGAGTTTCACGGGAGGTGTATCGGCGCAGCCTATTACCAGCGATACATACAGGATCGTGTCTCGGGGCAATGGCTATACCGATGCAACGACGGTGCAGGATTACTCACTGCTGAAGGCTGCGGAGACAACGCTAAGCACAGGCAACACGCACTTCCTGCTATTGTCGGGCAGCGACGCTACGCGAAATGAGGTCGGACAAACGTCTGGCTACATGCAGACTAACGTCTATGGCAATACCGCCTACAGCACCTACACGCCCGGAGTTACCTACAATATCGTCAAGCCTGGCCAGGATCTGATCGTCAAGCTTTTCAATTCGGGCAAGGGTCCGGTCCCGCCGGGAGCATTTGCTGCGCAGGACGTATACAATAACATTAGTCCGCGCGTCGTCCGTCCAAAGAAGGCTTAGCATTTCCTATCGCTGGGTTGAACATCCGCACGGTCCTTCGTAACATGCTGTCGTGTTCTCGTGGGGACGAGCGTGACCGGAGCGCGCATGGCGCCGCTCTGGTCACTAGTCACGGAACCAGTTGCAGCCGCACGCGTTATGTCAGTGTCGCGAGAGCCGTCCCCCGTCCCCCGACCGAGTTTAAGTCCCCTCTCGAACTCAAGCTCTCGCGACACCCCCTCCGATGTCAGCCAGGATCACTATTGACTTGTTGCGCTCAATATGAGAACAAAAAGTGAACATGATGGAGGTGCAGATGAACCGTACCGATGAAGTTGTATCTCGAGCCTTAGCTGTCGTTGCTGCATCGCGCGCGCTGCGTGAGAAGCAGGAAAAGCAGAGGCGTGAAGTTTACGAACGCGTTCAGATCGCCTCTCTGAAGCGTCCGACTGTCCCGAAGGGCATCCAGTTGCGACTTAACCTGCAATGACACTTCCTCGCCTCAAAGACTACCGGGCCGAAAAGATCGACATGTCGTGCAGTCGTTGCGGTAGCTATGGGGAGTTTGAAAGGAAGGCACTAATCAAAAAGTTCGGCGCCAACACTGAATTTGCTGAGCTGCGCAGGATCTTGGCAAATGGGTGTGAGCACGCAGGAACTGATCGCTGCTACGCAGCCTTCCCTTGCCTGCTGAACGCTAGGTTTCTCATAGAGACGCGAAGATGAGCGACGAAACCCGAACCACCCGCACCGACTCTGTAATCGTCGAACACTACTGCGACCATGACGGCTGCAAAAAGTGGGGCTGCTACGGCTTCGAAGAAAGCAGAGCAATCACGCTTTGGTATTGTGCCGAGCATCAGCCGCGCGTCTATCGCGGCCTTCCTCGGCACGGCGAGGCACGGTTAGCTGCAGCTGAGATTGCGGAGACACTGAGATGATGGAAGCCATACTAGCCGCTATTTCCATCGCGACACTTTTCGTCACGGTAGCGATTCTGGCTATGCTGGCCTTTAACCGCCGTCGGTGATGCGATGCGTTATCTTTCCCACTGCATGGGAAGCTGGCTGGACTTCTATTGCTCCCGATGCGGAGTGAAAAAGCGCTTTGACGCCGAGAGAACGCTTGAGCAAATAGGTGATATCAACGAGGCCGGCCTATGCACCTGGCTCGCAGAGTCCACCGGCTGCAAGAGGGCGGTGTCCCTCAGCAAATTCGATGTCTGCAGGATGCGACTGGACATAACGCGAAAGCCAACTCATGACCGCATGGCGAATATCGCGCGTGCAACGACCTTATCGAGGGTCGGGCTCCGAATAATTCGCGAGACGCGGTTCGACGAATTGCAGGAGTGGGAGATGCTCTACGCTACATGCAGCTGCGGCCGGTCGGTGTTCGTCGACAAGTACCCACTCATCAGGAAACACGGCCGCCGTCAGCTGAAAGAGTTAGCCGCAAAGCTTTTGTGCAAGCACTGTGGCCGTGAGGGGCAAAGAGATTTCGCGATTGCCGATATCGCGCGGTAACGAAAGACTTCATCTTATGAGGGTAATGAGGTGACTGCTGATGTCGCAACAAGAGCCAGAATTTCTCATGCAGTGCGCTGTCGAAACTATTCACCCGGCGCCGCCGGTCGGCATCCTGCACTTGCTGACCGACAAAGGCCAATTCGCAGTTGCCATCACCGAAGAAGCTGCGCGGGATGTCGCAGCCAAATTGCTGGATTTTGCAAACCAGCCAGCGAATGATCGCTAGCCAGTTGCCTTCCTTATCAGGAGCGCCATCTCACCGAGATGGATATTGATAAGCCAACACTCACAAACGATCATCCCGACAGAGTAATTGCCTGCCAAGAGGCTATGGAGCTATCTGTAGCCGAACTGATTGATAAGGCGACAGCGGCAGGCTGGAAATATGAGGAAGTTATAGCTGCTATCAGCGAACTGGCAGACAATCTCATGCTGGCACGTCACGCCAACGCCGATACAGAAAGTTCGATCGAGGAGTTGCAAAGGCTGAACCGCCCCGACAAATAGGACAGGGCGGCGGGTCAGACGCGCTCGTAAGCTACGATGTCGTCAGGGCGACCGACTGCAACCCATCGGTCGACGGTTGCCTTCCATTGCAGCGCACGCAACGGGCATGGGCTTACCCATCCGTCGCGGTGCCGCACCTTCACGAGTATGTCGCCGTCCACCGGCATACCCCGGCCATCATGCTCTATCATATAAGCCTCACATGCTTTTCCGCATAATCGTACCACGATGCCAAGGCGACGGGCTTGAACATGGCACTTTTCTGCAATTTTGGCAGTCCTGTGAAAGCGCCATCTCCCACGCCGGGATATTCTGCCGCTGCTTCCCCAATTTCGAAACAAGGAAGCGGCCCTCGTTGCAAGGGGTCCATGCAGACTGCCGCCACTGATTTGGAAACGGTGGCGGCAGTTTGAGCGATGATGGGGCGTGGGGTTAGTTTTTGATCTAATCAACCTGGCGGGTCGGTGATCGGCGCTTTGCCATCCACGGCGCCAAATCGATCTGTCATCCATGTTTCCACAGCAAACACGGACAAGATGATCGCGACTGAGAAGAGGGAGGTCGTAACTAACGGGCGGCGTTCTAGAAATCTCATGAAGGCGCAACGTTGTCGTTGTCGATGAGTTCCGGATCTATATAGGGCGCAAAACCGATCAGCCAAATTTGCATTCGCTCAATGTTGTCGTCCTCGGTGTATGGGCAAACTGATGCTGGATCGCCACGTTCTGCGGCCTCTCTGCCTAAGTGGAACAAGTGGATGCGCTCAATCGGTATGATCTCCGAATTGTCTACCGTCTCGAAGCCCTCAACCCACGCATGCAGACTGATGCCGGCGCGGTCAAGGTAGGGGTTGGAATGCCGCGGCATCCCTATGCAAGCTGCTCTTCTTCCCTCGTTGAAACACTGTGAGTACAAAACATCTTCAGCAGACATCAAATATCCCCGGTTGAACCAACTAAACTAAAACTTGCATAGGAAGTTCCTTTTGCTAACCAAGTTTCTAGGCACGTACGGCGGCCGAGCGCCTCTACGACTTTTCAAAATGTGAACATTTGCTAACCTTCTCCATAGCGGCGGAAGATCGTATGGAGGAAAAAATGCACGACCGTAGGAGCTCGACTGACATTCAGTGGGAAAGTCCTGTCTACGTCAGGATCGGACATGGCGCATCGGATGCAATTAGATCTGCTGATGATGCACTTCATTATCTCAACTTGCGCTGGCCCACTGAACGCGGGACGAAATACACCCTCGCGAGTGTCGCCTGTGCCAACGCTGTCGAGGGGCGCGATAGTCCAGAAAACGCGAGAGAAGCGTTTGTTGCTGCCGCAATCGAGGCGTTAATACTGGCGTGAGCCGCGAAGCCGAGGAACCAGCAAACCCAACGATGTCAGGGCGGTGGGTTATCGTAGGCTCGGAACTAAGAACCAAAGTACTACGCATACGGCCAACAAAACGTATACTCCGGCATTAAGGACAGTCACCCACCGGTGCTTCGACCTAATTCTGTTTCCAAAACCTTCAGACAAGGCATTGATCAAGAACTCAAGCACCAGGGATCTCCTTAAGACCCCATAGAGGTGTAGGCTCCGGGAGTTAACATCAAGAGCAAGATGTCAGGGTGCGGGGTGATCAGTCACTTGGTTGCAGGCGCCACAGGATTGTGCTGCTCTGATCAAGTTCATCGTTAGACAGGCGCCCAAATGCTAATCCCGTCCTCGACATCCGACGTACTTCGCCGATTTGACCACTTCAATGACTCACTTCTCGGAGCAATATCGGTAGACTATGCGGAGCGCGCTCTTCCGCACATCCAAATCACGCTGACATGCCAGGACGACGATGCAGACGAGCCGAAATGGAGATCTTGCCGGATCGACTTCCACAATGTTCGTGAATTTAAAATCGAGCAGCGCACCAACTCAACCCAAAGCGTGATTTCTTTTGGAATAGCGATCACGATTGAGAGCGGCATCACGTTTGTCGACTTTGACTGCCTAGGCGATACAGAGCGTACAGTTGAACAGGTTCGCTCCTCCGAATTTTACATCGGCGCGGAGCGCGTTGACTTCATCGTCCTCTAGCGAAGGATGTCAGGGCGGTGGGCTACTTCACGTCAAAGCCCCATATTTTGAGGGTCGATGTGTTGTCGCCCACATAATTAGCAGCGTCCTGCGAATTGGCGACGTTTGCCATCCTAACGAACAGGTATGGATTATTTGGCATCGTGCCGTCGTAAGCGATACGGATCGCGACGCGCCAGAAGCCATCCGGGTCCAAAGTGGCCGTGGCGCTCTGATGCACCATGGCCGTCCCGTCGTCTCCGGTCATGCGGTAGATAGCGCCGGTGTCCAGATTGATGGCATACTTCATCGCAGCGTAGTTGCCGCCGTTCTTACCGATCTCGACAACCGCATGACGGCTTCCTACCCCGCGCGCAACGCTGACTGAAAACTCCTTGGTCGTACTGGCAAGCCCGGTGATTGCCGAAGTGAGAACGATGCTGTGATCGTTATTTGCCGCAAGCTCGCGGATTACGGCCGCATTGAGTTTGTGCTCAGGAGAATATGCATCCTGAGCTAAACGAGCAGCGCCTGCCGTCACGTTCCAGCCGCTCAAGTTCTTATTACGATAAATGGTCGCAGCCGGCAGATCGAAGCCAGGATAGAAAGGGCTAACACCCATTTTCGTTGCCGGATTGAACCCGGAATTGGCAGCAGCGTTCTTGCTGCCCTGTGTGCTGAGGTGCGTGCCGTCGATCTGATCAGCCGGGCGTTTCCAAGTGCCATCCTTCGCCACGGTTTCGACGTCCAGCGCAAGATCAATGACCGTTGCAGTGTCGGCCCGACGACGGGTATTTTCCGCCTGGCGTATGGCTTCCTGTCCGGCGTTCGGAACCGTGTTGGATGCCTGACTGGTAGTCTTGGGCGTAAGGGTGCCATGCCATATGGAACCGCCACCATGGCGCGCCTGCTGGGCTGCAAGGTCGTCGCGAACCTGTGCGGACGTTCGGCCCATGTTCAGGATGTCGTTGAAGCCCACCAGATAAACGTTCTTCTTATTCGCCCGACCCAGCTTCATCAGCATATCGGTGATTGCGTTCTTGGCAGGATCGACGTTCTCCTGAGCGGATCCACCTGGGATGGAGACATCGATGCCCGGCATGAACGGGAGAAGGAGACGAGCGCCAGCGCCAATAGCTCCATTGAGGAGATCAGGTGTGTCGGCGATCGGAGGTCCAACGCCAGACTGATTGCTGTCACCGCTCTGGCGGAAAGATGCCATGTCGATATTGCCGCCGACAAAGCACGGACCCCAATAATCACCGGCTCCGGTGTAGGTGTTCGCGTAAGGCGTTGCTGAGGGCGTGGCGATCGAGCCCGATCCACCATAACGCAGGGCCTCGCCGTTGTTGTAGTCGGCTCGGGCGTGGGAGTAATAGCCGAAGTTGGTGAAGATGGCCCGCCAATGGATGTAATATCGGCTTCCAACCTTGGGGCGGATCGCCGAGTTGAACAACTTGGCGATGCCAAATCCAGTGGCTTGGGCATTTGGTCCGCCGAGCGCCGAGGTCATAGGTGTGACTTGTGGGGTGTCGTTGTTGTCAATCCACAGCCAAACCGCATCGACCGTCACTATGCCTCCGGTCGTCCATTCCCCCTTTGATGCAGTCTTACCTGCATGGGCGAACCATGCTTGTGCGCTGCCATCGGCAATGTCGCCGTAAGCGATCCCGGTAAAGACCCCGCCGCTTTCCTTGGCGCCGGTTCCCTGCGGATTGCCACCGCCATCGGCGTTGAACTCGTTTCCGAATACCTTGATGTAGGAAAGAGGCGTGAGGAGAGCGTCTGCCCCACCGCCCTGTGCGAAGGCGGCGCCCAAAGCAGTGAGGGCGCCCAACGACGCCCTCCCCTGCAAACTAGATCTGAGGCCCGACATTAAGCAGCAACCCACTGCACCTTGTCGCCGGCATCGGCAAACACGTCATAGTCGGTATTGGCCGGCACGAAGACGCGCGGGCCGGTCGTGGCGTTCGGCGCGGCGCCAACGGCAAAATATGCGTCAGCGGACGAGCGCAGACGGAAGATCGGCTGGCCGAGCGTGTCGTGGACACCAGGAGCCACAGCTGTGGTAGATACGCCGGTGGCCGGAGATTCCGACCACGCGATCTTACCGAGGATGGCCTGAGACTTTTCACGGCGGAAAGAACCGGCATAGCCGGCGACGATATGGACGCCAGAGAGCGGCATGTTGAAACTCCTATTGGATTAGCTTGCGCGGGTGGTGCGCGCCTTGGGCTGGCCTTCGACGACGCGGTCGATGCGTAGCGTCATGGCGTCGACGGCGCTTTTCACACCGCTGATGGCTTCCATGATTTGCTCTGTGCTTTCGCGGTGTCCCTGCTTGGAGACATAATGCTCCGCGACGTGCAGCTTGTGGGCTGCGAGTTCTTCGCGTGCCATGCTGGCCAACGCTGCGGCGGCCCCTGCGGCATCCGCGCCATCCTTGCGGACTGCGCCGAGCTTGCTGTCGACGTACTTCCACAGACCGAAGATGAAGCCAAACAGCATCACGAAGAAGCCGACCACTGCCATGATTTCCGGCCCGCTCATAAAACGCCTCGCAGTGCGTCATCGCGCTCGACGATGTAGTTCCGCAGCGCCAGATGCCGGCGATAGCAGGCCAGCAGCGCGGATCGGTCAGCGATCCAGAGTTCTTCGACCTGCGCCTGCGTCATCGGGCCATAGGGTAGAAGCACCGGCCTATCGCAGACCTTCATCAGCTTGCTATCGGGCCGCACGATCTGCGGCGGCTTCACCGGTGCGACATTAACGGACTTCGTTGATACGCTGCACGCTGCCAGCGCTAAGGCTAGGCTGGTCAGCAGCAGGATCTTGCCGAGCTTCACTGGCCAGCTTCCTTCTCAAATCTAGATTTTCGGCCTCTTGGGCCTCAAGCTGTGCGATGGCCTCGGCCTCGCGCTTCTTCGCCGCGTTATTGGCGATGGTCTGCCGGCGTTGTTCGTCGGCATCGGCTTGGGCGTTCTCGCGGAGAATGGTGGCGATCTCGGCATCCTTGACCAGGATGGCGGCCTGATAGCCGTCGTCGTAGATGCGGCTGTGGATCCACCATGCGCCTGCCATGAGCGATAGGACGAGGATCAATGCCGCAATGGCCTTGGCGGCCGTCTTGTTTGCGAGTAGCGCGATCATGTCGGCAGCCCCGATACGCAAAGCTCTGCCTCGCCGATTCGCTGGGCATCGCCCATCTCGCGGCGGTTCACGAGGCCATTGACGACACGACCACCGGCCTTGTTCCATGCCGTCTGAGCTTCGCAGGCCTGCCGGTACTGGCCAGCCTTAGCAAGGCGTGCCGCGCTCGAACCGCACATACCACCAACGCCGAAGTTATAGGCGCCGGAGATCATCGAAGCCTGTACGCTCACCGGCATTTTGGTGAAGCCGGTGATACATTTGGTCAAAGGTGTGTAGTAGTCGGCAGTGACGCGCTCGAGCAGCATTGTCTCGCACTGGGCGACCGTCCTCGTCATGCCGATCTTCACGCCCTTGGTCTCGCCGTAGCAGATCGTCGGCACATTCACGATATCGAGGTATGCCCGGGTGTGCAGGCCTTCCCACGGCTTGATGAGGTGATCCACAGCAAGCGTAACGGGCGCAGGCGTGCCGCCAGGCAGCAGCGCGGCCGATCCGGCAATGACAGCAGCCATCACCGCGGCAATCGCGCTCTTAGCCCGCCTCGACGGCAGGATCTTGTTGATTGGCATTCGCCACTTCCTTTTCAGGTTGGGCAATGAGACGCGCACCCCATGCGCCAGCCAGCAGCACGATGGTGAGCCACCACGGAAGCCAGTCAGAGACGAAGGGAACGACGTTGAGGATGAGGTCAGCTGCAGCCGCGATTTCGATAAGCCGCAGCGACCAGGCGCGCTTCGCAATGGCGCGCGTGTTCGGAATGAGTTGCATTGCTCACTCTTGGTTGTGGATTGTGCCAAGCGCTACTCGACTGGATCGGCCCGAATGTGGTGGTGTTTCTCAACGCGACTCGGAGCCACGACATGGGATACGCAGAGCAGAAGGCAGAAGCTGAACTCGAACACCTCAAGTTGAAGGTCGACCAACTTGAGACTGAAGTACGTCGGCTAACTAAAAACGATGGGCGGCATTCGACGACGACCGCACTCCATCCGATTTCAATGAATCGCTCTGAGATCAGAGATATGTTCTTGTTGGAGATCTTGCGCGAGAAAGGTCTACTGGCTGACGTCGACATTGAAGCGGTAGCTGCTCGGGTTACGAGACACCTTGCGGGTGATGACGTACCGTGGGGCGCATCGGAAAAGTCTGCTCGTCGAAGCATCGAGATTGTTAAGCATGAGATTGCAGGCGAATATGACTGGAATCCGCCGGAAGACGAAGACTAAGCCATAAACTGAAGAAGGTGTGCCTTTTCCGCAGCCGCATCATATTTGGTGCCGCACCTGCGCTCATATTCCACTACAACCATATGTGCGCGGTGCGGGGCCAGTCTCGCGCCGTCGCCTCCTGCGACCCACGCGGCCATCTCTGTTGAGATCTCCTCATTAGTCCATTTTGCTAGGTTCATTGATGTTTCCTTTCATTCCGCGACCAGGCGCGCCTTACGAGGCGGCGCCAGTCTGGGAGGAGCATTGGGAACTCCGGTGAAATAGGTGGGATTTTAGTTAAGGGGCCGATGTGGCAGACTTTCTTATCTAAAGGACGGGAAACCTATGATCAAAGACGCCCCCAGCGAGCCTGAGAATTTCTATGTCGCAGTCGGACGCTACATGATGATGTGGCAGCACGTGGAAAGCATCCTCTGCACCTTTTTCGTAAGGATCATCCGAGGCGATCCAACGACTATCAGGCGTGTCTTCTACTCGACGAATATCTGGGAATCGAAAAAAAGGATGCTCCATGCGGCGCTTGCTTCGCCGACGTTAAAGATGGATGAGAACTCGGAAAAGTTCCTAAAAGGGTTCGCCGCCAAAGTCGGAAGCTACCAAAGCGTACGCAACTCGATCGCGCACGATATTGTAGTCGAAATGCCGGCAGGTCATGCGCATGCTGGGGATGTTGTGCTCGTACACGGCAAGTTCGATCGCTATATCGCCGACAAGGAAGAGTTAGCAAGTACAACTACGCTTCGTGAAATTCAAAATGCTCACGTGAATGCGTCTGCCCTGATGATGGTGGGACTGCTGTTTTTGAACAGTAAAGATGCCGACATGTACGCCTACCACCGGCGGTTACTTCATTTTCTGAAGGAGATCCCTGCAGAGGCCAAGATCGGCACTGTTCCAAAAAAAATCCACAACGATCTGATGGAGCTCTTCGATAAAAAGAAGCCAGCGATAACAATGGACTGAAGGAAGGGCGCCGGCCGAAGCCGGCGCCTATATATCCTATACGCGCAGCCCAAGCGCGATTGCATAACCCTTCGTTGCGTCGAACGGTGTCATTATCTCCATGCATCGGAACAAGGTCGGAGTATCCGACCTGCCACCAACGCCGGGAGCTACTGGTTTGATGTAATCATTTGGCTGCACATCATCAGAAACGTGCATGAAGGCTTCCCCCTGCAAGAGAACCGGCGTCCAATCATCCCGGCGCTTTGAACGCGGGATTTGTTCCACTTCAGGATCATAATCTGGGTTTTCCACCTGCACCGTGATCATCGGCTGCGGCGCAGGGTTCGGGATCATCGGCGTAGGCTTCGGATTTTCCATCATCTGCTGACTGACGATGTAGCGGATCGGGTTGCCATTCTCATCCATTGCCGGATTGCCGTTCTCATCGATCAGATCCTCAATCACCGGATGAGCTGGGTTGATCACCAGCGCAGGCCATGATGGATCGGGAATTTCCGCGACCCAATCCGGGTCAGGAATTTCCTGCGTCAGCATTTCGCCGTGCTCGTCGTACAGATAGCGGCCTGCCCATGTGAAAGCGGTGTCACCGAGGATCTGAACGTAGGTGCGAGTGTGTACTGAGAAGAAGTCATCTCCGGGCTCGGCCAGTCGAACTTTCCTCCCGTCGAGCGACACAAGCGCCCCTACCGGTATTGCCTTGCCCGGAATGGCGTTCTCGAACATCTTTGCGATGTCCGTGAAAACCTTGCTTTGTGTAAGGGTTCCCGCGATCTCGACGTTGCCATTGCCATAATAGACATGGATCTTGCGATTAGCTGTTGAAGCTGAGCCGGATCCATTTGAGCCGGCGGCCCAGCTATCATCAACACTGTTAATGGTGCGCCGACCGCTGACGAGCGCACGCACGCCGCTGACGGAGCAGATAACCGCGGCTATCGCAGCGCTGGTGTTTCCGGATGCGGTGGAGCCAGCCGACGCCGCGACGAGGCTGTTGTCACCGGAAGCCACACTATCGCTCGTCCCAGCCCCCCCTGACGTGACGCCAGCAGCAATTACGGCCGAATTGATGCCCGAGGCAGTCGCCCTATTCGACGCCAATACGGCCGACTGGTTACCTGTTGTGTCAGCATTCGCGGCACCACCGATAAACGACTGATTGCCTCTTGCGGTAGACGAATTCGAACCGGCGACCGCCATCGACCGCCGAGCGAAGAGGTGGAAGTTTACCGCTCCCGGATCTTGCGAATAGCCGGATCCACCGCTCGTGATGGTCACCGCGGTAATTACGCCAGCCGTGACCGTGACCGTTGCATTCGCCCCCGAACCGGTGCTCACGCGATCGGTGATCTCGACAGTGGGGTCGATGTATCCAGATCCACCATTGAGGATCGTAACCGACGTTACCACACCGGACGAGTTGACGTTGACCTGGAAGCGCGCTCCAGAGCCCGCCCCGGCTACGGAGGCATTGGAACCTATGACCGAACTTTCCCAGCCTGAAGAGCGCGACAGGCGTGATCCACCTGTGAAAGAGCTGGTACCCTCCCCATTGGAAAAAACAGATCCCACGACAGTGTTGCGCGAGCCCGTGTCAACAAAGCACTCTTCCGTGCCGGCAAGGAAGCTTTGCGGCTGTGTCGCGTAGGACTGACGCGTTGCCACCAGGGCGCCGACGAGAGAGGTGATCCATGAATATATGCCAGCGATGACGACGTTGCGCGGGCGATACGATGACCGGCTATTTTGTGAGGCATACAGGGCGTTCAACTTGCGCGTGGAGCGCCCGGAGACGGTAGGCGTGCCATTGACGCCGCCAGTATAGGCAGCTTCAATGCCGCCCGTGTCTGTGGCGGATGCTATGATGCTGTCTGCTTCGTTGGCGTCATAGACCACCGAGCCGATCTTAAAGAAGCCATTGGTGTAGCGATTGCCCGCTGGTATGGCCGAAACGAGGAATGTCCGACCACGAAGATCCAGCAGGCGGTTCTGCACGGATGCTTGCAAGGTAGCGAAGTTTCCATCGTCGTTCGTCGCACCGTCGGCGTTGAAGTTCTGGAACGCGTCTGTTGCAGCCTGAGCGTCAGCTGCAGCCGCCTCCGCGCGAGCCGCCGCGGCTTCTGCTTGGGCGACAATCGCGCTGGAAACCTGATCAGACAGAAGACGGAACGTCTGCCCCGAGATGGTACCGAGAATAACCATGCCAGATTGCAGGCCCCCGGCAGCAATATCATTACCAGCATTGCTCTTTATCGTAAGCACAAGTCCGTCGTTGAAACTGACTGTGACCGGAGAGCCTGTGTTCGTCTGCGCGACGTTCAACCAGACGAGCGCGGAGGCGGAAACTGCAATAGCAGTCGACGCCTGGATCGCGTTCTGAGTTCCAAGTCCAGCATCGGAAGCAATGATGAAACTGTAGGGCAAGTCGGCTATGCGCACCCACCAACCCGGAGGTGCGGTAGACCCTGATTTTCTGTACACGCCGTTGTTTGCGGCAATTGGATCTCCGATAACCCAGGCCATAGTATTGGCCGCCCTCGTAAGGTCAGCGTTCAGGGCCGCAAGCGAAGAGTAGATCAGTCCACCGTTCGACGTGAAGGCGGTAATGATCTGCTCGACCCACGTTCCCCAGCTTCGGATCTGATGCTTCTGCGGCTCATAAGGCGTCGACGACGGGCCATCCGCCCAGATGGTCGTTGCAAGTTCTACCATGATTTCCTCGGAAGAGAGTTAGACCGTCACGGTCTGGGATGCCTGCGCCAGTGACGCGACGCCGGAGTTGTTCTCGGCACCGCACCAATACTTCCACGTTCCAGCGCCAGGTGCGTCGGTGAAGCTGATGACTTGGTTGGCTGAGACGTTGTACTGGCCGATCAGCGTTGCTGCAGCGAAGCTTTGCCCCGACGTACCTCGCTTGAAGACCAAGTATCTAGTGTTGTCATTGGCGGCTTTGGCACTGACCGTTACGGTTCCTGCAGAGTTGACCGCCGACATATTTGTCGGAGTACCTGGTGCAGTCGGGTCGATCGTCGACGTGACATTCGCTGTGACTGACCACTCGCCATAGTCTCCGTCAGGCGCAATGAAAGCCACCTGGACATCAAGAAGCTTGTTCGATGGGACAACGTTGGTGTTAAGATTCACAAACCCGCCCGACGGCGTCGCATTTGGAAATCGCTGCTCGACCCATGCGCCCGGATTCCCGGATCCGTCGTTCGCAACTCGATATCTAACGACAGGCACGAGGGACTCGTCGCTCGGGTCAATGATTACGACCCGAATATAGACGCTTTCGCCATTCGGCTTTGCCTGGATTAGATTGATGACTGGCGTGAGCACGTCCTGGGCATTTACCTTCGGAGGCACGGGTGGCTGCTGCCCCTCGTCCGTCTCCGGGTTCCATGCATCGATGTTCTCAGGATGCAGCATGATATCCATGCTGAAAGCACCCTGCATCAAAGACAGCAGAGACTTCCGGTTCTCGACGACCTTACCGTTAAGGCGAGGCAGTGAGAGCGGCGTATTCATCCGAACCCAGCGGCTGTAGACCGAATTGATGCCGGAAAGCCGAATGTTGAGTGCGCCGCTAACCTTCTGTTGCAGTCTTAGCCAATCGCGCTTTCCGAGCCGGCGCGCCTGTCTCCACTGTTGAACCCATTGATAGATCGCGTCCTGCGCGAGCACGCGGCCTACAGTGATCTGCGCCGCAGTATCCTCGAAAAAGTCCGTATCTGAAGTTGCATACCCGATTTCCGGATATGTGAATTTCGGCACAAGCCTGTTGCACTCATCCTCGAAAAGGACGTCATACTCAATCTGATGACCGGTGATGTCGGCATCGGTGATTGTTGTGACGTATTTTTCGCGGAACTTGCCAACGATAAACTGAAGCGCACCATCGCCGCGCTCGCAGATCCAGCCGTCACATGATGCCAAAATGGCGTTTGTCGCGGCCTTCGGGTCGTTTTCCGTCGTGTCAAAGCCGTTGCACTCGTAACGCCGCTCGAATCCGCCACCTTTAAGGGGCACAAGCTCATCGCAGACGTCAGCCTCTTCCTGCCACATCTCAAGAAGCGGGAGGATCGCTTTGCGATAATCACGGCGATGACCAAATTCGTTGAAACATTGATGCCATGCCATGACAACAGCGGAATTACGCGTCCACTGCCATGTCGCTGGGTTCTCCGGATCCTGAAGGGGGTCGCGAAAGTCCCAGCAGAGCGCATCGTCTGTTTCGACAGACAATTGAGGAGGGCCGAACGGGAAACGCCGCTGTTGCTTCGTTTCTGACGAATTTTTAGCGATCAGTCCGAGAGACGCCTGCCCATCACCCCTATGACTATTTGTCCAAGCGCCATCTGCGCCCATGATACTGACGATAGGCGCATAAGCCGTCTCAGGCACAAGACCAAGGCGATACAGGATACGGGCGCGGTTATTACCGTAGCGCGAACCTAGACCCTGGACGTATCCGTCGGCGTCAATCGTTACCTCATCATCATGAAACCAAAAGCGGTTTACCGACTTGATGCGGTGAGCCCTGATAGCCTGAACGGCGCAGAGCGTGCTCCCCTTGGCTTCCCACAGCATGTAAGCGCCGGCAGTTCTGTTTCTGCCCACCCCCCACCACCGATGAGGTATCGACTGCGTCTTGGGTATCTTTCCATCTTCAGGCTTGGGCGGCTTAGGCGCCAGGAGCGCCTGAATGCCGATCGACAGAGCTGTGGTCGCAATAGCTGCCGCGATCGACGCGTAGGTGATGGTCGTGGCGCCGATTGCAATGCCACCCGTACCCAACACCGCCGTAAAAAGCGGCGTAAAGATCGGGTCCATCAGGAATTGGCTGTACAGCGCCGTGCTGTTTTCCAGCATGCTTGGCAGGCTGTCGAATTGCCTCATAGGGGCGCCTTCCACGCTGCCACAAACTCGACCTTCTTGGCACGCACGCCCGCGAGCGACATCGTCGCCCACAGCGGCCCAAAGCGGATGGCAGCCATCTCGCCGGCACGCCGGTCGGTTTCGGAAATTGCTTTGATGATGCCGACGTCACCCGGTTGCGGGTCCGTCGTGCGCGTGAATCCGATCGGCTCAACCAGCCTTGTCGTCAGCGGCACGAGGCCGCCGTAACTGGCAATTAGCCGACCGGCGCCGAACTCGGTGTGATAGGTGCCGCGGAACTCTGCGGCTGGGTCCGTACCGGTCAACTCGGAGATCCATGACGCGCAGAACGTCATGCAGTCCTCACCAGCTACGCCGCCCCAGCGAAACTCGCGGGAGCGCGCCAGAAATGCATGGATATTCATGGATTATCCGAAGTGAGGCCATGCCGGCTGGACCCCACGAGCAAGTCGTGCAGTCCCGCTGCAGAAGGCGTCGGTTGGATAGAGCGATCGCTGCATTGCGTCAGACCACAGCGCCCGAGAAGGCCGTGAGCGAGTGTTCTCACCGGAGACGACAGCAAGGCTGAGCGCCAGCGTCGCGCCTGCGTCGCCCTGCCCGTACGATCCGGATTCCTTCGGGTGTGAAGCGACGCCGGTCCAGATCGGAATGATCTTGCTCATCGGCTGGTGGTACTGGTCGAGCGTCGTAAGCCCGATCTGAACCTTTTTGCCGCGCACCGGCGGAATGCTGTCGAGCATCTTGGCGCCGGTCGCCGGATCAACACCGCTAATCGTGAAATCAACGGCATCTGACGTGCCATTGACTAGCACTTCGAGGGAAGGAAGGCCGATAAGGCGCCCTCCTCCGAGATAAACCGTCCCTTCCGGGTCGACGCTGTCGAAGCCGATCGGCACGTCGTTGACGCCGAACCAGATGTGCAGGGCCGGATCTGTGTCGATGCGCAGAAAAAGGCCAAGTTGATGGCTTCCGCGCAACGCCTCAACGACGTTGTCGGGCACATAGGCCATAGGCACCTCGTGCTTAGAAAGCTTCGGAGAACTGGATTGTTTGCTGGGTCACAAAGAACGCCTCGACGATCGAGGGGAGCGTGAAGCCGTCCTTGAATTTCGCCACGAAGCGTGGCCGGGCGAACTCCACCCGAGTGCCGACCGTGACGGCCTCACGGAGAGGCGGGCTTAACGCCAGCGTGTAGACCGGATTGGCCTCAGCGGTGACATCGAGCACTTCCCAATAGCGGTAAGCGCGCCAGCCTTTGGTCTCGTGATAGATTGAGAACCAGTCTGACCAGCGCAAAGGCCGCGACAACCCATAGACCCGCATTTTGATGATGCCGGCGTTCAGGCTGGCCGCCGCAGTGATCTCTCCGTAGACGCTCGCCTGGCTGTATCCCGAAGTGTCACTGAACAGTGACCCGTCTGAATGCGGGATGCCGCCGATAATCGGCTTCTTGCCGGAAAATGGCCCGTACCAATCGGTTATAATCGGCACGTTGATGTATCGGAATCCGCCGTTCAGTCTGGCGCCGAGGCTGTTGACGTACTCATATTGCTCCGGCTCGGTGAGCTTGCAATCGGTGTAGGTGGAGGTCAAAAGACCACCACCCGACATCTCGATTGTTTGACTTTCGCCCTGCCCGTTCCGGCCGCCCGAGATGGACGAGCCGAGAACGTCGACAGACACAGACACCGGCGCAAGGAAGTTAGCCTCCAGCGTCGGCACGTTCGTATAAATAGCCAAGGTCAGCCCTTTCTTTTCGTGAACTGGCCTTGAACCGTGCCGAAGCCGCCGCGCTCTTGGTTCTTGTTGTACTGCCCGAGGCCGTCGGTCACTGCCTGCTTGGCAAGCGCCATCACGTGATCGTCGCCATTCGCACCGTCGAGATGGATGACCATCACGCCGGGAGCGTTGTTGTTGGCCGCAGAGCGGCCGCTACGCAGGCTCGGAGCAACCGGTGCGGCAATCGCGCCTCCAACAAGCCCGCCGGCAGCGAAGTGCCCTACCCGTCCGCCATTGATGGCATGGAGCAGTGCGCGGTGCTTCCGGGTGGCCGCAGCGTTGACGACGAACTCGCCGTCTGAAAGCATCGCCGGGATGCTGTCGCTCGTGCCGGATCCTGGGCCGCTGACGTCGCCACCGTTCGAAAACAGGCCGACCATCGGCGTGTACTTGGCGATTTGAGCAGCGCTCAGTCCACCGCCGAACAGGCCGGAGAAAAGCCCGCCAAAACCGCCGCCGCTGGGTGCGGATGGTGCGGCAGGGAAGAAGTTCGTCGACAGTTGCCCAAGCTGGCCGAGGCCCTGCGTCGCGACTTTCGAGCTGTCCGCGACGCTGCCGAGTGCGTTTGCTGCTTCCGTGGCGCGTTTCGCCTGAACCTCAGCTGCATTGACCCAAGTCGTCGAGACCGCGTTTCCGGAATTGCCGGAAAGCATCTGCAACTGCAGTTGGCCGTCCGTCATTCGGCTTTGGCCGGTGGCGAAACCAACATGGCCGCCTGTCGCGCCTGCGCCGAGACCTCTGTCTTGCAAAAGGACATCGCCGCGCAGTACCTTGGATGGGTCGATCGCGGATCCCCAGTTCTGGAAGGAGTTCGCGATGTTCGAACCGCTGCCCTTCACGCCGATCTGAGCCAGTGACGAATTGACGAACCCAGCGCACCATGCCTGCTGAGCCGCATCGAGGTCGACGCCGCCGGCCTTCAGGAAGGAATTGATCTGGCCGCGATTGGCTGTTTCGCTCTTGCCGAGTAGGCCGCCTGCGAGATCGACCGCACCGCCTGAACTCTTGCCAGATCCGCCACCGAAGATGGCGGCTCCAACGGCGCTTATGCCGCCACCAGAACTACCGGGCGCAGAAACGCCGCCGAACACCTGCTGGATGAGGTTGTCCCACATCTTGGATGCTTGATCCATCAGCGCGGTCTGGAGCGACATAGCAAAGGCTTTGCCGATATCACCGCCGCTATTCAGCAGGTTGTTCTTGAAGTCGGACGCAAACGCTTTAATGTCGTCGCGGAACGCTTCATCGCGCAGCGACTGCCGGATCTGGCCAGCCTCCTGGCTGTTGAGGTCCGTTGACAGTCCGTACTGCTTCAGGGTCGTGTAGACCTGCTGGTCTTGCGCCGTCATCGAGTTGTAGCGTCGCTCCTCCAGCAGATCCTGCTGCAACTTCGCCTTGGCCAGCTGCTCCGAATACTGCCGGTAAAGCTCGACCTTCTGCGCCAGCTCTTTCCGCTGGGCGTCATTCAGAGACCGTCCCTTGTCCTCAGACTGCTGGAGCAGATCGAGTGCAAACCGGGCCGCATCCGCCTCGATACCGAACTTGCCGAGTAGCGCAGTTTCCATCTGCACCTGAGCGATGCGATCGTCAGCCGACTTTTTGAGATCTCGATAAGCGTTGGCGGCGCGCTGGGCGGCGGTTTCGGCTTTCTTGGTCTCAGCGTCCGGCTTGTCGCCGAGCGTGACAGGTTTCTGACCCGGTATCGGCACATTGGTGGTGTGACCGTCGGAGTTGGTGACCGTCGGGTTCTGGTCTTCGAGGCGGCGCAGAGCATCCTGACGCGCTCGATCAGCTTCTTCTCTGCCAACCTTATCGGTAGCGTTGCGGCGGGCGTTACGATAGGCCTCTTCAACCTTCTCGACATCTGTAAGAGGCGCGACGCCGATCTCATTGAGCTCGCGAAGTGCTTTTGTTAGACCGGCAATCGATAGAGCCTGCTTGTCTGCCGTCCCCCCGAGGAGAGCCAGCTGCTGCACCATGCTTGGGATTGAGCGAGCGACTTTGACGACCTCCGGATCAAACTCGCGCATTTCTTCTGCGAGTTTGCGAACCTTCTCAGGCACATCCGGATTGTCGGCAATTCGCGCCATCGCCTCGCGGAACTTAAGGAGATCAGGCTCGCCTTCGCGGATTGACTTCCTTAGTTCGATGAAGGCGTTGCGGTAGTCTGCCACGACCTTGGCATCGGTCGTCTTCACGAACGGAGTGATTTCCGTCGAATAAGTGCTTCTGGCGTCTGCGGCATCAATGATCGCAGCGCGCGCATCTTTCAGGCGGTCGCGAATATCGACGACCGTCCCGCTCATGCCTTCGTTGACGTATTCGCGAAGGCTCTCAGCGGCTTCGCCATAGCGTTCTTTGAGAAGCGCGATGGTTTCAGCGTGGCCCTTGAGGATCTGGTCAGCGGTTTTGATTTCGCTTGCACTGGCCGCGTACTGGTACAGCGCCACGCCACCAGCAATCACGCCGAGAGTGACGAGCGACATCGGGCTGATAATGGAAGTGAAAGCGCTGACGAGCGCCGTGCCGACGTTCTGTCCGCTGCTCTTCATCTGCTCAAATACGGCAGAAAGCTGCGTGCCCTGTTGTAGCGCAATCTGTATGGGCGACATGCCCATCGCCGCCGTGACACCGATATCTTGGAACTGCGCCGCGATGTTTGACGTATAACCGTTGGCACCAGCAGAGCGCTGCATGGGTGTATCGGCCAGAGCGGCATTCCGCCCCTTGATTGCCGCAGTGGCAGCAAGAGCCGCCTGACGCTCACGGCTGATAGCCGCTGCCATCTCATTGGAAGAGATGGCCCCGACAGCATGAGCGCGCCGAATGTCCGCAACGGCGGCCTTGTAGTTGTTGATCGTGTTGAACAGAGGCGAATAGCGAGCACGAAGGCGCTCAAGCTCTTTCCCCTGATCCGCAAGTGCACCGGTCCATTCCTTTGCCGCCTGCACCCCAACGCCCGTCATGGCATTAATGCGGTTCTGCAAAGAAGTGGTCAGGGAACTATCGACCGTCTTTCCAACGTTGTCGAACTGACGCTTTACGGATCCGGCCAAAGTGCCGAGATCCTGCTCGATACGCCTGATACTGCGGCGAAGCGTTGCCTGGTCGGTCGAAATGCTGATAATCAGGTCATCGGAATTGTCGACCGCCATGCGAGCATCCTAAAAATGAGGAAGCCCGCGCAATGGCGGGCCAGTATGAGGTGGCTGCTAGCCGTACTTCGCCAGCAGCGCGGCCATTTCACGGTTGGTTGGCGCCGCGCTTGGTGATGCCGCCGGCTTGCCTTGATCATCGCCGCCCTGCGCTTCGTTGTGGCCGTTGATGGCCTCAAAGAACTCAGTCATCGTTGAAGACCAGAAGTCGGCAGGCCTCCATTTGAGGCCGCCGATTCCAATGCGCATCCATTGCCGCCATGGAAAGGGCGCGTCGTCGGCTACGCCGCCTGATTGGCGGCTTCGACGTTTCCCTCGTCTTCCTCATCGAAGTGATGAGCAAGCACCGCCATGAATGCCACGCGGCAGGCACCGAAGTGCTTAAGCTTGATCTTCTGGATCGCGTCGAGCGGCTTGCCCTTAACTGTCAGAAGCTCAATGCCGGCGATCGTGGCAGCTGCCTCGACGTCCGACAGGCGAAGAAACAGGTCGTTGAGCGACTTGCAGCCCAGCCGAGTAGAGACGGCCGAAAGGCGGGACATCTCGGCAGCCAGAACGAGCGGCACGTCGCCAACCCATAGCGGTACTTCGCCGCGAGCCTCGTTCACAGCCAGCGGAAACTTCTTCTCCTCTACAGCCATGGTTATGCAGGCTCCGCCGTGAATTCAAGTTCTGCCGCAGCTTCGAACGTTGCGCTGAACTGCATGTCGTTCTCCATGTCGCCACTTGCCTGGAAATTTGCGACGAAGAACGGCCCTTCGAACGTGCCGAGGCCTGGAACAATCACCTGAGCGTTGAAGATTTCGGTGTTGATGACCTTTGTCATAAAGGACTTCATCACAACGCTGGAAACGAAGGTCCCATTGCCCTGGAAGGTGCGGCTCGTGATGCCCGGCCTGCCGGTCTTCTGCACCGGGCCGCCCGGGTTAGTGCAGCTAGGCTTGGTCGTGTCGACCGAGTTCGCCGAAAGGTCGAAACTGCGATCCTTCAGGCCACAAACATTCGAAAAGACTTCTGGGTCGGCACCATCACCGACCTTGATAAGTAAGGTTCTGCCGAGCTGTTCGCCGAGCGCCATGGTAAACTCCAAAAAATGAGGAATGCGCCGGCTACGCCAGCGGCTTGTGAACCGAGGCCACGAGCTCAATGACCGCGTGGCTGGTTAGACCGTCGGAATCGCGAAACACACGAGCCTGACGATGAAGGATGGACACCAGCCGATACGACGGCAGGGTTATTGGCGCGAGATGAAGGCTTTCCTTCACCGCCGCCACAATGCGTTTGACTTCTGGATAACCGACGGCCTGAGACCAGGCATGCAAGGTCAGATAGATCTTCTCACCGATGACGCATGTGGCGTCGTCCTGAATGCTCTGCGCCTCGCCGATCGTCACGTATGGAAATGTGACGGGCGTCGGCGGTTGGTCATACACGCGCTTGTTGATGAGCGCGGTGAGCGGCACGTCCGCTCGAAGGCGCGTGTTAATCGCGCCTTGAAGTTCAAGTTCGGCGGACATCGCTACCCCTTGCGGGCTTCACGCACCGCTTTATTGACAGCGGCGAGGATCATTCGCCGGATACGTGGCTTTGCTGCCCGGTAGGTCGGAAAGATGTGCGGCTGTGCCGGTGAGCCGGGGTGCATGCCAGTGCCGCTGGCTGCGGCCTGCTTCTTGCCGAGCACCGTACCACCACCTTTGACAGTGCTGTGTGGGGCAGTTCCGAATTCCAGAAAGCGCCAATAGAAGCGTGCGAAGATGCCGGTCGCGCTAGGATCTTTGGTGGCCGTGATGTTCACGCGTTCCTGAGCCGGTCGGCTCGACAGCAGATCGCCTTCGATGCTTTCCATGTACTCAAGCGTGGCACCAGTCGGCGCGCGGGTACGGATCTCGTCGGCGAGCATATCTGTCGCCTTGAGTTTGGCTTCGGCCGTATACCTCTCGACGTTTGGGGCGAGCTGATTAAGCCGGCGCATCAAGGCCTCACGGCCTCGCAGCTGGGCCGACATCATGCCGCCTCCCCCTGCGTAGCCATAATATCGATTGTCCGGTTTTTCTGGTCCATGTCGGCAACCGACGTGACGTTGAAGATCCGGCGCGGATCGCGCTTATCAACGATGCGCCAGGCCGTACCGACGTCTCGCGCCGCTGCGCAACTTGGGATGCGAACCACATACGGCTGCGTGCCTGTCAGGCGTGCAGCGATGACAGGCTCACTGCCTTTCATCGGGATGAGTTCGGCGGTGGTCTCGAAGACTGTGGCGAAGTCGCCTGCCTGCTCGTTACCGTAACCGTCGTCGACCAATGCACGGCGCTGCACCAGCAGACGCTGGCGGCGTTTGCCGGCTCCAGTTCTGTCTGCCATAAAAGGCCTCATCTATTAGGGGAGGATGGAATGGACGATCTGGAGCAGATCAACCGAATTCGCGCAGTTGAACTCGCGGTCACCGGCATCATCATGGCGCTAGAAAAACTGCCAGATGCCGACGTGTCGACGATTATGCGACAAGTCAGAGATCACCGGGCAAAGCGTGAGCCAGACAGCGACGAAACTATACAGGTCGTGCACTTCTTCGACATGCTCGCGAATCTATAACCCGGTCGACCCTGCGGACTATCTCCGCCCTCTCCGCCCGCCAGCCCCACATTTTCCACGCGTCCCGCACGGCAGTCGGCCAATCGTAACCGAGATCAGCGCCGATCTTCACATCGAGCACGAATTGGTGCACTGACTGCGCAAACTTGATCATCGCTGCCTCTTAGGTGCTGGAACTTTGACTGCCGCGCCCTTGGCGACAGCATCGGTTGCGCATTCGCGCGTGACGGAATAGCGACCGTCCTTGAACGGGCCGCCGCCAGCTCGGTAAGCGATGGTCGTGGCCGTGCTGGCGTGCCAAACGTGGCGGCGCGTGAAGCGGACCCACATCAGACACCTCGTCGATAGTTGCAAAGCAGCGCATCAAAGGCTGTCCACGCGGGCAGAGCAGCGTTCTCACGCTGTTCGTACGCGTCGGCTATCCAGAGCAACATTGCGTGCTTGATCGAAGGCGGCAGCGCCGCGTAGCCAACCTCAGCTTTAACCGTGATCCGAGATCCGCTGCGCGGAATGGGCCAACGCTTGCCGTAGGCAGGCACAATGGAAGCTTCCAGGCCATCGGTCCGAAGCTCAATATCGCTATCCGCAATCGTCTGGTTTTCCCCGACGGTATCGATGTATTCGATAGAGACGCTACTGACCGGTGCGATCGACAGTCGTGCCATATCGGCGAAACAGTCGCATTTGACTTCGACAGTCTGCGGCGCGAGCGGCGTGCCAGTGTATTTCTCGACATAGTCGCGAGCAGCGGCAATAAGGCCTTCGAATAGCGTGTCATCGTCATCGTGCAGGACAACACATTGCCGCTTGGCATCATCAGCCGTGAGAGGCTCAGTCGGCGGCGTCACCACCTTCGGCGGATACCACATTGGCCTTGCCCTTCTTCTTTGCAGCAGGAGCGGCCGCAGGCGCTTCACCATCTGCCTTCTCGGCAAAGCCGGCCTCGATCAGGCGGGCAGCTTCGGCGTCTTCAAATTCGTACTCGTCCCCGGGTTTCAGATTGAACTCCGGGCCGGAAAGACCGGCAGTCATCTTCAAAAGCATGTCGCCTCCTAAAGCGGAGGCGGGCCAGCCCGAAGCCAGCCCGCCAGATGATTAGGCCTGACGCAGGTGCTTGATGGCTGCGGTGTCGCCGAGCTCACCGTCGAAGCGGATGTAGCCGGCGATGCCGAGGTTCGGCCAGAATCGCTCTCGCATGACGCCGATGACCGGCGAGCCGACCTTGCGGACGAAGTACTTGCCGAAGTCACCGAACAGAACGGTCCGGTTGCCGGTGGCAATGTTCGAGACAGCCTGGTTGATCTCGTAGCGATAGCCGAGGAGAGCACCGGGCACCCCCTTGGTCACATCGCCCATCTGCCAGAGGTAGTTACCCTGACCGTCTTTCAGCTTGCGGATCGCTGCCAGAGTCGTGTCGTTGAACATGAAGCCGACCTTCGGCGCCTGGCGGTAAGCCGGGTCAACCGAGTGGACGAGATCAATCAATTCATCCGACGCAATGGCCGATACAGACGCAGCGGTCTTGCCAAGAGACGATGCCGTGGCGACGCCGTTCGGCGCGCTCGTGCCGGTACCGACTGTCAGCTGTGCGTTGGCGAGGCGGCCGAGGCGCTCACCGAGTAGATCTCCGAGCAGGGCCTCGACGTTAAAGATGCTGTCCTGTGCAAGCTCCATCGAGAACTTGATGAACTTGGTGTCGTAAACGTACGCCTCGAGCTGCTTCTGCGCGAAGACAGCGTCAGCGGAACCGTCATCGACGATATCGGCGCCCTGCGTGTGAGCCGTAGCTGTACCGGAGGTATCGTCAATGGTCGGCAGGAGCATTACGGCGCCCGACGACGTGTTGATTTCGGTGGTGACACCCGGATCGTACATCGGGCCCCAAGCCTTCATCGACTTGATGAGGACTTCGGCCAGCTCGGTCGGGACGGTGAACCCGCCGGCGGCACCGGTCGCGGACGACTGGGCACGGTATTCGTCTCCGGTCTGAGCGCCGGCCTTGAGTATTGCTCGCTCTTCTGGCTCGAGCGAACCGAGATCAGCACCCGATGCAATGAACTTATAGAAAACGGAGCGGTAGGACAGCTCATTGCCGGCATCGGAGCCGGAAGCACGGTCTTCGGTAGCGGAACCGGGACGCTTTGTCTCACGGTCCTTGCGGGCGCGCTCTTCGAAGCGGGCTTCGAGGGCGGCCTGGCGCTCTTCTCGTTCGATGTTCTTCTCGATGCGGTCGAAGTCAGCCATGATGGCATCGTGGCGGGCCTCGAGCTCAGCGGAGCGGGCCTGGTCGGTATTCGCAGTGATTTCGTTGAGGGCCGCGCGAGCTTCCGTCATCAGACGGCCGCGCTTCTCCTGAAGCTCAGTGAGGGACATGGATTCTCCAAATTGTAGGGAGGTTGGTGTGGCAGGACGTCTTGTCCGGCCCTCCGGCTATGCCGGGTGACGACAGCCGTGATGGCTGCTTAAGAGGCGTCCTGCCCGTCACCGGATGGTGACTGGATGCCTCGAAACTTTTGTTCGGCGGATGCTCGACGGGCGGCGTGGCTTGCGGATCGTACGCGGACTTCCGCGCGTGCAGCGTCGAGCGAGCGCTTGGCGAGCGTCGTGTCTTCGTAGGCCGGCCACGCCACTGCGGATACCTCAAGAAGTTCAAGCTTCTCGATCGTCCGGACAGGAATATCGCCCGTCTCGTCCCACGTCTCTTTCGTGACGCGAAAGCCGAAGCTCATGCCGGTGATGTCGCCGCGTTCTACTAGCTCCCACAGATCGTTGCCGTCCGTGGTGTTCGGCACGTCGATCTCGACGCGCAAGCCTGTGCCATCTTCCTTGAGGCGGAGCGTGCCGCTCTTGGTGCGGCCGATAACCCGACCGCGGTCATGGTCGATGAGAGCGCGGATATCGCCCTTGATGGCGTCGGCGAAGGCACCTGGAGCAATCTTCTCCTGGAAGTATCCGCCGATGTCAGTCAGCCGCTCAAAGACGGCGGCGTAGCCCACGAGCGTACGCTTATCGTCTTCGGCTCGATGCTCAACCTCAGCGATATTGCTGCGTTTCTCGATATCTTTGATCATGCGGCTTTCGCCTCATCTTCCTGATTGTCATTGGCCGGCTTTGGAGTTGCCTGCGGCTTCTGCTGCTGGCCAAGAGGCACAGTCGCCCCCTGGATGTGCAGCTTGTCGGCCTCGCCGCCCTTGAGCGGCAGATTTTCCTTCTCGCGCACCTCGTCGGGTGTGCGGATGCCGTTCTGGATTGCCAAGCCCCAGCCTTCCATGCGCGTCTTGAAGTCGCCGCGGAGAAGTCCGTCGAGATTGTGCTCGATATAGCGATTGCCACCGCGACCGAAGAGCTTGAGGTTCATCTCGTCTTCGAGCGCCTTGGCCCATTGGCCAATGAGGTGCTTTACGAGGTGCAAGTCCTGCTGCTCGGCGTTAGAGAATGTCGCGCGGCTCAAATCCTGCAGAAAGACCGGCGGTAGCTGGTATGCTCGCGCGATCTCCTCAACTTGGAAGCGGCGCGCCTCGATCATCTGGCCCTTGGCAGGATCCAGACCAACTGGCATCAGCTCGTACCCTGGCGGAATCGGAAAGACCGATTCGCCAGCACCCTTTGCGGCGTCTACAGCGCGCTTGATGTCTTCCTTCGCGCGCTTCAGCGCCTCACCGTTCGCGGGCAGCGGTCCTTTCAGCGCGAGCGGCGGAACACCGCCTCCGGCGAAGAAGTTGCTGCCATAGTCGTTCATGGCTATGGCAAGCTGGATGGCCTTCGAAGCCTGGGCGACCGGCCCGTAATGCTTTAGTCCGCAGCTGCGGCGCATGAAGCAAACATCGATGATGTCAGCCGCGTCGTAATCCCTGCCTTCGTATTGGTAGACCACCTTGAGACCTAGACGCTTCAGTGTGGTCTTGGTTGGATCCATTGGCCAGAGCGAATCCACGCCCTGCGGCGTGCGCTCGATGTATGCCAGACCGCGGCCGTGGGTGAACACCTGCCCCCAGAACCACTGCCAGAACGCAAAAGCACCTATCGTGTCGTTCGGAGCCTGGTTCACTACCGTAGCGAGCTTGCCGGAGATGCGCTTGGCGCCGTCCTTACTGTCTCGGTAGGCGTGACGCGGGATTGCGGCTAGCGTGCGGGAGAGGAACGTTACCGCGGCCCAGACAGCAGGCACCGTCATGGCGCTATCGACCGTCACCGACGGCAACGTGACCGAGTTGATGCCGAAGAACGCCATAAAATTCTCGGCGCTCACCGGCACGGTCGGATTTTCTATGTTTTCCCGCGTTTCTGCGGGAATTTCCGCGTTGCGGCGGCCGAAGCCAAAGTTCCAAGCCATTATGCCGCCTTTGTCAGTGTAAATTCTGGGTCATCCCATGGGGAAGACGTGCTTGCCGCACCCTCGTAGGTGCCGGCCATAGCCGTAGCCATCGTGAGAGACACCGCGCCGTCAATACGGCCGCGAGACTTCTGCTTGTCGAGTTTGCGGTTGCCGCTCGGATCTTGCTTCACCGTCGCATTCATCATGCACATGGTGAGGACCGGGTGGCCGCCGTGAGCCAGCTTCTTGTTGAGCAGGATGGCTTCGAGCTCACGCAGTGCCGGCGACATGGACGCGAAGCCCTGACCGAACTGAACGAAAATGGCGTTATCACCTTCCAGCTGCTCTTCCGAAAAACCAACCTTCAGCAGCCACGGCTTTAAGAAGCGCCAGTTATACCGATCGAACGCAATTTTGCGGATGTCTAGCTTCTGCGCCAGCTCGTAGAGATGGTAGGCGACGAACTCGTATTCGACCGTCGGCCCGGGCGTCGTCTCAAGGAACCTCCGGCCGTCTTCATCTGGCCTGTTCCAGATGTCGTAAGGCACGCGGTCTGCCTTAGCCTTGTCGCGTAGCGCGTCACCCGGAAGCCAGAATGTCGGCCGAACGTGCCAGACAGTGCCGGCCTCGGTCTCTTTCGGCGCCATGAGCACCAGAGCCGTCAAGTCGGACACTTCAGACAGGTCGAGCCCACCGAATACAGGCAGGCCCTCGAACTCATCGACTGGACCATCGCAAGCGCGCCATACTGCCGGAGCAACGAAAGGAGCCGATGCGTCGATACGCTGATTGAGAAAGAGCCAGCGGAAACTAGCTTCCTTCGTCGGCATGCGTATGGCCAGCTGCGAGAAGTCCTCAACGTCCTTGACCGAACGGAAGACGCCCAATGCAGGATTGGCTGCGGCCCACCCGGCCCGGTCGTTGAGCTCACACTCAACCGGCGCGGTGTAGATATGCGAAACGATACGTGGGTCCTTTGACGTCTCGGCGTCGTCGATCCAGCGCGAGAAAAGGTCGTTGTCGGTGGCGGCCTGCGTCGAGATGGCGAACAGCATCGCCCGGCCCTCGTAGGCGCCCTGCGACGTCTCGATCGCCTCCACGAAATCATCCGTCGGGCCTTTGATTTGGCCGACTTCATCAAGGATAGCCAGGATGGGCGAGCCGCCGTGTGCGCTCTTGGCCTCTGCCGAACTAGCTTGATACTCGACGTTCTTGGCGAGGCCGACAATCATCTTCGCAGATGGCACGATGCGCGCGAGCTTTGAGAGCTCCGGCGACATCATGATCATTTTCGCACTGTAATTGAATACTTCGGCAGCCTGTTTGCGAGAGCGAGCGCCAGAGACAATGCGGCCGTTCTGGTATGCCTCCGGCCCAACGATATGCGCCAGCAACAGACAGGCAATCAAACCAGTCTTGCCGTTTTTACGGGCGATTGAAAGGTAGGCGCGCGATGTGCCGACTGGGTTGTCGTAAACCGCTAGGATGAACTTCTTCTGGAAATCCAGCAGCTTTACCGGCTTGCCGAGCAACGTTCCTTCGGGGACCAGACAGAATCGCTCCACAAATGCGATGACCCGCTCTCCTCGGGTCATTGTCCTCTTCAAAGCAGGCTTAGCCGCTTGTCCTTTTTGGCGTTGTTGTCCACTGCCCACATCGGCCTCAAATTAGAAAGCTGGTTGAGCGCGACGACGTCTTCCTCTGACTTCGCGGAACTGACTGGGATGATGTGGTCCACCTGCCACTCGCTCATGTTGTGCCACCCCATACGAGGCAGAAACTGTCGCTCAACGTGGCGGACGAACTCTGATGCGGTGTAGCCGAGCTGCTCGAACGTCTTTGACGTCTTAATCGCCCCGACTTGCGCAAGCGCGTGACGATGGAGCCTACTCAGTCGCGCCTGCATTGCAGATCGAGGATCGGTCTTACGCCGCTGTCGCTGTCTCACCCTGTTGGCTAGCATTCGACGAGTGCGCTCGTCGGCCGGCAGAGCTTTCGCCTTCTGCTTTGCCGATGCGATTTCGCGCTGAATGCAGCCGCATGAGAGTGTTTTGTGCGGCGAGTACGTTGTCGTCAGATTTCCGCAGTCGCAAATAGCTTCCCAGATCTTCTGACGGTGCTCATTCTCTCCGACGCATCGGATAAAAACTAGACGACCGCTGCGGGTGCCTGTCCGATCTTTAAAGCGAGTGCCGCGACCTGTCGCAGCATCTACCCCTTTCGGCATCTAGCCTCCTCTCAGCCCGGTCGCGCCAGCAAATCATCCTCTAGTGGATTGTCGCCCTCGATATCTTTCGCAGCCTCGCGCCGCTTGGCGGCATCCCTTGCCTCGCCTTGAACGGCGCGGGCGTGGAGGGCGAGTGATCGACGGAATGACAGGATTGAACCGGCGTGCATCTGCACGATTGATTTGCGTGGGTTAGCCACAGGCGTGCCTTTGTCGCTGTAGGCAACGCCGCCCTCCTCACGAAGGAGCGACTGCTCACGCACCAGGTCGGCCATTGTTCTGGCGAGCATTGCAGCGAGCTCTAGTTGATGGTCGGTCCATTCCGACCGAGCGAACTCGGCAACGACATTCCGGAAGAACGGCTCGTCGCCATCGTCTAGTGGCACGTTGGCAGGCGGCTGGATCTCTGTGGTGGCTTTCGCCATGACGCGCACGGCTTCGGCCGCGCTATCGATGCGCGCCTTCCTCTTGGCCATGTCGTTGATCCTCGTCAGGCCTCGCGCGCTTGCGCACACGGGAGGCAAAAAACTGTATTAGCGCTATCGCTGTTGGACACCGACGGTAAGTGACGCCACGGCGGTCGACTTCCGAACGCCCCCCCACCTGGACGGTCAGCCTAGCTCGACCGGGTATCCATCGACACCGGTCACCGCGACGCGCTTGCCTCGGTCGATCATCCGCTTCGCGCTGTCATGATGAAACTTGCAAAGCGATTGCAGGTTCGTCGGGTCATGGAATAGTTCGAGGTCACCTTTGTGGTTCTTGACATGGTCAACAACCTCGGCGGCCGTGATGTCCTCAGTGATCAGGCAGAACTCGCAGAGCGGCTGAACCGCAAGCTGATGCTCGCGTAGCCGCCTCCATGCTGCTGTCTGGTATAGGTGGTGGTACGTGGATCTGGTTGCGGGGGCTGGACTTGAACCAGCGACCTCCAGCTTATGAGGCTGGCGAGCTACCATGCTGCTCTACCCCGCAGAACTGGTTGACTATGCGTAGTCGTAGGTGATGGCGACCGGGCCGAAACAGTACCAACGGCCGACTACTGTGCCGTCGTTCTCGACAGCATCGCACGCGCCGATGCGCCACTCGCGCGGCAACATGCTGAAAGCAATTCCCCACATGACAATCCCCTTGAAAGCGAGAACAAAACCAATCTAATCTACCGGAGGTTGGCGCTGGCAGGACCTGTCTGAACTCGTATGCCTCAAGGGCAATCGAGCCCTAGAGCGGTGGAAATCCATCCACCTAAGGCAGGAGTAGCAAGTATGAATGCATTTGCGTCAAAGTTGGTGAAGGTTCGGGCTTATGTCCGCATGCGGTTCGGTCGTCTGGAACACGTCTGTGCGCATGTGAGGTCTTGGCCTCGACAACTTTCGTTCGACTTCTAACCCCAGCATCATAACCTGGGCAGCCGGCGCCAACCGCCAGCATAAAACAAAAGCGGCAGGGAGCGCAGCGCCTGTAGCGTCGCCATGCTCTACCTGCCGCAGGATCGCCAGTCGCTGAGAGGAGGCAGCGCCAGGCAATGGGAATGCAGCGCACGGCAAAGGCCATGTCGCGGGCCAGGCCCTATACGCTGCGAATAGTTGCATCCGGCCACTGCTCGTCAGCAGCGCCCTCACGTTAATTCGTGACGTTAGGCATATGCTCGCCATGGTGACGGTACGAAACCCGGCACGATTGAAAGCACAGAGGACTAGGATGCTCATGAAGTAGCGGTGGGCATATCGCCGATCGATACCGGGTTACAAAGCCAGCATCGCAACACCGCAATAGTTACGCCCGGCTCATCGCTGGCCGAGCGTCCGTCGCAACATCGGTGCGCCCGGATAGATGTGGGGCACCTATCGGCAACCCCTTCACTCCTAAAGGGGCATCACCTGCAGGAAACTTCCCCTTTCTCCGGTTTAGCTGCGTACTCGGCCAACATCATAGCTTCTTCGAAGTTATCATTTGCGGCTATCAGAAGTCGCCTCCCCGCAGCGATCGCATGGCGGCCCTTAAATCCACGCACCTCACCAAGTTGGCCAAGGCTTTTTGCGCCGACCGCTTCCGTCAGAACACGGACGTGCTCATCTTGCATAGCGTCAAGCGCACGACTGAATGTGTCGCGGTTCTCCTTTTCGGTGTAGATATCCTGCCACGCTTGAGAGCCGCTTTCGCCGTTCTTTCCCTTCCGGCCGCCGATGAACAACTGACGCAAGTTGGTCGGGCCGTACGGCAGGCCCGCTTCCTGGCGTTTCACTTCCGGAAGTATCGGCGTATTCGCGTATGCGTGGGCCAGGATCTGGCGTGCCATCTCCTTCGAGATGTCTACGCGCGGTTTCTTCGATGCCTTCTTTGGGCGCTTCGCTGCATTTGCCTTGACCATCCATCGATAGTGGCTGTTGCTGCCCGTAGTATCTACCTCGCCGCCCTTGTCTCGCGACGACTTCTCGCGCTCGCCGAGCATGGCGCCGACCGGCATCCGGATGTCCGCCTCAACGACCTGATCCATGACCAATTTATGGCCCCGCTCGGTCTGCTTGCCGTCGCTGAATTTTAGCCGCCCGATGCGGATGATCGTCTTGTGCCTCCTGCCCTTGTCATCAACGTGCCAACCGTATTCGACTGCATCGCCGTGCGGCAGGCCGTGAACTTCGCGTGCGGCTAGACGGTCGTCGTTATCGGCATTGCTGATAATGCTCGGCTCGGCACGGTAGTCCATCGTCACTTTCCCGATCTCACGCTCTACCATATCGAGGCTCGGTTCGTACTCGACGCCACGCTCGCTACCAAAGCCATCATCGAGCGGCTCGTTGTCGTTCGCCGGCACCAGGTTCCAGTTGGTCCGAATTGGAGCTGAATCTTCGGCTGGCACGCCTTCAGCTACACCAACGGGGCGGTTACGGAACGAGATCAGGGCGCCCAGGTTCGCTAGATCCCGGTGTCGCGCCTTTTTGGTCTCGATCTTGCGGCCGAAAATCTCATGGTCGCGTTTGGGAGCTTTGGCATTCCACGCACCGACCTCCTGACGATGTTCCGCAGGCGTGCGCACCTTTTCTGGCGTAGCGGCCGCATAGATGGTCGTGGCGCGCTTCGGCAGAAGCATTCCGCCGCACATGGCGGAGCGGTAGAAGCCGATATGCTGCGTTTCGTTGGTCGTTGTCATCAGTTCCCCTTCCCGTTCCAGCGCTCGAGCGCTGCGTTGCCCTTCGCGCTGTTAGCCAAGAAATACTCGCCGTCCTTGTTCGGTCGCCATTGAAGCATGCCTCTCGACCTGAGAACCGCCTCCGTGCGATCTGTCACCTTCTGGTGAACTGATGAGTCACGGCGCCGCAGGAACGTTGCCTGGACGCGCGTGAGCCGAAGCTCCTTAGCTGACCAATTCAAGCCGCATCCTCCCTGGCTTGGCCATTGTCATTGGCCGCGACCAGCGACCCCGCGTCCGTGACGTGCGGCCGCATTGCAGCGGCATCGTTGAGCCTCTCGAATGATGCACGAGTGCCCCGCGGCAGCACTTTGTCGTGGTTCATTTCGGGTGCGGCGCCCTTCCCGGGGAATGGTCCGCCGATGTTTTGGATCTTTCTCATTGGTCTCCTCAAGGTGGTTGGCGTGACACAACCAGGTCACGGAACGAATGACCTCCACGCGAGTTAGCTAACGCCAGACTAAAGTCTGACATATCGCGTGAAGGAGCATGCCATGCAGAATGTGATTTGGGACAAGCCTGTCGTTGCCACCGGCAAACTAGTTTTCGGCCCCCTTGAAGCGCGTCGGTTTTTGATGACCGAATGGCCGCACAAAAAGGATCTGAACTACGCTGCAGCAGATGCATGCATCCTCCGCGCGCTTGATGGCCGAGCTTCACCTGACGAAGCGCGGGAACTCTTTGAAGTAGCAGTTAGCTCAGCAGCTCTCGGTACGGCACCAGACTACAAACTTGCAGGCTAGGAATGCCGTAATCCGGAACTTGTATCGCGGTCCGCCGTTTGCAGTGCAGCAACCACTGGAGGCCGCATGTCGACTTATCTGCCCATGAGCATCCTTGCCGCCATACTCGTCTGTGCACTCGCCGCAGCAGCGCTTGCGGTTTACAGCCGCTGGAGGCGGAGCCGAGCTCCCAGTAAGCAGGTTCCGCCGGAGGAACCCACCTATGACTGGATTTACCGCGAAGCTGAAAACGCCCACAAGATCCATAAGAGCCCCGAAGTCTGATCCAATACGGCGCACGACGATAACCGATCATTAACGCAATGACCGGCATAGTCACCGACAGGGGACTACCGGAGAAAAGTGATGCGTATAACCGGCGTTGCCCTCTTTCTTGTTCCATTGTTGGCACTAACCGCCTTGGGCGCTTCCTTGTATTGGGAGCGCCCTTCTTCGATCGACTACACGTTCACGAGCTCGATACCTTAGGGGCTGACGGCCTTTGACGGCAGTAGGCAAGGATTCCTTGCCGACGGACAGGGCAACTCATGCACTTTCTGCATCGGTTGGCAGCATGGCCCGGTTCCAACCGGAGCCGGTGCTTCCAACCGGCTGGGGGTTATAGGGGGTGGAAGGAACACCCGGTTGGAACCGGCTGGAAGCCGGTTGGAAGGCAGTTGGAACGTCAGTTGGAATGCTGATGGGGCACGCTGAAATCTTCGGCCGATACCATCAGTTTCTGCCTCTGTTTCGATTGCGGCCCCTCCATGACGACCTTGATCTCGCCGCGGGAAAGCAGAGACTTCATCGCGGCCTCAAGCGCTTTCTTGCCGACTCCTTCAGCCCCAGGCATATCGGCCATCACCGTCGGCGCGTAGTTGACACCCCTGCCAGTGGATACCCGCATCCCGCTTCTGTTCAGGTTTGACAGGACTTCTTTGAAGACGCGCTCGGCATGTGCCGCCACCATAGCCATGCCGACCGGAGGCTTGCCGTCATCGAGCACAAAGGCGCCATCCTTCCAGCGGATCTTGATCTCCCCGCCGGTCGTGCCGTAGTTCGCCTTCATAGTCTTGAGGATACGCAGATCGGGGTCCGCGCCTTTATCATCTGGCCGTGTCAGGTAAAGACGCGAGCGCACCGAGTTATTCCACGCGGTCGACCCCGAGGAGCCACTGCCGCTCTGCATGCCGGACACCGACGGATGGGCAAGCAAGATGACCGCGCAGTCGAGCCCGATAGCGAGCTTCCGAAGCTGACCGATGAACTGACGGACCTGGCCTCGCTTGATCTCGTCACCGCCGAAAAGGTCGGCCGCCGTGTCAAACACGATAAGCCGCGGCTTCCACTCCGCCGCAAACTCAATGATGCTCTCCATTAGCGGCGTCGGCAGCATGTTGCCTGCCTTGTTGGGTACCGACAGCAGAGCGTCACGGTCAGCCAACGGTAGAAGCCGGAAGCCGCCAAGATCCTCGAGGGTCCGACGGTGCATCTTCGCGATATCGAGAAGGCGTCGCCAGAACTCTTCCGCCTCGTCTTCGGCTCCAACGTACAGCGTCCTGCCCGGCGAAGGCGCCATGTCGAGCGTGTCGACCTCCATCGCGCCTGCAGCGGCAAGCTGCAGGGTCAGGAGCGACTTACCGACGCCGCCATCGCCGTTGACGATCGTGACCTGCCTGAGAGGCACAAGGTCTGGCGAATACCACTGTCTGGTTGGCACCGGTTTGCCGTGCCACTCGGTAGGATCAACAAAGGTAAGCGGTTCGCTGGTATCCGTGGGGGTGTCCTTGTGGGTGTCCCCATTTTTGGGGAGACCGTCAGGCCGGTTGTCATTGGCTGCAGTTGTCCGGAATTTCCGGTTATCTGGCGCTGTCCCCTCAGCCAGAAAGCTTGCCTTGACCGTCTTGACCTCGCCGTTATCGAAGTTGACCATTGCGCGGTCCGACATCGACGATATGACACTGCCATTGCCCCACATGTAATGCCGCACACGATCGCCGGCTTTCCAATCGGACTTAGGCGGCACACTTGCTGTCGTCGTCAAATTGCACCTCGTCAATCACCATTTCGATCAATTGGCGGCGCACGTCCGGCGCCAGGCTGAGTATCTGAGAACCACCCCGAGACGGCGGCCCGTAGATCAGAATACGATCATCTGGCGCCTTGACTGCGGTGCAGTCATAGATGAGGACACCCTCGGCAGGCTCGAACGAGAACTGCGCCAGCGTGCGGAACCCGCTTGGCGAAGGTTCGTGCCTCTTTGCGGTGACGTTCTTCACCCTCATTCGGTGGTCTCGTCGGCATCGATCACGTAAGCGAAGCCTGCCTTGCGCTCGGCACCCTCAATCATGGTGACAAGATACATCGGGCTCTCGCTCAGGCTGCTGTGGACAACCACGCCCACCGCTTCGACGGGCAGATATTCCCACGTACCGTTGGAGAAGGGGTTCGAGTGAGCGTGGGCGTGACCTCGGAAGGGCTTTATCGGCGTGACTTGCATAGGTCCTCCTTCCGGCGCGAAGGCCGGCGATTGGTTTGGTGATTTTCGGGCTTAAGCCGCAGCTATTTCACTGCGCGCATGCATCTTTTTGCCGTTTCGTCAGTTGGGCGCATGAAGGAGAATCCACATGACGGAAGCAACTGGCAAACAAACGAACGATTCGATGACGAAAGACGATGGCCATCAGCGCTTCAAGGAAGCGGTAGACACCTCGAAAACTCCACAGGAAGAAAAAGACGATTCGCGGCGCGGCGATGCCGGACGACCGGACGCGACAGTGAAATAGGCAGCGGGGCGGTCATGCCGCCGCCCTGGCGCCAATCTTGCTTTGTATCCACTCGGTGACCTCGGAGCGAACAAAAGCAATTCGCTTCTGACCAAGCTCGACTGCCGCTGGAAACTTACCCTCCCCGCGAAGCCGCAAGATCATGGTTTTCGACATGGAAGTAAGGGCGCATGTATCTTTCAATGAGATGAGCGCATAGTTGTCGTTGTGAAATGTCATAGTTCTCCTCTAGCGGCACAAGGCCGGTCTCGATCGATGAAATGAAGGTGCGATCGCCGGCTAAGCCGAATACGAGGTTGGGCCATCTCTGGCCGTGGCGTTTTTCCCGCCGTCTTGGGTCGCTTGTGCGATATGTGCTTTATAGTTTTGTTTTACAAAAAAGTCAGGTTGTTTATTTCCCTGCTGCGCAAATAAAGTATTTGACGGAATTTATGTACGATTTACAAATAACCGCCAAGATATGCCTGCCAATCGAGAATTAATGCTCGCCTTTTGCTTATAGCGTCAGACCGGCGGTAGGCCTGTTCCGTCGCGTCGCCCTCTATGTGAGCGAGCGCTCCCTCGATAACTTCGCGAGCGTGGTCCGTGCAATCGCCAGCCCAATCACGGAACGTCGATCGCATGCCATGCAGAGTTACGGTTTTGTCCGTGGACGCGGCGCGAAGAGCTTTCGTCATTGCCGTGTCACTCAGCGGTGATCCGTTGATCTCGCCCTCAAACACGAGATCGGACGTCGATCGCTCCTTCATCTGCTCGAGAATTTCAATCGACCGTGGGCACAGTGGAATCCGGTGGATGCGCTTCTTCTTCATACGGACCGCTGGAATGGTCCAGAGGTTCTCAGTGAAGTCGAACTCCGACCAGACCGCCCCGCGCACCTCCCCCGTGCGGTTAACATTTAAGATCAGAAACTCTACGACGCGCGCGGCAACCCCGTTGGACTGACGGAGCCTTTTCATGGCCGCCGGCGCATCCTTAAAAGCCATCGCTTTATGATGTCCGCGGGTGAGTTTTTGACGAGGAGGCATCACCTTCTCAAGAAGCCCCGTCCACCGCGCCGGGTTACCAGCCGTGCGCCATTCATGAGCAATTCCGTAGTCGATAACTGCCTGGATACGGGATCGGAGCCTGTCGGCCGTCTCTGGACGTTCATGCCAATGGGTCATGAGGCATTCTTTCACATCGCCAATTACTATGTCCGCGACAGGAAGATCGTGCAGAGGTTTTGCGTAGTCGTTCAGCGTCATCCGCCATTGATCAGCATGCTTCGCGTTGGTCCAACTCGCCTCCCGAGTTTGGATCAATGCATCCATGCAGTCCTTGAACGTCTTGCGCTTGGCTACCTTTTTCTCCGCAAGCGGAACTTCGCCGCGCGCCAGTTGAGAACGGACCATATCTGCCCTCTCCCTCGCAAGCGCGAGACTTACCGGCGCAGTACCTTGACCATGCCCGCCAAGGCCGATTTCATGTCTTTTAGCGCCCCTCCTCCACACAAAGACCCAGTTGCGGCTGCCACCTTTTTGAACCCTGATGTAGAGACCATCTCCGTCGCCGTAGATACCAGGCTTGACGAGTCCTTTGATCTTCGTTTCCGACAACTTGTTGCGCGCCATTTAGGTCCGTATCCCGATGCATTTTCGCAACCGTTATCATAACCGAGCGCGGCGAACCATTCTGGACATTTGGGAAATCCGTTGAGCGGCAGGGCCTTTGAACGGGGAGCGGGTCCATATATCCCGCATGAACGGCGGAACAGCGGACACCCCATCCGCCACTCTCACCAAAACGTACGATTCTACGAACGGGTTATCGCCTATTGCCACCTTTTCCCGTCTAGAGGCAGAATTCGGGGCAAATTCGCGTCAATGGATACGGGCCTGAAGCCCAAAAGAGCTTTCAACGCCCAGACCCGGAAAGACGCCTGAGGCCGTCATTGTCGATGATGGTGACACCAGGATTCACATCGGCGATACGCTTAGCGATCGCATCCGCGACGGTCTCGGCGGGAATGGCTCCGTAGCGGGAGAGCTGGCCGGGCAGAATCGGCGTGAGAGCCGCGAAGATGCTCTGGCCGATCGCCTCCCACATGCGCCGTTCGTTGCGGTTTCCGATGAGAAAACCAGGGCGGATCAGGTCAACCTGCTCGAAGCCGAGACCGATGACCGCCTGCTCGATCTTGCCCTTTGTCTGGAGATAGAAACCGGGACCACCAGCGCCCGCCGAGGTCACAAGAATGAACTTGCGTGCACCAAGCGCCTTTGCGCCTTTCGCCACGGCGAGCACGTAATCATGGTCGACCCGGAACATGGCCGGCTGCGATCCGGCCGTGCGAATGGTTGTGCCGAGGCAGGAGATGGCGACATCGACGCCTTCGGCCGCGATCGGCCGCAACACCCGTTCAGGTGTCTCGCAAAGGTCTTCGTAGTCAATCGCCCGACCCGGTGCCGATGACCCGCGCCGGATGAGGCCGACGAGATCGATATTGTCGTCTCCGGCAAGCCGTGCAGCCACGAGGCCGCCGACCAAGCCGGTACTGCCGGCGAGAAGAACGCGTTGAGGCATATTGTAGACTCCTTTGGCACGCTAGCGAGCGCCCGACTCTTGATGCAGTGGAGGTCGGCTCAATGGAGACCGGCGGTTCCGGCCGGGCCGAGCCTGTTCATGTTTATTTCACGCCAGCGGTTGGGCGACATTCCCTCCCATTCGCGGAAGGCGCGGTAGAAGGAGGTCGTGTCCTGGTAGCCGAGCAGGCAGGCGACTTCGTCGATGTCGGTCTCCGGATCGGCAAGTAGATGACGGCCCAGATCCCGGCGCGCGTCGGACAGGAGGTCGCGGAAGGTCGCGCCCTCCCCGGTGATGCGCCGCTGAAGCGTCCTGTCGCTCATGCCGAGTTGCTTCGCCACGTCGGACAGGCCCGGCTGGCCGCTGGCGAGACTGCGCTTCAGCACGATCTTCACCTGCTCCTTTACCGAACTTTGCGCTTGCAGTTCGCCGAGCGCCGCGCTGAGGGCCGGCGTCAACATCTCCAGCATTTCGGGGTTGTGACCCGGGAACGGTCTGTCGAGGTCGGCCGCATTGAGCACCAGCAGATTGCGCGGTGCGCTGGTGCGGATAGGGCAGCCGAAATACTCCGCATGTGTCGCGCCGGCGGGCCCCGGTCGGGCAAGCTCCAGCCGGCGCGGCAAGATGTGCCGCCCGGTGGCGCGCCTTCCAAGCTCCACCAGCGTAGCGAAGGTTATGTCGACCGAAATCGCAGGCTCCGCGCCAGTGGCGAACGGCCATTCGGCGGATATGGTGCAATCTCCGTTCGCCTCGACGATCTGCAGGTGCTCCGGCGTGCACAGACGCTTGAAGCGCGCGAGCCGGGTCAAGCCGTCGCGATAGTCTCGGGCGTAGAAGGCGGCGAGGCTCGACGGCGGATGGACGGCCGTATCGACAGTCTGAACCATGCGGATGCCAAGTGCTGCATCGCCGGCCAGATCAGCCATCGCCTGCATCAGCGCAAAATACTGCGCCGTGGTGACGAAGGCCTGCGCGCCAAGATGTAGCGTCGCCGGCAGGCGCGCCTGCCGCAGCAGGGCTGCGGGACGGATTCCGAATTGCTCCGTCGCCCGCCAGAAGGCCTGCGGTATCTTGCACTTATCGACCTGCGCCATCGTCAGTTCCTTCTATGCCTTCTGGGTCTTGAGCGCCTTCGAGATACCAGTCGCCATCCGCATCATGCCGTCGAAGGTCCGATCGGACAGCATGCCGCGCATGAAGATCATCGGCTTCGCACCGAAACCGATTGCGTAGCGGGTCTTCGGCCTGGCTGCGGTGACGGCTCTGGCAATGGTGTCGGCGATGATCTGCGGCGGTGACTGGCGCTTGACACTGGCTTCACCGACCATGGATTCCGCCATGGCGTTGGCCTGCACCGCATAGGGACCGTGGCCCGAGGTCTCGCGCAGCTTGTCGGCGGCGATGCCGGCCCATTCGGTCCTGATACCGCCCGGTTCGATTACAACGACATCGATGCCGAAAGGCTGAACTTCCATGCGAAGGCAGTCGCTGATTGCCTCCAGTGCGAATTTGGTGCCGTGATACCAGGCACCAAGTGGGGTATGGATCTTGCCGCCCATCGACGTGATGTTGACGATCGTGCCCGAACGTTGGGCGCGCATGTGCGGTAGGGCCAATTGGATCAGCCGGACCGCGCCAAAGACGTTGACGTTGAACTGGGCGCGCGCCTCTTCCATTTGCACGTCCTCGACGGCACCATAGGAGCCATAGCCGGCATTGTTGACGAGGACGTCGATGCGACCGAATTCGGCGATGATGGCTTCGATCCCGGCCTGCATGGAAGCGTCATCAGTCACGTCCATCGCCAGAATTTTGATACCGGACTGCGTCAGACGCTGCATGTGACCGACACGGCGCGCGGCGCCGTAAACCGTGTAGCCGAGTTCCTTGAGCTTGAGGGCAGTGGATTCCCCGATACCGGAAGAAGCGCCGGTGACAAGTGCGACTTTGTTGGCCATGTGCCGGTTCCTTACGTTGGAAATTGTTGTTTTCAGAGCCCTAACTCGATCAGGCTGCGTATTCTGGAATGCAAATTAGCGGCATCAACACGTCATGGCATTGGCATTATATGCCACATAACTTGCATATCGCGCCAACAGTCTGACGCCACATGCCGCGGTGGTGTCGCGCTCCAGAGTTTGTTGACTGTCTAGGCGTCACAGTCATCGAGAGAGAGAGAGAGAGAGAGAGAGAGAGAGAGAGAGAGAGAGAGAGAGAGACAACACCGGCCGACGATGGGTGATGCGACAGACGCTGGCGGGAGGCGGAAAGCGCCACCACTTTTGCATGAAGTGCCTTTCGACACTTACCGAAATGCATTCCGAGCTGAGGGACTGGCAGGTCAGGTCCGCCGAATTTCCGATATAGCAGCCACTTGCTACGCAAACACCGTCCAAAGGCTGCAAACTTCGTTTGGGAGCCAGTGGGCATTCATGAGCAAGCCGACCAAGCGCCTCGCTCACCCCGTCATTAATACAATCCGCCAAAAAACAAGACGTGTCGTTGACAGTCTAATACCTACGTAGAATAAGCTGACTGAATTCATTCATAGGCGACACGATGAAGACAGAGATGCATCCGAATAAGATCGGCGTCACGTGCCTTACTTTTGCACCTCTGGAAATTTGCGCAGACTCGCAAAGCATCAATGCCAACCCTATAAGCTAGGTGGAAATGAAGACTGTCAGCAGCATGAAAGAGCCCTTGGAGGAACTTGAATTTGCTCTTCATCGAGTGCTGATTCATGTCATTCTTATTTGCGACGTCCTTTTTGCATCCCGGATTTATCAAGCGATCGGTCTATTCCTACAGCCGCTAATTTTGGGCAGCTGTGCGGCTATCATCATTTTTTATTGTGCCTATACAGCAATAAGAGGTCACATACTCATACCACTGATGGCCGTTGGTTATGTGGCGCTCGTCATGACACAATTGACTGTGTTCGCAGACAAGCTTTGGCTACCCGTCAATACAAACGCCTTCTTCCAATACATATGGGTGATGTCATTCGTTCCGTTCGCGGGCGTGTGCCTGGCCGGTGGGCGAACCTATCTGCTTAAATGCGTAATCGGCTACGGAACGGGTTATTGCTGCTTTTACGCACTTGTCTCGATCATGCAGATGGCGGGCGTCTTGCCCGGCAAAATTCTGGCCGGACTTGTTTCCGATCTTGATTTCCGGGGCGCGCGGATTTTCCTCTATTCCGGCCTAGCCGCACTCACATATTTCTATTGGCTGGTGCAAATCCGGACACGCGTGACCCGGGTCAGCCTGTCCTTTTTCTTGATATGCACGCTGGCATCATTGCTTTCTCTCTCGCGCGTCTATCTTCTTGTGATCTTCTGCCTCAGCATCGTGTTCATGCTTTCGCCCAGACCCGCTTTTTTACGAATATTGGCTATCTCTGTTCTGGGACTTGGAACCACATTCGTTTTGTCTGGGATGCTGGTTCCCGCCTTCAATCCATTCGATCTGTTTGCAAATGACGCTTCGGGCGCCTATCGAGCGCTGGAATATGAAGTCATGCGCGACCGAATTTTTGCCGATCCCCTATGGGGCTTTGGAATGTCGCCGACGTCAGATGCGTCCAAGCCATTCCTGGGGCCTTATCTTATCTTCCCCGGAGATGTGGGCAGTGTCGGGGTGTGGTTTGAGTTTGGCCTGATCGGCCTAGTCTTGTATCTGGTCATCCTCTGGCGGTGCTCCACTCCACAGCGGTCATTGCCGACGAAATATGGCTGGCCGCTTTTCCTGACCGGAACAATGCTGACGGCTTATGGCGCGATGGCGCCTCTGGCGATCGCCCCAGGTGGGGCGACAATGACAGGATTGATTTTTGGAGTTGGCCTGACGGCTCACGTTCAACAGAGAAACCACAAGCGGCGCTCTCAGCCGCTTTCAGGATCGCTCCGGCAAACCATCTCGGCGCGATAGATGCGCTGCGCGAAGGTGGGGGCTGGTCAGTTTCCTCCCGCGATACGCTGCATTCGGTCTTGGTGCGCAACGCAGCCCGGATGGATTAAAACGACCGTACGGACCCAAATATGACTTTCGTCAGGCGGTGACGCCAGCTTCGCGTTGTTTTGCGAGTGCGGCAAGATCCGCTGGCTTCAGCTCCACCGATTCGCCGCAGCCGCAGGCGGACGTCTGGTTCGGATTTACGAAGGTGAAGCCCGAACGCATCTTGGTGATTTCGAAATCCATCTGAGTGCCAAGCAGATAAAGAACGGCTGAGGGCTCGATCCAAACCTTTGCGCCGTCATGCTCGATAACGTCATCCTTGGCATTCGCCTCGGTGACGAGGTCGATCGTGTATTCCATGCCGGCGCAACCACCCTTCTTGATCCCAACGCGTACGCCCTTGGCATCCGGACCGGAATTGGAAACGATCTGCTTGACGCGGTCTGCCGCCGCATCGGTCATGGTCATCACTGCAAAGCCCATCGGCTTATTCCTCTTCCACAACCGGGTTCAAGGCCCGGCGTTTCTGACAATCAATTTAGTCGTAGCAGCCTAAGCTATCAATACCAGCCGACCGCGACCTGTGCTTCTTCCGACATGCGCTCCGGAGTCCACGGCGGATCGAAAGTCATTTCGACTTCGACGCCGGATACGCCCTGAACTGCGCTCACAGCATTTTCAACCCAGCCAGGCATTTCGCCGGCAACCGGGCAGCCCGGCGCGGTCAGCGTCATGGCGATCTTGACCATACGGTCGTCTTCGATGTCGATCTTGTAGATCAGCCCGAGTTCGAAAATGTCTGCCGGAATTTCCGGGTCGTAAACGGTCTTCAGGGCTGCGATGATATCGTCAGACAGGCGCTCCAGTTCATCCGCCGGAATTGCAGATTCGATGATCCCTTCGCGGGCATCCCACTTCGGTATGTCTTGGTCCATGGCCTTCAAATGTCCCAGTCAGTTCGCTGAATTTAAGCAAAGAAATTGCGGGCGTAGTCGAGGGCGTCCGCGAGCGCGTCGACTTCGGCACGGGTATTATACATGCCGAACGATGCGCGGCATGTGGAGGTGACGCCGAAACGTTTCAAGAGCGGCATGGCGCAATGCGTGCCGGCACGCACGGCAACGCCGCGGCGGTCGATCACCATCGATACGTCATGGGCATGAATCCCGGCAAGTTCGAAGGAGAAGATCCCGCCCTTGCCCGGCGCATTGCCTATGATCCGCAATGAATTGATGGCCTGCAGCCGTTCGGTGGCATAAGCCGTCAGATCAGCCTCATGAGCGGCAATTGCCGCGCGTCCGACCTTGTCCATATAGTCTAAGGCATACCCCAGACCGATCGCCTGGACGATCGGCGGCGTGCCTGCTTCGAAACGATGCGGCGGATCGTTATAGGTGACGAAATCCTCCGCCACCTCGACAATCATCTCGCCGCCGCCTTGGAAGGGTCGCATCTCTTTAAGACGATCCATCTTGCCGTAGAGCACGCCGATGCCGGACGGACCGTAGAGCTTGTGGCCGGTCATAACGAACCAGTCGCAATCGATGTCCTTCACGTCGATCGGCATATGCACGGCGCTCTGGCTGCCATCGACGAGAACGGGAATGCCGCGCTCATGAGCGATACGGCAAATCTCTTTCACCGGCACGACCGTGCCGAGCGCATTCGACATATGCGTGACGGCAACCATCTTGGTCTTGTCCGTCAGCGCCTTCTCGAAATCCTCGATATGGAAGGCACCCTCTTCATCCACCGGAACCCAAGTGATCTTGGCGCCCTGGCGTTCGCGGATGAAATGCCACGGCACAATGTTGGAGTGATGCTCCATGATGGTGATGACGATCTCGTCGCCCTCGCCAATATGCGGCATTCCGTAGCCATAGGCGACCGTGTTGATCGCCGATGTCGAATTGCTGGTGAAGACGATCTCATCGATAGATCCGGCATTGAGGAACCGGCGCACCTTTTCGCGCGCCGCCTCATAGGCGTCGGTCGCGGCATTGGAAAGGAAGTGCAGGCCGCGATGGACATTGGCATATTCGCTGGAATAGGCATGGGCGATCCCGTCGATCACCACTTGCGGCTTCTGCGCCGACGCGCCGTTGTCAAGATACACAAGCGGCTTGTTGCCGTGCACCATGGTCGACAGGATCGGAAAATCCCGTCTGATCGCATCGACGTCATAGGCAGCCAACGGTGTCGTCTGGTCCATTGCAGACCCTTTCATATCGCGCTTCTGGGCGAGTCCCGTAAAGTTCGCAGTTATGATCGGCATCGACCTCGCCATTCCCACTGCGTCATCCTCGGCCTTGTGCCGAGGATCCAATCACGTTGCAACCGGTTCAACGGTTGCGGGTGCTCGGGACAGGCCCGAGCATGACGAAGGAGACGCTCACGCCCCCTCCGTCAATCATATCAGGCGTGCTTGTCGAGCCAGGCGGAAATGATCTCTTCCAGCGGCTCGACCAGCTTGTCCTCTTCCAGTTCCTCGACGATTTCGGCGACGAAGGCGTTGACCAGCATGGCGCGCGCCTTGTTTTCCGGAACGCCGCGGGCCATCAGATAGAAGAGATGGTTGCGATCGATATCGGCAACCGTCGCACCATGGCCGCAGATGACGTCGTCGGCGAAGATTTCGAGTTCCGGCTTGACGGAGAAGTCACCGTCATCGGACATCAGAAGCGTGTTGCACGCCATCTTCGCATCGGTCTTCTGCGCGTCCGGCGCAACCCGGATCATGCCCTGGAAAACGCCGCTTGCCTTGTCGAACACGACATTGCGGAAGGTTTCCGTCGAATTGGTATGCGGCACATTATGGCCGAGCACGAGCGTGACATCCGTATGCGTGTCGCCACCGAGCAGGTTGACGCCGCGCAGCGTCAGCTCGGCGCCCTCGCCCTGAACCTCGATGCGAAGTTCCTGGCGAACCAGCTTGCCGCCGGCATTGACGACGTAAAGCCGAAGCTTGGCCTCTGCACCGAGCTTGACGCGGATCTGCGCCAGATGGGTGTCGGACGCGCCCTGCTGCTGCAGGATGATCCAGGTGATCTCCGCGCCGTCTTCAAGTGTGATATCACTGATCGAGGACACGAGCGCTGCAGCATCCGTCTCCGAGCGGTGACGCTCGACGATAGTGGCTCTGGAACCCGCACCGAAGGAGACCGGGAAACGGGTGTGAACCTGGCCTTCGCCGTGCGAAGCCTGCAGTTCGATGACGTCCTCGATCTCCGCATTTGCGGGAATGACGAGCGCCAGGCCGTCACGCACGAACGAACCGTTCAGGCGACCGATCGCATCGTCCTTGTCGAGTGCGGTCAGGCCGGCAACGGCGGAACCGTCGCTCAACTGATCGCGAAACGCGGTGATCGTGACGCCGTCGATTTCGGCATCCGCATGGGCTTCGCCCTGCAGTACCGAAAGCACGGTCGAACCCTTGACCAGCGGCGCGACGGACGAAACCTTCGTCCCTACAACCTGCTCCGGCACGGAGCGCAGCAGGTTCTTCAGGTCGGTATAATGCCAGGATTCGATCCGGCGGGTCGGAAGCCCGGCATTCTTCAGGTCGTCGAGAAGACGGTCACGAGTGCCGGCGACAGCGCCATTGCCCGGCAGGTCGCCGATCTGCGCCGAGAAAGCCTCGACGAGCGCCGTTTCGGCAACAGTGAGTTTGGCCGCTGGCTGGTTAGCTTGAATGTTCATGCCAAAATCCTCCCCGGTCTCAGGCCGCGGTCTCGATCACGTCGGCATAACCGTTAGCTTCCAGTTCCTGCGCCAGTTCCTTGTCACCCGAACGGATGATCTGGCCCTTGTAGAGGACGTGGACGGTATCCGGCACGATGTAGTCGAGCAGGCGCTGGTAGTGGGTGATGACGATCACGGCGCGATCAGGCGAGCGCAGCGCATTGACGCCGTCGGCAACGATCTTCAGCGCGTCGATGTCGAGGCCCGAGTCGGTTTCGTCGAGGATGCAGAGCGTCGGCTCGAGCAGCGCCATCTGCAGGATTTCAGCGCGCTTCTTTTCACCGCCGGAGAAACCGACATTGAGCGGACGACGCAGCATGGCGGGGTCGATCTTCAGCTGTTCGGCGGCTTCCTTGACGCGGCGCATGAAGTCCGGCGTCGTCAATTCGTCTTCGCCGCGTGCCTTGCGCTGCTCGTTCATGGCAACCTTGAGGAACTGCATGGTGGCGACGCCCGGGATTTCGACCGGGTACTGGAAGGCGAGGAAGATGCCCTTGGTGGCGCGCTCGGCCGGGTCGAGTTCCAAAATGCTCTCGCCGTTGTAGGTGATGTCACCCTCGGTGACTTCATAGTCCTCGCGGCCCGAAAGGATGTAGGACAGCGTCGACTTGCCCGAGCCGTTTGGGCCCATGATGGCGGCGATCTCGCCCGGCTTCACGGTCAGGTTCAGGCCGCGGATGATTTCGGTGCCGTCTTCGGCGATGCGGGCGTGCAGGTTCTTGATCTCAAGCATTGCTACTTCTCTCGTTCAGGCGGCTTCTTCCCTGAGAAGGAGCCTGGAAATTTACATATTCGGCCATCAGGATAGCCACCATGAGCAGGAAACCGGATCCGAAAGCCAAGGGCGTTGTGAATGGCCAGTCGAACCAGTAGGAGAGCGCGGCAATTCCCAATCCTGACAGCGAAATCAACAGCGCAAGGATGTAGATCTGCAAAAGGACGGGTAGAGGCTCGCGCTCCTTCATTCGTTACCCCACGCTGCCTTCCAGCGAGATGCCGATCAGCTTCTGCGCTTCCACGGCGAATTCCATCGGCAGTTGCTGGATGACATCCTTGACGAAGCCGTTGACGATCAGTGCGATCGCCTCTTCTTCCGGAATGCCGCGCTGCATGGCGTAGAACTTCTGGTCGTCGGAAATCTTCGAGGTGGTCGCCTCGTGTTCGATCTGTGCCGACTGGTTCTTCACCTCGATGTAAGGCACGGTATGCGCACCGCACTTGTCGCCGATGAGGAGCGAATCGCAGTTGGTGAAGTTGCGAGAGTTCTCGGCACGGCGGTGGATCGACACCTGACCACGATAGGTATTCTGCGACACGCCAGCGGAAATGCCCTTGGAAATGATACGGCTCGACGTGTTCTTGCCGAGATGAATCATTTTGGTGCCTGAGTCGATCTGCTGGTGACCGTTGGAGACCGCGATCGAGTAGAACTCGCCACGGCTGTCGTCACCCCGCAGGATGCAGGACGGGTATTTCCAGGTGATCGCCGAACCGGTCTCGACCTGGGTCCAGGAGATCTTGGAGCGCGCACCACGGCAATCGCCACGCTTGGTGACGAAGTTATAGATGCCGCCCTTGCCTTCCTTGTCGCCCGGGAACCAGTTCTGCACTGTCGAATACTTGATCTCGGCATCATCCAGCGCGACCAGTTCTACGACGGCAGCATGAAGCTGGTTTTCGTCGCGCTGCGGTGCCGTGCACCCTTCCAGATAGGAAACGTAGGCGCCTTCCTCACAGATGATCAGCGTGCGCTCGAACTGGCCGGTATTCTTCTCGTTGATACGGAAATAGGTGGACAGCTCCATCGGGCAGCGAACGCCCTTGGGTACGAAGACGAAGGAGCCGTCGGTGAAGACCGCAGCGTTCAGCGTCGCGTAATAATTGTCCGTCGTCGGCACAACCGAACCGAGATACTGCTTGATGAGTTCGGGATGCTCGCGAATGGCTTCAGAGATCGACATGAAGATCACGCCGGCCTTCTGGAGTTCCTTCTTGAAGGTCGTGACGACCGAAACCGAATCGAACACCGCATCGACGGCGACCTTGGAGGTCTGCACGCCGGCCAGGATTTCCTGTTCGCGCAGCGGAATGCCCAGCTTCTCATAGGTGCGCAGAAGCTCAGGATCGACTTCGTCCAGCGACACCGGGCCGGTCACGTTCTTGGGTGCGGCATAATAGTAAATGTCGTTGAAGTCGATCTTGGGATACTCGACACGAGCCCAGGTAGGCTCTTCCATCGTCAGCCAACGCTTGTAGGCATCCAGACGCCATTCCAGCATCCAGTCCGGTTCCTGCTTCTTGGCCGAGATGAAGCGGATGATATCTTCAGAAAGCCCCTTCGGAGCCTTGTCCACTTCGATAACTGTCTCGAAGCCGTATTTGTACTGATCGATATCGATCCCACGGACCTGATCGATCGTTTCCTGGACAGCAGGCATCTTCAGTCTCCAAATTTTGCCGGTTCAAATTCCGGCAATTCCGTCAGTCTTGCGGGGAAAACAATGCCTCCCCCATGTAAGGGCCAAAAGGCGATTTTCCCACCTTTTGGCAAGCAGAAAATTGCTTTTCCGCCAATTCTGGAAGCCGCTTATGCGGCTCGTCCCGGCAGCTTGCGCCGACCGGCGATTTTTCCGAAAGCCGATATGGCCTTTTCGATGTCTGCCTGCGTCGTTTCAGGGCCAAGCGAAATACGCAGGCCTCCGACATCCGAGCTGAGTCCCATCGCAGTCAGGACATGGCTCTGCCCGACCTTGCCGGAAGAGCAAGCCGATCCAGCCGAAAGAGCTATTCCTTCGAGGTCGAAGGCGATCTGACCGGTTTCGGCCTTCAATCCCGGCAGCGTGAAAAAGCTGGTATTTGTAACGCGAGGGCCGGCCGCGCCGTGGATGATCACATCGGGAGCTGCCTGCAGCATCGCCTGTTCAAGCGCATCGCGAAACGCACCGATTCGGGCGTTGCGGCTCTCCAGCTGTTCAGACATCACTTCAGCTGCCGCGCCGAAGCCGATGATTGCGTGAAAATTCTCCGTCCCCGAGCGGTGACCCTTTTCCTGGCCGCCGCCCCGGATGAGCGGTCTCGGCATCAACACTTCGCCACGGGAAATGAGCGCGCCGACGCCTTTCGGACCGGCGATCTTGTGGGAGGAAATGATCAGGAAGTCGGCATCCAGGGCGTTGATGTCGAACGCGATGCGTCCGGCCGCCTGAACCGCATCGACAACCATCAGGCCACGATACTTGTGAGCAAGTACTGCCGCCTCGGCCACCGGCTGGATGATGCCTGTCTCGTTATTGACGAGCATCACCGCCACCATCGGAAGGCCCGAAGCCGGATCGTGATTGGCTAGAAGCGTTTCGAGAGCGGCAAGATCGACGATGCCGGCAGGCGTTACCGGCACCTCCGTCACCTGCTCGGGTGCAAAACGGCCGCCTTCGCGGATCGCCGGGTGCTCTATGGCGGAGGCATAAAGACGCGATACCGTAACGGACGCCCGGCCCATGCGATAATCCGGCGTCAAGACATGGTTGGATGCCTCTGTCGCGCCGCTCGTAAAGGTCACATGTGCAGATTCAGCCCCGACGAGCGCTGCGACCTGACGCCTTGCCTTCTCGACAGCAGCGCGCGCCGCCCTTCCCTCGCTATGTACGGAGGACGCATTTCCCGGCAAGGAAAAGGCTTCGACCATCGCGAGACGCGCGGCTTCCGATAGCGGAGCGGTCGCATTCCAGTCGAGATATGTCCTCTGCAAAGCCATTGACTAGCCGCACTTCCTCGTCGTTCGATAGAATTGACCCCCACGCGGCGCGCGGAATCCTCATTTTAGTTGAAATCTCAACTGCGCTTGCCTTATGAGACTTCGCAACAGGCATTGCTGTCGCATGCCTAAGTTTCGAATGGTTCTAAACTGAGTTTTAGAAAAGCTGAGCGCCTTCGTCAAGTCAAACTCGACGGCAAGCGCAAGTTGGAACCAAAAACGATTGACCGGAGTACCGATGCCCGAAGTGATTTTCAACGGCCCTGCCGGCCGCCTGGAAGGACGTTACCAGCCCTCCAAGGAAAAGAGTGCGCCGATCGCGATCATCCTGCATCCGCACCCACAGTTCGGTGGCACGATGAACAATCAGATCGTCTACCAACTTTTCTACATGTTCCAGAAGCGCGGCTTCACGACACTGCGCTTCAACTTCCGCTCGATCGGCCGCAGCCAGGGCGAATTCGACCACGGTGCAGGAGAACTGTCGGATGCCGCATCGGCGCTCGACTGGGTGCAGAGCCTGCACCCAGACTCGAAGAGCTGTTGGGTCGCCGGTTATTCCTTCGGTGCCTGGATCGGCATGCAGCTTCTGATGCGCCGCCCAGAAATCGAAGGTTTCATGTCGATCGCGCCACAGCCGAACATCTACGATTTCTCGTTCCTCGCCCCCTGCCCGTCCTCCGGCCTCATCATCAATGGTGATTCGGACAAGGTTGCACCGGAAAAGGACGTCAACGGCCTCGTCGAGAAGCTGAAGACCCAGAAGGGTATTCTGATCACCCACAAGATTGTCGAGGGTGCTAACCACTTCTTCAACGGTCAGGTCGATACGTTGATGGGCGAATGCGAAGATTACCTCGACCGTCGCCTACAGGGCGAACTGGTGCCGGAACCGGCCGCCAAGCGTATTCGCTGAATGCATAGGGCCTCCTCGGAGGCCCTTTTGTTGACCGAAAAGCCCCCTTCCTTTAGAAGGCGGCCTCGCTCGGAAATAATTCCGAATCTCTAATATCCGGAGCAGGTGCGGATGGCGGTATTCCCGCTGCGAAATCGGAAAAAGGGTGGACGCGTGCAAGCCGATCTTGCGCGCCTGCCGGTTCTCGCTGCCGCATTCCTGATTGCTCTCTTCGGTCTACTTGCCGGATCTCCGCGTAATGCCGAGATCGCCACATCGGCAAGGCCGGTGGATGACCGCTCTGACCGTTCTCCGGTACTGACCAAGCGCGACCCCTTGCGTGCCGTCTCGATTGCAGAGCGCAAGGATGGTGCAGGTGCGCATGCCTCCAATAACGAAGGCCTTCCCGCCCCACAATTTGTCGCGCTTCCGGCCGTAAACTACGCTACCGCCCGCGCATCGGGTCACAACAATGCTGTGATTGCCGGTGATGATTGGCCGAGCGCCCTGCCCCGCGCACCGCCGGTATCGACCTGATCGGGACATTCGCCTCGCGGCATGAAATTTGACGGCCATGCCGACCGCTGATCGGTCCGGGCCAAACAGGATCTAGACAATGAGAAACTCTCCGTGGTTGGTGGGAAGCTATGCTCTCATCATCATCATCGGCATTCTGGTGGCGCTGCCGAATGTCATTCCGCAGTCCACACTGGACCGGATGCCGTCCTGGCTTCCCCATAGCCGCGTATCGCTGGGTCTCGACCTTCGCGGTGGCTCGCATCTCGTTCTGGAAGTCGATCGCGCCGATCTGATCAACGAGCGCATCCAGAGCCTGACCCAGGACACCCGTCGTGTCCTGCGCGACAAGAACATCAACACGTCTGCCATCCGTCGTGCCGGAGATGCGATCCTGGTGACTCTGCGCGATCCCGCCCAGCGCGATCAGGCCGTCACCGAATTGCAGACCCTGTCCAACCCGGTCGGTCTCGGCTCGGTCGGCAGTTCCGACCTCTCGATCACCACGCCGAGCGAAAACTCGATCTCGATCGCACAGACAGAAGCGGGCATCAACGCCCACATCGCCGGTGCCGTGGAACAGAGCCTTGAAATCATCCGCCAGCGTGTCGACCAGGTTGGCGTTGCCGAACCGACGATCCAGCGCGTCGGCTCCGATCGCGTCCTCGTCCAGCTTCCGGGCGAACAGGATCCGTCGCGCCTGCGCCAGCTTCTCGGCTCGACCGCCAAGATGAGCTTTCACCTGCTCGGAAATCCGGGCGAACCGGGTGTCACCATGCTGTCCGACGAGCGTGGCCAGCAGTATCCTGTTCTCGACCGCGTCGAGCTTTCCGGCGACCGCCTGACCGATGCACGCGCCGCCTTCGAACAGCAGACCCAGCAGCCGATCGTCACCTTCCGCTTCGACAGTGCCGGTGCAACCCGCTTTGCCCAGATCACCCAGCAGAATGTCGGGCGTCCCTTCGCCATCGTTCTAGACAACAAGGTTCTGAGCGCCCCGACCATCCAGACGCCGATCACCGGCGGTTCCGGCCAGATTTCCGGCAGCTTCTCGCCTCAGGAAACCACCACGCTTGCAGCGCTCTTGCGCGCCGGCTCGCTTCCCGCCAAGCTGACCGTCATCGAAGAACGCACCGTTGGTGCCGACCTTGGTGCCGACGCCATCGAGATGGGTATCTATACCGGTCTCATCGGCTTCGCACTCGTCGTCGGCTTCATGCTGTTCCTGTACGGCTGGTGGGGCCTTCTCGCCAACACGGCGCTCCTCATCAACGTTATCCTGACCTTCGCAGGCCTGACGCTGATCGGATCAACCCTGACGCTGCCCGGCATCGCCGGTGTTGTGCTGGGTATCGGTCTGGCTGTTGATGCCAACGTTCTGATCAACGAGCGCATCAAGGAAGAAACCCGCAAGGGCAAGAGTGCCTTCGCAGCGATCGACGCCGGCTTTGCCCGTGCCTATTCAACGATTGTCGACTCCAACGTCACCAGCCTGATTGCGACCGTGCTTCTGTTCTGGTTCGGCTCCGGCCCGGTTCGCGGCTTTGCCGTCACCATGGGTCTCGGCATCATGATCTCGATGTTCACCGCCGTTTCGGTCGTGCGTGTCGCCATGGTCGCCATTACCGCCCGCCGCAAGCTGAAGAAGATCGAAATCAAGCCGCTTCTGCCGATCAACCTTGTGCCGGATGGTACCAAGATCCGCTTCATGCGTGGCCGCTATATCGGCATCGGCGTCTCGATCGTGCTTTCGATCGCCTCGGTCTTCCTGTTCTTCAAGCCGGGCCTGAATTACGGCGTCGACTTCCGCGGCGGTATCCAGATGGAAGTGACCACACAGGACACTGCAGATCTGGCCGCGTTCCGTTCCGGTCTCAGCGAGCTCGGCTTCGGCGAAGTCGGCCTTCAGGAATTCGGTGCACACAACCGCGTTCTCGTGCGTGTCGAGCGCCAGGAAGGCGGGGAAGAGGCGCAGACGGTTGCCGTCGAGAAACTCAAGGCGGAAGTCGTCAAGATCGATCCGACTGCCAAGGTAGAACGGACCGAAGTCGTCGGCCCGAAGGTTTCGGGCGAGCTTGCCGTTGCCGGCTTCCTGTCGCTCTTCCTCGCTTCGATCGCGATGATGATCTATATCTGGGTGCGCTTCGAATGGCCGTTCGCGGTCGGCGCGATCGTCACCCTGATCCTCGACATCACAAAAACCGTCGGATTCTTCGCGATCACCGGGCTGGACTTTAATCTGACCGCTATCGCCGCCGTGCTGACGCTTGTCGGCTACTCGGTCAACGACAAGGTCGTCGTCTATGACCGCATGCGTGAAAACATGCGTATCTACAAGAAGATGCCGTTGCGCGACCTGATCGACCTGTCGATCAACGAAACGCTGGCACGAAGCCTCTACACCTCCGCCACGGCCTTCCTCTGCATGCTGCCGATGGCAATCTGGGGCGGCAGCGCCGTGTCGAGCTTCGCCATCCCGATGGTCTTCGGCATCGCGGTCGCAGCTCTTTCGTCGGTCTTCATCGCGGCCCCGATCCTGCTCTTCCTCGGCGACTGGCGCACCCGTCACCGGGCACAGAAGCCTGCAGAAGAGGTTGCGGAAGATACGAAGGGCATCAGCAAGGCCTGATCCCGTCATCAATAGACAGACGAAGGGGCGGATCGAATTCCGCCCCTTTTGCTATCCACGCTCGCCTGGAGTGATTGATTTCATGGTTATGGAGCTTGCCGCCTATGCGGGGCTTTTCTTTTCGGCACTCATCGCAGCGACGATCCTGCCCATGCAATCGGAGGCTATTCTTGTCGGCCTGCTGCTGACCGGTGAGCATTCCACCGTGGCTCTTTTACTCACGGCCTCGATCGGCAATACGCTTGGCGGCGCAGTCAATTGGCTTCTGGGGCGCGGCATCGAGCGTTTCAGGGGGCGGCGCTGGTTTCCAGTCAAAACATCACAATTGGAGAAGGCGCGGCGCTGGTATCGGCGCTACGGAAAATGGTCGCTTCTGTTCAGCTGGCTGCCGATCGGCGGTGATGCGCTGACAGTCGTGGCCGGGTTTCTGCGCGAACCGCTTCCCACCTTCCTACTGCTGGTGTTCATCGGCAAGGCAGCCCGTTACGCGGTTCTGGCCTGGGTCACTCTGCGCTGGGTGTGAAGTCGAAGGGTCGGCGCCGGGAAATTCGATAGACCGCAGCCGGTGGAATGTTGCGCACGGTGCCGCCGACACGCACGGCCTTCAGCCCCAGCCTATCGAGGATGCGCCGCGGCACCGGGCAACGTGGGCCATAAGTAAATTGATAGAGTGATGCACCCGGCCTCAGATAGGCGAATACGCCGGCCAGGATCGCCGTCTGCTTGCGCGGCGACATCGAAAGAAGCGGCAATCCGCTGACCGCAGCGCCTACACTCGGCTCCTCGAAAAGATGCGCCTTGCGCAATCTCGACGCATCCATCTGCAAGACGCGCGCCTTCGGGAAACGACGCTTCAGCCGCGGCAGGAATTCATCGCCATATTCGATCAGCGTCAGGTTATCCTCGGCCACGCCGCGCGCCAGAAGCGAGCGGGTAAATACACCCGTCCCCGGTCCAAGCTCGATCACCGCCCCGGCAGAGCCGTCGATTTCCTGCGTAATCAGCCTGGCGAGAGTTTCGCCCGATGCGGCAACCGCTCCCACTCGCAGGGGATTACTCGCCCATGAGCGAAGGAAATGCAGGATGTCCGACAACTGCGCCTCGCCGAAACCTGGCTCTGCTGCGATGACATCCGAAGCGTCTGCCATGGCGTCGCTTCGGCAGTGAGATCGAAACCAACGCATCGACAACATCTCCGTTTGGGGCTCGCGTGTCTGAAGGTGGTGAGTCCACCGGACAAACGCAATGACCGTCGCAAATTGTTGCGAAATGATGGCGGAGGGAACAATGCTTGGTCTGCCGCCATTAATGCGTTCGAAATCGATGCATGTGGAGGAGCCCGACGATGAAAGATACAATTGAGCCGATCGGGGACGATGAGGAACGTGGAGAACTGAAACGGGTCATGGGTCCCGGACTGCTGCTTCTGTTCATCGTCGGGGATGTGCTCGGGACCGGCATCTACGCGCTGACCGGACAGGTGGCGGCGGAAGTCGGTGGGGTCGTCTGGCTGCCGTTTCTGATCGCCTTCATCGTCGCACTCCTGACCGCCTGCAGTTATCTCGAACTGGTCACCAAATATCCGAAGGCAGCCGGTGCGGCGCTCTACACCCACAAGGCTTTCGGCATTCATTTCGTGACCTTTCTCGTCGCCTTCGCCGTCATGTCGTCCGGCATCACTTCAGCCGCCACCGCATCACGCGCATTTGCCGCCAACTTCTCGACTTCTCTCGGGCTGGACGTCGGCGCCTTCGGCGTACCGCTGATCGCGGTCGGCTTCATCGCACTCGTTGCGGCGATCAATTTTCGCGGCGTCGGCGAAAGCGTGAAATTGAACGTGCTCCTGACCGTCGTCGAATTGACCGGTCTGCTGTTGATCATCGGCATCGGCCTCTGGGCTATAGCCGGTGGACAGGGTGACGTGTCACGCGCATGGACATTTGAAGCACCTGAAGGTGGAGGAGCTTTCTGGCCGGTCGTTGCGGCCACCACGCTTGCCTTTTTCGCCATGGTCGGCTTCGAGGACTCGGTGAACATGGCCGAGGAATGCAAGAAACCCAGCAAGATCTTTCCCAAGGTTCTCCTGGGCGGCCTCGCGATCACGGGCACCATCTACGTATTGGTGGCAATCTCGGCCATCACGCTGGTGCCGGCTGCAGAACTGGGCGAAGGTGAGACGCCACTCCTGAAGGTCATCCAGGCCGGCGCGCCCGCCTTTCCTGTGGGTGTCTTCGCCGTGATCACCATGTTTGCCGTCGCAAATTCGGCGCTGATAAACATGATGATGGCTAGCCGCCTCCTTTACGGCATGAGCCGCGAAGGCGTTTTGCCCGCCGCGCTCGGCAAGGTTCATTCAGCGCGCCGCACCCCATACATCGCGATCATCTTCACATCGCTGCTAGCGGTGGCGCTGATCCTGTTTGCAGGCGGCGTGAAGGAACTGGGCGGCACGACGGCACTGCTGCTGCTCTGCGTTTTTGCAATCGTCAATGTCGCCGTACTGATCCTCAGGAAGGACAAGGTAAGCCACAAGCACTTTCGCACGCCGACCATTCTGCCGGTGCTAGGTGCCTTGACCTGCGCCTTCTTCGCCGGCCCCTGGACAGGCCGCGATCCGATCCAGTACGTGATCGCTGGCTGCCTTCTCGTCTTGGGTACTGTGCTCTGGCTGGCCACGGTGCAGTTCATGCGCACCGCCAGCCAGTCGGCATAGTCAGGATTACCTGCTCCGGAATGACAGACGGCCGTCGCCCGCAACATTTGGGGCGACGGCGCTGTAGTCGGTTATCCGGTACTGCCCGCCTTCGACCGGGTGGCTGTGGGTGGCCGTAATCACCATGACTTCCGCCCCGGCCGCTTCACCTGCCTGAATGCCTGCCGGAACATCTTCGAATACGAGAACGTCGCTGGGGTTGACCCCGAGGCGTTCAGCACCGAGACGATAGCCCTGCGGATTGGGCTTGCCGATGGTGACGTCTTCCGCCGTGACGAGATATTTCGGCACCGGGATACCCGCAGCCGCGAGCCTTGCCTTGGCCAGTTCCAGCGGCGACGATGTGACGATCGCCCAGCACTCGACCGGCAACTGCTTCAGGAATTCGGCAGCGCCGCCAAGCGCAACAACGCCTTCGACGTCATCGATCTCTCCCTGCAGGATCTTTTCCGCCTCGACGATCGGATCGACGCCGGGCAGGTTCAGATCGGTGATCGTGTCGATGCCACGACGGCCGTGCATGGTCGGCAGGAATTTCTCCACATCGAGGCCCATTCCTTCCGCCCATTTGCCCCAAACACGCTCTGCGGCCGCAGTAGACGTCAGGATCGTTCCATCCATATCGAAGAGGAAGGCGGCATAGTCGCGCGACGGCAGGACGGACTTGACGGAAGCGGCAGAAGACAAGGGAATTTCTCTCGAAATGAGTGGTAGATGGCGGGATCTCCATGACTATCCCGCCAGTGACGCAGGCGCAAATAATCCCGTGATTTTTTAACATCCTGGCGTAAGTTTGCCGCGGGACATCAAAGGGAGGATCATTTGACATACCCATCCGTAAGCCATGCCGATCTCAGTGGACGTGGCGTCTTGATTACCGGCGGCGGCTCGGGGATCGGCGCAGCACTTGTCGAAGGTTTCGTCAAACAGGGCGCCAGGGTCGCGTTCATCGATATCGCCGAGGAGCCCAGCCGGGAGCTGGTCGAGGGACTGGCAAAAGACGCGGACCACAAACCGGTATTTGTCCGAGCAGACCTTTCCAACGTGGACGAGTCTCAAGCCGCCGTCCGCGAAGCTGCCCAGCGCCTGGGCTCGCTTTCCGTTCTGGTCAACAATGCAGGCTGGGACGACCGGCATGAAATGGCGGAAGTTACCGAGGACTATTGGGACAAAAGCCAGGCGATCAACCTGAAGCAGATGTTCTTCGTTTCGCAGGCGGCCGTGCCGTTCATCAAAGAAACGGGCGGTGGGGCGATCGTCAATTTCTCGTCGATCTCCTATCTGCTCAATACCGGCCGCATGCCGGCCTATACGACGGCCAAGGCCGGCATTATCGGGCTGACCAAGAGTCTTGCCGGAAAGCTTGGTCCAGACAATATCCGGGTAAATGCTATCCTTCCCGGCATGATCATTACCGAAAGACAGAAGCGCCTGTGGCTGACGGATGAAAGCATCGCCGCAATGATCGACCGGCAATGCCTGAAGCGAACGCTCGACGGAACCGATCTTGTCGGCCCTTGCCTGTTCCTCGCCTCAGACGCCTCCGCCGCCATGACCTCGCAGACGCTGGTCATCGACGGCGGAACGCTTTGATCAAAATAAAAATGCCGCGCGGACGGAGAGAGATGTCCGCGCGGCCCGTGCAGCCTACTCTGCCGGGGAGAGAGTAGGCGCAACCTCGGTGCCGTGGCTCCGCAGCGGACGGTTGCCCGTCAGAAGCCGCGCCAGGATGTAGAATACCGGTGTCATGAAGATGCCGAAGAAGGTGACGCCGATCATGCCGGAGAAGACGGCAACACCCATGGCGGCACGCATTTCCGCACCCGCGCCGGTCGAGATGACCAACGGCACCACGCCCATGATGAACGCCATCGACGTCATCAGGATCGGGCGAAGACGCAACCGGCTCGCTTCCACCGCGGCCTCCAAGGGTTTCCTTCCGGCAAGTTCAAGTTCGCGGGCGAACTCCACGATCAGGATCGCGTTTTTCGCCGATAGCCCCACCAACACCACTAATCCTATCTGGGTGAAGATGTTGTTGTCGCCACCGGTCAGCCATACGCCGGTCAACGCTGCAAGCACGCCCATCGGTACGATCATGATGATCGCGATCGGCAATGTCAGGCTCTCATACTGGGCAGCCAGCACGAGATAGACGAGCAGCAGGGCGAGCGGGAAGACGATGATGCTCGAATTGCCGGCGAGGATCTGCTGGTAGGTCAGGTCTGTCCATTCGAAGTCGATACCCGAGGGCAGCGTTTCGGCGAGGATCTTGGTGATCGCAGCCTCCGCCTGCCCCGACGAATAGCCCGGTGCCGGAGCGCCGTTGATATCCGACGACAGGAAGCCGTTGTAGCGGGTTGTCCGTTCCGGACCTGCCGACGCATCGACCTTCAGGAGTGCCGAGAGCGGGATCATCTCGCCTGATTGCGAACGGACCTTCAGCTGGCCGATATCCTCAGACTTCGCGCGGTATTGCGCATCGGCCTGAACGCGGACGCTGTAGGTGCGGCCGAAGGCGTTGAAGTCGTTCACATAGAGCGAACCGAGATAGATCTGCAGCGTCTCGAACACATCCGTGACGGAGACACCGAGCTGTTCGGCACGGGCACGATCAAGGTCGGCATAGAGCTGCGGCACATTGATCTGGAAGCTGGAGAACACACCCGTCAGTTCCGGAGCCTGATAGGCCTTGGCCATGACGGCCTTGGTTGCCTCGTCGAGAGCCTCGTAACCGTAGCCAGCCCGATCCTCGATCTGCAGCTTGAAGCCGCCTGTCGTGCCGAGGCCGTTGACCGGCGGCGGCGGGAACATGGCGATGAACGCATCCTGGATACCGGCGTATTTCTGGTTCAGCGCCATCGCAATGGCACCGCCTGAAAGATCCGGCGTGGTGCGCTTGTCGAAATCGTCAAGCACGGCGAACACGATGCCCGAGTTGGAGCCGATGGTGAAACCGTTGATCGACAGGCCCGGGAACGCGATCGCATGTTCGACGCCCGGCTGCTCCATGGCGATATCGCTCATCCGCTTGATCACGTCTTCCGTCCGGTCGAGCGTTGCGCCATCGGGTAGCTGTGCGAAGCCGATCAGATACTGCTTGTCCTGCGCCGGCACGAAACCGCCCGGCACGGCACTGAACATGCCGTAGGTCGCACCGACCAGCGCCAGATAGATCACCATCACGATGCTCTTGCGCGACAGAAGTCCGCCGACCGAGCGGCCGTAGCCGTTTGCCGCCTTACCGAAACCTCGGTTGAAGCCACGGAAGAACCAGCCAAAGATCTTGTCCATGCCGCGCGTCAACCAATCTTTCGGCGCATGGTGATCCTTCAAAAGAAGAGCCGCCAGAGCCGGAGACAAGGTCAGCGAGTTGATCGCGGAAATGACAGTCGAGATGGCGATCGTCAGGGCAAACTGGCGATAGAACTGGCCCGACAGACCGGTGATGAAGGCAAGCGGAACGAAGACCGCGACCAGAACCAGCGCAATCGCGATGATCGGACCCGACACTTCGCTCATCGCCTTATATGTCGCCTCGCGGGGACTTAGGCCATTTTCGATATTTCGCTCGACGTTTTCGACCACCACGATCGCGTCGTCGACGACGATACCGATCGCCAGCACGAGACCAAACAGGGTCAGCGCGTTGATCGAGAAACCGAAGGCATACATGACCGCAAACGTGCCGATGACCGAGACCGGAACCGCGATCAGCGGAATGATCGAGGCGCGCCATGTCTGCAGGAAGATGATGACGACGAGAACGACCAGCGCGATCGCTTCGAGAAGCGTATCGAGAACCTTTTCGATCGACGAACGCACGAACTTGGTCGTGTCGTAGACGATCTCGTATTTCACGCCTTCCGGCATCGCCTTCTGCAATTCGTCCATGGTGGAACGAACCTGGTCGGCGATTTCAATCGCGTTGGAGCCCGGCGCCTGGAGAACCGGGATTGCAACGGCCGGCTGGCCGTCGAGAAGCGACCGCAGCGAATAATCGGCAGCGCCGAGTTCGATACGGGCAACATCGCGCAGACGGGTGATCTCGCCGTTGGAACCGGTCTTGACGATGATATTGCCGAATTGTTCCGGCGTCGTAAGGCGGCCCTGGGCATTGACGTTCAGCTGCAGATCGACACCCGGAACGGTGGGTGATGCACCGATCGTGCCGGCTGCGGCCTGCACGTTCTGTCCACGGATTGCGTCGGTAATGTCGCTGGCCGCCAGCGAAAGCGCTGCGGCCTTCTGCGGATCGATCCAGATGCGCATCGAATAATCACCGGCACCAAAAATCTGAACCTGGCCGACGCCTTCGATACGGGCCAGACGATCCTTGATGTTGAGCGTCGCATAGTTGCGCAGATAGGTCAGGTCATAGCGGTCGGTATCCGAGACCAGATTGACCACCATGATGAAGTCCGGCGAGCTTTTCACCGTCGTGATGCCAAGCGCACGCACTTCGGTCGGCAGGCGCGGTTCCGCCTGGCTGACGCGGTTCTGTACCAGCTGCTGCGCCTTGTCGGGGTCGGTGCCGAGCTTGAAGGTGACGGTCAGCGTCATGACGCCGTCGGACGTCGCCTGGCTGGACATGTAAAGCATGTCCTCGACGCCGTTGATCTGCTCTTCGAGCGGCGTTGCGACGGTTTCGGCGATGACCTTCGGGTTTGCACCCGGATAGGTCGCCTTCACGACCACTGATGGCGGCACGACATTCGGATATTCCGAGATCGGCAGCGATCGCAGTCCCAGCAGGCCGGCAACCACGATGAGAATGGACAGGACCCCGGCAAACACCGGTCGGTCGATAAAGAAGCGGGATATGTTCATCTTGAAAGCCCTCTCTCCTGGGCGACATTCAGGGCGCAAATGGCCCCTGCGCCCGCAGCACGCTGCCGCGGGCGATCGATAGGTTCAGGTTCGGAAAGGCCGGTCAGCCGGCCCGTTGGTTACTTCGAGGCGAGTTTCGCTTCGTCCTGCGGGTCGACCGTTGCGCCGGGGCGCACGCGCTGCAATCCGTTGACGATGATGCGGTCGCCGGCATTCAGGCCCTTTTCGACGATGCGCATGCCGTCGATTGCCTCACCCAGTTCCACCGGGCGGTAGGCGACGGTATTCTTGCCGTCGACGACGAGCACAAACTTCTTGTCCTGATCGTTGCCGAGCGCCCGTTCACTGACAAGAACGCGGTTCATCGGCTCAGGCTCACCCATGCGCACCCGCACGAACTGACCTGGGATCAGCCTGCCGCCCGGATTGCCGAATACCGCCCTCACCCGGATCGTGCCGGTACCGACCGCCACCTGGTTGTCGATAAGCTGCAGATGCCCCTTGATGGCTTCAGAACCGGGAGCCAGCGTTACGATTTCTACCGGAACCTGATCGATTGCCGGCTGGCCATCGGCGAGCGGCAGTTCGGCGAGAGTGCGGGTCACCAGCTGCTCGTCGGCATCGAAGCTCGCATAGATAGGATCGGCTGATACCAGCGTCGTCAGCGGTGCCGAGGCAGAACCACCGGCGACCAGATTACCGACAGTCACCTCTATTCTGCCGACACGTCCGGCAATCGGCGCCTTGATTTCGGTATAACCGAGGTTGAGTTCGGCGACGCGAAGCGCTGCCTTGGCCGACTGGAGATTGGCCTTGGCTTCGCGCTGCGTACTCTGCCGCTGCGCCAGATCGCTCTGCGAGATCGTGTTGCGCGAAAGAAGCGTATTGCCCCGTTCAAGTTCGGTCTCGGCATAGGCGAGCTTTGCTTCAGCCGAGGCAACGGAGCCTTCCGCTTCAGCGACTGCCGCCATGTAAGGCTCGGGATCGAGGGTCACCAAGAGGTCACCAGCCTTGACCAGCCCGCCTTCACGGAAATGGACGGACTTGACTTCGCCGGCTACGCGCGGACGAACGTCGACGCGATCGACGGCTTCCAGACGGCCGGAAAACTCCTGCCAGGTGCCGACCTTGCGAGGCTGCACTGTGGCAACGGTGACAGGAATGGCAGCAGGCGCCGCGGCCTCGGCAGGCGAAGCAGCATTGGCGCCGTTCGGCATGTCGAAATAGAAGGCTGCGCCTGCAATAAGCACAGAGGTCGTCAGGCCGGCGCCCAACAGGGCCCAGCGGGGTGTCTTCGATGTCATTGTGAACTCCTTCAGCCTTGGGAAGGGCTGTTATCGTTTCCTGGAACTAGAAATTGGGCAGAAACTGCTGACCTCAGCTCGTCAACTGACGAACGAAGGTCGAAAACTCCGTGCAGAGCCCGGCTAACCAGGCTCCGCCAACGCCGTGATACAGGCCCGTCCAGCCACTGCCGGCGGGCAATACACGCTTGGTGACACTCACCCCTGCCCCGGAAAGCTTGTCGGCATAACCGAGTGCTTCGTCGCGCAAAGGATCGTCGTCAGATGTCATGACCAGCGCCGGCGCGACACCCGATAACCGCGAACACAGACAGGGCGCGGCGTAAGGGTGCTGCATCGAGCAGGCGGAACCGAGATAATGGCTCCATCCGTCCGACCAGCGTTCACGCATGCCGATCTCGTCGGCACCGCGGATCGAGGCCGATGTCATCATCGGGTCGATCATGGGGGAGAGCAGAACCTGCCCGGTAAGCCGGCCCGGCATCTGGTCTCTTGCCTTCAGCGCGGCTCCTGCGGCAACATTGCCACCGGCCTCGTCTCCGGCAATCAGCAGAGGCGATTTGCCCTTGCCATAGTCGTTCAGCTTCTTGCTGAGGCCGTAGAGCGCCAGAAACGCGCATTCCATCGCCTTCGGGAATACATTGCCAGAAACTCTCCCGTAGTCGGCTTCGACCACGACCGCGCCGGCGTCTTCAAGAGCGCTGATCACTGGCCGCGGAGCGTTTTCGTCTACTGGCGTCTGAAATGCATCACCCTTCAGGTAGAGCACGACCGGCGGCTTGCCGCCCTGCACATTGCTCTTGTGAATGCGCACGGGGATAGCGGCCTTCCAAGGCCCATCAATCTCCAATGTTTCCCAGCGCAGCGACATAGCGTTTCTTCCGTTTTAGCCACAGGTCTTGCGGCAAATTCGTATTCAGATATTATTGTTCGGGATCGCAAGCGCAATACGCCTCGATCGGCAACACTTTTCCAAATTCATGGATAATCGCGTCGCAAGGAGAATTCCATGGACCAGCTATCTGCAATGCGTGTTTTCGTGAGGGTCGTCGAGACCGGCAATTTCACCCGTGCGGCGACGACCCTCAACATCCCGAAAACCACCGTCACCAACATGGTGCAGGCACTTGAGGCGCATCTGCAGACCACCCTGCTCAACCGCACGACGCGGCGCGTCATGGTGACGACGGACGGCGCCCTCTATTACGAGCGGGCGATCCAAATTCTCGCCGATATAGCCGAGCTCGATGGTAGTCTCTCGACCTCTCAGACACAGCCCAGCGGCCGTGTTCGCCTGGAAATGGCAGGCGCCTTTGCCGACCTCCTGATCATCCCGCACTTGTGCGATTTTCATGAACGATATCCGCTGATTAAGCTCGACATCGGCGTGGGTGACCGGCTGGTGGATTACATTGCAGAAAACGTCGATTGCGCGCTTCGCGGAGGCACCCCGACGGACCAGTCGCTGATTGTTCGAAAGGTCGGAGAAATCGGCATGCAAGCCTATGCCGCTCCGCTCTATCTGGAAAAAATGGGCGAGCCGGCGCATCCGACAGACCTCAATAACGGTCACCGCTGTGTCGGATATCTGCAGGCGCCGTCCGGAAAAATCATGCAGATGAGTTTCACGCGCGGCGACGAGGAAATCGAGATCGATCCGAACTACATCGTCTCCGTCAACGACGCCCGCTCCTATCTGGATGCGGCAATCGCCGGTGTCGGTGTCGCCCAGGTGCCGCGCTTCATGGCCCACAAGGCCCTGCAGGAGGGTAAGCTTGTGCCGATTCTATCGGACTGGGCCTGTGAGAGCTTCCCGCTCTACATCGTTTATCCCCAGACACGCCATCTCAGCAACAAAGTGCGTGTCGTCGTCGATTGGCTTGCCAAGCGCGTACAGACCTTGAAGGTCGAGGAAAACCGCATGCTCATGCGGGAGGCAAGCTGACGGACAGCCTGCTTTGCGGGTTAGCCGTAGGGAGACGTGCAGGCCCGGCGTGGACCACCGTCGAAAGGCTGGTAGCTATTGTCTTCACTTCGATAGGAGCGGTAGCGCTCGTGGCACCATGCCTCGTGCGTGCCGATAGGCATCGACCTCACGTCTGCGGTCTGCTGCTCCTGCGATGCCATGACGACAGGCGACGCTGCAGCAATATCCCTCGCCGGCTCACGCACACCGTCAGCGAACAAGTCCGTTGCCAGCTGGACGGAAGCGGTGTCCATGGCCGGTGACACGCATTCCCTCCGTGGACCGCCGCCATAGGGTTGATAACTGTTATCCTCGACCTGATAGGATCGGTAACGAGCAAGACACCAATCCACATGCCCGGCATCAAGCTGCGCAGTACCCGTCGCGGCGCTATCGACCGGCTGGGCAGCCTCGGCAACATTTTCGGCGATGTCCGGTGTGTTCGAACCCCGCTCCTCACTACGGGCAAAGGAAGCGGTTTCCACGTCTCCATCGGTCGGCGCGACGTAGGCAGCCACCTGAACGCCTTCGATGCGCTCGTAGCCCTGTTTGGCCGAATCGACGGAAGTCGGCCTGGACGTCCACAAGTCGGGCGTTTCCATGTGGGCGAAATGATACGGCTCGTAGTCTCGGGTGGCATAAGCCACGACAACAAGGCCTGCGACGAACAGAATCACCGCACATACGATTGTGGAGACAAGAGTAAAAATCGCGCGCACGCCGAGCAGCCCATAAAGATTGGAATTGCCGGTAAAATGCGCGGAAAGCCAAAGAAGTTCCGACCGCCGACAACTTTGTTTTCAGCGATAAACTATTGTCATATATTTGTTTTAAGAAGAGATGGTGGGTGATGTAGGGCTCGAACCTACGACCCGCTGATTAAGAGTCAGCTGCTCTACCAACTGAGCTAATCACCCGTAACCAACAGCTTCAGTGGCCTGCGCCGTTGGTGTGAGTGGCCGTATAAAGAGCTTCTTTTGGCTTGTCTAGCGGCCAAAATGATTTTCTTTGTGCAACTGCTCAAAAAAATCACCGCTCTCGGTGGAAAGCCTTATTTCGTGGGACTTCCCGCCCTGGTTATTTTTCAGAAGTGCAGCATGCCTTCCGCGATCTTCACCGCATGCCCTCCAATACGTGCCTTCGCGATCTCACCACCCTTGGAATCGATATGCAGATGGATGAAGGACGTGCGACCGATTTCCAAGCCTTGTTCCACGATGATCGGATGATGTCCCTCCGGCAAGGCATCGAATTGCTGGATCGCACCCGCCAGCGCGGCAACCGCAGCACCAGTCGCAGGATCCTCCCAGATGCGCATATCTGGCGAAAACATCCGTGCGTGAAATTTCGCCTGATGATGCACGCCGCCCCTGCAATAAACATAGGCTGAAGCGAGCGCACCATCGACAAATGGGGCGACCCGCTCCCACAGGGTCGATTCAAATTCGAGATTCTGCACAGTTGCGAGATTGCGCAGCGGCACGAGCAGAAACGGAACCCCCGCAGTCCAAATCGACAGAGTATGGTTCTCAAACGCCATGTCAGTGGTTTTGACCGTAATCGAATCCGCGATACCTTCCCGATCCAGCGGGATGTCTATCCTTATCGGGCGGCGTGGAAGCTCGAACTCGGCGAAGGTCGCCTCCCCCGTCCGCATCCTGATCGCACAGCGAACCGGGCCGACCTTTTCTTCAATCACGGACATAAGATCGAGCTCCGTCACTCCCGGCTCGTGGTCTCGCTCCGCAAGCGCGATGGCCGCACCGACCGTTGGGTGTCCCGCAAAGGGTAATTCTTTTCCCGGCGTAAAAATGCGGATCTGGGCCGAATGCCCGTTCGATTCCGCGGGCCACAGAAAGACCGTTTCCGACAGGTTTATCTCGCGTGCGATCGCCTGCATGGCGTCGTCCGAAAGTCCCTCCGTATCGAATATGACAGCAAGCGGATTGCCGGAAAGTCTCCGATCGGTGAAAACATCGTAGATGGCATAATGTCTTGCCACGACTCCCCTCCCATTCAAGACAGTGCCGCACCCTGCCCGAGCGCGCTTAAGGAAGCAAGCGACAGGCTAGCGGCCTATGCCGGAGAAAAACCAGTCCAAAATCGGCAACATCAGCGGATTATAGTTGTGGGCAATGGGATCTGCAGATCGGATGACGACGACGCCGTCGATCTCCTGCTCCTTGTCACGCGGCATATGCGCCTCAATCCGGGCCTTAATTTCGGACGATGTCACCGGAAAGCGATAAAGCCTGAAAACCACGATGCGGTTATCCTTGTGGCAGGCATAGAAATGCTGATCTGCGTCTGCTTCAGAAAGAGCTAGCCCCGTTTCCTCACGCACTTCTCTCGCCATATTGCCCGCAACATCGAGCCTTCCATCGATGATGTCGCTGAGGTCGAGCGAGCCGGCTGCGCAATAGACTTGCCCCGGATTGGCCGTGCGATCGCTCATACGGATGGCAATGATCGCGCCGTCGGACGAGATGATCACCGCAAAACCGAACAGATGCAGAGCCCCTTCGGGATCAGGCCGCTTGCGCCACCACAGAAGCGTCGAATAGGGAATGACATGAGCTACCCCTCTAATGACGCCCTGATCGTAGGTCAGATGCCGCTGAAGGACCATCTGGCCGTTGAAGAGATGCGGATTGGCGTTGATTTCCCTTTCCCAATTCGCCTCGATTTCAGCCTGATGCACCACGTAGAGGGGATGCGGATCGTCTACCACCGAAAGATCGAAGGCATCGACGCGCACAGGACTTGTAGATGGCGGCCAGATACCTGCAGGCCTGCCAGCTAACCCGGAAGCGAAAGGGGGTGTCATGGGAGGTTTATCTCCACGACCACGGGGCAATGGTCGGATGCCTTGGGCCTGTCCCAGCCGATACGCGGATAGCGCTCCACCTCCTGCCCCGGCGGAAAAATCGTGCGAAACGGTTGACCGTTGCGAATGACATCCGGCACTGCAGCCGGATTATGTTCCGCAAGTGCCGGAGAGAGCCAGAGGTAGTCGAGTTGGCAGAGATGCTGTTCTTCTGGCCCGCGCGCATGATAAAGCGTCCATCGATCCATCACGCCGCGCCGGGTCATGACATTGTGGGCAAAGTCGTCGTGACTGAAAACGTCAAGTGCACTCATCTCCTCCGTCACAGGCTCGAACCGATAGCCGGTGCGGCGGGTGCCGATAACCTTCACTCGCTCCTGATAATCATTCATGTCGCCGCAGATAGCGAAATTCATTCGACCGGTATTCTCCACACCGAATCTTTTCTCGATGATGTGTCGCACGGCCTTCGCTTCTGCGATCCGGAGCGCCATCGTACCGATACGTCCGTCCTTGTTGTCGCGTGCATTACTCATCGATTTGAAATGCACGACGTAGAGCGACAAGCGCTTGTCCCCGATTTTGAGATCCAGCTCCAGGCAGTCGCGTTTGAAAATCTTGTCGGTCGGTCGGCTAGTCAGCTCTAGTTCGTCGTTAAACAGATCGAGATCCTGATAGGTCAGCATCGCGTGGCTGCGGACATCGAGTACTTCTATTTTCTGGCCGCTTCGCGTCTCGTCTCGCATCAGGACCGCGACATCGATGCCGCGCCCATCATTACCCTCAACCAGAAACTTCTGCAGATAGCCATTGCCGACCATGCGGTAGAGATAGCCGTATTCGAAAGCCTGCAATGTCGGCATGTTGTCGACTTCCTGCAGGCACAGGATATCGGCATCCGCATCGGCAATGGCGAGCGCCGAAAGCTGGCGGGTATCATCCGTCTCGGCGATAAGCCGGGCCTGCTCAAGTTGCTCGTACTCCTGTTTGCTGCCCACCTCGAACAGTCGCAGAACCCTGTCCTGGCGCAACTGATTGCGCCAGCCGGAGAAATCGAAACGGGTCATGAGGTTTTCGATATTGAAGGTACCGAGGCGAAGAGACATGCAAATTTCCCTATTGCGACCGGCACATTAGCGGCTCGACAGTTAGCTGGCTACAGCCTCCAGGCCGAGCGGATGATGATCGCCACCATGTCGCCGACCTTAACCGGCTGGCGGCTGAACGCGCGCAGAACCTGCTCGTCGCCGAGTGCCAGTTTCAGCGCGTAACGCTCGCCCTCGAACAGCACGGATGTTACACGCGCAGGCACGCCTTCGCCGGCGATCTCCACATCCTGCGGCCGGATGAGGATATCGGCACAATCGGCGCCATGTGAGCGGCTGAGCAGTTGCTGCAAGACATACCAGTCCAGCTGACGGTTCTCGACCGAGGCTGCCGGCCATGCGACGATCGCCCCCTGCCCGACCAGCCCGCCAACCAGCCGGCCTTCCGGACGGGCATAGATTTCCTGCGGGCTTGCCACCTGCAACAGCCTGCCTTCCGACATCACCGCGACATCCGTCGCCAGCGCCATCGCTTCCGCCTGGTCATGCGTGACATAAATCATCGTCGCGCCGGACCGTTGATGAAACTCGCGGAACGTCTCTTCCATTTCCTGCCGCAGATGCCGATCGAGATTGGCGAGCGGCTCATCGAGCAGAACCACATCAGGCTCCGTCACAAGGCATCGCGCCAGCGCAACACGCTGTCGCTGGCCACCGGAGAGATCAGCGGGGCGGCGATCCGCATAGGCTTCGAGCCTGACCGCCGCGAGCGCCTCCCGGATTTTAGCCGAGCGTCTCTCGCCGGTGACACCGCGAACCTTGAGCGGATAGCCGACATTGTCGGCAACGCTCATATGCGGCCACAGCGCGTAGGACTGGAACACCATCGCCATGTTGCGATGTTCCGGCGCCACCATCTCGCCGGCATCTGCCAGCACTCGGTCACCCAGCAGGATCGAGCCGTCGGTCGGCTGCTCGAAGCCGGCGATCATTCTGAGCACCGTCGTCTTGCCGCAGCCGGAGGGGCCTAGCAATGCGAGAAAACCACCATCGCGAACTTCCAGCGATACATCTTTCACGGCTGGACGGCCGCCGGTTTCGAATGCCTTGGAAAGGCGGTTTAGGATCAGCTTCGCCACGGTACCACACCTTTCGGCAGTCTCTTCGCCATCAGTTCCAGCACCAGCATCATCGCGATCACCATGATGACCACGAGGACGGAAAGCGCTGCAGCGAGATTGAAGCTGCCGCTGTCATCGAGATTGTAAATCGCTACGCCGAGCGTCTGCGTGCCGGCCGACCAGAGGATGGCCGAGACGGTGAGCTCGTTGCAGGCAATGAGAAAGACGAGAATGACCGACGCGCCTGCCGCCGGCGCCACCAGCGGCACCACGATATCCACCAGCCGCCGTCCGAACCCTGCGCCTGCGAGGCGTGCAGCCTCTTCCAGAGACGGATCGAGTTGCCGGAACGCACTCACCACCGGCTTCAGACTGACCGCAAAGAAGCTGGAGAAATAGGCAACGAGAATAATCCAGATCGTGCCGTAGATCGAAATCCCGATGATCGGGATCGGCGCGGCGAAGACCAGGATCAGCGCCACGGCGAGAACGATGCCCGGCAGCGCGTAAGGGATTTCGGCAAGCGCCGAAAGCACCGGCGCCAGCCGGCTTTTCGAGCGCACGAGATAATAGCCCGTCAGCACAGTCACCACCAAGAGACCAAGCGCCGTCGCCAGCGAGAGCGAGACGGAATTGGTGAACGCCGTTCGGGTAATAGACTGCTTGAACAGGACCTCGCGATAGGCGTCCAGCGTTGCGGTCGCCGGTGTCAACGGCACGCCATAGGCAGGCGCCAGCGAGCTTGCAATCAGTGCCGTCAGCGGCATGACGAGGGTGATGAAAATCGCCAGCCACAGCACCAGTTCGCCGATCAGACGCCAGTTTCCAAGCCGGAACATCGCCACCTGCCCCGAGAGCCCGATGACGCGATAGTCGCGCCCGCGCAAAACCCTTTCCTCGACCGTTAGGCCGATGACCGAAAGGATCGCGATGAGACCGGAAAGCAGCGAGACGTCGGCAAAGGTGTTCGTGCCGAAAGCGGCGAATTTCGAATAGATCAGCGTCGGTAGCGTGTAGATCGAGGCCGGAATGCCAAGAATGGCCGGAATGCCGAAATTGCCGACGCAGGAAACGAAAGCGATCGCTGCACCGGCGACGAAACCGGGCAGTGACAAGGGCAGAATGATATCCTTCAGCACCTGCCAGGACGATGCACCTGACAGCCGTGCGGCCTCGACGCCATCACGCGGCAGTGCCAGAAGGCCAGCGCGCAGCGACAGGAAAACCAGCGGCGCGTTCTGCACGCCATAGAGCAACGCGATACCGCCGATCGAATAGAGCGGCTGCGGACTCCCCAGCGACGGCGCCATGCCGATCGCCTTCAAAAGCGCGCTCGACGGTCCGGTCATGCCGATCCAGGACAGAGCCGTCACCTGCGGCGGGATCATCGTCGGCAGCATGAACAGGAAACCCAGAGCCGTCTTGCCGCGCACGTCAAACAGTGTCAGCAGCAGCGCAAACCCGCCGCCGAGGATGACGGCCGCGATCATGCCGAGGATTGAGGTGGTGAGCGTGTCATAAACCGCCTGCCAGACGACAGGATCGGAAAGAAGCGCACGCGCACCGCCATTGAAAAGCGATGAAAAGCCGGTCGCGGCAAGCCGTCCGAGCGGCAGGACGCTCAGGAAGAAGATCACCACGACGACAAAGGAAAACAGCCAGCGGGGCTGGCTGTTTCCTCGATTCTGAGATCGGAACATGAGGCCTTATATCAGCCCTTGGTGCCGAAAATATCGGAGAACGTCTTCACGTCCTTTTCCGAGTTCTTCAGCGCGTCCGCGGCGTTGAGCGGCAGAACCTTGATCTTGTCGCGTGCCGGGTAGCCGGCCGGCAGGTCGATACCGTTGCGAGCCGGGATGTAGCCGAGGCCTGCTGCGATCTTCTGGCCATTTTCCGAGAGAAGATAGTCGATGAACTTCTTGGCATTGTCCTGATGTTTGGTCGACGACAGGATCGCAGCCGGTTCGGTGACGGCCGAAACGCCTTCCTTCGGGAAAACGAACTCGACCGGGGCGCCCTTTGCCTTTTCGCGGATCGGCATGTAGTCGACGACGACACCATAGGCCTTTTCGCCGGAGGCGACAGCCTTCAGCACGCCACCGTTACCACCAGCGGCAACCGCACCATTGTCCTTCAGCTGCTTGTAATAGTCCCAGCCGAGACCATCGACGGCTGCCAGCGTCTGAGCGTGGATGAGGGCGGCGCCCGAAGCAACCGGGCTCGGCATGGTGACGAGACCCTTGGCTTCCGGCTTGGCAAGATCAGCCCAGCTCGTCGGCTTCATCGCAGCCTGGGTGTTGTACATGATGCCGGTGGTGATCAGCTTGGTCGAGTAGTAGTAACCGTCGGCATCATAGAGCGAAGCGTCGAAATTCTTGGCTTCCGGCGACTTGTAGGCCAAGAGCTGGCCGGCGGCCTTCATGCGCTCAAACGTCACCGTGTCGGCGATCAGCAGAATGTCGGCGACCGGGTTGCCGGCGGCGATCTCGGCGTTGAGCTTCGCCATGATCTGCGGAGTTCCGTCACGCACCCACTCGACATCGACGCCCGGATTGGCGGCCTTGAAGCCGTCAATGGTTGCCTGCGCATCGGCATTCGGCTGGCTGGTATAGACCACCAGGTCGGCAGCGTTGACAACGCCGGCGAGACCGAGCGCGACAAGCGCCGTGAAAGAGGAAAGGAGCTTTTTCATGGGAGAGTTCCTGTTTGAGTTGACGCGCTTAAACACACATTCAACGACACTCATGTGACAGGCTTCGGCCTAAGGCTGAGTTCCGACGAAAAAAGGGCGGATCGCCTGTGGATCCGCCCTTTCCATACGAATTCGTGAGCAGCGATCAGATGATCGGCAGGCTTTCGTGTTCACTTACCGATGCGTGGGCGACCAGACGTCCAAGGCGCTTGATGCCCTCGTCGATCATCTCGTCATTGGCGCAGGAGAATGAAACGCGCAGCGTGTTGGCATTGCTGCCATCCGCATAAAAAGCCTTGCCCGGCACGAAGGCGACCTTTTCCGTCGCAAGTGACTTGGCGAGCAGTTCGGCCCCGTCCATGCCTTCCGGCAGCGTAATCCAGACGAACATGCCGCCTTCCGGCTTCGTCCATGTCGTGCCTTTCGGCATGTATTTTGCCAGCGCAGCGAGCATCGCATCGCGGCGGCCGCTGTAGACATGCTTGATCTTGGCGACCTGCTCGGCAAAGCCGCGGGACGCGACATGCTCGACAGCGATCTGGTTGATCGTCGAGGAATGCAGGTCGGCCGCCTGCTTCATCAGAACCAGCTTGCGGATGACAGGCATGGCAGCGATGACGAAGCCGACGCGCAGGCCAGGCGCCAGCGTCTTCGAAAAGCTGCCGCTGTAGATCGTGCGCGTGTTCTCGATGCCGCCCTTGCGCGCGATATCCAGAGACAGGATCGGCGGGACTGCCTCGCCGTCGAAGCGCAGGTTCTGATAGGCCGCATCCTCGAGGATCGCGATATCCAGTTCGTCGGCCAGCGCCAGCAGCTTTTCACGGCCCACAAGGTCGATCGTTTCACCTGTCGGGTTGGAGAAATCGGCAGACAGATAGGCGAATTTTACAGAACCGCCCAGCTTGGACGCAGTATCGCGATAAGCCTCCGGCGTGCGGTTGCCGTTCAGCGACAGCTGATCGTAATTCGGCTCATAGGCGTTGAACGCAGACAGCGCACCCAGATAGGTCGGCCAGGTGACGAGCGCCGTATCCTTCGGCGACAGAAAGAGCTTGCCGAGATAGTCGAGCGCCTGCTGCGAACCGGAGGTAATGAAAACGTTATCGGCAGAACAGTCGATGCCGATCTTGGCGACGTCCTCGACGATCCAGTCGCGCAGCGGCTTGTAACCCTCACTGACGGAATATTGCAGCGCCGAGTTCACCTGAGCGCCCGAAAAGATATCGGCATAGGCCGCTTTGAATTCCTCGGCCGGGAACAGCGCCGGATCAGGAATGCCGCCGGCAAAGGAGATGATATCGGGCTGTTCGAGCAGTTTCAGAAGCTCGCGGATTTCCGACGCCTTCATCCGGCTGGAACGCGAAGCGAAGATATGTTCCCAATCAAGCATGGGGATGTTTCCTGTTATTTCAATTTTGTTGCCATCGCTTTACAGAAATTCCGACAGGTCAGCAATACTGACCTATCGCCTCCTGCGACATTTTTTGTCTCCATGACATTCCGACATGGCCGATATTTCGCTGGTACGCTCCGGCCTTTGCCTGCGATAAAGGGCGAGCTGAGCTTTCATGTGTCTTGGAGGAGAGACGAATGCTGAAAAACCTGGATCCGGCGCTGAGTGCCGATCTTCTTTATGCCCTGAAATCCATGGGCCACGGCGATACGCTCGTGTTGGCCGATGCCAATTTCCCATCCGATTCGATTGCCCGTCAAACGGTGCTAGGCAAGGTGATAAGGATGGACAACATTTCGGCGCCGCGCGCCCTGAAGGCGATCCTGTCGGTCCTGCCGCTCGACACGCCATTGCAACCTTCGGTCGGGCGTATGGAGGTTATCGGCAAGCCGGATGAAATCCCGGAGATCCAGAAAGAGATACAGGCGGAAATCGATGCCGCCGAAGGCCAGCCTGCGCCCATGTATGCAATCGAACGCCACGCCTTCTACGAGACGGCCAAAAAAGCCTATTGCGTCGTCGCCACCGGCGAACTGCGCTTCTACGGCTGTTTCATCCTCACAAAGGGCGTTATTCCGCCCACGGAATGATGATACGAAGCACCGCGCAGTTATCCCGCGCGGTGTGTCTTCCCTACTCGGTGACCGAGCCGATTAGTTTACGGCCTTGTCGACGAGCTTGTTCTTGCCGATCCACGGCATCATGCCGCGCAGCTTGGCGCCGACTTCTTCGATCTGGTGGCTGTCGTTGTTACGACGGATGCCCTTGAAGCGGGCGCCGCCTGCACGGTATTCCTGCATCCAGTCGGAGGTGAACTTGCCGGTCTGGATGTCCTTCAGGACGCGCTTCATTTCGGCCTTGGTTTCTTCCGTGATGATGCGCGGACCGGTGACGTATTCGCCCCACTCGGCCGTGTTGGAGATCGAGTAGTTCATGTTGGCGATGCCGCCTTCATAGATCAGGTCGACAATCAGCTTTACTTCGTGCAGGCACTCGAAATAGGCCATTTCAGGCGCATAACCGCCCTCGACCAGCGTCTCGAAGCCGGCGCGGATCAGTTCGACCAGACCGCCGCAGAGAACGACCTGTTCGCCGAAGAGGTCGGTTTCACACTCTTCCTTGAACGTCGTTTCGATGATGCCGGAACGGCCGCCGCCAACGCCGCAGGCGTAGGAAAGAGCGAGCTCAAGCGCGTTGCCGGAAGCGTTCTGGTGGATTGCGACGAGGCAGGGAACGCCGCCGCCCTTCTGGTATTCGCCGCGAACCGTGTGGCCGGG